>Ga0209947_1002583_pt1 | contig 10343 bp, 8 predicted proteins | sample SalPonR2_B_D2_MG_FD_185706 | JGI IMG/M metagenome (GOLD analysis project Ga0209947, IMG submission 185706) | Salt pond soil microbial communities from South San Francisco under conditions of wetland restoration - Salt Pond MetaG R2_B_D2_MG... ... | reverse complement strand
CTGGTCGCCACTCGAGATCGATGAAGGCGGTCACGCGCCCGCTGTCGGACTACGTCGACCGTCCGGTCGACCTCAACGACATCGCCGGCGGCGACGGGGTGCTGTTCGTGCGCAACGCCGTCGGCATCGCCGGTCGCGGACTCGCCGCAACGGTCGCCGTCGACGACGCGGTCGACTTCCTTGCGAGCATCGATCACGACTCGACCGTGCCGGGGTGCGGCCCGGTCGCCGTCGGATCCGTCCCGTTCGTCCCCGGCGCCACGGCACGGCTCGTCGTCCCGAGGGTGCTGTTCCGCAAGAGCCCCGACGGCACCACCACCGTCACGACCGTCGACGACGACACTGACGATGTCGCCGACCACGTCCGCGCGGCGCTCGAGCATCGCGAACCATCGGCTCCGAGCGCTGCGAACTGGTCGATCGAACCCGCCGTCGACGTCGATGACTACCTGGCCGCAGTGGCTGCGGCTCGCGACGCCGTGCGCAACGGCGAACTGACCAAGGCGGTCATCGCGCGGCCGATCACGGTGCGATCGAGCGAGCCCATCGACGTCCACGCCGTGTTGCGGCGGTTGCGGGCGTCGTTCGGATCGAGCTACCGCTACTCGATCGACGGATTCATCGGTGCATCACCCGAGTTGCTCGTCGAGGTCGACGGGCCCATCGTGCGTTCGCATCCGCTGGCCGGCACCGCCCCGCGAACCGGCGACGTCGACAACGATGCCCGCATCGCTGCCGAACTCGTCGAGAGCACCAAGGACCAGATCGAACACCGTGTGGTGATCGACGTCGTCCACGACACACTGCTGCCCTGGGCCAGCTACCTCGACTGGGAGCCGGAGCCGTCGATCGTCACCGTCGCCAACGTGCAGCATCTCGGCACCCGCATGGAGGGCATGCTCTCGCAGCCGGGCCCCACCGTGGTCGAACTGGTGCGAGCCCTGTCGCCGACGCCGGCGCTCGGCGGACACCCCCGCGACGAGGCGATCGAACTGATCGAGCGGGTCGAAGGCTTCGAACGTGGCCCCTACGGTGGCGCGGTGGGCTGGGTCGACGCCGGTGGCAACGGCACGTGGGCCGTTGCCATCCGTTGCGCGGAGCTGTCCGACGACCGCCACTCGGCGCGCCTCGTCGCCGGTGGCGGCATCGTGGCCGACAGCGACCCGCAGACCGAACTCGCCGAGACGCAGGCCAAGTTCCAGGCGATGCTCAGCGCCATCGTGCGGCCCTGAGCGCGGCGCAGCGCAGCGCGACAGGACGTCCGCGCTCCTTGACTCGACCCGCCCTCAACGGTCATCGATCGCAGCGGTGACCGCCGCGTGGAGTGTGGCGTGGACCTTCACGTTGTGACGCCGGTCGGTCGGCACGCGGCACACCCACGGGCCAGGTCGGGCGAGCTGCTCGACGAGTTCGTCGGCGGCCTGCACCGTCCGGGTGTCGAGGCCGTACGACGCAGCGAGCGCGACGACGTCGACACCGAGGGGCGTGCCGAAGAGCTGCTCGAACCGATCGTCCGACAAGGCGGCCGCCTGCGGCAGGAACGAGAAGATGCCACCACCGTCGTTGTCGACGACCACGACGCGCAGGTCGGCGTCACGGTGCTCGAGGCCCACCAGGGCGTTGCTGTCGTGCACGAAGGCGAGGTCGCCCAGCAGGACGAACGTCGTGCCGCCCGCGAGCGCCCGGCCGAGCGCAGTGCCCAGCACACCATCGATGCCATTTGCGCCGCGGTTGGCGTGGGCGCGTGCGCTGCTCCCGCCGAACCACTCGAGATCGCGGACCGGCATCGACGACGCGACCACGAGGTCGGCATCGGCCGGAACCGTGTCGGCGACGGTTCTGGCCACGCCCGGTTCGGTCAACTCGTCGAATCGGCCGAGACTCTCGATGATCGCAGCGTCGGCCGTTCGGTCGGCTGCGGTCCACGACTCGTGCCACGGTGTGGTCCCGTCGGAGGCGGACGGCGCCGCGGCCAGCAGATCGTCGATCGAGACGACCGCAGAGACGTTGTGGTCGGGGTCGATCACGCCGGGGCCACCGACCTGGACGAGGATCGCGCCGGCATCGGTGGCTCGCTTGGTCCACTGGGCGAGGACCTTCGAAGCCGCAGGACGCCCCACCCTCACGATGACGTCGGGCAGGTGGTCGGCAGCGAACCGGTCGTTGCGCAGCACGGCATCGGCAGTCGAGATCGATCCGGGCAGGTCGCGCAGCTGCGAGATGGGGTCCGCGATCACCGGCCAGCAGGTTCGTTCCGACAACGTCGACAGCGTGTTCCGGTCCAGCCCGTGGCGACCGCCGGCGAGGATCAGGCCGCGCCGGGTCGACAGGGCCACGCCCGGATCAGCGAGTCGAGCAGCAGCCGGCGCCGCCGGTCCGCCGGCAACGCGCGCCGGAAGCTCGCCCGGGACACCGAGCAACGGCTCGCGGAACGCCAGGTTCAGCTGCACCGGGCCCGAGATGGCGTGTCTGTGCGCGTCCACCGCCAGCTCTCTCCAGAGCGATCGCTCGCCGTCATCGGGAACACCGGGGTCGCGCGACCACACGACGTGGCGACCGAACAGGTCGACCTGGTCGATGGTCTGGGGCGCACCGACTCCCCGGAGCTCCTCGGGGCGATCTGCAGTGAGCACGATCATCGGGACCTCGGAGAGCCCGGCTTCGACCACCGCAGGATAGAAATTGGCCGCCGCCGTGCCGCTGGTACAGAGCAGCAGCGCCGGATCACCGTCGAGCGCCAGCCCGAGCGCCACGAAGCCCGCCGATCGCTCGTCGTGCACCACGTGCACGCGCATCTCGTGGCGATCGGTGAGCGCCAGCGCCATCGGCGTCGAGCGCGATCCCGGAGCGACCACCGCGTGGCGCACACCGAGTGCGAGCCATTCGTCGACGAGCGTCGCACAGAACGTCGCCTGGACGTCCTCGGGGCGTGGATCTGCGGCGCCGACCATTGTCGACAGACGATAGGCGCATACCGTGTCGAACATGACGGTGATCTCGAACCAGGACACGCAGCGGCCGACGGTGACCGTCGAGGTGTGGTCCGACGTGGTGTGTCCGTGGTGCTACATCGGCAAGCGCAAGTTCGCGTCAGGGCTCGAGCAGGTCGAGGCGGAACTGGCCGACGCGGGCGTCGACGTCGATTTCGACGTGTCCTATCACCCGTACCAGCTCGATCCCACCGCTGCACCGGACGAGGCCGGCCCGGTGCTCGATGCCTACGCGAAGAAGTTCGGTGGCCCACAGCGCGCGGCGGCGATCATCGCCAACGTGTCCGAACGCGCCGCCGACGTCGGCCTCGAATTCCGGATGGACCGGGCCCTGCGGGCCAACACGCTGCTCGCCCACCGTCTGATCTGGTTGGCGGGCCGACCGGACTCACCCGTCGCCCAGGACGCGATGAAGGAGCGGTTGTTGCGGGCCTACTTCCACGACGGTCAGAACATCGGCGACCCGGACGTGCTCGCCGACTGTGCCGCCGAGGTGGGCTTCGACCACGACGAGGTGTCCGAGTTCCTGTCGTCCGGGCGCGGCACCGACGAAGTCCGCGCCGAGCTCGACGTCGCCCACGACAACGGCATCACCGCGGTACCGACCTACGTCGTCAACGGTCGGTGGGCAATCCCGGGTGCGCAGGAGCCCGAGACGTTCGCCCAGGTGCTCCGCAAGATGGCCGACCAGGCGGTCGCCGAGCAGACCTGATGCCTCACGAGATCGTCGACGGGTCGAGCCGCTTCGTCCTCGCCCACGGCTTCACGCAGACCGCCAGGTCGTGGGAACCGTTCGAGCGGACGCTCCGGGCGCGTCTGCCCGGAACGGAGACCCTCGCCGTCGATCTGCCGGGTCACGGCGACGCGGCTCCCCCGGCCGACAGCGACCTGTGGGCCAGCGCCGACCGACTCTGCCGGGTCGGAGGCATCGGGACCTACGTCGGCTATTCGATGGGCGGACGCACCGCTCTCCATGCCGTGCTGTCACACCCCGGCACGGTCGAGCGCCTGGTGCTGATCGGCGCCACGGCCGGGATCGACGACCCCGCCGAGCGTGCAGCACGACGTGATGCCGACGCTCTCCTCGCCGTCCACATCGAAGACGTCGGCGTCCCCACGTTCGTCGACGAGTGGCTCGCCAACCCACTGTTCGCCGGCCTGACCGAAGCAACCGCCCAGCGCGCCGACCGTGTCCGCAACAGCGCCGCCGGGCTCGCAGCAAGCCTCCGGGCGACCGGAACCGGCTCGCAGACACCGCTCTGGGCCCGCCTCGGCGAGATCGTGTGCCCAACACTCGTGCTGGTCGGCGAGTACGACACGAAGTTCACCGAACTCGGGCGGCGTCTGGTCGACGGCATCGTCGATGCCGAGCTCGTGGTCATCCCAGCTGCAGGCCACAGCGTCCATCTCGAACGGCCCGACGCGACCGTGAACGCCATCGCCGACTGGCTCGACGGACCGACGCGGGTCTGACCGGTGTCGGCCGACCTGGTCTAGAGCACCAGGCCGACGGTGACGAGCAGGCCCCAGGCCAGTTGGAGCCTGCCGGTCTCGCCGAGCACGGGGATCAGCGCACCGCCGGTGGCGCCGCCGAGTACCGACCGGATCGGGCTGATCGTCAGCGGCACGGCGAGCAGGCCGACCAGCACCGGGGCTCGCCAGATCGCGCCGACAGCCGACAGCACGAACGCCCCTCCGATCAGCAGCGCGTAGAACCACCGGGTGCGTTGGTCGCCGAGTCGGACGGCCAGCGTCCTCTTGCCCACCACACGATCGGTCGGGATGTCGCGCAGGTTGTTGATGACGAGCAGTGCGCACGCGAACGAGCCGACGGCGCACCCCATCACGAGCGAGAGCGCCGTGACCGACTCGATCGCGGCGTAGGTCGTACCTGCCGTGGCGACGAGACCGAAGAACACGAACACGAACACCTCGCCCAGACCCAGGTAGCCGTACGGCTTGGGCCCGCCGGTGTAGAACCAGCCCGCAGCAATGGCAGCTGCGCCGACGAGCAGGAGAACGAGCGACGTCGACACCGCAATCGCCAAGCCGGCCACGGCGGCTGCCGCGAACGACAGCATCGCAGCACGTTTGACCGCCGGTGCGCCGGCGAGGCCGCTCGCGACCAACCGGGTCGGGCCGACACGGACGTCGTCGGTACCCCGTACACCGTCGCTGTAGTCGTTCGCGAAGTTCACGCCGATCTGCAGCATGAGACTGACGAACAGCGCTGCCGCCACACGCCACCACACCACATCGGTCGGCTCACCGACTGCCGCAGCAGCACCGACGGCGACGGGAACCACCGCCGCGGGCAACGTCCGGGGCCGCGCTCCGGTGATCCAACGATTCATCTGTGCGCAATGATGGAGCCGTGACGGAGCTGTGGCAACTAGGAGCACTCGAACTCGCGGAACAGATCCGCACCCGAGCCGTCTCGAGCCGGGACGTGCTCGAGGCCCACCTCGCCCGGGTCGACCGCTGCAACGGCACGCTCAACGCGATCGTGCGAGTCCTCGCCGACGAGGCGCGGGCAGCAGCAGACGCCGCCGATGCTGCCGTCGCTGCCGGCCACGACCTCGGTCGACTGCACGGCGTCCCGTGCACGGTCAAGGAGAACATCGACCTTGCCGGCACCCCCACGACACAGGGAGTCAAGGCGTTGGCGGACGCCGTCGCCCCGATCGATGCACCGACCGTCGAGCGGATGCGCGCCGCCGGCGCCATTCCGTTCGCTCGCACCAACCTGCCCGACTTCGGCCTGCGGGTCCACACCGACTCCGAACTCCACGGTCTCACCCGCAACCCGTGGCACCCGGACGTGACTGCCGGCGGCTCGAGCGGTGGCGAGGGTTCGGCGATCTCCTCGGGAATGAGCCCGATCGGGATCGGCAACGACATCGGCGGTTCACTCCGCAATCCGGCCCACTGTTGCGGGATCTCGTCGCTCAAGCCGACCATTGGTGTGATCCCGATGGCCACCGTGGTGCCACCAGAGGACTTGACACTCTCGGCCCAGCTGATGGTGGTGGAAGGACCGATGGCGCGTGGCGTCGCCGACGTTCGTGCCGGACTGGAAATCCTGGCGGGCCGGCATTGGCGTGATCCACGCAGCGTCAGCGCCGTCCTCGTCGACGCGGAACCGGCCCAGCGCCTACGAATCGCCGTGATGACCGATCCTCCCGGCGGCACGACCGATCCAGGCATCGCCGGAGCGATCCGATCCGTGGCCGACCACCTGTCCGATCTCGGCCACGAGGTGATCGAGGCGACGCCCCCGAACTACGAACGCTCGATCGATCTCTGGCGCATGTTGATGATCGACGACATCCGAGCGCAGAAGGACCTCCTCCCCCTCGTACTCGGTCCCGACGCCATGTCGTTGCTCAAGATGTTCGACGAGTCATCCGAACCCACCCGGCTTCCCGAAACGCACCTGATGCACGCCGAGCGATACGCCCTGATGCGACAGTGGGCGGCATTCCATCAGGATCACCCGGTGCTGCTCTCGCCCACGTGGGCGCAGCACGCCTTCTCGGCGGGCGCCGATCTCCATCCCGAGACCGGCGTCGAGCTGATGACGAACACGATCCGCCCGGTCCTGCCGTCCAACCTGCTCGGCACGCCGGCGGTGGTGACGCCCGCAGGCGTGGTCGACGGGCTCCCGGTCGGTGTCCAGGTGATGGGAGACCGTTTCACCGATCTCCGATGCCTCACCATCGCGGCCGAGATCGAGTCGTTCGTCGGCCCGATCACCCCGATCGACCCGAAGACCGCGTGAGCCGCCTCGTCGCGATCGACCTCCCGGGAGGACCGGCGTTCGTCGACGAGTTGAGGCGTGTCTGGGATGCAGGGGACGCTGCGTTCCCGGTGGATCAACGGCTGACGGCAGCGGCCCGACACGCACTCTGTGCAGCGATGCGCGTCGGCGACGACGTCGAGCCCGGCGATGCGATCGTCGTCGCCACCAGCGGCTCCACGGGTGCGCCCAAGGGGGTCGTCCTCACCCACGAGGCGGTTGCTGCGTCCGCTGTCGCGACCAGTGATCGGCTCGACGTACGTTCCGACGACCACTGGCTGGCGTGCTTACCGCTCTCGCACGTGGGCGGGCTGTCGGTCGTGACCAGAGCGCTGACGACCGGGACGAAGCTCACGGTCTTCCCAGGGTTCGATGCAACCGCGGCAGAACGGTCGGGCGCCACCCTGGTGTCACTCGTGGCGACGGCGCTCGCGCGCATCGACGCCACCCGATTCCGTCAGATCGTGCTCGGAGGCAGTCGACCACCGGCCGAACGCCCGGCGAACTGCGTGACCACCTACGGAATGACCGAGACCGGGAGCGGGGTGGTCTACGACGGCGTACCGCTCGACGGGGTCGAGGTCGACATCGCTCCGGACGGCGAGATCCGACTCCGGGCACCGATGCTGCTCCGCGGGTACCGCGACGGCACCTCGCCGCTCGACGTCGACGGTTGGCTCGCCACCGGTGATCTCGGCGAATGGCTCCCCGACGGTCGTCTGCACGTCGCGGGCCGGCGCGGTGACCTGATCATCACCGGCGGCGAGAACGTCTGGCCCGAAGCGGTCGAGGCAGCGCTGGCGGATCATCCCGACGTGGCCGACGTGATGGTACGCGGCCTCCCCGATCCGGAATGGGGGCAAGTCGTCGAGGCCGTCGTCGTCCCCGTCGGCGACCCACCCACCCTGGATTCGATCCGCGCCCACGTCAAACGACGTCACCCGGCCTTCCTGGCACCCAAGCGTCTCCGCGTCGTCGAGTCACTGCCGCGCACCACACTCGGCAAACTCCGTCGCCACTGAAACCGGCCCCTGACCTCTCCCCTTCAGTCCGAAAAATCCCGCGATCGTGTCGCTCAGCGCAACAACGACGCGACATTTCGGGGTTTTTCGGGGCCGAGGGCGCGGTGTTGGTTCGGTGACTCAGCCGGCGGCGGCGACGCCGGCGCCACCGTCGATGACGTAGGTCTCACCGGTGATCCAGCTCGACAGATCGCTGGCGAGAAACGTCGCGAGGTTGGCGATGTCCTGGGGATCGCCGAGCCGCTCGAGCGGCATGCGCGCTGCCAACTGCTCGCCGAAGTTGTCGACCAGTACCTGCGCGAAGTCCGTGACCACCAGGCCGGGAGCGATCCCCACGACTCTGGTCGGCCCGAGTTCGGACGCGAGCTGGCGCGTCATGTGGATCAGCGCCGCCTTGGTGAGGTTGTAGATCCCGAGGCCGCCGCCGTCGGTGCGCAGACCACCGACCGAGGCGATGTTGATGATCGTGCCCGGGCGCTCCTTGAACGACTGCTCCCATGCCGCCCGACACCACAGCAGCGGTGCTTCGAGATTGACCTGGAACGTCTTGTCGAAGCGACCCTTGTCGACGTCGAGTGTGCGTCCGTAGTACGGGTTCGTGGCAGCGTTGTTCACGAGGATGTCGAGACCACCGAAGCGTTCGATCGTGGCGGTGACCGCGCGTTCGCCCGAATCGGCGTCCCCAGCGTTCGCAGCGAAGATCTCGACGTCACCGGTCATCTCGGCCCGTGCCGCTTCGAGCTGATCCTGCTTGCGGCTGTTGATCATCACCTTCGCCCCGGACGCTGCGAGCGATGTCGCGATCGCCTTGCCGATGCCCTTCGAGGCGCCGGTGACCAGCGCGACCTTTCCGTCCAGTGAGATCTCCATGGCCGCCGAAACTACGACCACCGGAGCCGAGCCGACGAACCGGTCAACGGCGCCCGCTCATGCCACCAGCCGCGCCGGCGAGCCCGATCCGATCGGCCTGGTCTGCCCGGTCGGACTGGTCGAGCGTCACCACCATCGCCGACACCTGGATGACGATGCTGATGACGGACACCACGGTCTGCAGCACGAGCGAGATCGTCAGCAGCACGATCACGTCGAAGACGAACGCGACGTTGGTGGCGAAGCCGACCACCTGCCCGATGGCTCCGGCGATCAGCGCCGCCACGATCACCCGTCCGAGGACGTACCAGAACTGGCCGTCGGTGACGTCCCAACTGCGACGGACACCGATGCCGTCGCCACCCAACGCTGCGATCACCGGGGCGAGGGCGAGCCGGCCCCCCAACCAGACACCCACTGCGATCATCCCCACGACCACGAACGACACCGTCAGGACGATTGCGGCCGCACCACCGCCGAGAGCGACCACCAACACGATCGGCACGGTGGCAGCAACCAGGAGCGCGAGGAACACCAGGCCGAGCACCACCGACGAGCCGATCACCGCAGGAACCCGACGCAGCGAGGCGGTGGCGATCTCGCCGACGGACTCGGCGTGCAGCTCGGCGACCTGCTCGTCGTTCGAACGAGGATCGACGACCAGCCGGGCGCCGACGTGCTGGGCGGCGACTCGGGCGACGATCGCCCACGACCACGCGCCGATCACCGCGTACACGATGGCGACGATGATGATCCACGGGATCGCTGCCACCAAGAGCTCGCCGAAGAGATCTGCGACCCGATCCGCCTGTGATTCGGTCAGCGTGGTCGTGGTGCCGAAACCGTCATCGAACCCGAGCAGCTCGCGCAGTTCGCTCCCGTCGGCGCTGGTGAACAGCACCACGCCGGCGACCAGCGTCGACACCGATGCCAGAGCCCACATCCCGACCAGCCACAATCCGACGCGACGCAGGGCCAGCTTGACGCATGCGAACGATCGCTCGAACCACGCCGAGAACGACCTCGGGTCGCGCACCGGGGGCGTCCACTGCGGAGACCGGTGCTCACTCCAGGCGGCGCCGTCCCAATAGCGCCACGTCAGTGGCTGCTCGGGGTCGTCGTACCAACCTGGTGGCGGCATCGGGGGCGGACCGGTCGGCCAGGTCACCTCCGCAACCTACCTCTCGGGCCGGTCGCACGGCAGGCTCTCAGTCGTGAGTCTGGCGGAAGCCGACGGGGGCGCCGCCGTGCCAGTGGAATCGTTCGAGGAGGTCGAGTTCCCGGTCGCGCATCAGTTCGGCCTCGTCGCGTTCTGCGTGGTCGTGGCCGAGCACGTGCAACACGCCGTGGACCACGAGCAGCGCCAGCTCGTCGTCGAGAGTGCCGGCGTGCTCGGCGAACTGCTCGGCGGCGATCGCCGGGCTGATCACCACGTCGCCGAGCAGCGTCGGCACGCCGTCGAGCGGCTCGTCGCCCATCGGGAACGACAACACGTCGGTCGGTCCGTTCTTGCCCATGTACTCGGCGTTGAGTTCGGCGATGTCGTCGCGATCGACGAAGGTCAAGGTGAGTTCGCCCTCCGCCTCGCTGTCGCGCAGCACCGCCAACGCCAGCCGGCGCCAGCGCTCGACGTCGACGGACACGTCCCCCGAGTCGGCGCTG
>Ga0209947_1002579_pt1 | contig 10355 bp, 7 predicted proteins | sample SalPonR2_B_D2_MG_FD_185706 | JGI IMG/M metagenome (GOLD analysis project Ga0209947, IMG submission 185706) | Salt pond soil microbial communities from South San Francisco under conditions of wetland restoration - Salt Pond MetaG R2_B_D2_MG... ... | reverse complement strand
GTAGAAGCGGCGCGGGCAGGGAAGTACGGAAAGGGCTTTGCGGTAGTGGCCGATGAGGTGCGGAACCTGGCGGTGAAGAGTACCGATTCGGTGAAAGAGACCACCCGGATGGTGCAGGATACGGTGACCAACATTAAACAGGGGACCGAGGCGGCCGAGGCAACGGCCCAGCAGCTCACCGCTATTGTGGAGGGCTCGGGAAAGGTGGCAAACTTCCTGGAGGAGATTGCCCAGGCGAGCCGGGAACAGGCCCAGGCGATAGAGCAGATTACCGAGGGGCTTGATCAGATAGACGAGGCAACCCAGTCGAGCACCGCCAGTGCCGAAGAGAGTGCCTCTGCCTCCGAGGAGCTTGCCGGCCAGGCCCAGCAGCTTCGCAGCATGGTTGCACAATTTCAGCTTGATGAGCGCTACAGCGGCGGGGGGCAACAGCTCCTGACTCAGGGGAGCCACCTGAACAACCTCGGACATCAGCAGCAAGCCCGTCAGACGCAGCAATCCGGCTCTCAGTCACAGCAGCAAGCCCGACAGACGCAGCAAGGCGGGCGAAAGCAGGCAGGTCAGCAGACGCAGCAGAAAAGGCAACAGAGTTCCGCCTCCGGATGGGATGATAGCAGTGGAAAGTCCAATGACGAGACTGGAATCACCCCGGTAAAACCGGAAGAGCAGATATCCCTTGAGGATGATGATTTTGACCGGTTCTAAGAAGGTTCTAATATTGCAAGGAGGCACTGGAGGCAACCATGAGTAAAGAAGAAATGCAGGACAGTGATTTTTTTGATGAGACCGATGATGAGATACAGGAGAACAAGTTTCTCATGTGCAAGATAGGAGATGAAACCTACGGGATCGATATCCAGCATGTAACCGATATAATCGAGCTTCAGAAGATAACCGAAGTGCCGGATATGCCGGAGTACGTACGGGGGGTGATAAACCTGAGGGGGAATGTAATCCCGGTAATAGACCTGCGGCTGCGTTTTGGGATGGAGTCGAAGGAGTACGACGACCGGACGGTGATAACCGTGGTAAATATTAAGGATTATTCAATCGGCTTTATTGTTGATACGGCTACGGAGGTCCAGGATATCCCGGAGAAAAACATTGATCCTCCCCCCTCCTTTCAGGAGAGCGGGGAGAAGAACAAGTATATCGCCGGGCTTGGAAAATTGGAAGATCAGGTAATTATCCTCCTCGATATGGAAAAACTGGTGGGAGAAAAAGAGATCGAGTCTATCAAGTCCGAGGTGAAATAAACTAGGACTCTTTCAAAAATACTACAAATAAAGCGGAGGGCTTCTAATGCAGAGGTCTTCCGCTTTTTATTCCGCTGAGATTAGTCTTGAAGCCGGCGGGCCAACCAGTCCTGATCCACGGGGAGCCGCTTAAAACGGACCCCCGTTGCATTATACACTGCGTTGACTACCGCCGGGGGGACCGGCATAGTAGAGATTTCGCCCACCCCCTTTGCTCCGTAAGGTCCATCCGCGGTGGGGTCTTCCACTATGAAAGATTTCATTACCCCGGGGACGTGCTTGATAGAGGGCATCCGGTATCGGGAAAGATGATCGGTGATCACCCGCCCGTTCTCAAGTATGAACTCTTCGGTGAGTGCATGACCTAAGCCCATGATGGTCCCGCCCTCGACCTGTCCCTGCAAACCAAGGGGGTTGATAGCTTTCCCGACATCGGTAGCTGCGATGGTTTTAAGCACCTCAACCTCGCCGGTTTTAAGATTCACTTCCACCTCTATTGCCTGGGCTGCAAAGGAATAGGCAAAGTGTTTGTCCCCCTCTTCACCCAGGGGCGTGGTCTCAGGAGCCCAGTATTCATATGCAAATTTTGGGTCTCGCCCCTTATCACGCATTGTTTTCCCGATTTCTGCAAAGGAAATGGGCTTCCCCTTTACCAGGGCTGAACCATCCTTGAAGGAAATATCTTTAGAAGCACTGCCCTTCGCAATGTTGCTCTCAATGTTGCTCTCAAGGTCGTAGTGTTCAGATAGGGTGGCCAGCATCGCCTCTCTCAAGGTGATTGAAGCGTATTTGGCCGCATTGCCGGAGATATATGTCTGTCTGGAGCCGGTGGTAGGCCCTCCGTCGGGGGTTAAGTCGGTGTCCGACAGGAGCACTTTAACCTGATCGAGTTTCATTCCCAGTTCCTGAGCGGTGATCATTTGCAGCACAGTGACCAGGCCCTGACCGATTTCGGCTGAGGATGTGCGCACTTCTACAGTTCCATCCTGAAGCAGTTCGACTTCAGCGGTCGCCTTATCCGGTGCCCCCTCTCCAAGGCCGGTGTTTTTGAAAGCCAGTGCATAGCCCCAGGCCCGGCGTTTATCAGGGTGGCCGGGGACAGGGCGGGAGCGGAAAAGATTCCCCTCAGGCAGATACCCGCGCATGGCTGTTTCGGTTTTTTCCATACACTCAAGAAGGCCGACGCTGTCCCTCAAATGCTGACCGGTATTGGTGATCGATCCGGTTCTGAGGGCGTTCTTTCGCCTGAGTGCTAAAGGGTCCAGATTTAATTCTTCCGCCACCTGGTCAATCATCACCTCGATAGCGAAATCCGCCTGAAGGGCCCCGAAACCTCTAAAGGCTCCCGCCGGGGGATTGTTGGTGTACATCGCATAGCAGTCAATTTTGACGTGTGGAACAATGTAAGGCCCAGTGGAATGGGTGGTTGCCCGGCCCATTACCTTGGCGCCCAGGGAGGCATAAGCCCCGGTGTCCCCGTACAGCTCGGTTTGGGCGGCTGTGAGGGTACCATCTTTTTTAAGCCCCAATTTTACACGAATTTGGGTAGCATGACGTTTGGGGTGGACCAGCATGCTTTCTTGGCGGTCATAGAGGATTTTGACCGGTTTTTTAGTTGCCCTGGACAGCAATGCGGCATGGATCTGGCCGGCTATATCTTCTTTTCCTCCGAATCCGCCCCCGGTCAAGGGCCCTCGGACCCTGACTTGATCCTGCGGGATATTCAGGGCAGCGGCAATTTGATCACGGTCTGAATAGGGTATCTGGGAACCAACATACACTTCCACCCGATCATCCTCGGTAATCCTGGCAATACTGCATTCCGGTTCCATGAAGGCATGATCGTAGGTAGGGGTGGTAAAGAGGTCCTCCATAATGATATCCGCTTCAGCGAACCCCTGGGCGATATCCCCTTTATCTACTTTTATATGCTTGAGAAGATTTCCCCCTTCGTGGACCAGTGGCGCATCAGGGCCTTTTGCTGCCACAGGGTCGGTGACATGTGGGAGTGGTTCATATTTCACATCAATCAAAGCCAGCGCTTGTTCTGCAATTTGTCTTGTATCGGCCGCCACCACGGCCACTGCATCGCCGACATAACGGACCTTTTCGCCAACTCCTACCAGGGCGGGCCAATCCTGAATGATCAGGCCGTGGTTAATTCGGCCCGGAATGTCCTCCGCCGTCAACACCGCACGGACCCCCTCCAGCGCTTTCGCCCGGGAAGTATCCAGCGTGAGTACTTGTGCATGGGGAACTCCCGCTCTGAGGGTTGCTCCATACAGCATATCCGGAAAGGTGATGTCATCGGTATATACCGCCTTGCCGGTAACTTTATCTACTGCCTCGGGGCGCTGTACAGTTTGACCGACGACATTCGTTTCTCCTTCAAACTCAAAGCGTGGGAACTCAATAGGGGTCCCATGCTGAATGTGGGCCGCCGCAGCAAGAACGGCGTTGGTGATTGCCGGATACGCACCGCAGCGGCAGAGGGTGTCCTTCAAGGCGTATTCGACATCCTCTCTGGTGGGTTCCGGTTTTTCAGCCAATAGGGCTGCCGCCGTCATAATCTGCCCGGGGGTGCAAAAGCCGCACTGGGAGGCACCGTATTTGATGAATGCCTCCTGAAGGGGATGCAGGGTACCCTTATCTTCCAAGCCTTCAATAGTGACAACTCTCTTTCCCTGGGCTTTAAGGGCGGGATAACTGCAGGAGAGAACAGGCACAGAGTCCACCAGCACGGTGCAGGCGCCGCATTCTGCTTCATTGCAGCTAATTTTAGTGCCCGTCAAGCCTAAACGATTACGGATAACCTCCGACAGCATTTCTCCTGGTCCAACGGGCACGCTTATCTGCTTATCATTTACCCAACAAGTAAGTTCATTCATGGTTTCCATCCTTAAGGTGATAGGGTGTGTGTATGCTGCGTGAAACGGCCCCTTCGAGTACCTGCTGAAGCAGGACCGGCAGCAGTTGCCGGCGATACTCCCGGGTAGCCCGGTAGGCGCTGGTGCGCACACTTACCTCTTCACCCAGGATACGAGAGGCCTCGATAAAGAATCCTTCGTAAATAGACTTTCCCTTTATAAACTCTTCGGTCCCATAGCCCCGGAAGGGTGTAGGGCCCGCCGGTCCGCAGGAAATCCGGACATCGGTTATCTTTTCATCGGCCACCTTTACCCATGCGGACATGTTAAGAATAGCTATCGCCACCCCCTGGGGCCGCATTACCCGGTGAAAAGCCGAGGCCTCGCCCTTACTTTTCTTCTTAAAACGAAACCCAACAACTAATTCACGACTACGGTCAAAAGTAACTTTGCCCGGGCCGGAGAAGATCTCAATCAAGGGAAGCCGACGGGTTCCTTCACTGGAAGCTAATTCCACCTCGGTGTCCATGGACAGCAAGGCCACTGTTCCATCCCCGGCTGGGAGGGCATGGGCTGCATTCCCTCCAATGGTTGCCACGTTTCTCACCTGGGGCCCGCCTACCAATCCACACCCCTCAACGACACACTGGCCGTTTTCCCGGATAATAGGATTACTGATAATCTGGGTGTGGGTCGCTGCTGCCCCAAGAAAAACACAATCCCCTTCGAGGGCAATAGTCCCCATCTCTTTCACCTCGGAGATATCCACCATCAAATCTACCTCGGGATGTCTGCCCTGGCGGATGTCCAGCAGCAAGTCCGTCCCACCTGCCATCACAGCAGTTTTTTCCGGCGCTTCAGAGAGGATTTTCACCGCTTCCTCTAGGGTCTTTGGTTTTTCGTAATTGTGAAATAGATTCATTAAAGTCCTCATTCGATTTCAGTATTAATCTCCAGGAATAGTAGAACAATTTTTACGAGTAGTCAAAAGAAAAATAATTGGTGCTGGTGTACTGGACCGGAGCTGCCGGTGTATTGTGCCGGCATTTTTACCCTCACATCCTCGTAGAGGGCCAGTTTCCATCCCTCCTCGTTGACCGCGGAAAAACGGTCGGGACTGACTATAGTACCGATTCCGGCGGTTTCCAGGAATTTCCTGATCTCGCAAATACGCTTGTAGATCCTTTGATAATGGCGGCAGACACTCGGTTTGCAGGTGCTGTGGCAAATTCCCGATTCCTCCGGCTCAAGTTTTTTCAGAATTTCCCTGCAGTACAGAACTCCCCCGGGACTGAGAAAAAATTTATGGAGGAGCCTCTGATTCACCTGTGAGAGCCTCCCTTCGATTGCCTTTCCTTGAAAGAAAAGTGCTTTTCCGCGGATCTCCAGAAACTTTCGAGGCAGGGAATAGAATGCAACGGATAGTATGAAGAGGACGGTGAGCAACAGACGATCGGTGACCATGAATAGAACCTCATGGAATTCCACATGGCTGAGGCGAGCTTGTAAGATGAAGACCGGCCCATCAAAGACGGTAAATGTGACCATGTGAGACCAGATTAGCCAGAACATGATTCCCGAAACACGATTCCTATAATCCTCCGACTGAAGCTTTGTCTCAATCCCGGTATGAAGAAGCAAAAAGAAAACAGCGAGGAGCACCATGTTTCTCAGGGCCAGAAAAAAGGCGTTGGCCTCGCCGATTACCGGGCTGAGGGCAAGGGAGAACAAAATCAACAGCCCCGGGAAGATAAAAATAGACCTTCCCCTTAGGGATATCTGTCGGACCAACAAAATCGGCAAAGCTAAAAGGATCGCCTCTACCACAAATACAGCAGAGAAAATAAGGTCGGACGTGACAACAGGAAATCGGGGGCCTCCTAGGGGCACTGCCGTTCCGTAATCAGAAAGGGCTTTCGCTGTAAAGAGAAAAGCCCCGAGTACCGCCAGGGGCACCGCTATGAGAAAGGGAGATTTTTTGTGAAAAACATTTAGCGTGAAGGATTTGTAGATAGACCCTTCAGGGAGCAGCAAAAAGGTCGTATCAGAAGGCTTTTCGCCGAGGTGTACCTGACCCGCACTGGGGCTCCTCGAAAACTTCACCCGAATCCCTGAAAACAGCGAGAGCCTCCATCCTTTTTCTACGATATCCCTCTTGTTCTCCGGATGCAGGATACTTCCGACCCCGAGACTTTCAAGCTTTTTCCCAAGGGAACTGATATTTCTATAGGCGATGGAATAGCCGGAACACCGGGAGGCCTTGCAGCGTTCGCCCGTCTTACAGGCAAATTTTTCATTCCCTCCCCTTTGTTCATAGTAAGGAAGAAGATCCCTGCAGTGGATTGAATAGGAAGGGCTTTTCAGGAGGAAGGATAGGATATAGTGCTCCCGGGGATTGAGAGAATCGTCGATTTTTTCATTTCTGAACCAGAAAGACTCACCGATCACCTTGAGGGTATTGTCGGCACTGTTTCGCAAGAGAAAAAGTATAAAAAGGGCCGGTAGGTAGTTCAGGCTTTCATAAAGATTTACCGCTATGTCCACACCGGTAGAGGACTCCGGGTAAAGCCATAACCAGTGAAGTTTCAGCGACAGAAGCATGATGGAATAAGAAAGAAGCAGGAGAAGAATCAGGTTGATACCATGGGCAAGACGGGAAAAATCCTGACGTCTGGAAAAACGATACACGAGACTGTAGCTGAGCGCGAGGATCGGACCGGGGTAGAGAAGAAGGAGGATATAAAAAAATGGATGGGCGAAATGTCCTAGAGAGAGTCCGCTAAGAATAAGAAAAAGAAAAAACACAATCGCCGCGGCAAAGGCCCTTTTCCTTTTCCGTATATTGAAAAGCACTCCTGCCACGGTGAGCTGGGTCCCAAAGAGAATAAGCCCCTCTAATCCCCGGCCCGCTACAAACCCAGTGAAAAGTGCAGGGAGAGAGCTGTACAAGCCCAGAAGTACAATAAAAACGCTCTTGCTCATAGGCCCTTAGTCTTATCCAGCATGGTAATTCTCGCCACCAGGATAGGCGTAAAGAAAAAGAACACCGAGAGAAGGCCGTAACGAGGGTAGGCAAGGGCGATAATCACCGCCGCGAAGCTCGCAGAGAAGGCTTCGAGGTAAAAGGGTTTAAACACCTGTGTGAAATAATGCCAAAATCTTCTGCCCTCTTCCAGTTTGTAAAAGAGGGCGTTCATCCCGCAGGAGAGGAGAAAGAGGAGAGGGGCAGTGAACAGCGCGGGAATAATAATAAGACCACCGGCCAGGGAGGACACTAAAATATAGGCTTTGTCCAAAATGAACAGGGCAACGACATAGTGAGAGATGTTGAAAAGGCTCAGTCTAAAGGGAATGTTTAAGATAGAACGATATCTCCCTTCGAACTGCTGAATGCTGAAGACCATAGTTGCGACGATGCAAATAAGAGCAACCAGAGGTCCCCCGGCCAGATACGCAACAAAAAATACAGCTTCGATGGTTGATATGTAAATATTGCCTCGCGATATATACACAGAAAAGGATTCGTTCAGAATTCCCATCAACGATAAAAGGAAGATCGCAAGATACTTCATCTCAGTGACATCGCCGGCAGTTACGATCCTCATCGCAGCGTACAATGACGCTGCGCTCAGGACAAGGAGAAACAGGGCAGCCTTAAAGGGATATCCGGACAATTTTTATTCCTTATAAACATGTTTCCGTACGAAAATCAGAGGAACATATTTTAAAATGACTTTTCCATGATACAGTTTATTTCAGTGGACCGTCAAGAATTTGATGTTAAATCCCGCCAGGAGGAGAATTATGAAAATATTTCGTTCAAAAAGGATACATGCGGTGCTGTCAATACTTTTCGCTGTTCTTCTTATTGCCGCCTGCAGCACGGGCACTCCAATGGAGGACGATGGTTTTGATGACGACAGTACCCCCTTAGAAGAGGATGATAGCAGCAGCGATGAAAGCGATGAAATCAGCGATGAAAGCGATGATGAAAGCGATGATGAAAGCGATGATGAAAGTACCCCCATTGAAGAAAACGATTATGACTCTCTCCTCTCCGACGGGAGCTGGACCGATCTGGGCTTAGTCATCGATCCTGATGAAGTGATATTCAGGGGCGCCCCGATAGAGGGAGGTGGAGCCGGCGGAATGGGCATAAGCTTCCTCTCCTCCTGCAATGTTGAACCCGCTCCCGACGGCTCTCCCCTAGCGGCATATGCAATGACCGGTTCCTCAGGTGAGATTACCGGGATGCGGCCGCACGCCTACCGGTGGGACAAAACTTCCGGTGAGTGGGAGACCAGTACAAGCCCGGAGGACCTCATCGGCGACTTCAGGATGGCGGTGGGCAATACCGGCAGCATCTGGACTATTTCCTCCCTCGCCCAGGATTTCACTGGGATGGTCTACAATTGTCCGGAGAATGGGGATTGCACCAGTTATGAGTGCATCGACACCAACTACGACACCTGGCTCTGGGATATCGGAATCAACTCCACGGCGAACCCCGTGGCGGTATATACCACCATCGGCGACAACCCCGAAGATGGTTGGTCGGTCAATAGCATGGTCCTGAGCGGGACCTGGGGCGACCACAGGACCTACACCTCCGACTACGAACTGAAGCACAGTCAAATAATACAGGACGGACCCAACATGAGGGGAACCTTCGCCATGGCCATCGCCTCGGTCTATACCTATGCCGCCTTCGTGGAGCTTATTCCCGCCGACGGCGAGGAACCTGCCCGGGAAGAGCTCAAGGTGATCCGTCTCAAGGCGTGGGATGAAAGCGCCTCATGGGAAGATTTCGGAAACTCCGACGCTTTTACCGCCTGCACCAGCCCCGGCTATATCTCCATGGACATCGACGAGGAAGGACGCCCGTGGATCCTCGTCATAGATGAAGCAACGGGGGAAATCCACGTGTATTACCTGGGACCGGCACAGACCTGGACCTCCGTTGCCGAACCCGTCTCCGACACATCAACACATCCGTGGTATTTTTACGGTTACGTCGACGATATGACCGGAACGGATATCAAACTAATCGGAACCACCCCGGTGATAAGCTATGTCAAAATTGTTGATGAAACCGAACATATTCACGGTGTTCGGGTGGCCGCGTACGACACGGGTGCCGGAGCATGGTATTACCTGGGACCGGAGGAAGACTTCGTCGTCACGGTTGATGATGAGGCGAATACCGGCAAACCGGACCTGGCGGTGGCCTGGGAGGAGGGAATGCCGGCAAAACTCTATGCCGCTTTTTCCGACGGTGGGGTTATGAAAGTCATGATGTTCAGTGAGGGGGAGTAGATATAGTTATCGGTAGATCAATTTTCCTTAGTTTTTCGTTCCAAATATTCAGCGATCACCTCGTCATCTATATACTCTAGCTCTATTGCAATCTCTCCGAACAAACGGGTATCTCCATTTTTCTGTCGTTGAAGAACATCTTCAACCTGTTCTTGTGTCATTGCACCAATTTTTACTAGATTATCTCCTATTCTGTCCGCCATTTATTCCTCTCCTATTGGGAATCTGATAGTAAATTTTGTGTGTGGTTTTTTCTGTAATTCAATTGTGCCGTCTAATTGTGCTACAAGGGTAGAAACCAACTGCAGGCCCATTGTTTCCGTGCGTTCTAATCCAATCTCTTCCGGGAAAGGGTTGCCGGTATTTGAAAGTAAAAGGACATAACGGTTAGTATGAGAGTCCCTTTTCATTTCAATAGTGAAACGAGCTTCTTTCTTAGAGGTAAAACCATATTTTATTGCATTGGTAGATATTTCGTTTACTATTAAACCTAATGGTATGGCTGTCTTTGTAGGTATACTCAACTCTTGAATATTATTAACTAAATCTACTTCATATTCATAGATTGAAGAGAAAATCGACACTAATAGTTCTTGAAAGTATTCCTTTACTTCAATCTTCTCTACATCATTCTGCTGATGAAGTTTTTCATGGACTAACTTAATTACATCTATTCTATGTTTTAAGTCGGATAGATCTTCATCGGTCTCCGAGTCTTTCAAGCTTATAAGCGAGGATATCATAGTGAGGTTGTTTTTTACGCGATGGTTGAGTTCTCTGAGAAGGAAAATTTTATCTTCTACCGCCTTCCGAAGATTTTCTTCATTGTGCTTACTATTAGTAATGTCAATAGTAATAGTTTGAATACTCCGACGATCTTCACCTACTAGAGGAATGTAGGTGGTGTGAAAAAACT
>Ga0209947_1002578_pt1 | contig 10357 bp, 8 predicted proteins | sample SalPonR2_B_D2_MG_FD_185706 | JGI IMG/M metagenome (GOLD analysis project Ga0209947, IMG submission 185706) | Salt pond soil microbial communities from South San Francisco under conditions of wetland restoration - Salt Pond MetaG R2_B_D2_MG... ... | reverse complement strand
AAAGGCATCCATGAACCGGCGGTACACCGAACTGCCCGGCTTCCCCATCCTTTGCAGTACCCCATCGGATACGTGCTCCGGGGCAATTTTCAGCTGACCGCTAATATGATGTTCACACAAATCCCGTAAAAAAGCGCGCCCCTCTTTTTTATCCGCCAATAAATAGTCATAGCGAATGCCAGAGCGTACAAAGACCTTTTTTACCTCCGGAAGCTCCCGCAATTTTTGCAGTAAGCGCCGGTAATCGGCGTGGTCAGGCTGCAGTTGTGGGCAGGGCTCGGGAAACAAGCACTGCCGGTCTGTACAGGCTCCGCGAAGCTCCTGCTGCGCACATGCCGGCCGGCGGAAGTTGGCGGTCGGCCCGCCGACATCATGAATGTAGCCTTTAAAATTTTCATCACGGATAAGCTGCCTGGTCTCCCGCAACAACGACTCATGGGAACGGCCCTTTACAATTCGCCCCTGATGGAAGGTTAAAGCACAGAAACTGCAGCCCCCGAAACAGCCGCGGCTCGATACCAAGCTGAACCGGATCTCCTCCAGCGCCGGTATCGGCTCCTGATAGTACGGGTGGGCCTGTCGAACGTAGGGGAGCTCATAGACGGCATCCAACTCGGCCTGCAACAGAGGGTAATCGGGAGGGTTTTGAACTAGCAACTGGCCGGCCGCCTCCTCCCCCAAGGCTGAGGCTGAAAAGGGGTCGGCATTTTTCATTCTGACAGCAAAGCTGCGGGCAAATGCAGTTTTTTCGCTGCGCAGCAGTTCAAACGCGGGGAGTGTCACGAAGCTTATGGTTTTTTCTGCACCTGAAGGCGATGATGCGTGTTTAAGCTGAGTCCCTTCCGGCGGCATGGACAGATGAAATGCAGCAGCCTCTTTTCCCGTTAGCCGATACACTGTCCCGCGTACATCCCGGATTGAGCGCAACTCTTCACCGGCTGCGATACGGTGGGCTATAGTACGGATAGCCCGCTCGGCCATGCCGTACACCAGGATATCCGCCTTAGAATCTAAGAGCACTGAACGGCGGAGCTTATCACTCCAGTAATCATAATGGGATAAGCGACGCAGAGAAGCCTCAATTCCACCCAGAATAACCGGAATTCCTTTATAGGCTGCCTTAGCCAGGCTGGAATACACAATCAGTGCTCGATCGGGCCGCTGCCCGAAGGCTCCCCCCGGTGTGTAGGCATCATTATGCCGCAACTTACCGGCGGCGGTGTAGTGGTTTACCATTGAATCCATGTTTCCGGAGGTAATCAGAAATGCAAGCCTGGGTCTTCCTAAAATTTGAAGAGATGCCGAGCTATTCCAATCCGGCTGGGCAATAATTCCAACCCGAAAACCCTCGGCCTCTAGTACTCTACCGATAAGCGCCGCCCCGAAGGAGGGGTGATCCACATAGGCGTCACCGGTGATCAAGATAAAATCACACTGATCCCACCCGAGCCTATGCATTTCATCAGTATTTATTGGAAGAAAATTGACGGTTTGAGCCGGTGTATTTGCCGGCCCTCCGTCAGAAGAGTCTCTGGTCATGGTGTTATTATGCGTCCTATTTTACACCCTCATCACAAGCACCGTCTTCATCCATCAGTCGGGCGCTTTCGGCATTATGTGCTTTTGTGCAGTCCTCCAAAGGAATTTGCTTCATCGGTTCTCCACAGCATTCGGGAACCTGAGCTCCATCAGCCACAATAACTTCTTCACCACATCCTGGGCAATTATACGCTGTTTTCGACATTTTTTTACCTCCAAAATTTAGTAATAGTGCACCCACTATTTCTTATAACTATAGTAATATATAATCCTTGAGGCAACTAAAAAGCGGAGAATTTATCCTAAGAACTTGTATTATCTACTCAGCTGTAGTCGTACATAAGTAAGGTTGGTCTAAGGCACGCGTGGAAAACTATTCAGGCGATATCAACAACTTTGAATATGGCTCCTGGGGAATAAGGTGGAGACGGACCCGCTTCGGGTCTCCCATTTTCTCTACACTCTTTAAACTCAATTCCACCGAACCGAGTCGGCATTCATTTTTCTGATACAGACGGGCATGAATAGGAGAAGTATCTCCTTTTATTACCTCATCTATTGTCCCCCCGACAGATAAGAGAACCGTTGACTCGGTCATAAGTAAGCCAAGATCAAACCCATCGTTTGGATTGATAACTATTTGCTTTTCGGGAAATGAATAATCTGCTAGTACTTTCAAAAACCCAGTCTCACGTATTTCCATCGGGAGCCCCTCGTTAATAGATTAAATCAATTTGAATCAATTTTGAACCACAGTATACATACGATTAGAGCCGGCAGCAAGCACATTCTGACTTTGCTTCAATTCACTTTGCTTCAATTCACTTTGCTTCAATTCACTTTGCTTCAATTCGAAAACTGCCTTGACTCCGTTGTTTTTGCTGCTATACAGTAGCTGTAATTGGAGGGTTTACTGCAATGACTGAAATTACCTGTGCGATAGTTGGTCTTGGTAGAATTGGAAGCAGTTTGGAAACTGACCCTTTGCGTGAGAAACCCTGTACCCATGCCGGTGCAATGATACACAATCCCGATTGCCGGTTGGTGGCCGGCTGCGATATCAAGCCCGAAGCTCGTCAACAGTTTATCTCCCAGTGGTCCCCGGATTATTCTTTTGAAGTGTTCAATTCCATCGACTCAATGCTAAAAAAACTGCGCCCGGAAATACTCTCAATTGCAACTCCCCCGAATACTCATCGTGAACTGGTACAAACGGCAGTCCGGGCACAGGTGCCGGTGATAATCTGCGAAAAACCACTAGCCCACCGCTTGCGTGATGCCCGGGCTATCGCTCGGCTGCATACCAGGGGAAAAGTGCGTATACTGGTAAACCATGAACGCCGTTATTCACGAGACTACCAGACGGTGAGGAAGTATGTAGTAAGCCAGCACTATGGACAACTTCTTTCCCTGCACGGAACGCTCTACTTTGGAAAGAGCGCCGCCCATCGCGATGTACTGCTGCATGACGGCACCCATATGATCGATATTATCAATTATCTTACCAGTACAGTCTGTTCCTTGAAAAAGCGTTACGGGTCGATGCACTCCAGGACTTCCTCCGCATTTCTGTTTGGACAGGCGGGGGAAGTACCGGTTTCTATTGAGGTCGGCAGCGGACGGGATCATTTGGTTTTTGAACTTGAGTTAAGTTTTGAGTACGGGAGGATTAGAGTAGGAAACGGAGTGCTCGCCTTTGAGGAAAGCAAACCCAGCCCCTATTACAGCGACTACCGCTCTCTGCTTCCCGCTGAAGCACCTGCTATTCGGCACACCGGCTATTTCTCGGGGATGCTGGCCGATGCAGTGAAGTGCCGGCGTGATCCTCACTACACTCCCCTATCCACCGCCGAAGATTCATTAGAGGTAATGCGTTTTATCCGCGCGGCAAAGGCTTTGTGGTAAAAGCCTGGCACAATAACTCAATTTTCACAATGAAACCCCTAAGAATTTAACTCTATTCTATCATTGTGAATTGTAATTTTCTTTTCCTTGTAAAGGGCTCCAATTGTTTTCTTAAACAGCTTCTTACTCATCTGCAGTCGATCGTAGATCTCCTGGGGCTCGCTCTTATCATGCAGCGGAAGAGATCCGCCGGCACGTTTGAGGGCGTTAATAATTGTTTCGGCAGCCTGCTCGGAGGCTGGAAGAAAACCTTGGGGCTGGAGAATCACGTCGACCAAACCATCTTCTCTGACCTTCTTCACATAGCCCGTCTTCCGGTCACCAATTTTAAGGGGTTCGAAAATTTCACCTCGATACAATAGACCGCAGTAGCGATTATCAATTACTACTTTGGCTCCAAGCTTGGTAAACTCCCAGACTATCAGTGATACCTCCTGATTAAACTGTAAATCTTCCGTATCAGGATCAAAATATGGATCGAGCAGACAGGTTCCGATCACACCGGTTTGTTCATAATCGAGCAGCAAGTACACCACCGCCGTATCCCCGGCATTGAGCGGTTCATTCCAATTTTTTTTAGGCACAAACAGATCTTTTTCAAGACCCCAATCTAAAAAAGCACCAAAATCAGCGGTCGATACCACCTTTAAGGCGGCAAAATCGCCAACTTTTGCCAGAGGCTCCTGCGTAGTTGCACCAAGACTATCTTTGCCATCGTTATACACAAAAACCTGCAGCTCATCCCCAGGAACGGTACCTGCGGGAGTATCGGCTTTAGAGAGATAGATCTCCCGGGAGCCACCGTCAAGATAACAGCCGCCGCGGGCCATTTTTACAACCCTCAGAGTATTATAATCACCGATTTTCAGCATACAGAAAACTTCCTCTTTATTTCGGCCCACAACCGTATTATAATGTTAAGCTAACAGGGCGCTGAAAAGAATACACTTCAGCACTATTTTTTGTGACAAAACTGCAAAAAATATACCCGCAACCGTCTTTTATACTTCTAACTGCACTTCAACCGCCTTTCAACGGACACCCTTATTTTACTCAGGAGGTTAACCATGCAGCCGGTACAATTGACCGAATTCCCCCATTCTCCAGACCATATTCTGCACATTTTCCACGAGTTCCAAGATCGAGATTCAGACAACAATTTTATATCATCTTCCTCGGTCCGACGAATCGCGGAACATCTCGACCTATCCATGTCCCAAGTATATGGGGTTCTCTCTTTTTATCATATGTTCTCCTATCGTCCAAGGGGCAAGTATGTAATTCGCTTATGCGATTCCCTCTCATGTCGAATTGTCGGCTCCCTCGACATTTACACTTATCTCAGAGCTGAACTAGGCCTGCAACGCAAGAAAATCAGCGACGACGGCTTGTTTAGTCTGGAAATTGTAAATTGCCTGGGAAGCTGCCATACCGCTCCGAATATGATGATAAACGAACAGCTTATCACCAACCTGACCCTTGAGAAGGTTAAAGCCACTATCCATTCATTAAAGGAGGAGGCTAAGGATGAAACAGAATAAAGTCTCCCTGACGCATTACGCAATGAAAAAGCAAGACATTGAGGCTTACATTGGACTCGGCGGTTATCACGGCCTGAAGGCCGCATTGGATATGGATAGGAGCGAAGTCGTGAAGGAGGTACAAGACTCAAAACTCCGAGGACGCGGCGGGGCGGGTTTTCCCACTGGGAAAAAATGGGCCGGAGTGCCGCCGAGCGAAGAGACCTATGTAGTGTGCAATGCCGATGAAGGCGAACCGGGTACTTTTAAAGATCGCTACATCATGGAAAATACTCCCTTCTTGCTGCTGGAAGGCATGACTATTGCCGGGTATGCGGTTGGAGCGAAAAAGGGTTTTATATATATCCGAGGTGAGTATCCTACAATTGCCGAGACGCTCAAAAAGGCGCTTGAGGCGGCCCGGTCCCAGAATATGCTTGGTAACAACATCCTGGGATCCGGATTCTCCTTTGATATAGAAATTAAACGAGGCGGAGGCTCATATGTAGTTGGGGATGAAACTGCCTTGCTGAGCTCCCTCATGGGCAAACGTGGTTTTCCTTGGATGAAACCACCCTACCCAACCGAGAAGGGGCTATGGGACCGACCGACTGTGGTAAACAATGTCGAGACTCTGTCATATGTACCTCTTATTCTTGCACATGGGGCTGCTGCATTTTCCAAAATTGGAGTGGAAGGGTCCACCGGTCCAAAGCTTTATAGCGTCAGCGGCCATGTAAATTCGCCAGGTGTTTATGAGTTTCCAATGGGGGTAAGCGTAAAAGACCTCATAGAGGCTGCCGGTGGAGTACAAGGTCAATTGAAGGCCGTCCAAATTGGCGGAACTGCCGGTCCTATCTATGATGCCGAATCCCTCTCAATGCAGCTGGACTACGATGCCATGCAGACTGCCGGAGGCACCCTTGGCTCAGGGGCAGTAGTAGTAATGAACTCAAAGACAAATATGGCCGGAGTCCTGGATGTGAGCATGCGCTTTTTTGCCGAAGAGTCCTGCGGTCAATGCTTCCCCTGCCGTTATGGTACCCGCCAACTCAACTATATGGCCCAACGCATTGCCGCCGGAACCGGAAGGCAAAGCTATCTACAGCTTATGCAGGATACCGGCGAGGTAATGCAAGCCACCTCTTTTTGCCCCTTTGGACAGTCGGTCAGTACTCCCCTTAATTCCCTACTTCAACATTTTGGAGACGAGGTGAAAGGCTTTATTCAGCAGCAGGATTATGTAAAGGAGGTAATTTAGAATGCCTAATGTTAATATTGACGGCAGACCTATAGAAGTAGAAACCGGAACCACTATTTTAGAAGCAGCCGATAAAGCCGGTATCGACATACCTACCTTATGCAAGCATGAAGACATTGCCCCCTTAGGTACCTGCGGCATGTGTATGGTTGAAATTGACGGCAAACCGGATTATGTCCGCGCATGCATTACTCAGGCCCAGGAGGGAATGCAGATTAGAACGCATACCCGTGAGCTGCGCCGTATAAAGCGCAATTTGTTACAGCTTGTTTTAGCGGCTCATCCCGACGACTGTCTTCAATGTATTCGGCACGGTGAATGCGAGCTGCAAAAACTCGCAGAGAAGTTTGAAATTAGAGATCTTGAATATGATCAATACACACGGGGTCTTCCTATAGATTCATCTGCCGCCGGAATTGTGCGTGATATGAACAAATGCATAGGCTGCGGTCGCTGTGTCGAGGTGTGTCAAAACCTGCAAACAGTGAAGGCCATTTCGTTTTTTGGGCGCGGAGCTGATACTATTGTATCCCCCGGGGCTGAAACAAATATGGGGTCGGGGGTCTGTGTAAACTGCGGACAATGTGTGGTCTACTGCCCGGTGGGGGCCTTACACGAACGGGAACAAACCGACCATGTGTGGGAAGCAATCGAAAACCCCGAGCTGCATGTGGCTGCCCAGATAGCACCGGCGGTACGGGTTGCCTTGGGTGAGGAGTTTGGTATGGCACCCGGAGAACTAGTAATCGATAAGATTTACCACGCCCTGAAAATGCTGGGGATTGATACTGTTTTCGACACTAATTTTTCGGCAGATCTTACCATTATGGAGGAAGGCACCGAGTTTCTGAACAGACTCTCAGCAGGAGGTCCTTTTCCGCTCATCACCTCCTGCTCACCGGGTTGGATCAAATTCGGCGAAACCTATTTTCCCGACTTGATAGAAAATATTTCTTCCTGCAAATCTCCACAGCAGATGATGGGATCGCTGATAAAAACCTACTTTTCCGAAACCCGCGGCATCCCTCCCGAGAAGATTGTAAGCCTGTCAATTATGCCCTGTACGGCAAAAAAGTTCGAAGCGGATCGCCCTGAGATGAACGACAGCGGGTTTAAGGACGTGGATTATGTCTTAACCACCCGGGAGTTAGCCCGTATGATTCGACAAGCGGGTATTAGCTTCGATAAACTTGACGGGGTTACTTCAGACTCGCTTCTGTCAGCCTACTCGGGGGCAGCAACAATTTTTGGTGCTACCGGCGGGGTGATGGAGGCAGCCCTGCGGACCGCCTATGAGCTGCACACCGGGAAACCCCTAGAAAACATCAACTTAAAAGCTGTCCGGGGCATGGAGGAGACCAAAACCGCTAGCATCTCCATTGATGGCGAAGAACTCAGGGTAGCAGTTGTCCATGGTCTCTCAAACGCCCGTGAACTCTTAAGCTATGTGTATAATGAGCAGCAAGCCGGAAGAGTACCCTACCATTTCATTGAAATAATGGCTTGCCGCGGGGGCTGTGTTGGGGGAGGCGGCCAGCCAATCGAAAACTCCTTATACCAGCGCAATCTTAGGGGCCAAGGACTGTATAAAGAAGATTCTGGACTACCGTTTAGAAAATCGCATGAGAATCCGGAAGTAGCAGCTCTTTATGAGCACTACCTCGAAAAGCCGGGGGGAGAGAGGTCGCATCATCTGCTGCATACACATTATACACGGCGGGATGCATATACATTGTAGCTTAACTGACGACCTTCTGTCTGCAGGTTATCGACCAGCGGCTTTAACTGCCTAAGCAAACCCTCAAGCCGGTCGAGGTTATAAGGAAAGGCATAAATGAAAAAGCCCTTCACGACCGTCGAGCTTTGATCGATGGTCTCCGGGCATACCTGGGAAAAACCGGAGACCCCAAGTTCATCACGCAGCACCGGTTGTAGATAACGCCTGGCAAAAACAATAAACTCTTCAAGTCCTGTTACGCCGGAGTCTAGAGTATAAATATCCCGTTCATAGAGAGTTTCAAGCTGAAGCATCTGACGAATCTCGCGCAAAACAGAAGAGGAAAAAGACATTTTTTCCAGTAGGTTTAAGAACCATCCCTTGTCGAAATTGTTGTCAAAAAGTGACCCTACCGCCTCTATTAAAAATAGTATCTGACGTGTCTCATCATTCTCAATCAGTCGGGCCATAAACCCGTTATTATTAGTTGCCTGTGCTTTCATTGCTCTTATTATCGGAAAACCGGAAGAAAGAATTAGTGCTACCCGTCTGAGCCCCCCCGGCGAATTTGAATTTTAACTGTTTTTTTTCTATGTTGTAGTATATGAGTTACGTTCACTAAAAATGAGAGGTATAAGTATGTATTCACTGATATTTTTGGGATTGATCGCTATTAGCGGACTGATCCTCTTTAGAGGCATTTATTCCGGTAAAAAGAAACCGATTTTCATTGGAGCGGCCCTGGCAGTTGCAACGCTGCTGTTCTTCTGGTTTATGGGCTTTTGGGTTGATAAATTGTGGTTTGAATCGCTTGGATACGTAAACCGTTTCTGGGCGGAGATTTTAGTTCAGATCTCAGGAGGCTTCATCGGATTGTTGATCGGAGTTGCGGTGATCCTCCCCTTTGCACTGTTGGTGCAGATACCGGAGAACATCGGGTTACCCCGTAAAACTCTGCGACTCATACCACTTGTGCTGGCCGGTTTAATAGGTGCAGTAAGGGGAGCGGGTAACTGGGACACCATCTTCAAGTTCTTTAACCAGCACAGCACCGAAATAAGTGAGCCTATTCTCGGTTTAGATGCCGGATTTTATATGTTTACCCTGCCCTTCTTGGAGCTTATTTATTCACTCTTGTTTCTATTGGCACTAATTGCGGTGATACTCACCTTCTTACCCTTATATGCCCATACCCAGCAGGGACTTACCAGCTACTTTGGGGGGAAAAACGGTACCCGCGATGTAACTCCTGAGGATGAAGAGCAGGAGCAGGTTGAACATACCCTTCCGGGGGGTAACCTCTTTTTGGCTGCGGCATCGTTGTTTTTCTTTATTCTCGCGGCGGGAAAAATGCTTGACCGCTACCGCCTATTGCTTGATCCGGGTGGTATTACGGTTGGCCCCGGCTGGACCGATGCCAACATAAGGCTGCCGATGTATCTCATTGCAGCGCTGATTGCATTGGCCGGAATTGCAGTCCTCTGGATACCTGCTTTGCGGCGCAAAATTAGCCGTCCCTTCAGCAAACTTTTTTCGCAGATGATCCATCCCCATGCGGTAGGGGCTGCTTCAGCACTTGCAATACTACTTGTGCTGTGGTTTCTCATTCTAAGTATTGTGCCGGGGCTATTCCAATCTTTGAAGGTAAGCCCGAATGAGATCACCATGGAAGAGCCGTACATCGCACATAATATCGAACTTACCCGTCACGGCTTTAACCTGCAGAATATCAGTGAAAGCGAGTTTCCCGTAAGCCAGGAGTTTAACCAGCAAATGGTGGAGGATAATCAGGGAACTATCTCTAATATCCGTCTTTGGGATTGGATGGCCCTCGATTCCGTATACAAACAGTTTCAGGAGATCCGGCTGTATTATGAGTTCAACGACATTGATATTGACCGCTACACCATCGACGGTGATTATAGATCGGTAATGATATCCCCCCGCGAAATGGAAACTGACAATCTGCCGCCGGAGAGTCAAACCTTTGTAAATAAACGCTTCAAATATACCCACGGATACGGTATTGCCATGAACACTGTCAATGATTTTACCGAGTCGGGTCTGCCCCAGCTGCTCATCAGGGATATTCCTCCGGAGAGTGAATATGAATCACTGGAGGTTACCAGACCGGAGATTTACTACGGCGAATTGACCGACGAGTATGTGATTGCCAACAGTCGGGAGAAAGAGTTTGATTATCCAAGGGGTGATGAAAATCAATTTGTCAGCTACAGCGGTTCAGGGGGAGTTGAGGTGTCCAATTTTTTCCGCAAGTTTATCCTCGGCTACAAACTGGGGGGTACCGACTTTCTATTTTCAGGATACCCGAAATCCGACAGCCGGGTTATGTTTAACCGTAGGGTTGTCGACCGTGTGAACCGGGTCGCCCCCTTTCTCACTATTGACGATGAC
>Ga0209947_1002574_pt1 | contig 10369 bp, 8 predicted proteins | sample SalPonR2_B_D2_MG_FD_185706 | JGI IMG/M metagenome (GOLD analysis project Ga0209947, IMG submission 185706) | Salt pond soil microbial communities from South San Francisco under conditions of wetland restoration - Salt Pond MetaG R2_B_D2_MG... ... | reverse complement strand
TCATCGCGCCGTGGAAAAGGTGAAAGCGCGACACGGCATGAAAGCCGCGCGTCGCGAGCAGGCTCAGATGTTGCAGGTTGCCGTGGCACCAGCGCCGGTCACGCAGCGCATAGTCGATCAGGGTCGCGGGCGGCTCCTCGTAACTGCCCTTGACCGAGGGCATGAAGCGCACGGCCCACCCGGCCCGGCGCAACAGCCCCGCCTCGACGAAATCGTGGCTCAGGATCAGACCGCCCCGTCCGGTCAGCGACGGCATCTCCGGCAGCCCCGCGCAATCGGCAAAAGCCCGGGTGCGCAGGATGGCGTTATGGCCCCAGTAATTGCCCTCGGACCCGGTCCAGCCCGCCAGCCCCTCGGATAGCAGCGTGCCGTAAACCGCAGCCGAAAACTGCTGCATCCGCCCAAAGAGCGTGTCCGACCCCACCACCATCGGGGCCGATTGAATAAGGCCTGCCGTGGGATCGGCCGACATCTCGTCGGATAGCGCGACAATCGCCTCGGCGCTCATCAGGCTGTCGGCGTCGAGCACCAGCATCGCGTCATGCGCGGCCCCCCAGTTCTCCAGCCATTGCCCGATATTGCCCACCTTGCGCCCGGTATTCTGCACCCGGCGGCGATACCAGACCGCGCAATCGGGCGGGAGCGCCGCGCGCAGCGTGACAAAGGCACGCTGTTCCGCCATGGCAATGGCCGCGTCCTGCGTGTCCGACAGGATGAACAGGTCAAAGCGGTGCGCGGCCCCCGCCCCGCGCAGCGCCGACATCATGGCGCAGGCATTGCCGAACACCTCGGACGTGTCCTCGTTATAAATCGGCACCAAAAGCGCCACGTTCAGCGGTGCGGGCGTGGCACGCGCCTGCGCGCGGTTGTGCATCATGTGACAGGCCAGCCCCAGCGTCGCCGTGCCAACGGCCAGCGCGATCCAGAAGAACGTGACCATCACCAGCGCCAGCAGCACCCATTCCAGCCACCACATGCCCCCGACCGACAGCCAGTCACCAAAGGCAAGACCCAGCGCGCCAGTGGTCAGCGTCGCAGGCAGAAAGGTAGCCGCGCGCCGCCACCAGTAATTCAGATTGGGCCGCCAGGCGGGCGCGTTTGGGTCGTGGTGCGCCCGGCTCAGGCTCTGAATCGGGTGATCCAGAGGGGCGGGCGGCGGCATATGCGCCGCGCCGGGAAAGGGGGTCAGGCGGTCCATCGGTAGAGCCACACCTCCGACACGCCGCGCCCCTCGTGGAACAGCTGCGCCCGCATTTCGGCCGCCGTCACCTCGCCGGGGTCGAACGAAAAGGCAAGGCGCGGGCCGCCGGTTTCGGGATTGCGCTGCACCAGACCCTCCGAGGTCTCGAGCCGGCTGGAATAGACGTAGAGCACCAGATCGTCGAAATCCTCTGGCAGCGCGTCATGCGGGGCGAAATCGACCGTCACAACCTGGCGCGTATTGTTGGGAAAGCCGCGCCCGACCCGGGTCTCGATAACCCGCGCCACCGGCTTTTTTTCCTCGATCCCGCCGGTCCATGTCATGCCGTAGCTGAAACTGTGCTCGGCCCCCTCGGCCAGCGGCTCGCGCGGGCGCCAATAGGCGACGATATTGTCGTAGATTTCCTTGTCGGTGGGGATCTCGACCAGCGTGACCGCCCCCCGCCCCCAATCCTCGCCCGGCGTGATCCACAGGCTCGGGCGCTCATGGTAATGCGCCTCAAGATCGTGGAAATCCGAATAGGCGCGCGACCGCTGCGACAGGCCAAAGCCCTGCGGATTGCTGTCCACAAAACTGGAGATTTGCAGATCGCGCGGATTGCCAAGGGGCCGCCACAGCATCTCACCATTGCCGTTGAGAATGCTCAGCCCGTCGCTGTCATGCACAGCGGCACGGAAATCATCGAACCGGTGACGATTGGTGGCGTCGAAATAGAACATCGAGGTGAGCGGTGCGATGCCCACATTCTCCAGCGGCACGCGCGGCATCAGCGTGCAGCGCACCTCTACCTCGGTCTCCGCCCCCTCGGGATGCAGCGTGAAATGATAAATCCCGGTCACCGACGGGCTCTCCATCAGGGCATGCACCTTGTGGGTGCTGACCCCGGGGGCCGGTTGCTCGATCCAGAACCGTGTGAAATCGGGGAATTCCTCGCCCTCCGGCGCGCCAGTATTCACCGCAAGACCCCGCGCAGACAGGCCATAAACCAGATCGCGCGCGATCACGCGGAAATAGCTGGCCCCCTGAAACACCGCGTATTCCTGAAAAATCCCGGGCTTTTCCAGTTCCGCACGCAGGCGCAGGCCGGAATAGCCCAGATGCCCGTCAAGCGGCAACTCGGGGGCCTGATCGGTCTTGTCGAACAGCGAGAAATCAAACGGCAGGGTGCGCGTCATCCCATCTTCGACAAGGTTCACCTCGACCGCATGCGGGAAATACAGCCCCGGCAGAAAAAGATCGACTTCGAGCGTGCTATCCGCCTCGGACCAGATCGCATCCTTGCTCCGAAACCAGATCGAGCGATATTCGTCATAGCTCATGTCACGCCACGCCTGCGGCACGGTCGGACGCTTGGCATAGGGCTTTGCTGCCACCTCACGCGCGAGGTCGAGCAGCATCGCCTCGGAAAACGGCGGCGCCTCCTGCGCGCGGGCCAGACCCGGCCAGAGCGCAAAGGCACTCAGCGACTTCAGAACATCCCGGCGGATCATTTCGCGGCCCGCCACGGCTGCGATTTGAACCAAGCGACGCTATAGGCCACCACGATCAACGCGGCAAAGCCCACGAAATTGGCCAGCACCATGTTCCACGTGGTGCGCCCGATCTGGTCCATCACGAACCCCGAAAACCGGGCAAAGACCATCGAGAACACGAATACCGCCAGCGATTGCTGCCCGACCTTCAGGATCATCTTGAGCAGCGCACCCCAGACACGCGACACAAGCCCCGCGCCGACGGCCTTAAGCCGCGCGCCGCCCTCACCCGCTGCGGCCCAGCACAGATAGGCGAGGCTTAGGAAATGCACGTAGCGCAGGATGCCGAAATCGGACTTGTTGAACAGGCCCGTATTGGCAATGCGCCAGCCGCGCGCCCATTCGAACCCGAACTCACGCATGCCGATATGCGACAGCGGCACATTCGCAATCACGATCACCAGCGCCAGCCCGATCAGCCACGGGTTCACCGGCGGTTTCGGAATCCAGCCGCGCATCAAGGCAAAGCCGGTGAAGAACACCAACTGCCAGCCGAACGGGTTGAAGTACCACTTGCGGTCCGACCACGGCTCTGCCGGAAAACCGAGATGCAGGTGCATGAGGCCCAGCGCATCGAGCACCGCGCGTTGCGCAAAGAGCCAGATCAGCGCCATCACCGCAAAGACCGCCCAGACATTGACCCGGCTCAGCGTCATCATCAACGGCATCATCACGAGGATGACCATATACATCGGCAGGATGTCGAAATAGTTGGGCACATAGGTCAGGCTGAACAGCCCCACCAGTTGCGGCCCCGGATCGGCAAAGAACTTCCACAGGTTCAGCGTGCCGATATAGGTCTTGTCGAAATCGCCAAAGTTATCAAAGGCAGCCAGCATCGTGGCAATGGCAAAGAACATGCCGATATGCGCCCAGTAGACCTGCCACACACGATAGCCCACACGCCCCGTGCCAAGCGTCCATCCGGCCCGGTCAAACGTGCGGCCAAAGGCGATGGCCGAGGCCATGCCCGAGCAGAACACAAAGATCTCGGTCGCATCCGAAAACCCCCAGCGCGCCGGGATCCAGCTGGTAAAGAAATTGCTCGGGGTATGGGCGCACAGGATGATGAACATCGCCAGCCCGCGAAAGAAATCCAGCCGGATATCGCGGGTCTTGGCAGCCGGGGCAGCCGCCTCTTTGGCACGGCTCTGTAGCATGGCCGGATCGGCAACACTCGTCATCGCGGTGTCGGCTCCTTCTGAGATGTCGTGCCGGGGTTACTCGGCGGGAAGGCGGTCGGCCTCGTCCCAGTCCCCGCGCGAGGCGTTGATCAGCTCGAGGCGCGTGCTTGCATAGCTGTCGAGACGCCCGGCGCGCTGCGTCGCGCGCTCCTCGAGGATGGTCTCTGCCTCGTCGAGAAAGCCGCCGCGGATCGCACAATCGATGGTGAGCCTCTCAAAGACATCACGTTGGGCATGGCTGCCCCCGGCCAGTTGCATGGAACGTCTCGCCCTTCCAAGGTTGAGGAACGCCGTCTTGTAATCCCCTTCCCCGAAGGCCTCAAGCCCCGTCGCAGCCGACAGGCCCGGATTGGCCATGCGCGCCATCAACTCGCCCGTATTGGTCTGCTTCGCGTCGCGGTGCAGGCGGGCCATCATCTGCTTGATCGCCGTCTCGCGATTGTCACCGACCAGCGCCAGCATGTAATGCAGATCGGCGAAAATGAGGCAGGCATCCTCAGAGCGCCGCTCCGAGATATCGGCCAGTTCCTCCCAGCGGTCGCCGACGTCATGGCCCTCCAGTTCCAGCCGCATCAGCAGCGAGGTGCCGTTGGAGATATCGCGGAAATCGTCGGTCTTGTCTTGGCGAATCTCGTGGTCATAAAGGGCAAAAACAGAGTCTATCTCGCCCTGATTGAGATGCATCAGCGCCTTGTGCCACCACACGTGGTAGCGAAAGTTGTTGCAATGCGCCCAGGCCCCTTCGCGCCCCTCCAGCCAGTCGAGCCCGGCGCGCGCATTACAGGTCATGTCAAACACATGCGCCACTGCGTGCAGCCCCCAGGCATCGTCGGGCAACAGGCTCAGCCCCATGCGCCCGGCGGTCTCGGCGCGGGCATAGTCGCCGGTTTCCTCAAGACAGAAGGCGTGACAGCCAAAAAGATACCCGCGCGCCGGGTTCTGCGTGTCATAGGCCGGCAATAGCGCCTCGACCGAGGCGCGCATGCCGTGCCGGTCACCGAGGATGAAGCGGATCGCGTGGCTGATCTTCATCGCCAGCGCATCCTCGGGCCAGCGCGCCAGCACCGCCTCCATCTCGCGCACCGTCTCGGACGGCCGCCCATCGAGCCATGCACCAAGGGCGCGCACATAGCCCATCTCGCGCGCCGTCGGATTGCCCTCACGCGCACAGGCAAGCGCCGCCTGATAGGCCTGCTGCGCGGTCTCGTTCATCTCGGACTTGCCCAGCATCAGGCAGAACAGCCCCTTGGTGGCATGCGCCATCGCGAATTCCGGGGCCTCGCTCAGCACCGTTCCGAGGTGCTCGGGCGTTGCGGCGGCATGGGCGAGAAAGGCCAGCACCATCTTGTCCCAAGCCGCAAGGGCCGCAGGCGAAGATACGGAAATCTCGTACCCGAATTGATCATTACGCATAGCCCGGCATCCTTTTCGGCAAACATTCACACTCCAGCTAGCCCGCTATATATGACACCCGCAATAAAAGCGGGACGGACCTCACCAATACGTTATCCCAAGTTTAACTCATATGATGGGAACAGGGCAGGGTTACTGCCCCATAAGGCGAATTATATCGGCGTCTTTCTGCCCAAGGGCGGAACAGGCCACCGCCCGTCGCCCAAGGATCACTCCGCGATGGCGGATTTCGCGACAGTTTCGAAAACCCCGTCCAGTTCCGCCGCCAGATCTCGTAGATCATCGCCGCCCTCGTCGAAATAGGGGGAAAATACCGCCGTCGGCGTCTTGTAGCTGAGGCTCGCGCTGCCGTCGGCGTCTTCCGTCACGTAGACCCGAATCGGGGCCTCGATCCCGGCGGCGATGCTCGCCTCCAGCATCCGGCGGGCATAGTCGTTTCGGTAAAGGCCAAAGACCCGGTTGCCGGTGATGCTGTGCCCCTGCATCCGCGCCCCGTCCGACGCACTCGCCTGCGTGACGATGGCAATGGGGGCATCGCTCACCGCGTCCCGCACTGCCTGCACCAGATCGGCAAAGCTCTTGCCCGTGTCGTGGATCACCCAGCCCTCACGCGGCTCCAGCGCCTGTGCGGGCGCGGCAAGGACAGTGAGAATGGCGAGAAGTTTCAGAAACCGTTGCATGAATACACCTCCGGGTTGATACCCGCAGGGCTACGCGGAACCCCTCGCCGCAGCAAATCACGTGCCCGCGAGCCGAGGTTACATATCGTCGCGGAGCTGCTTCAAAACGGCCTCGGTATCCGCGCCCGTGGCAGGCGGCGCAGACCGATAGCTGACCGGCGTGCGCGAGAATTTCAGCGGATTGCCAATGAGCCGCACCTCGCCCGTCGCGGTCTGCGGCGCGGGCAGGCTGATGGTCATCTCCCGCGCCTGCGCCTGATCGCTTTCCAGCGCCTGCTCGATCGTGTTGACCGGCCCCACAGGCACCTTGCGCGCCTCCAGCCCGTCGATCACATCCTGCATCGTCCTGCCCATCAGCGCCTCGGCAATCATCGGAACAAGGGTGTCGCGATGCGCCAATCGCGCGCTGTTGGTGGCAAAACGCGGGTCGGTGGCCCAGTCAGGCTGTCCAAGGTAATCGCAAAACCGGGCATATTGGCTGTCATTGCCCACCGCGACGATCACATACCCATCCGATGTGGCAAAGACCTGATAGGGCACGATATTCGGGTGCGCGTTCCCCGCCCGCGTGGGCGAAGTGCCCGAGGTGAGGTAATTCAGCCCCTGATTGACCAGCCAGGACATCGTCGTGTCCACCAGCGCTAGATCAATATGCTGCCCCTCTCCGGTCGCATCGCGGTGCCGCAACGCCGCCAGGATACCGGTCGCGGCATAGAGCCCGCAAACCACGTCGGCCACGCCAACGCCGACCTTCATCGGCTCTTCGCCCGCCTCGCCGGTGATCGACATGATCCCGCCAAAGCCCTGCGCCATCAGGTCATAGCCCGGCTTGTCCCGGTTCGGCCCAGTCTGGCCAAAGCCCGAGATCGAGCAATAGACAAGGCCCGGATAAGCGGCGCAGAGCGTCTCGTGATCGAGCCCGTATTTGCGCAGGCCCCCAGGCTTGAAATTCTCGATCACCACATCGGCGCGACCGGCCAGATCGTGCAACGTGGCCTGCACTTGGGGGTCGGTCAGGTCCACCGCTACCGATTTCTTGTTGCGATTGGAGGACATGAAATAGGCCGAGAGGTCCGTCGCCTGCCCCGCCGCATCCACCGCAAAGGGCGGGCCCCATTGCCGCGTATCATCCCCCGCAAGGCTCTCGATCTTGATCACCTCGGCCCCGAGGTCGCCCAAAAGCTGCGTGCAGGTCGGCCCCGCCAGAATACGGCTGAGGTCGAGAACAACGAGACCATCAAGCGGGCCGGGCATAGGCATCTCCTCAGATACGGTTGTCATAAGAGCCACGGTCGATTTCCGCGGCGATGACGGTAAACGCGTCGGCCTGTTGCGCCGCCTCCAACGCGGCGCGCAACTCGGCCCGGTTCGTCACCCGCACGCCATTGCCGCCAAAGGCCCGGCCGATGGCCGCGAAATCGTGATGGCCGAAATCGACGGCGAGATTGAGCATCTGCCGCTCGCGCTGCTTCTTCTCGATCAGCGCAAGGCTCGCATCCACAAAGACGACAAAGATCACCGGAAGGTTCAGTTCCGCCACGGTCGACAACTCGCCCGCCACCATCAGGAACCCGGCATCGCCCGAAAAGCTGACAACGGTGGCGTCGGGCGTGGCAATCTTGGCCCCCATGGCCAGCGGCACGGCGCAGCCCATGGTGCAAAGGGCCGTCGATTGCAGCACGCTACGGGGATGATGTGTCACCCACATCTGCGACAGCAGGATGCGATGCGCGCCGCTATCGACGGTTGCGATAGTATCCTCGGGCAGCACGGCGCGCGCCTCGGCAATGACAGCGGCAGCGCCCCAGTCATCATCGCTTGGAAAGGCATGCGTCAGCGCCGCGCGCACCTCGGCCACCTCGCCGCCGGGCCATGTTGTGCGGGGCGTCACCCCCTCGGCGATGGCCGCCAGCGACGGCCCGCAGGCCCCCACGACATTCATCGTCGCCTGATGCATGTACTGGTCATTGGGCACGGCGGCGATGTCGATCACCCTGACCTGCGCCGGGTCCCAGATCTCGCGCCAGCCGGGGCGCATCTCGATCGGGTCATAGCCTACGCAGAGGATCAGGTCGGCCCGCTCCACGAACGGCACCAGTTTCCCATCGGCAAGCGGCGACAGGCCCGCCCCACCAAGACACAGCGGATGCGTCTCGGGGATGATCCCCTTGGCCTTGTAGGACGTGATCACTGGAATGTTCAGGCGGTCCGCGACCTCCAAAATCGTCGCCCCCGCCCCCTCGTTGACCGCATCGAGCCCCACGATCATCACCGGACGCTCCGCACCGGCCAACCAGTCGCGCGCCTCCCCCGGTGCGGCGGGCACCATCGGCACCGCGTCCAGGCGGCGGCGCAGCCGTGGCAGGCTCACGCGCATGTCGGCCACGGAAATCGGCACGTCGATATGCACCGGGCCGGGCCGCCCTTCGGTGGCGATGCCCACGGCCTTGTCGGCTATGATATCGGCCCCTTGGGCGGTCAGGCGAAACGTCGCCTTGGTGATCGGCGCCAGCACCGCCTCGTGATCGAGGATCTGATGGCTGTAGGTCAGCGCCTCATCGGCATCGACACAGCCGGAAATCACGATCAGCGGCACCCGGTCCTGATGCGCGTTGGCGATGGCATTGACGCCGTTCAGCACCCCCGGCCCCAGCGTCGCTATCAGGATACCGGGCGCGCCGGTGCGGTGCCAGACCCCCTCGGCCATGAAGGCGGCGGCGTTCTCGTGCCGCGCCAATGTCACCTCGATCCCGGCCCGCGCCAGCGCATCCATCACCGTCAGAACCTCGCCCCCCGGCATGCCAAAGGCATGGCGGCAGCCCGCCTCATAGAGCCGCCGGGCAAGGTAATCGGCGGCGCGATTATCGGTCTGATCGGGGTGGCTCACGGCAGTCGCTCCTCTCTCGTTCCCGGCCATATGTGGCCGAGCGCCGGGCCAACCGCAAGCCGCTTTGCCCCTCCCCGGCGCGACCCGGGCTGGAATTCCCGCCATGAGCGGCTTAAATCCGGGTTGAGGCAAGGGCCAAAACGGCCTAAGCAAATCGGGATTTCGATCCCGTATGACAGTCAGCCCGCGCCGCGCGGGGCACAAGGATACCCGATGGCAAACCACCTTTATCAGAACGACCTGCCCGACGGGCTGGATCTTGGCCCCGTTGTGGCGATCGATTGCGAGACGATGGGCCTCAACCCGCATCGCGACCGGCTCTGCGTGGTGCAGCTTTCGGGCGGCGACGGCAACGCACATCTGGTGCAGGTGGCCAAGGGACAGACCAGCGCGCCCAATCTGGAGCGGCTGCTGCGCGACCCGGATGTGCTCAAGCTCTTTCACTTCGGGCGCTTCGACATCGCGGCGATGTACAATGCGTTCGGCGCGCTCGCCGAACCGGTCTATTGCACCAAGATCGCCTCGAAACTCATCCGCACCTATACCGACCGGCACGGGCTGAAATACCTGCTGCAGGAGCTTTTGGGCGTCGATATCTCCAAGCAGCAGCAGACCTCCGACTGGGGGGCAGAGGCGCTCACCGAGGCGCAGCTCGAGTACGCTGCCTCGGATGTGCTCTACCTGCACCGCCTGCGCAAGGAACTCGACAAACGGCTGGCCCGCGAGGGGCGCACCGACATGGCGCAGGGCTGTTTCGAATTCCTGCCCATGCGCGCGCGGCTCGATCTCGCCGGCTGGCCCGAAATCGATATTTTCGCCCATTGAGCATGGCGCGCGCGGATAACACCTATTCGCGGGTCGTGGCGGGGATGAAGGTCCTGCTGCCGCTCATCGCGCTGGGCCTGTTATCAACGCTGTTCCTGATCTCGCGCACCGTCGATCCGTCGAAGTCGGTGCCGGTGGCACAGGTCGACGTGGAAAAACGCGCGCAGGACATGGGGGCCTCCAACCCGAGCTTTGCCGGGGTCACGGAGACCGGCGATGAGATCCGCTTCAACGCCGGTATCGCGCGGCCCGACCGCGATATCGACGGCCCGATCACGGCAGAGGCCGTCACTGCGCAGATCCGGCTCGCGGCGGGCACCATCGTCGATATCACCGCCCGCGCCGCCGAATTCGATCAGCGCGCGATGCAGGCGCAACTGCGCGGCGATGTTCAGATCACCACCTCGACGGGCTATGTGATCGACACCGACCGCCTGGATACGCACCTGGACGCGCTCAACGCGACGACCCCCGGCACAGTCAGCGCGACCGGACCGGTGGGCGATCTGACGGCAGGGCGCATGGTCCTGCGCAACGCGGACGGGGACGGGGCGGCGGAATTGCTTTTCACCGAGGGGGTGAAGCTGATATACCAACCGCCAGATGTGGGGGACTGAGGCCAGTGGGTAAGATCAAACTTTTCGCTG
>Ga0209947_1002562_pt1 | contig 10400 bp, 10 predicted proteins | sample SalPonR2_B_D2_MG_FD_185706 | JGI IMG/M metagenome (GOLD analysis project Ga0209947, IMG submission 185706) | Salt pond soil microbial communities from South San Francisco under conditions of wetland restoration - Salt Pond MetaG R2_B_D2_MG... ... | reverse complement strand
CGCAGGCACCCCCACCCGCCCAATCCGGCGCAGGGATTGGGCGATATCCTGAAACGGGGCACAATTCAGCCGGATCGCCCCACGCCGCAGCGCAAAGGCCAGCAACCCCATAAAAGCAAGACTGCGTGCCAGAAAGGTGGCGATCCCAGCCCCCTCGGCCCCCAGATCGGGCAGTGGTCCCATGCCAAAAATGAAAACCGGATTCAGCGCAACGTTCAAAATCGCTTGCAGGCTCATCACTGTCGCGGCCACTTCGCTGCGCCCCGCCGCCCGGAATACCGCGTTCAGCGCCATACCCGTCACCATGGGTGGAAAGCTGAGGCACCAAAAGGGGACATAGCCCAAAACGGCCTCCAACACCGCACCCTTGGCGCCCATCAGCGCGAACAGATACGGCGCGGCCAACCAGAACAACAGCGACACTATACTTGATAGCAAGGCCGCCAACCCCATTGCATGCAGGGTCAGCCGATAGCGCGCCGCACTGCGCTCACCCTTGCCGATGGCCTGCGACACGACTGTGTTTGTGCCCGCCGCCAACCCAATCGACAGCGACACCAGCGCAACGATGACGGGATATATAAACCCGATTGCCGCCAGCGCCGCATCACTGTGACGCGCCAGAAAAAAGGCATCGGCAAGCCCAACCGACAGCACACCAAGAATGCCCAGCGTCATTGGCGCGCTGACAGTGATCAACGCGCAGCCAACCGGCCCGGCATTGAGATCGCGCTCGGTGCTCATCTAATGCTCCGCTGGGTCATCTGCGCCGACCTAGCGCGTTGGCCGAAATGGTCCACAAGCACGGCACAAACGGCCTTAATCCGCATCTTCCACGACGCCAACGATCGGCCCCATGGGAAAGCCGCCATCATGCCGTCCGATCCCCGGCGCATAAAGGCGCGAGATATTACCGTCGAAATACAATGCCTGCGGTATGTTCAGCACGTCCCGAAACAGGGTGCCGAATTCATGGAAAGTCACCCGGCCCTGCGATATGGCGAAAACCACCCGCTGACCATCGTCGGATGTGCCGACGCCATTGCGTACATAGCGGCTGTCACTGTCAGGCAAAAAGCGCGGGTGCAACGCCCCATCAATCACCAGCATCGGCCCCGATTGCGTGGCATCACGACATTGCTGGTCCTCACCCGCAAACCGCAGAGTTTCGATCACATCGGCCCGGCCTTTCCGGATACAGAACACGCCGTTGGGCAGTAGCCCGAAATTCCCCGGACCAGCCGAGGTGACCAGCCCCGCGCGTTCCTGACGATCCTCGATGTAAAGGCCCACCGGGCTTCGATCAGTATGATACATGCCGCCATTCATGGCAAAGGCCAGCTTCTTGCCGTCCCGCGCCAGCGAGGCATCGACATTGCCGAAACTGGCCAGCGGCTTGCCGCTTTCGGTATCAGTCAGAAACAGGCGAATATCTTCGTGGGTGGCATCCACTTCGCAGACGGTGAAGGTCTGCCCGGCATTTGCGACGTCTCGGCACTCGACCGCGTTTGCGGCCTGCCCCGCGAGCAGCACACATAGCGCGACCAGCCCGCGCAGGGCGGTCTCAGCCCTCCACATCCCGGCGCACTTTGTCTTGGTCGAACAAACGGCGGGTTTCATCCATCTGGTCAAAGGTCGTGTCGATGCGAAATCGCAGATCGGGCGAAAACTTCAGCCCCAGCTTTTTGCCAATACTGCGGCGCAACTCACCCTTGTTGCGGGCCAATAAGGGCACGACATCCTCTTGCCCGTCACCGCCCAACGGCAGCACATAGGCGGTCGCGATCTTCAGATCGGGCGAAACGCGCACCTCGCCCACCGTCACTGACATGCGGTTCAGGTCGGGATCATGGATATCGCCGCGCATCAACACCTCTGACAAGGTCCGCCGGATCAGCTCACCCACCCGAAGTTGCCGTTGCGAAGGGCCCGGCCCGTCATGAAACTTGTTCTTTGCCATGCCCCGCATCTAATCGCTCCGGGGCTCTTTGCCAAGGTGAATGCACGGCCGCTGCCGCCTTCTTTACGGGAAAATATGTGCGGGCCACATCCCACGCTTGCCCATTGTGCGCGCCCCCCGCCCCGCGCTACACAGCATCTGAACAACAAGACGGAGACCCCGATCATGACAGACCTGCCCGGAATCGTTGTCACCGGCGCCTCGGGGCGCATGGGCCAGATGCTGATCCGCACCGTGCTTGACAGTGACCGCGCCCGCCTTGTCGGCGCGCTGGAACGTCCGGGCCATGACTGGATCGGGCAGGATGTGGGCCAAGCCATGGGCGGGGCGGCCATCGGTGTTTGCGTCACCGACGACGCGCTCGAAGCCTTTGCCAAGGCCCATGCCGTGATTGATTTCACCGCCCCCGCCGCCACGATTGAATTTGCCGGCATCGCGGCACAGGCGCGCTGTGTCCATGTCATCGGCACCACTGGCATGACCGACGCCGATTTGGCCAAGCTCACCGCCGCCGCACGTCACGCCACCATAGTCCGAGCGGGCAACATGAGCCTTGGCGTGAACCTTCTGGTGCAACTGACCAAAAAGGTCGCCGCCGCGCTGGACGAGGATTACGACATCGAGGTGATCGAAGCGCATCACAACCAAAAGGTCGACGCGCCCTCGGGCACCGCGCTGATGCTGGGGCAGGCCGCCGCTGATGGGCGCGCTGTGTCACTCGATACGGTCTCGGACCGTGGCCGCGACGGCATCACCGGCAAACGCGAACGCGGGCATATCGGATTTTCCGCCATTCGGGGCGGCGATATCGTGGGCGAACATGACGTGATGTTCGCCGCCGCGGGCGAGCGTGTGATATTGCGCCACGTTGCCACAGATCGGGCGGTCTTTGCCCGTGGCGCACTCAAGGCGGCGCTGTGGGGTCAGGGGCGCAAACCCGGCGAATATGACATGCTGGATGTGCTTGGGTTGAGCGAAAACTGATCCAAACCCGCAGTTCAGGCGTATTGATCTTTAACGACCCGAAGGATCAACCGCCATGCGCATATTTATCCTGTTCTGCCTGTCGCTTGCCCTGTCCGCGCCGGCCAAGGCCGAAGAGTTTTCCCAAGTGACAGACCGGCAAAAGTTCATGTCGCTGGTTGATGGTCGCGAACTGACTCGTTTTGGAATTAAGATTGATGTCACACCTGATGGCCGGATCGTTGGGCGCGCCTTTGGTCGCCCCGTGACCGGCGCATGGAACTGGCGTTCGGGCTATTTCTGCCGTGACCTCTATTGGGGCGATTACGAGATCGGTGCCAATTGTCAGGCGGTCAAAGTGCAGGGGGCGACCCTGCGCTTTATCTCGGATCGCGGCACCGGCCAATTCGCCGATCTGCAACTGCGCTAACGCGGCTCCGATGCGCGACCGGCCGTTAGGCCGGATAATCGGCGATCGGCTTAAAAATCTATCGCCAGTCCCTTTTTCTCCCAGTCGCCATAGCGCACAGGCTCCAGCCCGTCACGGCGGCCTCCCAATTCCTTGGGCAATTCCAGCTCTGCGGCCTTGCGGCGGCGTTCTTCGGCCTCTGCCAAAGCGCGCAGGGCTTCGGGCGGCAGATCGCGTTTTTCCTCGCTCATGGTCAGGCTTCCTTTGATCCGATGCCCCTGATATATGCCCGCACCAGCCCAAGGCCAAGGAAAACCAATGTCGCAGCGCCCTAACCCGCCTTCTGCCCGCCGCAGCGCGGTCTATCTTCTTGATCAGGTTCTGGGCGAAGGTCGGCTGATGTCCGACCTGATCGCCTCGGGTGCGCTTGACCATCTCAGCCCCGCAGACCGCGCCCGCGCGCAGCGGCTGGCCAACGATACCCTGCGTGGGCTGGATCGGGCCGACCGCCTGCTGAAACGCCATCTGCGCAAACCGCCGCCGCTGCATGTGTTCAACATCCTGCGCCTTGGCACGGTCGAGCTGTGCCAAGGCGGCGACGCGCATGGCGTGGTCAATGATCTGGTCGGGCTGATCGGCGGGCACAAGCGGTACGGTAAGCTCAAGGGGTTGATCAACGCGGTGCTGCGCAACATGGCCGGTGGTGCGGGCCGATCATGGAACGATCTGCGACTGCCCCGTTTGCGCCAATGGCTGCGCGACCCGCTGGTCGAGGCTTGGGGGGCCGGACCTGTCGGCGCGATGGAGAAAGCGCATTTCAACGGGGCGCCGCTTGATCTGACGGCCAAGGGCGATACCGCCGATCTGGCCAAGCGGCTGGGCGGCAACCTGTTGCCCACCGGCACGGTGCGGCTGTCGGATGCCGGGCAGGTGTCTGCATTGCCGGGCTATGACACCGGCGACTGGTGGGTGCAGGATGCTGCCGCCGCCATGCCCGCGCGGGTGCTAAACGCCCAACCGGGCGAAAAGGTGCTGGACATGTGCGCCGCGCCGGGGGGCAAGACCCTGCAACTGGCCGCTGCCGGGGCGGATGTCACCGCGCTTGATTTATCCGAGCGGCGGATGCAGCGGGTGCGCGAAAACCTGGCGCGGTGCGGGCTGTCGGCTGACTGCATCACCGGCGATGCGCTGGACCATGCCGGCGGGCCATATGATGCAATATTGCTGGACGCGCCATGTTCAGCCACGGGCACCATCCGTCGTCACCCCGATCTGCCCTATGCCAAGGACGGATCGGAATTTGGCGCGCTGATCGAATTGCAGGCGGCGATGCTGGATCATGCGCTGACACTTCTGCGCCCCGGCGGGCGGCTGGTGTTTTGCACCTGTTCGCTTTTGCCGGACGAGGGCGAATGTCAGATAGACGAAGCGCTTTCGCGTCCTCCCCGCCTGTCGGTGGATCGCAAAGCCGTGGCTGACCTGCCGGGTGTCGATCCGGCATGGATCACCGACGAGGGCGGTTTGCGCCTGCGGCCCGATTACTGGCCCGATCTCGGCGGGATGGACGGGTTCTATATCGCATGTCTGCGGGCATGACACGGCGGGACTTCAGACAAAACCCGCGGCCGCTCTCAGCCTGTTGCGCATGGCACACCCAAACCGCCGCAATCTTACGGTGACTTGACCAGCGCTGCGGTCTATACTGTCGGCAATAGCGTCGCAAAGAACGCTCAGAGGTCAGGCATATGTCGCATTCCGAAACCCAGTCGGCGCAGCTATCGCGCGTGATGAACCGCCTTGCAGCGCGCCGCGCGGCATGGTCGCGTCCGGCTACCGGCTTTGTGTCTCAACCCGAACCGCGAACCATCGGCAGCTTTGCCCGCGGGCGCCAGTTATGCGCGGGTAACTTTCTGTTTTCCGGCCACCTTTTGCAGCATTCTGACACAAATATGTGGGATCTTTCGGCACCCGATTTGGCCTTTGCCGAGGATTTGCACGGCTTTGGCTGGCTGGATGATCTGGCGGCCGCGGGTGATCGTCCGGCACGCACAAAGGCGCAAGATTGGGTCTGGACGTGGATTGACCGTTATGGCGGCGGCAAAGGCCCCGGCTGGACCCCGGATTTGACCGGGCGGCGCTTGATCCGGTGGATCAATCATGCCTTGTTTTTGCTCAGTGGCCGTGATGGCGATGCCTCTGCCGCGCTCTATAAATCCTTGGCCCAGCAAACGATTTTCCTAGGCCGAAGGTGGAAAGCCTCGCGCCCCGGCCTGCCCCGGTTCGAAGCGCTGACCGGGCTGATCTATGCCGGGCTGTCGCTGGAAGGTATGGAACCCCATGTCGATCCGGCGGTCCGTGCTTTGGCCCGCGAATGTGACAGCCAGATTGACAACGCAGGCGGCATACCCACCCGCAACCCCGAGGAATTACTGGATGTTTTCGCCCTTCTGACATGGGCCTCTCTGGCCCTGTCCGAGTCGGGCCGCGCGGCCAGTTCATCGCATTGGGCCGCGATCGAACGGATCGCCCCCACGCTGCGCACCCTGCGCCACGCCGATGGCGGGCTGGCGCGGTTCCACGGTGGCGGTCGCGGGCTGGAGGGCCGGTTGGATCATGCCTTGGCCAATAGTGGGGTTAAAACCAAACAACCTGACGGATTGTCCATGGGCTATGCGCGCCTCAGCGCCGGGCGCACCAGCCTTGTGATCGACGCGTCGCCGCCCCCGCAAGGGCGCGCCTCGGTTCATGCCCATGCCTCGACCCTTGCGTTTGAACTGACTTCGGGCCGCCGCCCGCTGATCGTGAATTGCGGATGCGGCGCACAATTCGGCGCGCAATGGCAACGCGCGGGGCGCGCCACGCCATCGCATTCCGCCTTGGTGGTGGCCGGGCAATCCAGTTCTCGTCTGGGCAACAGCGCCAATCGCCAAGAGTGGCTGACCCAAGCCCCGCAGAACGTCCCCGTCACTGTCAGTCAGGCCCCTGACGGGCTACGCTTTGAGGGCGGGCATGATGGATACCTGAAAACCCACGGCCTGACCCATGCCCGCACCTTGGACCTGACATTTGACGGCAGGGCCGTCGCCGGTGAGGAAATGCTTTTGGCCCTCAGCGCCGCTGACAAGCGCCGCTTTGACAAGGCGATGGATGCGGTGACGTTGCAGGGCATCCCGTTTGCCGTGCGGTTTCACCTGCATCCCGATGTCGATGCCAGCCTCGATATGGGTGGCGCGGCTGTGTCGATGGCGTTGCGCAGTGGTGAAATCTGGGTATTTCGCACCGATGGGCGCGTAAAATTATCTCTTGAATCCAGTGTTTATCTGGAAAAAACCCGCCTCAAGCCACGTGCGACCAAACAAATCGTTCTATCCGGTCGCACGATGGAGTATGCGACGCGCACAAGGTGGTCATTGGCCAAGGCACAAGACACGCCCATCGGGATACGCGACCTGACACAGGACGCGATCGAGCCTGCGCCGGTCTATGACGACGATTGAACAGAATGTAACTGACTCTAGGATCCGCTGCCAATGACCGATCTCGCCCCCGTGCACCGCGCACTTCTTTCCGTGTCCGACAAGACCGGACTTGTCGAACTGGGCCAAGCCCTGTCAGACCGTGGGGTCGAACTGCTGTCGACCGGCGGTAGCGCCAAGGCGCTGCGCGATGCCGGGCTGGTGGTCAAGGATGTGGCCGATGTCACAGGCTTTCCCGAGATGATGGACGGACGGGTGAAAACCCTACATCCCGGTGTGCATGGTGGCCTTTTGGGTCTGCGCGACAACGATCAGCACATGGCCGCGATGACCGCCCACGGGATCAAGCCCATCGACCTGCTGGTCGTCAACCTTTACCCCTTCGAAGAAACCGTCGCCAAAGACGCCGATTATGACACCTGCATCGAAAACATCGACATCGGCGGCCCCGCCATGATCCGCGCGGCGGCCAAGAACCATGCGTTTGTCAACGTGGTGGTCGATGTCGAGGATTATCAGCCCCTGCTTGACGAATTGGCCGCCAATGACGGCCAAACCACCTATGCGTTCCGTCAAAGGCTGGCGCTGACGGCCTATGCCCGCACGGGGGCCTATGATGCGGCTGTCTCGTCATGGATGGCGGACGCCCTGAACGAACAGGCCCCGCGCCGCCGCGCCGTTGCGGGCAAGCTGGCCCAGACCCTGCGGTATGGTGAAAACCCGCACCAGAACGCGGCCTTTTATGTGGATGGCAGCAATCGGCCCGGCGTGGCAACGGCCACACAGCTTCAGGGCAAGGAACTGAGCTATAACAACATCAATGACACCGATGCCGCGTTTGAACTGGTCAGTGAGTTTCTGCCCCAGGACGGGCCAGCCTGCGCAATCATCAAACACGCCAATCCATGCGGTGTGGCGCGGGGCGAGACCCTGAAAGACGCCTATATGCGGGCCTTCGATTGTGATCGGACCTCGGCTTTTGGCGGGATCATTGCGCTGAATTCGACCCTTGATGGCGAAACAGCCGAGGAAATCTGCAATATCTTCACCGAGGTCGTCATCGCCCCCGGCGCGCATCAGGATGCCAAGGATATCTTTGCCAAGAAAAAGAACCTGCGCCTGCTGACCACACCGGGCCTTGCCAATCCCGCCGAGTCGGGGCTGATGCTGCGGCAAGTCTCGGGCGGCTATCTTGTGCAAGACAAGGATAACGGGCGGCTGGATCTGTCCGACCTCAAGGTGGTGACGAAACGCGCCCCCACGGATCAGGAACTGGCCGACATGCTGTTTGCGTGGCGCGTGGCAAAACACGTGAAGTCGAACGCGATTGTCTATGTCAAGGACGGGGCCACCGTCGGCGTTGGCGCAGGCCAGATGAGCCGCGTTGACAGCTGCCGTATCGCCGCGCGCAAATCTCAGGACATGGCCGAAGCTTTGGGCCTTGCAGCCCCTTTGACACGGGGCAGTGTCGTGGCGTCTGATGCATTCTTTCCCTTTGCCGATGGCCTGCTGACAGCCGCCGAAGCCGGGGCCACAGCGGTTATTCAGCCTGGCGGTTCAATGCGCGACGACGAGGTGATCGCCGCCGCGGACGAGGCCGGGCTGGCCATGGTCATGACCGGCATGCGCCACTTTAGGCACTGAACAGGGGCACGCGATGCGTTTGGTATTCTGGGTCGGCTTATGGACCTTCTTGATTGATCAGGCGACCAAGTATTGGATCGTGCACGGTCTGAATCTGGCTCAGGTCCGCGCGATTGACGTGTTCCCCCCCTATCTGAACCTGCGGATGGCGTGGAATTACGGAATCAATTTTGGCCTGATGAGCCATGACAGCCCCTTGACCCGTTGGGTTTTGATTATCGTTGCCTTGGTGATCTCGGGCGCTGTGCTGTGGTGGGTCCACCGTGAGCCCGGCGGGTTATGGCAGAAAATCGCCGCCGGTCTTCTGGTTGGCGGTGCGCTTGGCAATGTGATCGACAGGCTGATCTATGGTGCTGTTGCGGATTTCCTGAACATGTCATGTTGCGGGCTGAATAATCCTTATGCGTTCAACGTGGCAGATATCGCGGTTTTTGTGGGCGCATTCGGCATGGTCGTGTTCAGCCCAGATGGTAAAAAGGCCTCGTGACGTTGGGCGCAGGATGCGTTACATCTGATCGCGAAATTGCAGGAGACAGGCGATGGGTTTGCCGCGCATCATATTTTTGATCCTTTGTTTTGGCCTTGCCGCGTGCAGCAGCAAGGGCGACGACATCGCGCTGAAACGGATCAAGGATAAAGGAAACGGGCCGAACGAGTTCACCATCCTGCCCACCAAACCGCTGCAAGCACCCGACGATTTCAACAGCCTGCCCGCACCTGCGCCGGGAACCGCCAATCTGGTTGACCCGCGCCCCAAAGAAGACGGCGCAGTCGCTTTGGGCGGCAACCCTGCGGTGATGCAAGGCACCTCTCCGGCCGCGTCGGATAGCGGACTGGTGCGCCATGCCAGCCGCTTTGGGGCACCCGCCGGTATTCGTCAGCAGGTGCGTCAGGAAGATATCGAAACCCGTCGCCAGCGTGGCCGCGTCAACCTGATCCGCATCGGAAATTCGGACGACTACACCGAAGCCTACAAACAGCAATGGCTGGATGCTGCGCGCGAAGAACGTCGTTTGCGTCAACGCGGGATCGAAACCCCAAGCGCACCGCCGGCCAAGGACTGATCGCCGCACGCTTTCACGACATTGTCAGCGCGCTTGAAACCCCGCGTCGGCAGCGTATTTAATAGATACTGTTCGCCGAAAACGGAGTTTGCCATGCGCCGACTGATTGCCAGCGCCTTTCTGTCTATCGCCATAGTCTTGCCCGCCGGGCCAAGTGTCGCTGAGGATCAAGTCACCTCGTTCACCTTGGATAACGGGATGGACGTGGTCGTGATCGAGGATCACCGCGCCCCGGTTGTGGTGCATATGGTCTGGTATCGGGCCGGTGCGGCGGATGAAAAGGCGGGCGTATCCGGGGTTGCGCATTTTCTGGAACATTTGTTGTTCAAAGGCACTAAAACCATGGAGCCGGGTGAGTTTTCCGCGACTGTCGCCCGCAACGGCGGCCGCGATAACGCTTTCACCAGCTATGATTACACCGCCTATTTTCAGCGCGTTGCAGCCGACCGGCTGGACCTGATGATGCAGATGGAAAGTGACCGCATGGTCAACCTGCATTTGGGCGAGGACGACATCAAAACCGAGCGCGATGTGATTATCGAAGAACGCAACCAGCGGGTTGAAAACAGCCCCGGTGCGTTGATGCGCGAGCAAAAGAATGCCGCACAATACATGAACCACCCCTACGGCGTCCCGATTATAGGGTGGCAAGCCGAGATGCAGGAACTGGGCCTGCAAGACGCGTTGGACTATTATCAGACTTACTATGCGCCGAATAATGCCATTCTGATCGTCGCGGGCGATGTCACGCCTGACACGGTGCGCACTCTGGCGCAGACCCATTATGGCAAATTGCCCGCAAACCCGGACCTGCCGCAGAGAGCCCGCCCGCAAGAACCGCGGCAGATGGCGGAGCGGCGTCTGACATTCCAAGATCCGCGCGT
>Ga0209947_1002554_pt1 | contig 10409 bp, 9 predicted proteins | sample SalPonR2_B_D2_MG_FD_185706 | JGI IMG/M metagenome (GOLD analysis project Ga0209947, IMG submission 185706) | Salt pond soil microbial communities from South San Francisco under conditions of wetland restoration - Salt Pond MetaG R2_B_D2_MG... ... | reverse complement strand
AGACCCATATGTTGGTAAGTTAACTTTCTTTAGAGTTTATTCTGGAGTAATTGAATCTGGAAGTTATGTTTTGAATTCCACGAAAAACAAAAGAGAGAGAGTAGGAAGAATACTTCAAATGCATGCTAACTCGAGAGAAGACAGAGATGAAGTATATTCAGGAGATATAGCAGCAGTAGTCGGTTTTAAACAAACTACAACAGGTGATACTATATGTGATATAGATAAACCTATAATATTAGAATCGATGGTATTTCCAGAACCAGTTATAGAAGTTGCTATCGAACCTAAAACTAAAGCAGGACAGGAAAAAATGATTGTAGGATTGCAAAAATTAGCAGAAGAGGACCCTACATTTAGAACATATACAAATGAAGAAACAGGACAAACTATAATAGCAGGAATGGGTGAACTTCACCTTGAAATTATAGTTGACAGACTACTCAGAGAGTTCAAAGTTGAAGCTAATGTAGGAAGACCACAGGTTTCATACAAAGAGACAATAACTTCAACAGCAGACGTAGACGTTAAATATGCTAAACAGTCCGGTGGTAGAGGACAGTATGGACATGTTAAAATTATAATGGAACCTCTTGAACCAGGTGATGGTTTTGTATTTGAGAACAAAGTTACTGGTGGAGCAATTCCAAGAGAATATATACCAAAGGTTGAAGAAGGAATTAAAGAGGCTTCAGACAATGGAGTTCTTGCAGGATATCCTTGTATAGACTTCAAAGTTACACTATACGATGGTTCGTATCATGAAGTAGACTCAAGTGAAATGGCATTTAAAATAGCTGGAGCTATGGCATACAAAGAAGCGTCTTTGAAAGCTAAACCAGCTATACTAGAACCTTATATGAAGGTTGAGGTATTAACTCCAGATGAATATCTTGGAGACGTTATGGGTGATATAAACTCAAGAAGAGGAAGAATAGAAGGATTTGAAGATAAAAATGGTATAAAAGTCGTAAATTCATATGTGCCGTTAGGTGAAATGTTTGGATATGCGACAGACTTAAGATCAAATACTCAAGGTAGAGCCAACTATTCAATGCAATTTGACCATTATGAAAGAATACCTGAATCAATTAAAAAAGAATTTTTAAAATAAATAAAAACCTAAGGAGGAATAAAGAGATGGCAAAGCAAAAATTTGAAAGAAACAAGCCACATGTAAACATAGGAACAATAGGACACGTAGACCACGGAAAGACAACACTAACAGCAGCGATAACAAGAGTATTAAACAGCAAGTTTGGGACAGGAGAATCAGTAGCATTTGAAAACATAGATAAGGCACCGGAAGAAAGAGAAAGAGGAATCACAATATCAACAGCACACGTAGAATACGAGACAGCAAACAGACACTACGCTCATGTAGACTGTCCAGGACATGCTGACTATGTAAAGAATATGATAACAGGAGCAGCGCAGATGGACGGAGCTATACTAGTAGTATCAGCAGCAGACGGACCAATGCCGCAAACAAGAGAACATATTTTACTATCAAGACAGGTAGGAGTACCAAACATAGTAGTATTCTTAAACAAAGCAGATATGGTAGATGACGAAGAACTAATAGAATTAGTAGATATGGAACTAAGAGATTTACTAACAGAATACGAATTTGATGGAGACAACATAAAGATAATAGTAGGATCAGCACTAAAGGCTCTAGAAGATCCAGATAGTGAATGGGCAGACAAAATACTAGAACTTATGGAAGCAGTAGACGAAGAGATACCAGCACCAGAAAGAGATACAGACAAGCCTTTCCTAATGCCAGTAGAAGATGTATTTAGTATAACAGGAAGAGGAACAGTAGCAACAGGAAGAATTGAAAGAGGAGTACTAAAAGTACAGGACAAAGTAGAAATAGTAGGACTACAAGAAGCACCAAAAGAAACAGTATGTACAGGTGTAGAAATGTTTAGAAAAATGCTAGACGACGCACAAGCAGGAGACAACATAGGAGCACTACTAAGAGGAGTACAAAGAGATGATATTGAAAGAGGACAAGTATTAGCAAAGCCGGGTTCAATAACACCTCATACAAAATTCAAAGGAGAAGTATACGTACTTACAAAAGAAGAAGGTGGAAGACACACACCATTCTTTGACGGATACAGACCACAATTTTTCTTTAGAACGACAGACGTAACAGGATCAGTAGCATTAGAAGAAGGCGTAGAAATGTGTATGCCTGGAGACAATGCAACATTTACAGTAGAACTGATTACACCTATAGCAATGGAAGAAGGATTAAGATTTGCTATAAGAGAAGGTGGAAGAACGGTAGGAGCAGGTGTTGTTGCACAAGTCATTGAGTAATTTTCAATAAATGTTAAAAGCTCAGGGATTCCTGAGCTTTTTTATAATAAATAACTCGATTATTTTAAATAATAAAATTCTTTTTATTGACAGGTATTTTAATTTGTGATAATTTATATAAGGTAACTAAGAAAACGAGCTTAATGTTCATATAGATGTATTTTTTGGAGGTGTAATAGATGAGAGTTAACGTAAAACTGGCTTGTACTGAATGTAAACAAAGAAATTACGACACTACTAAAAACAAAAAAACTGACACAGGAAGAATTGAATTAAAAAAATACTGTAGATATTGTAAAAAACATACTGTTCATAAAGAAACTAAGTAATTAATATATTTTAAGGATGTGAAATAATGGCTACTAAAAAAAGCAATACTAAAGAAACAAAAAAAGAAAATAAGTTATTAAGCTTTTTTAAAGGTGCTAAATCAGAACTTAAAAAAGTAAGCTGGCCTACCAAAAAAGAACTAGCAAATATGACTGTTGTAGTATTAGTAGTAGTTGCTATAATGACTGTTTTAATTTGGGGATTAGATTTTATGTTTAAAGGTCTCCTTGGTATATTTGTATAAAGGAGGTAGGGCATAAGCCCGTTGTTATGAAACAAAAATCAGAAGGTGCAAAATGGTATGTTGTGCATACATATTCGGGTCATGAAAATAAAGTTAAAGTTAACATAGAAAAACTTGTTGAAAATCGAAGTATGCAGGATATAGTTTTTGAAGTTCTAGTACCAAAAGAAGAATATATAGAGACAAAAAATGGTAAAAAAACAGTAAAAGAAAAGAAAAAATTTCCAGGATATGTAATAATACATATGATAATGACTGATGAGTCCTGGTATTTGGTAAGAAATACAAGGGGTGTAACTGGATTTGTTGGACCTGGTACTAAACCAATACCCTTGTCAGAAAAAGAAGTTAAATCCTTAGGTGTTGCGGTAGTAGGGCCTAAAATTGATTTAGAAAAAGGTGATTCTGTTAAAGTAATTGATGGACCCTTCGAAAATTTCATGGGTTCTGTAGATGATATAAATGATGAAAAGCATAAAATCAAAGCATATATTTCTATGTTTGGAAGAGAAACTTTGGTAGAATTAGATTTTGATCAGGTAGAAAAAGTTTAATAAAACTTTTTAATATATTTGATACCATATAGTGGGAGGGTAAAACCGAAAAACCACAATAATAATAGGAGGTGTAAATATGGGAAAAAAAGTAATAGCAGTAGTCAAATTACAAATACCAGCAGGAAAAGCTACACCAGCTCCACCTGTAGGAACAGCATTAGGTCCTCATGGTGTAAATATCATGGGATTTTGTAAAGAATTTAATGCAAAAACTCAAGACCAAGAAGGTATGTTAATACCAATTGTTTTGACTGTATATCAAGATAGATCATTTTCATTTATTACTAAAACCCCTCCAGTAGCAGTATTGCTAAAGAAAGCTGTAGGTATCGAAACAGCATCAGGTGAACCACAAGCGAAAAAAGTTGCAAATATTTCTAAAGACAAAGTAAAAGAGATTGCAGAAATCAAAATGCCTGATTTAAATGCCAATACCATCGAAGCAGCTATGAGTATGGTAGCTGGAACAGCAAGAAGTATGGGAATTGTAGTAAAAGATTAGATATACAAATGTGGGAGGCCACAACCGATAAAACCACAAGGAGGTAAGAAATGCCAAAAAGAGGTAAAAAATATCAAGACAGCTCTAAAGCTGTAGATAAAGAAAAATTATACGATGTAAAAGAAGCTATTGATTTAGTTCAAGAAACTGCAAAAGCAAATTTCGATGAAACTATTGAGATGCATATAAGACTTGGAGTAGATCCGAGACATGCAGACCAACAGGTAAGAGGAGCTATTGTTTTACCACATGGTACTGGAAAAACTAAAAAGGTTTTAGTTTTTGCTAAAGGTGAAAAGGCATCTGAAGCTGAAGAAGCCGGAGCTGATTATGTTGGTGGACAAGAATATGCTGAAAAAATTCAAAAAGAAAATTGGTTTGATTTTGATGTAGTAGTTGCCACTCCTGATATGATGAGTATTGCAGGAAGATTAGGTAGAGTACTTGGACCAAAAGGATTAATGCCAAACCCTAAATCCGGAACTGTAACTATGGATGTGAAAAATGCAGTTGAGGATATCAAAGCAGGTAAAGTTGAGTATAGAGTTGATAAAACAGCGATAATACACGTTCCAGTTGGAAAAAAATCTTTCGGAAGTGAAAAAATATATGAAAATGTTAAAACTTTATTAGATGCAGTAATAAAAGCAAGGCCAGCTGCGTCAAAAGGTAGATACTTAAGAAGTATAACTATTGCAAGTACAATGGGCCCTGGCATAAAAATAAACGGCCAAAAATTAACAGATTAAGTTATTGACAATTGAAATATTAGTTGATATACTCTTGAAGAGAATTAAATATTAACCGCAGACAGCTGGTGCGAAAGCTTAATTTCCAGTCGAGGTAGACGAATAACTTTAGCTATTAAGGTTTCTCTATGTCTGTGAGAAACCTTTTTTATATATAGCATCTTTAAGGAGGTGTAGTAAACCTATGAACAAAAAAGTTGTAGAACAAAAAAAACAAGTGGTACAGGAAATCAAAGAAAAAATCGAAAGCTCTAAGTCAGTTGTACTAGTAGATTATAGAGGATTAGATGTTTTTGAAGTTTCCGAATTAAGAAAAAAGTACAGAGAAGCTGGAGTAGACTATAAAGTTTACAAAAACACAATGATGAGATTTGCTTTTAAGGAAGCTGGTTATGAAGATTTCATCGAAAATCTTACAGGTCCAAATGGAGTAGCTTTTAGTATAGAAGATGCTGTAGGCGCTGCAAGAGTATCAGATGAATTTGCAAAAGACAATGATAAGTTAGAAATAAAAGCAGGTATTGTAGATGGTAATGTAATAGGAATAGAACAGATAAAAGAATTAGCAAATATTCCATCAAGAGAAGTACTTATTGCAAAAGTACTTGGAAGCTTGAATTCACCTATCACTGGATTTGTTAATGTATTACAGGGTAATGTTAGAAACTTAGTATACGCATTAGATGCGATTAAAGAACAAAAAGAGCAAAACTAAAAAACGGAGGTTATATAAAATGGCAAGTGAAAAAGTAACAAAATTAATTGAAGAAGTAAAAGAGTTAACAGTATTGGAATTATCAGAATTAGTTAAAGAATTAGAAGAAGAATTTGGTGTAAGTGCAGCAGCTCCAATGGCAGCAGCAGCTCCAGCAGCAGCAGGTGCAGCAGAGGAAGAAGAGCAAACTGAATTTGATGTAGTATTAACAGGAGCAGGAAGCGGAAAAATTAAAGTTATTAAAGCAGTAAAAGAACTTACTGGATTAGGACTTAAAGACGCTAAAGCACTAGTAGACCAAGCTCCAAAAGCAGTAAAAGAAAAAGTAAGCAAAGAAGAAGCTGAGAACATTAAATCACAAATAGAAGAAGTAGGCGGATCAGTAGAAATTAAATAATTTTTACGAAAAATTTTAAATGCAATTTGAAATTTAATTAAAAGAGCTTGTACAAGCTCTTTTAAGCTTTATAAATGATCGCTTAAGGTATTGACAATAAAATTCAAATATGATATTATCTTATATTGCGTAGGTATAAAAAGTTGGCATAAAAATTGTATGTAATGCTAAATTAACTACGCAATTTTTTTACTTAATAATATGCGAAGGGGTGAAGAAATGTTGCATCCTGTGAAAATAGGTAATCGAGTGCGAATGAGCTACTCGAGAATAGACGAAGTATTAGAACTACCGGACTTAATTGAAGTTCAAAAAAATTCATATGAATGGTTTATTAGAGAAGGATTAAAAGAAGTTTTTAACGACATATCTCCTATAGAGGATTACACTGGAAATTTGATATTAGAATTTGTGGATTACAAATTAAATGGAGATCCAAAGTACGATCAAATGGAGTGTAAAGAGAGAGACGCAACTTTTGCTCTACCTTTAAAAGTAAAGGTAAGGCTTATAAACAAAGAAACAGGAGAGATAAAGGAACAGGAAGTATTTATGGGTGACTTTCCTCAGATGACTGAGAGAGGTACATTCATAATAAATGGTGCAGAACGTGTCATAGTAAGTCAATTAGTTAGATCACCAAGTGTGTATTACGATGTAGAACGTGACAAGACTGGTAAAGAACTTTTTTCAGCTACAGTAATACCTAATAGAGGTGCGTGGCTTGAATATGAAACCCGTTCTAATAGTTTGGTTAATGTTAGAATAGATAGAACTAGAAAAATTCCTATCACTATTCTTTTAAGAGCTATGGGCTGTGAAACAGATGCAGAAATCATAGAATTGTTAGGAGAATCAGAACAGTTATTAAAGACGCTAGAAAAAGATGGAACCAAAAACAAAGATGAAGCTTTAATAGAAATCTATAAAAAACTTAGACCAGGAGAACCACCTACCTTAGATAGTGCGACATCACTAATTAATAATCTTTTCTTTGATCATAAAAGATATGACTTAGCAAGAGTAGGAAGATATAAATTCAATAAAAAACTTAGTATAGAAAATCGAGGAATCGGAAAAGAATCAGTTAATACGATTGTAAATAAAAACACTGGAGAATTAATAATTTCTGAAGGTGAAGTAATAACTAGAGAAAAAGCTTTTCAGATTGAAGCAGCAGGAGTTTTTCATATTGAAGTATATAGTAAGGATAAAGAAATTGTTAAAGTTTATAGTAATAAATTTGTGTATCCTGAATTGGTATACAAGGGAATAGATTATGAAAAACTTGGTTTGAAAGAAAAGGTATATTATCCTGTATTAAAAGAACTATTAGAAACTGCAACTGATGAAGAAACTTTTGAAATTAGCAATGAAAAATTGGAAGATGAAATAGAAAAAAATATTAGAAGACTTACACCTAAACATATAATTGCTGATGATATATTAGCATCTATAAGCTATGAATTTTGCTTATTTAAAGGGGTAGGTGAAGTAGATGATATAGACCACTTAGGAAACAGAAGAATTAGAGCCGTAGGTGAATTACTTCAGAATCAAGTAAGAGTAGGTCTTTCCAGAATGGAAAGAGTTATTAGAGAAAGAATGACTATCCAAGATGTTGAAGTTGTAACACCACAGGTGCTAATGAATATAAGACCTGTAGCAGCAGCAATCAAAGAATTCTTTGGTAGTAGTCAACTTTCACAATTTATGGATCAAACTAATCCACTTGCGGAATTGACTCATAAAAGAAGAATGTCTGCATTAGGACCAGGAGGTTTGAGCAGAGATAGAGCAGGATTTGAGGTAAGAGACGTTCACCAGACTCATTATGGAAGGATGTGTCCTATTGAAACACCAGAGGGACCAAATATAGGACTGATAACTTCTTTAGCAACATATGCAAGAATCAATGAATACGGATTCTTAGAGTCACCTTATAGAAAGGTAAATAAAGAAACTGGAGAAGTTACTACTAATATTAATTATATTACTGCTGATATAGAAGATGAACAAATTATAGCTCAGGCAAATGAACCTATAGGAGAAGATGGTAAATTTAAAAATAAAAGAGTTGTTGTTAGGGGAGCAAAGGGAGCACCAGAAATTGTAAGTAGAGACAATGTAGATTATATGGATGTTTCTCCAAAACAACTTATATCTGTAGGTACATCAATGATACCCTTCTTAGAAAACGATGATGCAAATAGAGCTCTAATGGGAGCAAATATGCAGAGGCAAGCAGTTCCATTAATGATAACAGATGCACCTATAATAGGTACAGGAATGGAACATAAAGCTGCTAAAGATTCTGGGGTTGTTGTTGTTAGTAAAAACGACGGTAAAGTTGTATCAGTACAATCATCTGATATTATAATAAAAAGAGATGATAATGGAACATTAGATAAATATTCATTAATTAAATTCAAAAGATCCAATCAAGGAACATGTTTAAATCAGAAACCTTTAGTAAAAAAGGGTGATCAAGTAAAAAAAGGCGAGATCATTGCTGATGGAGCTTCAACATCACAAGGTGAAATAGCACTAGGTAAAAATCTATTGGTAGGTTTTATGACTTGGGAAGGTTACAACTTTGAGGATGCTATTTTAATCAATGAGAATCTTGTAAAAGATGATAGTTTAACATCTCTTCATATAGAAGAGTATGAATCAGAAGCTAGAGATACTAAATTAGGACCAGAAGAAATTACAAGAGATATACCAAATGTTGGAGAAGATTCTCTTAAGGATTTAGATGAAAGAGGAATTATAAGAATTGGAGCTGAAGTTGAACCAGGAGATATTTTAGTAGGAAAGGTTACTCCCAAAGGAGAAACTGAGTTAACTGCTGAAGAAAGACTTCTGAGAGCGATTTTTGGTGAAAAGGCTAGAGAAGTAAGAGATACATCACTTAAAGTACCTCACGGTCAAAGTGGAATAATTGTAGATGTAAAAGTATTTACAAGAGAGAATGGAGACGAATTAAATCCAGGAGTAAATAAATTAGTAAGAGTATATATAGCTACTAAAAGAAAAATAAATGTAGGAGACAAGCTTTGTGGTCGTCATGGAAACAAAGGTGTTATTTCTCGAGTACTCCCTGAAGAAGATATGCCTTTCTTACCAGATGGCACACCTCTTGAAATTGTTCTTAATCCACTAGGAGTACCATCTCGTATGAATATAGGACAGGTACTTGAGGTTCATCTAGGATTGGCGGCAAAAAAATTAGGATGGAATGTAGCAACACCTGTGTTTGACGGAGCTACAGAAAACGAAGTTTTTGAAGCTTTAGAGATGGCAGGATATCCTTCAACAGGAAAAATTGATTTAAGAGATGGAAGAACAGGAGAGTCTTTTGACGCACCTATAACTGTAGGATATATGTATATATTAAAACTTCATCACCTTGTTGATTCGAAAATTCACGCAAGATCAACAGGACCTTATTCTCTTGTTACACAACAGCCTCTTGGAGGTAAAGCACAATTTGGTGGACAGAGATTTGGAGAAATGGAAGTTTGGGCTCTTGAAGCATACGGAGCTGCACATACACTTCAGGAAATGCTTACAGTGAAATCAGATGACGTAACTGGTAGAGTTAAAACTTATGAAGCGATTGTAAAAGGAGAAAATATACCACAACCTGGAATACCAGAATCCTTTAAAGTATTAGTTAAAGAATTGCAGAGTCTAGCTTTAGATATAACAATTATTTCTCCTGAGGAAAAAGAAGAGAACGAAGAAATAGAAGAGATAGAAGACATCAAAGAAGTGATTGGTGAAGAAAGATTTATAGAAGAAGAAACAACCGGAATGGAAATAGAGGATTTAGATAAAAACTAATTTAGGAAGGGAGTTGGCCCCTTTATGGAATTTAACAACTTTGAAGCAATTAGAATAAGTCTAGCATCACCTGAAAGTATAATGAGCTGGTCTTATGGAGAAGTAAAGAAACCTGAAACTATAAACTATAGAACACTTAAACCAGAAAAAGAGGGTTTGTTCTGCGAAAAGATTTTCGGTCCTACAAAGGATTGGGAATGTCATTGTGGGAAATATAAGAGAATTAGATACAAAGGTGTAGTATGTGATAGATGCGGTGTTGAAGTAACTAAAGCAGCTGTTAGAAGAGAGAGAATGGGACACATAGACTTAGCGGCACCAGTATCTCATATATGGTACTTTAAAGGAATACCGTCAAGAATGGGATTGCTTCTTGATATGTCTCCAAGATCTTTAGAAAAAGTGCTTTATTTTGCTCAGTTTATTGTAACTGAAAGCGGAGACACACCATTATCAGACAAGCAGATACTTACAGAACTAGAATATATAGAATATAAAGACGTATACGGCGATTCATTCCAGGCGGGAATGGGAGCTGAAGCTGTTAAAAAAGTATTAAGCAAAATAGATTTAGAAAAAGAAATTAAAGAATTAAGAGGAAATCTTAAAAATAGTAAAGGTCAAAAGAAAATAAGAATAACAAGAAGATTAGAAGTTCTTGAAGCTTTTAATAAGTCTGGAAATAAGCCTGAATGGATGATTCTAGATGCAGTACCTGTTATTCCACCGGAG
>Ga0209947_1002549_pt1 | contig 10417 bp, 9 predicted proteins | sample SalPonR2_B_D2_MG_FD_185706 | JGI IMG/M metagenome (GOLD analysis project Ga0209947, IMG submission 185706) | Salt pond soil microbial communities from South San Francisco under conditions of wetland restoration - Salt Pond MetaG R2_B_D2_MG... ... | reverse complement strand
CGGCCTCTGACGCGCTCGTTCTGCTGGAAGAGACCGGCGCGGTGCCCGATATCGTGCTCGCCGATTATCATCTCGACGATGGCGAGACCGGGCTGGACGCCGTGGCCGCCTTGCGCGACTGGTCCGGCCATCATCTGCCCGCGATCCTGATCACCGCCGACCGCTCCGAGACGCTTCGCCGCAAGGCCGCGCGCGATGATATCTCGGTCATGCCCAAGCCGGTCAAGCTGTCGCGGCTGCGCCCGCTGATCGACTGGGCGATTCACTGGAACACCGGCGGGGCACCGTTTGGCTGAACGGTGCGCGATACCGACAAAAGTCGGCCATGACAGGGCCTGCGGAACGCCTAGGCTGAAGGTCGGGAGGATTTGACAATGATGAGACGCGCAGCCCTGGCGCTGGGCCTTGCCCTGATGATGACGGCGGGGCCGGGCCTTGCCACCTCACTGGATGGCGATGCGACCTATGATCTTCTCTTTCGCGACGGCACGCTCGACCCGGTGAGCCGCGACCATACGCTGGTCTATCAGCGCGAGGTGACGAACACGCTCAACCCCGACGCGGCGGCGCGCGACAGCGGCGAGATCGGCCTGCGCATCGAGCAGGCCGAGGACATGGAGATGGTCCGCCTGGAATTCCGCCGCGACGGCAAGCATCGCGGCATGGGCTCGTTTCCGGCGAGTGTCGGCAATCCGATGATCATGGTGTTCTACGAGTCAGTTGTCCGCGACATGGCTGAAACGGCAGGTGGTAGCCCGTTCTATATCCGCAACCGGGTCAAGGACGCGCTGGTACAGCCCTCGGAGGTGGAGCCGGGCACGGCGATGGTGAACGGCGAAGAAGTGGCCACGAGAACGATCCGCATGCGCCCCTTCGAGGGCGATCCGAATGTCGACCGGATGCGTGGCTTTGGCGCGCTGGAACTGATCGTGACCATGTCCGAGGCGGTGCCGGGCTGGTATCTGTCGCTGCTGGCCGAGGCGCCTGCCCCCGATGGCACTGGTCCTATATACCGCTCCAGCGTGCAATTCGAAACAGAGGAGGCGCTGAAATGATCCGGAAGGTGGGTTTGGCGTCGGTCGTGGCATTGGCCGTAACCGTTTCCGGTGGCATGGCGGCAGCGCAGGACATGGCCGAACGCTTCAACGACTACCCGACCGAGGCGCGCGCCGATTACGTCTTTGCCTGCATGGCGACCAATGGTCAGAGCCGCGAGATGCTGCGGCGCTGTGCGTGTTCCATCGACGAGATCGCAGCGATCCTGTCTTATGAGAAATACCTGGAAGCCGAGACCGTGCTGTCGATGCGCCGAGTGGGTGGCGAGCGCATGGCCTATTTCCAGAGCGCCGCGCCGTCTCAGGCGATGGTCGCCGATCTGCGCCGGGCGCAGGCAGAGGCTGAAATCGTCTGCTTCTGACGGGCAGGTGGTGGCGCTCAGTCGCGCCGCTTGGCTTTGATCGAGGCGAATTTGTGCAACAGGTGATCGCGCATGAGCTTTGAACAGCGCTCCGCATCGCGGGCCAGGAGTGCCTCGGCAATGGCCTCGTGTTCCTCGACCGCCGCACGCCATCGGTCGGGGGTGAGATTGGCCTGATAACGCGCGCGCTGCACCCTGAAGGCCAGCAGTTCATGCGAGCGAATGAGCGTCTCATTGCCTGCCGCTGCGAGGATCGCGTTGTGGATGGCCTGATTGATACGGAAATAGGTCGGGCGGTCCGACTGCTCGAACGACCGGCGCAAGTCCTGCGTCAGGCGCAAGATCTCTTGAAGCGTGCTGTCTTGTGCCTGCTCCGCTGCCAGCTCTCCCGCCAGCCCTTCGAGCGCGGCCAGAACGCGGAACACCTCGTCAAGTTCCGCGTCGCTTTGGCGGGTGATGACCGCGCCGCGATGGGGGATGAGACTCAAGAGACCTTCTGCAGCCAGCACCTTGAGCGCCTCGCGCAGCGGCGTGCGTGAAACGCCGAATTGCTCGGTCAGGCGCTTCTCGTTGATCTTCTCGCCGGGCTCTAACTGGCCCTCGAGGATCATCTGGCGCAGGCGGTTGGTGATCTCCACGGCCAATGCCGTGCGACCGATGGGATCGGGTTTGAGGGCGGTCATCGGGGCCTCTTGGCGTTGGTCATCCATCGTTGTGGCCTTCCCTTACAGCATTTTCCGACGCCTTGTCGAAGACTTCCGCGATATGCAGCGCGCGGCGGTCGGTGCCATCGGCGATCTGGTGGCGGCAGGAGGTGCCATTGGCGATCAGAATGTCATCGGGGGTAGCGGCGCGCACAGCGGGCAGCAGGGACAACTCGCCCATCTTGAGCGAGACGTCGATGGTTTCCGCCTGATAGCCAAACGCCCCCGCCATGCCGCAGCAACTGCTCTCGATGGTTTGCGGGTCGAGCCCGGGAACGAGCGCCAGCGCCTGTCCCATATCGCCCATCACGCCCGCCGCCTTTTGATGGCAATGACCGTGGACATGGGCGGTTTGCCCCAGATGGCCAAGCGGTAACTTGAGCTTTCCGGCGCGGGATTCGCGCGCGATGAACTCCTCGAAGAGAAAGGCGTTTTCCGATAGCAGGCGCGCGTCGTCGCCGGGCAAGAGCGTCAGAAACTCGTCGCGCAGGGTCAGCAGGCACGAGGGCTCCAGCCCCACCACCGGCACGCCCGAGCGGATATGCGGCAGGAGCGCATCGAGTGTGCGCCGCGCCTCGTCTCGGGCCTTGTCGATCATGCCCGCCGCCAGATAGGTGCGGCCACAACAGAGCGGGCGACCGGGGGCATTTGCGGTGATCACCTCGTATCCCGCACGCGACAGCACGCGCAGCGCGGCGCGGGGGATCTCTGGCTCCATCCAGCGGTTGAACGTGTCTGCGAAGAGAATGACCTTGCCCGCCTTGGTCGAGGCGCGGGCGCGCTTCACCTCCGCATCGCGGAAATAATCGCCGCGAAACATTGGCAGGGACCGAGCACGCGCCAGCCCGGTGATGCGTTCGCCCAAGGTGGCCAGAAACGGCACGCGGTTGCGCAGGGCAATGAGACCGCGCAGCGCCACGGCGAGGCGCGCATAGCGCGGCATCTCGGCGATCAGCCGGGCGCGCAGGCCGAACCCCAGTTTCTGGCCGCGCTGATAGAGCACCTCAGTCTTCATCTTGGCCATGTCCACGCCGGTGGGGCACTCGCGCTTGCAGGCCTTGCAGCCGACGCAGAGCTTCATCGTCTCGGCCATCTCGTCCGAGAACAGCGCATCCTTGCCCAAGCGACCCGAGAGCGCGAGGCGTAGCGTGTTGGCGCGGCCCCGCGTCACGTCGCGCTCATCGCGCGTCACCCGGTAGCTGGGACACATCGCGCCGCCCGCCAGCTTGCGACAAGCGCCGTTGTTGTTGCACATCTCGACCGCGCCCTGAAATCCGCCGCCCTTGCCGGGCCAGGCGGACCAGTCGTGCCCGGTCTTGAGATCGGCGAAATCATAGCCCGGCGGATAGCGCATCAGGCTGCGGTCATCCATTTTCGGCGCATGCACGATCTTGCCGGGGTTGAGGCGGGTGTCGGGATCGAAGGCCGCCTTGACCTCCTCGAAGGCGCTCAGGATGCGCGGGCCGAACATCGCGCCGTGAAACTCGGATCGCACGATACCGTCGCCATGCTCGCCGGAATGCGAGCCCTTGTACTCGCGCACCATCTCGAACGCGGCCTCGGCGATCGCGCGCATCTTGCGCACGTCCTGCTCCAGTTTGAGGTTCAGCACCGGGCGCACATGCAGGCACCCTTCAGAGGCGTGGGCATACCATGTGCCGGTGGTGCCGTGCTGTTGGAAAACGTCGGTCAGCCGGTCGGTGTAGTCCGCGAGATGATCGAGCGGCACGGCGCAATCCTCTACGAAGGACACAGGCTTACCCTCGTCCTTCATCGACATCATGATGTTGAGCCCCGCTTTGCGTAACTCTCCGATCTCGGCGGCAAGGGCCATGTCACAGACCTCGACCACGCCACCCTCCTGCGCGCCGCCCTTGCCGAACCCATAGCCCAGATCCGAGATCGTGTCTGCCAGACGGCGCATGTTCTCCTCGTTCTCGGGCGGGGTGTCGGCGAATTCCACCAGCAACATCGCCGCCGGGTCCCCGCGCACGAACTGCTCCAGCGTTCTGGCATAGAGCGGGATCGCGCGGGCGAGGTCGATCATGGTGCTGTCCACCAGTTCGACCGAGGTCGGGCCAAGGGCGACCAGCGATTTCGCGGCCTCCATCGCGGCGCGGAAAGTCGGAAAATGGCACACCCCAAGAACGCGGGTCTTGGAGGGCAGGGGGGAGAGGTCGATCTCGATGGCGGTTGAGGTGGCGAGCGTGCCCTCGGAGCCGATCAGCAGATGCGCGAGGTTGATCGGCGTTTCGCCGGGCACCAGCGCATCGATATTGTAGCCGCCGACGCGGCGCTGCACCTGCGGGAAACGGGCGGCGATCTCCTCGGCCTCGCGGGTACCCAGATCGAGCATTTGCCGCAGCAGGGATTCGGGCACGCGATTGCCCGATCCGGGGCCAAAATCGAACGGGGTGCTATCGGCGAGGTAGCCCTCGATTCGGGTGACATTGTCCCGCGTCGTGCCATAGCGCAGTGAGCGCGAGCCGCAGGAATTGTTGCCGACCATGCCGCCGATCGTGGCGCGCGAGGCGGTGGATACGTCGACAGGAAACCACAATCCGTGCGGTTTAAGTGCGCGGTTTAGATCATCCAGAACGATCCCAGGTTCAACGACTGCGCGACGGCCTTCGGCATCCAGTTCGAGGATTCGGTTGAGGTGTTTGGAGCAATCGACGATCAGTCCGGAATTTACCGTCTGCCCGCATTGCGAGGTGCCGCCGCCGCGCATCGTAAGCGGGATTTCGGCTGCACGCGCGGCCTCAATAGCGGCGGCGATATCCTCGGGTGCGCGTGGCACGATCACGCCTGCAGGCATGATCTGATAGATCGAGGCATCGGTTGCATAGCGCCCGCGCGAAAAGGCATCGAAGCGGGTTTCGCCCCGCACGTCTCGGCTGAGGCGGTCTTGAATGGCGCTGTCCAGCATGGTCCCCCGATCCGGTGGTAGTTTGAGATAATGTCTTGACAGAATATTGAATTCAGAATTCAATTCAACAAAATTCACCTGCATGCCGAGCCTGAATGCTCGGCCTCGCACGGGCGCAGGTGCCGTGATTTTGGGGAGGAACGACATGCCTGCTGGCCGACACTTTTTGCAAATTCCGGGGCCGTCGAACGTGCCTGACCGCATTCTTCGGGCGATGGACTATCCGACGATGGATCACCGTGGCCCGGCCTTTGCCGATGTCGGGCGCAAGGCTCTGGAAGGTATGAAGAGCATCTTCAAGACCGACGGCCGCGTAGTGATCTACCCGTCCTCGGGCACCGGCGCATGGGAGGCGGCACTGGTCAACACGCTGTCGCCCGGCGACACGGTGCTGATGTACGAGACCGGGCACTTTGCCATGCTGTGGAAGAAGCTGGCCGAGAAGCTGGGCCTCAATCCCGTATTCATCGAAGGTGACTGGCGTGGCGGGGCCGATGCGGCATCCATCGAGGAGCATCTGCGCGGTGACAAAGGCCACGAGATCAAGGCGGTTTGCGTCGTGCATAACGAGACCTCGACCGGCTCTGTCACTGATGTCGCCGCCGTTCGTCGGGCCATCGACGCGGCGGGGCATTCCGCCATGCTAATGGTTGATACGATTTCCTCGCTTGCCTCGGTCGATTACCGGCATGACGAATGGGGCGTCGATGTGACGATCTCGGGCTCGCAAAAGGGGCTTATGCTGCCGCCGGGGCTGTCGTTCAACGCCGTCAGCGACAAGGCGATGAAAGCGTCCGAGAGCGCGGGGCTGATCCGGTCATATTGGAGCTGGGCCGAGATGGCCGGGCCGAACGACACCGGCTATTTCCCCTACACTCCCGCGACCAACCTGCTTTATGGCCTGAACGAGGCGATCGACATGCTGCACGAAGAAGGGCTCGACAATGTCTTTGCCCGGCACGAGCGGCATGGCGCTGCAGCGCGCGCTGCGGTCGAAGCCTGGGGCCTGGAGGTTTTGTGCAACACGCCCTCGGACCGCTCGCCGGTGCTGACGGCGGTGATTGTGCCCGAGGGGCATTCGGCGGATAATTTCCGCTCGGTCACCTTGCGCAATTACGACATGTCGCTCGGAAATGGCCTGTCCAAGGTGGCAGACCGGGTGTTCCGGATCGGGCATTTGGGCGATTTCAACGACCTGATGCTGATTGGCACGCTGGCCGGTGTGGAAATGGGCCTGCGCGATGCCGCTGTGCCCTATCGCGCGGGCGGTGTGCAGGCTGCGATGGAGGTGTTGGGCCAGACCGCGCCCGCCAATCGCGCCGCCGCCTGATGGCGGATGTTCCGCGCGGGAGGAGGAGCCTGTGCGGAACGCACCCGACAGGATCGGGCAACGCAAAGACCACCGCGCGGGAGGAGCCGTGCGGACTACTGAAACCAAGGGAGGAAAGATAATGAAAAAGACACTGATTGCAGCCGTTGTGGCCTCGTTCGCCGCAGTGCCCGCCACGGCGGCGGATACGACATTGAAATTCGGCCATGTCGGCGCGCCCGGCTCGCTCTTCGAGGCGACGGTGAACCATTACGCCGCCTGCGTGGGTGATAAATCCGGTGGCTCGGTCGAGGTGCAGACCTTTGGCTCGTCGCAGCTTGGCAAGGACAAGGAACTGTTGCAGAAGCTCAAGCTGGGGCAGGTCGATTTCGCGCTGCCCTCGTCGGTGATGTCCTCGGTCGATAGCGTGTTCGGCATTTTCGAGATGCCCTATATCATCAAGGATCGCGACCATATGCGCCGTGTGCAGGATGCGATGATGGACACGTTCCAGGGGGCGGCGAACGATAACGGCTATCACATCGTGGGCCTCGCCGAGAACGGCTTTCGCAACATCACCAACAATATCCGCCCGATCAATACGCCCGAGGACCTGCAAGGCGTCAAGCTGCGCACGCCAAATGGCGAATGGCGCGTGAAGATGTTCAAGCAGTACGGCGCGAACCCGACGCCTATGGCGTTCTCGGATGTGTTCACAGCCCTGCAGACCGGGGTGATCGACGGCCAGGAAAACCCCTATGCGCAGATCGCTTCGGCCAAGTTTCAGGAGGTGCAGAAGTATCTGTCGATCACCGGGCATGTCTACACGCCCGCCTATATCCTCGCCTCGGAAAAGCATTTCGGCAAGCATTCCCCCGAAGTGCGGGCGATGCTGAGCGAGTGCGCGGCGGAAACCCAGACCTTCACCTATGAGAAGGCGGCGGAGCTTGAGACCGAATTGCTCGGCGTGATCAAGGACGCGGGGGTCGAGGTGAACGAGGCCGATAAGGACGCGTTCATCAGCGCGTCCAAGCCGATCTATGAAGCCTTTGCGGCCGAGGTCGAGGGCGGGCAGGCGATGATCGACAAGGTGCTCGCACTCGGCAACGCGAGCTGAGGCCCTTTTCCGGTGGCCCGTGATAGAGGGCCATCGGATGACTCCTGACACCCAATGATGGCCCGGTCCCGGCGCGCCTGCGCGCCGGGCGGTGCCGATGCAGCGCAAGACAGGCCCGAATGAACGCTCTACTTCACCGAACGAACCGGATCGCAAGCCGCCTGCTGGAGTGGATCACGGTTCTGCTGATGGTCGCGCTGACGGCCATCGTGATCCTCGCCGTGCTCGCCCGCCTGATGGGCCACAGCTTTTCCTGGTATGACGAGGTGGCGGCGATCATGCTCGCCTGGATTACCTATTATGGCTCGGCGCTCGCGGCGCTGCACCGGCGGCATATCGGATTCGACTCGGTGCTGCTGGCCATTCCGCCACGGGCGCGGATGGTGGCGGTGCTGGTTGGCGAGGCGCTTGTGCTCATCTTTTTCGTGCTGATGGCGCGGGCAGGCTTTCAGGTGCTTGAGGTGCTCGAGGGCGACAGCCTGACCTCGTTGCCCTGGGTGCCGGTGCAACTGACCCAATCGATCATTCCCATCGGGGCCGTTCTCTTCATCATCTGCCAATTGCTGAGCCTGCCGCATTACTGGGCCAAGACCGCACAAGGCATATCGCTCGAACATGCCGAGATCGAGGAAGAGGTCGAAACCGAGATGGAAAAGAACAAGGAGCGCGCCTGATGCTGATGCTGGCGATTTTCGCGGCCCTCGTGGCGATGATCTGCATCAACGTGCCGATTGCGATTGGACTGGCCCTTGCGGGGGTGCTGGGCCTTCTGGTCACCGAAGGGGCGGGCAGCCTCGTGACCATTGCGCTCGACATGTATGACGGTTCGACCAAGTTTTCGCTGATCGCGATCCCGATGTTCGTGCTGGCCGGGGCCATCATGAACGCGGGCGGCATCACTGATCGCCTGATCAATTTCGTCTCGGCGATCATCGGCTTTGTGCGCGGCGGCCTCGCCATGGTCAATATCGGCGTATCATTGTTTTTCGCCGAAATCTCGGGCTCTGCGGTGGCAGATGTCGCGGCGATGGGGTCGATCCTCATCCCGCAGATGAAGAAACGTGGCTATTCCAAGGAACTTTCGGCTTCTGTCACCTCGTCGTCGGCCTCTTTGGCGATCATCATTCCGCCGTCGATCCCGATGATCCTCTATGCCGCCTCGGCCAACACCTCGGTGGAGCAGCTTTTCGTCGCCGGTGTGGTGCCGGGCCTTCTGGGGGCGTTCGGGCTTATGATGGTCGCCTATATCTTTGCGCGGCGCTACAACCTGCCCACCGAAGAGGCGTTCAACATCCCGCGCCTGCGCGAGACTTTCATGGACGCGCTGCCCGCCTTCACCCTGCCGGTGATCATTCTTGGCGGCATCTTCGGCGGGTTCGTCACCGCAACCGAGGCGGCGGGCCTTGCCGTGATCGCGGCTATCGTGGTGTCGATCTGGTATCGGCAGATCGACATCGCGCATCTGCGCCGCGCCATGCTGGATGGCGGCATGCAGACCGCTGTCGTGATGCTGCTGGTCGCGGCCTCGGTGCTGATGGGCGGGTTCCTGACCCGCGCGCAGATCCCGCAGCAACTGGCGGAGGGCATTCTCAACATTACCGATCAGCAATGGATGATCCTGCTGATCCTCAACTTCTTCTTCCTCGTGATCGGGTTCTTCCTGCATTCGGCGGCGGCGATCATCCTTGTGGTTCCGATTGTCATTCCGCTGATCACGGCGGCAGGCATCGACCCGGTGCATTTCGGTCTGGTGGTCACGCTGAACCTCGCCATCGGGCAACAGACGCCGCCTGTGGCCTCGGTGTTGATCACCTCCTGCGCGGTGGCGCGGGCCAATATCTGGGAAGTGTCCAAGGTCAACGTCTGGTTCGTCATGGTGCTATTGGCCGTGCTGCTGCTGTGCACCTATGTGCCCTCGGTGCCGCTGTTCCTCGTTGAATATTTCTACCGCTAGGGAGAGGCCCATGAGCGAGATCACAAGCCGGGTCCGGGGCCACACGCTCTGGATCACCTTCAACCGCCCGCAGGCGCGCAATGCGCTGACCTTCGAGATGTATGAAGGGTTGGCCGCGCTTTGCCGCGAGGTGCCGACCGATGGCAGTATTCGCGCGGTGGTCATTCACGGCGCGGGCGGCAAGGCCTTTGCGGCAGGCACCGACATGACGCAGTTTCGCGTTTTCGACAAGGCGCAGGACGCGCTTGATTACGAGGCACGGATCGAGCGCGTGCTGGAGGCGGTGGAGCGGTGCCCGCTGCCCACTGTCGCTGCGATCAACGGCGCCTGCACTGGCGGCGGGGCCGCGATTGCCGGGGCCTGCGATATCCGCATTGCCACCGCGAACCTCAAGTTCGGCTTTCCCATCGCGCGCACCCTTGGCAATTGCCTCGCTGCCGCCAATCTGGCGCGGTTGTCGTCGCTGATGGGGGCGGGGCGGGTGCGCGAGATGATCTTTACCGCCCGCCTGATCGGCGCAGACGAGGCGCAGGGCTGTGGTCTGATTACCGAGGTGCTGGAGGATGAAGATGCCTTGATGACCCGTGCCGGGGAACTGGCCGACACGCTGGCGCAGATGGCCCCCCTGACCCTGCGCGCCACGAAAGAGGCGATGCGCCGCGTGAGTGCCGCCACCCGGGTCGAAGACGCCGATCTTATCGAGATGTGCTACATGAGCCGGGATTTCCGCCACGGGTTGGAGGCGTTTCTGGCCAAGGAGAAACCCGAATGGAGCGGGACATGACGAAGACAGGCCCTCTTGCGGGGATGAAGGTGATCGAGCTGGCGCATATCATGGCCGGGCCGGTCTGTGGCCTGATGCTCGCCGATATGGGCGCCGATGTGATCAAGGTGGAAAAGCCCGATGGCGATGACAGCCGCCGCTTCGTGCCACCCGCGATTCAGGGTGAGTCCGCCGCCTACATGATGATGAACCGCAACACGACC
>Ga0209947_1002545_pt1 | contig 10428 bp, 10 predicted proteins | sample SalPonR2_B_D2_MG_FD_185706 | JGI IMG/M metagenome (GOLD analysis project Ga0209947, IMG submission 185706) | Salt pond soil microbial communities from South San Francisco under conditions of wetland restoration - Salt Pond MetaG R2_B_D2_MG... ... | reverse complement strand
AATCAAGATTCTCGGCGTAGCCACCACAGTATTATTTAAAGTATGACAAAAATGGATTTTGCCTTCTTTGTCTTTGTAGCGCAAATTCAATCGTCTGGCTTGAAAATCCAGTAAAGCTGACGCACTATGGGTTTCCCCATATTCATTGCGACTGGGCATCCATGTTTCCAAATCATTCATATAATACTTGCCCTGCCCCATGTCTCCGGTACAAATATTCATCACTCGGAAAGGCAAATCTAAATTTTGCAAAAATTCTTTGGAATTATCCAACAATTCATTATGAAGCTTCATGCTTTCTTGTTCACTGTTTTTACAAACAATAAATTGTTCAACTTTTAAGAATTGATGAACACGATATAATCCTTGAGTATCTTTACCGTAAGAACCGGCTTCTCTTCGAAAACAAACGGAAAAAGCGGCGTAACGCAGAGGTAAATCATCTTCCTTTAAAATTTCATCAGCATGATAGGAGGCCAAAGACAACTCAGATGTTCCGGCCAAATATTTATCATCCTTGTCCAGGTGATAAACATCATCGGTTTCCGCCGGAAAATGGCCGGTGCCCCAAAAGGCGTTTTCATTTAAAATCACCGGTACGGTCATTAACTCATAGCCTTTTCTGGAAATAAAATCCATGGCGTATTTTAAGAGGCCGGTTTCCAACCTGGCACCATCGCCTTTCATTAAATATGACCGGGAACCGGCAATCTTGGCCGCCCGCTCGTTATCCATAATATCCAAATCCTTACCCAATCGCATATGATCTTTCGGGGTAAATTTAAATTCCGGAACTTCTCCCGCTTTTTCCAATTCTTCATTAGCCTCTTCATCCGCTCCGATCGGAGTACTTTCATGAACATACATGGGTACTTGTCTCATTAATTTATCATACTCTTCCATTACCGGCTTTAAATTTTCTTCCAATTCATCTTGAACTTCGGTTTGTTGTTTCATCTCCGCCAATAATTTCGCTTTTTCTTTGTCGTTCATTTGGGGAATTTTTTTACTGGCTTGGTTCTTTCTGGTTCTAATCTCCTCAATTTGCTGAGTTATTTTTTTTCTTTTTTTATCCAACTCCAACAATTTGTCCAAATCAATATCAATATTTTTTTGTTTGGCCACTTGTTCAAGCATTTTTTTATGATCCTGAACAAACTTAATATCCAGCATAAAATAGGGTTATTTATAATCTTTCTATGATTAATTATAAGGCAATTTCTTGCTTTTGGCAATGTTCATAAAATAAAAAAAGAGCACAAGGTGCTCTTTGTTCTGACTATGTTCTTTCTTTAAGAGGTATAGCTCGTGGATTTTTCGAATTTTTCTTTTTATCCATCCCCAGACAATACACGCAAATTCCGCTTTTTTTATCAATTTCTGAAAAATGCCTTTTATTACCGCAAATAGGACAAATCTTACAAGCCATTTCCCCCTCCTTTGTGTTAAGGGTTCATTACAAGTTAACACTTATCAAAACAGTTGTCAACTACAAATCAGACTAATCCTTTTTCGGTCTCATCAAAGGAAAGAAAACCACATCACGCAAATTTTCCTGTCCGGTCAATATGGTTAAAATGCGATCCAGTCCCATTCCCCAACCGGAAATCGGCGGCATGCCGTATTTCATGGCTTTTATAAATTCAGGATCGCCCTCCATGGCTTCTTCATCGCCCTGGTTTTTTAAATTGGCTTGTTCCTTAAATCTCTTTTCTTGATCAATCGGATCAACCAACTCTGAATAGGCTTTAACAATTTCCCAACCGTTTACCACCAATTGAAATTGATCAACTATTTCCGGATCTTGATCATTTCTTCTGGCCAAAGGCTGGAGTTCAATCGGATAATGATACAAAAACACCGGATTGACAATCTTTGGTCGAGAAACCTTTTTGTATAAATTATCAATCAAAGTGGACAATCCCATACTAGCCATATCCTCAATAATAATATTTTTCTTTTTTAAATCTTTAACCAAGTCCTCGGCTTTTTCATATTCCGAAACATCCAAACCGCAATCATTTTTTAACATTTCAATATAATCAATGCGTTTCCATGGCAAACTAAAATCAACCTCTCTTTTTTTTCCGTCTTTTCCCACCACTTTCAGCTTTTTGGGAATATTTAATTTTTCAAATAGATATTCAAACATCTTTTCCGTAAACTTTATATTATCTTCAAAGTCCCAATAAGCACTATAATGTTCCAAATGCGTATGCTCAGGCAGATGCGAAGGATCAATTCCTTCATTGCGAAAAGCCTTGCCAATTTCAAATATTTTTTCATAACCACCGATAATCAACTCTTTAAGAGGCAACTCATGTGAAATTCTTAAATAAAGGTCAATATCCAAACTCTTATTATGTGTAACATAAGGACGAGCATGGGCTCCGGTGGCACTGTGCAACAAAGTTGGTGTTTCCACTTCCATAAAATTTTCTTGCCAATAGAACTCTCGCAAGGTTTTAATAAAACGACTGCGAAACTTAAATCTTTCTCTGGTTTCTTCATTGGCCAAAAGATCCAGATATCTTTGCCTATATTTTATTTCCGAATCCTTTACTCCGTGCCATTTCTCGGGCAGGGGCTTCAAAGCCTTACCCAAAAACTTCCATTTTTTTACCAAAATAGTAATTTCTCCTTTTTTAGTGGTGAATATTTCGCCTTCCACTCCCAGAAAATCTCCCAAATCCAATACTTTTAAAAGATTCTTATATTCCTCCTTGCCCAAATCGTCTTGCTTTAAAGCGATCTGCATTTTTCCGGAATCATCCATTAAATGAGCAAAACATAATTTACCCATATCACGAATCATCATTAGGCGACCGGCGGTTTTTACCTTTTCTCCGGTTTGACTCCGTTGACATTTAGCTAAAGTCTGCTTTTTATCAAACTTGGCCGGATATGGTTCTATACCCAATGATTTTATTTTTTCCAATTTTTGTTTTCTTATGTTTTCCTCATTTTGCTCCATATTAATTATACTTTTTATGATTATTTTATTTTGACTATTGTATACTCTTTATCTCCCCTCGGAGTCTCCACATTCACACTCTCTCCCGGTTTTTTACCCAAAAAAGCCTGCCCCATGGGAGATTCATTGGATATTTTCCCCGACAAAGGGTCAGCTTCATTATAACCGACCAAAGTTAATTCTCTTTCTTTTCCGCTTGAATCCTTAACCACGAAATCAGCTCCCATCTGAATAATTTCTTTGGAAGTCGCCTTTTTGCTTACAACAGCATTTTTTAATATGTCTTCAATCTCTGCGATACGACTTTGAATAATTCCCTGCTGATCTTTGGCATCATGATATTCGGCGTTTTCAGACAAATCACCCATTTCCTTGGCTTCCTCTATTTTTTGAATAATATCAGGTCTTTTAACCTCGCGTAATTCTTTTAACTCTTTCAAAAGACCTTGCTTTCCTGTTTCGGTTAAAATTACTTCTTTGTTCATATTAACTGTTTGACTAAACAAAAGCATAAAAAATTTCAAATTATTTTATGCTTTAATATAGCTCTTAAAAATAATTACAGACCAAAAAAGCCCTGTTTTTATATTATTTTCATTATACAACAGAATCACTCGCTTGACAATGTTTTTTGGTAATATCCAAAGTACCATTTCATAAATTCGTAAACAATAGGAGCTGCCGCCTCGGTTCCTTCACCTCCTTCTTCCACAACAACAGTCACTGTAATTTCCGGTTGATCATAAGGAGCAAAAGCGGTAAACCAAGAATGAGGTTCCTTGTCTTGACCCCATTGCGCTGTACCGGTTTTTGCCGCTGAACTTACCGGTAATCCGCCCAAAATGCGAGCACTGCCGTAAGTTACGGCCTGTCTCATTCCCTGACGAACAGCTTTTATACTCTCCGGGGAAACAAAATCCTTATTTAAAATTTTGTTTTTCGGTTCAACAAAATCGTCTTTTTTTTGATCAAAAACTTTATCCAAAATCCGCGGTTGATAAAGAGTACCTTTATTGGCAAAAACAGAAGTGTAATTAGCCACTTGCAAAGGGGTGACCAAAATATCTCCCTGTCCTATGGCCAAATGATAGGTATCTCCAATGTACCATCTTTCATTTTTAACTTGCTGTTTCCACTCCGGCGAGGGCAAAAAACCGCTTTGCTCATTGGGCAAATCAATCCCGCAAACCTTGTTGAGTCCGAATTTTTCCGCATAATCTTTTATTTTCTTGACTCCCAATCCGTCAAAATCTGCATAGCCCCCGCCTATTATATAAAAGTAAGTGTTAACAGATTCGGCAATCGCTTTGTAAACATTGGTAATCCCGTGCCCGCCCGCTTTCCAATCAGGAAAAAACCATTGAAAAATTCTAATGCCTCCACGGCTCACAAAAGAAGAATTCGGAGTTACCAAACCATCATCCAAAGCAGCGGCGGCCACCACCGGTTTAAATGTGGATCCTGAGGGATATTCTCCACTTATCGTTCTATTGAACAAAGGCTTGTCCGGATTTTCAGATAAACGTTTATAATCCTTGTTATTGATTCCCCGTGCAAATAAATTATTATCAAATCCGGGCAAACTGATCAAAGAATAAACTTGCCCGTTATTGGGATTAAGCACTACGGCGGCCGCTTTGCTTTTACCATGTTTTTCCAAATATTTTTTTATAATATTTTCCAATTTAGCCTGCATTACCGCGTCCAAACTCAAATAAAGCCCGTCCCCTTTTACCATTTCTTTTTTGGCCAATATTTTAACCGCTCTGTTTTGTGCATCAACCTCAATCCTCTCCTTGCCATAGTCTCCCCTTAATTCTTCTTCGTACTTGTTTTCCAGTCCCGTTTTACCGATAAAATCATTAAATAAATAGCCTTTTTCGCTTAGTTCGGCAAATTGTTCAGGGCTGATTACTCCTTCGTAACCCAGGACATGTGCTAAACTCTCTGTTTTGTATCCACCAAAAAAATCTTCATACTCCCTTCGAGCTTTTACCTGCACACTCACTCCCGAATATGCAGTTGCCTGAATTTTGGTTTTAAGGGCTTTTTCGTATTCAATTTCATCAAACAATAAATGAGGTTCAAAATACTGTTTATCTCTTGGAGTCAAATCTTCAATTTCTTGAATTTCGGAAGTAAAATCTTTATGTGGAAAATTTGCTTTTAACCATTCAACAGCTTTGCTTTGTGTTTCTTCTTTTTGTTGAAAAAAATCATTGGCTGAGATATAAACGGCAAAATTGGGAATATTGGTTACCAACGGTCTTTCTTGCGAATCATAAATAATACCTCTCGGAGAAGGTATATTATACAATCTTATTCGGTTTTTTTCAGCAATATCCAAAAAATATTCACCCTTGACCGCCTGCAGATACACGGAACGAGAAAAAAGCAAAAATAAGACAAAAAAGATAAAAAGAAAAAACCTGACCATTGTTTTATTGCTCAAAGAAAGTCCAACATAATTTTTATCGGTTCTAGCCAATTCTGCGGATGAAGCATTTATAAAACAATCCTCAACCCATTCCGCCTTGTTTCTTCTTTCTATTTCCTTGTTTTCCATATTCAAACCGCCCCCCAAAAACAAAAAACCGGTTTTTTTATTGCTTGTTTTTTTAAATCTTTTTTTAAAAAAATTAAACATAGTCAATTTCTTTTTGCCTCTATAAAAACAGCCTTGAATTTTCTACTGATAGAATTAAAAACAAAGAACAGTAAAGCCGCAAAAACCAGATTTAACAATAATTGCCACAAAAAATCATGCCCCTTTTGGACGGACAATCCAACAAGCAATTCTTTATCTTTGGTCTGCACAAAATAAAACAGCAACAAATAAAAGTAAAGAACCAAATTATAAACAATCGTTGCCAGTCCGGTTAACCCCAACAAAGTATAAAAAGACTTGTTGGTTAAGAGGTGTTGAAAAACTTTATAAACTACATAAAGAGTAATCATCAAACTCAGCAACATGGCTCCAAAAGGCAAGGCCGAATAAAGATCCAAAAAAAGCCCCATAACCAAGCCATAAGCCAAACTGTGATAAAACTCATAAACAACACTGATAAATATCAAGAAAACCAAAACCACATTCAGCAAGCTCATCGGAGCGGACAAGGCGGGAACAAAAGCAATATGAAAAGTTAAAACTGCTGTCAATATAAAAATTTTTCGCAGAACGGAAAGCATGATTATTTTATTTCATTTTTTATAACATTAACCAAAAATATCTTGCTAAAATCAACCTGAGATTTTACTGAAGCGGTTTTAAACAACCTTTCAGGTTCGGAGCTGACCTCATGTACACTGCCGATAATTAAGTTGCCTGGGACTTTGGCCTCCAATCCGGAAGTGACCACCAAGTCTTCTTTTTTGACTTCCTCTATTTGCGGAATCAGCTTTATTTTCATTCCCAAGCCAAACTCACCTTCCATCAACCCCATAGTTCTGCTTTTATTTTCAATCTTAACCGCTACTCTGGACAAATCATCGTTCAATAACAAAACAAAAGCGCTATTCTCCCTAACCTTGATGATTTTACCGATCATATTCCCTTGTTCGGCCAACACTGGCAAGCCTACTTCCAGTCCGCTTTTACCCCCTTTATCAATAATCAAAACATTTTGTGTTTTATCCGTATTTTTGCCGATTACTCTGGCAATCTCAAAGTCAAACTCCCGATCTTGCACAAAATCCAATTGTTGGCGTAAAAACTCATTTTCATCCTCAGCCACCAAGCAACTACTTTTATCTTTTAATAATTTGTTTATACGCTGATTAAGTTCTTGATTCTCTTTGATTAAGTCTTGTTTTGATTTAAAATCCAAAAATCGTTCACTGACAAAATTTGAAGCCTTATAAACAGAATGAAAAATTGACTTGCTTGACCAAACGGCAAAATTTTCAATCGGTCTGAGAACACCAATAAAATGCAAAAAAAACAGCAGCCCGACTATAACCACTGTTAGAATTATTAATCTGGAAGATTTGCGTAAATATAACATAAAATGCTTCTGTTATTTAACGACCCATTTTTTCATCACTGGCTGAAGGTAATAAAATTTCCTTCAAACTTTTTTCATCTTCCAAAAGCATATTAATTCCTCTGATACTGCAGGTTGTGGGGTCATCGGCAATTCGAACCGGAATCTCGGTTTCAGTGGAAATGGCTTTATCAATATCACGCAATCTAGCCCCTCCTCCGCACAAGACTATACCTCTTTCGTAAATATCTGCCACCAATTCCGGCGGTGTTGTTTCCAGTACGGATTTAACGGCATCAATAATATTATTAACTGAAAGCGACAAAGCCTCTCTAATTTGATAATCATTGACAATTATTTCTCTTGGCAGTCCGGATATTAAATCACGTCCCCTCATCTCTACAGACAATTCCTCCTGTTGTTTTGCCGCCGAACCAATTTTTATTTTTACATTCTCAGCCACTTTCTCTCCAATTAAAAGGTTAAAATTATCTCTGGCGTACTGAATAATATTTTTATTCATAGTGCTTCCGGCTGTTTTCAAAGACTTCCAAACCACCACGCCGTGTAAAGAAATTATACCGATTTCCGTTTTACCTCCGCCCAAACTGATTATCATGCTGCCGGACGCATCCTGAACCGGTAACCGAGCGCCAATGGCTGCAGCCATAATTTCTTCAACCAATAAAACTTTACCCGCACCGGCGCCCAAAGCCGCATCCTCAACCGCTTTTTTTTCCACTTCAGTCACATCAAGAGGAATCCCGATTAAAACAGTAGGTCTGGCGGTGAAATTGAAATTTTCCTGAAAAATTCTATCAAAAAAATATTTCAACATCTTTTCAGTCACTTCAAAATCAGAGATCACACCTTTAACCAAGGGATAAGACAGATCAATATATCCTGGATTTTTTCCGATCATTTTTTTGGCTTCCACTCCAACGGAAATTATTTGATCCAACTTGTTATTTACTGCCACAATTGAAGGCTCTCTAATAATAATCCCTTTATCTTGCAGGCAAATAATTGTATTGGTTGTCCCCAAGTCTATACCTATTTTTTTGGAAAACCTATTTAAAAATTTTCTAAACATAAATTTATTTCAATTTGGAAAAAAGTTCCTCTTGGCTAAGCTCCTCGGAATTTTCTTCTTTTCTAAACTTATATTCAACAACTTGTTTTTTTAAGGTTTTTTGACTTACCACCAACCGGACCGGCAATCCCATTAAATCACTGTCATTAAACTTAACACCGGCGGATTCTTCCCTGTCATCAAACAAAACCTCTATCTCCCGCTCTTTTAACTCTTGATAAAGATTTTCTGAAGCCTTATCAACTTCGTCGCTATCCCCTATTTTCAATAAGTGAACTTGGAATGGAGCGATTTTTTCCGGCCAAATAATGCCTTTGTCATCATGATGAACTTCCACGACAGAGCCTAAAACTCGGGAGGGACCTATTCCGTAACATCCCATTATAACCGGCTTTTGTTTGCCTTCTTTATCGGTAAAAGTAAAATCAAAGTCTTTGGAATATTTTGTTTTTAAGGGAAAAATATTCCCCACTTCAATAGCTTTGGCCTCTTTAATTTCTCCTTCACATTCAGGACATTTATCTCCTGCTTTTAATTCACATATTTCATCATTCTGTGCAAAATCACATTTGGAGCAATAAAAAACCGTATCCTCGCCATACTCGGTAAAAACCTGAAATTCATGGGAAAACTTGCTAAAATCACCTCCGCTGGCTTCCACGATTCTGGCTTCAAGCCCGCAATGTTTAAAAATATTCAAATAGGCTGTCTTGGATTTTTCATAGTATTCCAATAAATCATCTTCATTGGCATGAAAACTGTATAAATCCTTCATACTGAATTCCAAGCCTCGCAATAATCCTGATTTGGCGCGCGGTTCGTTTCTGAATTTATCCTGGATTTGATACACAGCCACCGGTAAATCCTTGTAAGATTGTACAAACTGTTTCATCAAAGGAGTTACAATCTCTTCATGGGTCCAACCCAAGCCCAAATCTTTTCCGCTTCGTCCTTGAAATTGAAACATTACCTCTTCGCCCGGCTCATCCCATCTTCCGGTTTTTTGCCACGGTTCTTTCGGTAAAAGTGCAGGCATAAGAATCTCCTGCCCTCCCAAGTTGTTCATTTCCGTTCTAACAATATCTTTTATTTTTTCCAAAACTCTAAGTCCCAAAGGCAGATAGGTGTAAGCACCTGACATAAGTTTATCTACATATCCGGCTTTTATTAAAAGTTGCGCATTTAAACTCAACTCCTCTTTCGGTGCTTGTTTAAGTGTTTTGGTAAATAATTTTGATTGTCTCATAAATGTTCAAATTTTATCTATTGAATTTTTTGTAAGAGAGAAAAAATAATTCCGTAAATCCGGCCAACAAAGCCATAAAGCAGATACTCCACCAAGTCAAAAGCCTAAAAGACTGCAAAATCAAAGAAACAATTATCAAAATCGTAAAAAGCAAAGCCTGGCGAGAAGAGATACTTATTTCTCGGCTGGGTACCTCATTTCGAGTAAACACAAAAACTCTTATAACAAAACCCAATATTGAAAAACCGCCAATCAAAGCCAAACCTAAGCTCAAATAAAATAACAATAAAGCCAGGCTTCCCGAAGTAAAAGGATTGAGTAAAGTTATAACCAAAATCCAGCCCAACCAGCACAAAGCAGTACACAAACCCAAAATTATCAGATATTGTTTCACTGTCATAATAAGATTATCTTAATTTTAGTCCGCTATCCTTATTAAAAGTTTATCATTAATATTCATCTAAATCAATGCCTTTTTGCACAATTCTGGTTTTCCTTAAATTGGTCGTCCTAAACTTCTTGTTAATTATTTCCAACAGCTGAGAGCTTTTTAATTTGACCTCCTGAGCCATTATGGAATTTTCACATTCAATCTTTATGACCGACCCTTTGATTGACCGGGCCTTAATTGACTTAGCTCCGGCTTTCCCCCAAATTTGGCTAATTGCCTCATTGGCAAATTCTAAAATCAACCCGGTTTTCATTTGCTTTCCCAGCTTACTTTGATCAAATTTTTTGTTCAGTAAATGTCCTAAGCTTTTCATTTTATAAAATAATTAGTATCTCTTGACAAAATCAAATATTGATGCTAACATAATGTGTATTATTAGTCCTTTTATTAACCCACTCAAAGGAGAAAGCATGAAAAAGCTCTTTGTTCCCTTTCTGCTTGCTATGCTTATAGCAACGCCATCATTGGCCAAAGATGTTTCTTCCTCGGCACAACTCATGGTCAACGCACCATGGGACTTTGCTAATTCCGGGGATACAGACAAGACGCTGGCCATTTCCGGACACGCGGAAGGAGCCTTTATGATCAACTCCAACGGCTGTAAAATGTTTTTTGCTTACCTCGGTCCGCATTTCAAAATCAATGAACTTGATTTGTGGTTGATGACCGGAGGTTTTATGG
>Ga0209947_1002543_pt1 | contig 10430 bp, 7 predicted proteins | sample SalPonR2_B_D2_MG_FD_185706 | JGI IMG/M metagenome (GOLD analysis project Ga0209947, IMG submission 185706) | Salt pond soil microbial communities from South San Francisco under conditions of wetland restoration - Salt Pond MetaG R2_B_D2_MG... ... | reverse complement strand
GCCGAAGATCAGCAGCGGGTCCAGCGCCGCCGTGAACAGCGCCGAGGCGATCATCAGCATGCCCGGTATGCGCGCATCGCCCGTGGCCCGCAGCGAGGCCATGCCCACCATCGGCACCACCACGAATACCATGCCGGCATACCACACCAGCATGTAGTCGCGGATCATCGGGATCATGTCCGGCGGGGCGCCCAGCAGGCGGAACAGCGGCTCGATGGTGAACACCCCGATCAGCGCCAGTACCAGCGTGATCAGGAAGGCGAGCACCAGGGCGTCCGTGGCGATGCGCCGGGCCTGCTCCGGGTCGTGGGCCCCGATGGCCCGGGCCAGCACGGACGAGGTGCCGGCACCGAGACCGATGGCCACCGAGGACAGCGTGAAGACCACCGGGAACGTGAAAGCAATGGCGGCCAACGGTTCCGGCCCGAGCTGGCCAACGAACCAGGTGTCCACGAGATAGACGCCCATGGTGGCCGAGATGCCGATCATCATCGGCAGCGTCATTGCCGTCAGGTGGCGGCTGACCGGACCTTCGGTGAGCTTCGCTGTCTGCTGCCGCATGAGATGATCGCCAAACGCGCGGGGGCGGCTACTGTAACGCATGGCAGTGCGCGATTGCCGTGGCGCGGACAGCGCCGGGCGGCGGCTGTTATCCTCCCGCCTCCCGCTTCCAGAGAACCCCGTGAACATCGAACTGAGCCGCCGTATCCGCCGTGACATCCCAGCCGTCCGGGCCGCGGTCGCCGATCCCGGACGCCTGTCCGCCTGGCAGCCGACGCTGAAGGACGTGCGCACGCTGCACGGGCGCCGCGGCGAGCCGGGCAGCGTCTGCGAGCTGGTCTACGACGAGAACGGCCGGGAGGTGCGGCTGGAGGAGACCGTCACGGATGCGCGGGGCAGCGAATTGCTGGAGTTCACCTACCGGGGCGGACAGGCCGTCAGCCGCATCCGCCACTGGTTCGCGAGTCCCGCGCCGGGCGAGACCGTCTGGACGGTGGACTGCCGGTTTCGGTTCCAGGGACTCTGGCCGCGGCTGCTGGCGCCCTTCGTGAAGGGTCCCCTGCGCCGGCGCATCGACGGCGACATGGCCCGGCTGCAGGCGCTGCTCGAAAAGGAGGGATCGTCTTGACCTGGAAACGACTCAACTCGCGGACGGTTTACGAGAACGACTGGATCACGGTGTTCGAGGACGACGTCGTCAACCCGAACGGCGGACACAACCGCTACGGCCACGTTCATTTCAAGAACCGGGCCATCGGCATCGTGCCCCTCTCCATCGAGGGCGATACCTGGCTGGTGGGCCAGCAGCGCTACACGCTCGCTGAGTGGTCCTGGGAGATCCCCATGGGCGGGTGCGGCGGCGAGGACCCGCTGCAGGCGGCAAAGCGCGAGCTGCAGGAGGAGACGGGCCTGACCGCCGACCGCTGGCAGGAGGTGATGCGGCTGCACACCAGCAACTCCATCACCGACGAGTCGGGCTTCGTGTTCCTCGCCGAAGAGCTCTCGGCAGGGGAGCCCGCCTTCGGCGAGACCGAGAAGCTCGCGATCCGCCGGCTGCCGCTCGCCGACGCCGTGCGCATGGTGATGGCCGGCGAGATCACGGATGCCATCAGCGCTGCAGGACTGCTGCGGGTGTGGCTGGGTCGCCAGCCGTCCGCTCTGCCGTGACCAGGTAGCGCAGCGGGCCGCCCGGGCGTACCGCGTCGAAGGGATAGCAGGTCACCAGCGTCAGCCGATCGTCCGGGTCGTCGAGACCGATGCCGTCGGTGCGTGCGTCCAGCACCTCGCTGCCGGTCACCCGGTAGCGGAGCCGGCGGCCGTCGGCGATCTCCAGCTCCAGCTCGTCACCCGCCTCCAGCTCGGCGAGGAAGCGGAAGTGGGTGTCGCGGTGCCCCACCAGCACGGTGTTGCCGGCCGCGCCGGGCGCCGCGCTGGCCTGCAGGTGGCCGGGGCCGAAGGCCAGCGTGCGGCCGCTGCCGCCGGACAGGACGACGAGATCAACCATGCCGCCGATCGCGGCCAGCCGGGCGACCGGCCAGGTATCGGCCCAGGGCCAGGGGCGCACCGCCTGCGCGCCGCCCCGGGTTTCTTCCCAGGCCTCGCGCAGCAGGCTCTGGGCCGCCCATGCCTTCAGCGGCAGCCAGGCGGCCGCGCCCAGCTGCCAGAGTCCGATGGCGAGCACCGCGGCCACGGCGAGGCGCTCAGGCCGCACGGCAGCGCCTGACGTCCTGCACCCGCAGCCCGACGAGCAGGCCCAGGCCGAGGACCAGGCAGACGAAGCCGACCGCACGGCGCAGCGGAGCCGGGGTGCCGGTGGCCGGCAGGTTGTACACGGCCGCCGTCTGGCCCCGGGGCAGCAGGGAAGGGACCCGTCCCTCGGTCAGCCCCGCGCCGAGCGGGCGCGCCGGGCTGCGGTCGACGGCCACCAGGCTGGTGTAGCCGCTGACCAGGTGATGATCGAGCGCGGTCCTGACGATCTCGGCCCGAATGCGGTCTTCCGGCGCGCCGGCGCGGCGGGCATCTTCCAGCGACTCGATGCGCGCTCGCGCCCAGAGCTTGCCGACACCCGGATAGGCCCGCGCCTCGTCGAACACCAGCTGGCGCATCCAGTAGCCGTCGCCCTGCCGGCCGCTCACCGTCACCATGGCGCCCGGCGCCGGCGGCCGCTCGAAACGTGCGCTCACCATCAGCGGCTCGCCGTGATAGAGGTCGGGCACCGGGGCGGGGTAGACCTCGGCGGCCGCCCCGGCGGGCCAGTCCACGGTGATGTCGGTGAGGGCCGGGCGCTCGAGGCGCCGGAACAGCCGCTGCATCCGCCCGCTCACCTCGCCGGCATCGCCGATCACCAGCGCCGAGCCCCGGCCCGCCTCGGCGGCCTTGCGCATGAACCACCGGTTCGGCGCAGCACCAATGGCCACCGTGAACAGGCGCGACTCGCCCAGCCGGGCGCGGATCAGCTCCAGCAGCGCCGACTCGTTACCGACACTGCCGTCCGTGATGAAGACGATCTGGCGCAGCCGTCCCGAGCTGCCCGGCCGCAGCGCGGCGGCGAGCGCCGGCTCCATTTCGGTGCCGCCCTCGGCCCTCAGGCCGGCCACCAGGTCCAGCGCCTCCTCCCGCCACAGTCGCTCGCCGGGCACCGACGCCGGGAAGAAGGCCCGCGTGCGGCTGTTGAATTCGATGACGTTGAACCGGTCCTCCGGCCGCAGCCGCGACAGCGCCATCGACAGGGCCGCCTTCGCCTGTTCCAGGGAGGCACCGTGCATGGAACCCGAGGTGTCGATGACGAAGACCAGCTCCCGGGCAGGGGACGGAGCGCCGCGGGGCTCCTCGCCGTGGGGCGGCTGGAAAAACAGCAGCCAGGTCCGCGCGCCGGCTTCGCCGGTGCCGCGGAAGAGCGTGGCGGCAGGCATGGCGCCGGGCAGCGGCCGCCAGGCGATCTCCAGGTCCCGGTCCATGGGCACGTCGCGGCCGTCGAAACCGATACGCCAGGCCCGGCCTTCCCGGGCCTTGCGCAGTGGATGGTAGCGGCCGGTGACGGCGGCCAGTTCCACGCCCGCGTCGATGACCCCCTCCAGAGTGAGGCGGTGGCCGTCGGAGTGAGTGCTCATCGGCGGCGTGATCGCTCCGGCATCGGGCACCTGATCCGTGCCGGCGTCGCGGCCTTCGTCGTCACGCTCGAGGGCACGTCCGGGGATGTAGCGCGGCGTCAGGGTCAGCGGCAGATGCAGGCCGTACTCGCCGTCGTCGTAGTCCACCGTCTGCTGCCAGGCGATCTCGATCTCCACGGTCTCGCCGGGGCCCACGTTGGCCAGCCGGGTGGTGAAAAGGTTCGGGCGCTGGCGGTCCACCAGCACGGTGCGGCGGCCGGCCTCCCTTGCCTCGCGATACACACGCTCGGCCTCGGCCCTGGCGCGGATCTCGCCCTCGATCACGGTGCTGCCGTAGCGCATGGTGAGTGCGTCGACGGCGGCGCCGGCGGGCAGCGGGAAGGTGTAGACGCCCTCCACCCAGCCGTCCCGGTCGTTGCGGAAGCGCTGGGTGAGCCGGACACGTGCCACCATCCCGCTCACCTCGAGCTGCACCGCCGAGGACAGATGAGGCGCGGCACTCGCGCGGCCGTCGCCGCGCCACTCGAGGGGCGACGCGGCGGCCACTCCGGCGACAAGGAAAAGAAAAGCGAGTGCCAACGCCGTCGCCACCGCCCTTGCCAGCATTCCCGCCAGTGCCATGGCAATGGCCGGCGCTGGCGCCGGCTCCGTCGCCCGCGTGCCCTGCATCGTCGCCCTGTCTCTGCCCGCGTGTCTCATCGCCCTGCCTCCTCCGGATGCGTCGTCTGCATCTCAGGTTCGCTTCCCGTGTCCACTTCACATGGCATCGATTGCAGCAGGGCAACGGGGCAGGCCGCGGCCGGCTCCATGGCACATCGCGGACGGAATGTGGCAAATTGTGGCGTTCCCCCTGTCGCGATGGCCGTTGCGAGGCCGGTCGCGACCCCGTCGCCAGCCCCACGGAGCCGCCGGTGAAGAGACGCATCGCCATCGTCGAGGACGAGCCCGCCATCCGCGAGAACTACGCAGCCGCGTTCCGCCGGGAGGGCTACGAAGTGGAGGGCTGGGGCGACCGGCATTCGGCGCTGGAGTCCTTCCACGCACGCCTGCCGGACCTGGTGATCATCGACGTGAACCTGGCGGACGACGTCGAGGGCGGCTTCGAGCTGTGCCGGGAGCTGCGGGGCATGTCTGCCGCAGTCCCCATCCTGTTCCTCACCGCGCGGGACAGCGAGCTGGATGCCATATCGGGCCTGCGCCTCGGCGCCGACGACTATCTCACCAAGGACATCAGCCTGCCCCACCTGCTGGCGCGGGTGGCCGCGCTGTTCCGCCGCCTGGAGGCGGTGAGCGGCGGCGGCGACGAGACGGTCATCCGCCGCGGCGAGCTGGAGATCGACGTCGACCGGCTGGCGGTGCGCTGGCGGGGCCGGTCCGTGCCGCTGACGCTGACCGAGTTCTGGCTGGTGCACGCGCTGGCCCGCTATCCCGGCCACGTGCGCAACCGCCAGCAGCTCATGGACGCGGCGAGCGTCGTGCTCGACGACAACACGATCACGTCCCACATCAAACGCCTCCGGCGGAAGTTCCAGGCGCTGGACCCGGAGTTCGGCGCCATCGACACGGTCTACGGCGTGGGCTACCGCTGGCTCGCGGACTGACGGCCGGGCAGTCCCGGGACCGGCCAGGAAACCGCCGTGGGCCTCCGATCGCAGCTCGCTCTCATAGGGCTCATCACGCTGACCCTGCCCTGGGCCGGCTGCCAGTATCTGCGCGAGACGGAGGAGGCTCTGCGGCAGGGCCAGCAGACGCTGCTGCTGGACACGGGCCAGAGCCTGGCCGCCCTGCTGGCGGAACGGCCCGCGCTGTTCCCGGAGTCGTCCGAGGTGCCCGGCGCGCTCACGCTCTACGCCCACCCGGTCGAGGGCACGCCGGTGCTGGACGGATTCGCCGACGACTGGGTGACGCCGGGCGGGGCGCAAGCGGTCGCCGTTGGCGGTGCAGCGCGCCTGCTGGTGGGCGGAAACGCCCGGCATCTGTACGTCTTCCTGGACGTGACCGCCGCCGGCGACGCCGCCGGCAAGCGCATCGAACTCACTCTCGCGCCCGACGCACCGGTCTGGCGTTTCTCGCCGGTGGCGCCCGGCGCGCTGGCCGCGACGCGACAGATCCGCGGCGGCGGTGAGCAGACCGAGCCGCGCCTGCAGGGCTGGTGGGCGCCGACGACCGACGGCTTCAACCTGGAGGTGCGCCTGCCCCGGGAACTGACGGCAGACCGGCTGGGCGTGCGGGTGCTGGACGCGGACGGCTCACGCCTGCTCGCGGCGACCCACGAGCCGGGACGGCCCGGGCGGCTCGCCGCGCCGTCCCCCGCGCTCGCCGGGCTCCTGCGCAACTACGCGCGGCCGGGCCTGGAGCTGGCCGTAGCCGACGCCGCCGGCTGGCGCCTCGCAGAGGCCGGCGGGCTGGCCGCCGACCGGCGTGCGCAGGAACCCACGGCCGCCACCCGGCTGTACCGCCGCCTGCTGGGGGAGACGGTGCCGCCGCTGCCGCCCGAGCCTGCCACCGGCCGGGTCGCCCTGCCGTGGGTAATGGCCGCGCTGGACGGTACGCCCGAGAGCGTGTGGCGCCGGGCGCGGGCCAGCGGCCAGGCGGTGGTGAGCGCGGCGACGCCGGTGCGCCACGAGGGCCGGGTGATCGGCGCGGTGGTGATGAAGGAGTCCAGCGCGGCCATCCTCACCCTCACCAACCGGGCGCTGGCCCGGCTGACCTCGCTGACCCTGATCGCCACGCTGGCGGTGGCCGCGGCCCTGCTCGGCTATGCCACCTGGCTGTCGGTGCGCATCACCCGGCTCAGCCGCGCCGCCGATCGGGCCATGGGCGCGAGCGGGCAGATCCGCGCCGGCCTGCCGAGCGCCGCCGCGGGCGACGAGCTGGGCGACCTTTCCCGCAGCTTCACCCGGCTGCTCGCCCGGGTGCAGGAGACCAACGAGTACCTGCGCACGCTGGGTGCCCGGCTCTCCCACGAGCTGCGCACGCCGCTGGCGGTGGTGACCTCGTCGCTGGACAACCTGGAGGGAGTTGGACTCGCGCCGGAGCAGGAGGACTATGCCGTGCGTGCGCGGGAAGGGTCACGCCGCCTGCAGGCCATCCTCAACGCCATGAGCGAGGCCAGCCGCACCGAGCAGGCGGTAACCGCCGCGGAGACGGAGCACTTCGACCTCGCGCAGGTGGCCGCCTCCGCCGCGGAAGGCTACGCGCTGGCCTACCCGGAGCGCGGGTTCCGGCTGAGCCGGGACGCCGACGCCGCGCCGGTGGCCGGGGTACCGGAACTCCTGGTGCAGATGCTGGACAAGCTGGTCGCCAACGCCGTGGAGTTCAGCGAGCCCGGCGCGGAGATCGGCATCCGCGTGGCCACGGCCGGCGGCAGCGTCACGCTGGCCGTGGCCAACCCGGGGCCGCCGCTGCCCGCGCACATGCGCGAGAGCATCTTCGATTCGCTGGTGTCGGTGCGGCCCGACCGGACGGCGAGCCACCTGGGCCTCGGCCTGTACATCGCGCGGCTTATCGCCGAGTCCCACGGCGGGAGTATCACCGCCGCCAACCTGGCGGACGGCAGCGGCGTCGTCTTCTCGGTGGAGATACCGCTGGCGGCTCAGGCGGACGACACGGACGACAGGTAGTCGACGATGCCTTTGGCCGCCTCCCGGCCCTCGAATACCGCGGTGACCACCAGGTCCGAGCCGCGCACCATGTCGCCGCCGGCGAAGACCTTCGGGTTGGAGGTCTGGAACGGATAGCGGCTGCCGTTCAGCCACACGCGGCCGTTCGGGCGGGTGCGGATCTCGAACTCGTCGAACCAGTCCGCCGGCGACGGCCGGAAGCCGAACGCGATGATCACGGCGTCCGCCGGCAGGATGTGCTCCGTGCCGGGCACCGGCTCGGGGCGGCGGCGTCCGCCCGGTCCCGGCTCGCCGAGCCGGGTCTCGATCAGCTTCACGCCGCTGACCTGGTCGCCGCCCACGATCTCGATGGGCTGCTGGTTGAACAGGAAGGTCACGCCTTCCTCGCGGCTGTTCACGACCTCGCGGCGCGAGCCCGGCATGTTCTCCTCGTCGCGGCGGTAGGCGCAGGTGACGCTGGCCGCGCCCTGGCGGATGGCGGTCCGGTTGCAGTCCATGCCCGTGTCGCCGCCGCCGAGCACCACCACGCGCTTGCCCGCCATATTGATGCGCGGTTCCGAGCGCCGGCCCATGCCGAGCTCCCGGTACACGTTGGACACCAGGTACGGCAGCGCCTCGTAGACGCCGGGCAGGTCCTCGCCGGGGAAGCCGCCGCGCACGTAGGTGTAGGCGCCCATGCCGAGGAATACGGCGTCATAGTCGGCTACCAGCTTCTCGAAGGGCAGGTCCTCGCCGATGCGGGTCTCCAGCACGAACTCGACGCCCATGCCTTCCAGGATCTCCCGGCGCTTGCGCACGACTTCTTTCTCCAGCTTGAACGGCGGGATGCCGAAGGTGAGCAGGCCGCCGATCTCCGAATAGGCGTCGTAGACCACGGACGCGACGCCGTTTCTGGCCAGCACGTCGGCGGCGGCGAGACCCGCCGGCCCGGCGCCGACAATCGCCACCCGCTTGCCGGTGGGCTCCACGTGGGAGAGGTCCGGACGCCAGCCGAGCTTCAGCGCCTCGTCGGTGATGTACTTCTCGATGTTGCCGATGGCGACCGCGCCGAGGCCGTCGTTCAGCGTGCACGCACCCTCGCACAGGCGATCCTGGGGACAGACCCGGCCGCAGACCTCGGGCAGGGAATTGGTCTGGTGGCTGAGCTCGGCGGCCGCCAGGATATTGCCCTCGTCGATCAGCTTCAGCCAGTTCGGGATGTAGTTGTGGACCGGGCACTTCCACTCGCAGTAGGGGTTGCCGCAGTTGATGCAGCGGCCCGCCTGGTCGGCAGCCTCCTCGGCCGTGTACTGGCCGTAGATCTCCCGGTAATTGGTGATGCGCTCCTCGGCCGGCAGCTTGTCCGGGTCGCGGCGCGGGATCTCCATGAATTGCAGCGGACGTTCTACCATCACCCTTCCCTCAGGCCGCCTCGCGCAGCGATTCGATCAGCGAGCCGAGTTCCGCGGCCTTCGGCTTCACCACCCAGAACTTCGGCAGCCAGGTACGGAAATCTTCCAGCAGCTCCTGACCCCACTCGCTGCCCGTGTACTTCACGTGGCGCTCGATCAGCTCGCGCAGATGATGCAGGTGCGCCTCCATGCTCTCCGGCGTGATGCGGTGGATGTCGATCAGCTCGTGGTTGTAGCGGTCCACGAAGTCCCGCTCCTCGTCCAGCACGTAGGCGAAACCGCCGGTCATGCCGGCGCCGAAGTTCACGCCGGTGCGCCCGAGCACGACGACGACGCCGCCGGTCATGTACTCGCAGCAATGATCGCCCGAGCCCTCGACGATCGCCGTGGCGCCGGAGTTGCGCACCGCGAACCGCTCGCCCGCCACCCCGGCCGCGTACAGGGCACCGCCGGTGGCCCCGTACAGGCAGGTATTGCCGATGATCACGGTATCCCGCGCGACGAAGCCGGCACCCGGGGACGGCCGCAGCACGATGCGCCCGCCGTTCATGCCCTTGCCCACGTAGTCGTTGGCATCGCCCTGCAGTGTCAGATTCAGTCCCGCCACGTTCCAGCAGCCGAAGCTCTGGCCGGCGGTACCTTCCAGCTCGAGCTCGATGGGGGCGTCCGCCATGCCCAGGTTGCCGTGGCGCCGGGCGATCTCGCCGGCGAGCCGCGCGCCGATGGAGCGGTTGAAGTTGCGGATCTCGTAGCGGAACGTGCCGCCGGAGAGCGACTCGATGGCCGGCAGCGCGTCGGCCACCATCTGCTCGGCCAGCTCGCCCTTGTCGAACGGCTCGTTGCGCGGGTCGATGCAGAAACGGGCTTTGTCGTCGGCCAGCCCCGCATCGGAGAGGATGGGGGAGAGGTCGAGACGGCGCTGGCGGGGCGTCTCGCCGGGCAGGAGCTCCAGCAGCTCCGTGCGGCCGATCACCTCGTCCAGGCTGCGGGCGCCGATGGACGCCAGCACCTCGCGGGTCTCCCGGGCGACGAAGCGGAAGAAATTCTCCACCATCTCGGGCAGGCCGATGAAGTACTTCGAGCGCAGCGTCTCGTTCTGGGTGGCCACACCGGTGGCGCAGTTGTTCAGGTGACAGACCCGCAGGTACTTGCAGCCGAGCGCCACCATCGGCGCGGTGCCGAAACCGAAGCTCTCGGCGCCCAGGATCGCCGCCTTCACCACGTCGAGGCCGGTCTTCAGGCCGCCGTCGGTCTGCAGCCGCACCCGGTGGCGCAGGTCGTTGGCGCGCAGCACCTGGTGGGTCTCGGACAGGCCGAGCTCCCAGGGGCTGCCCGCGTACTTCACCGAGGTGAGCGGGCTCGCGCCGGTGCCGCCGTCGTAGCCCGAGATGGTGATGAGATCGGCGTAGGCCTTGGCGACGCCCGCGGCGACGGTGCCGACGCCCGGCTCGGACACCAGCTTCACGGACACCAGCGCCTGCGGGTTCACCTGCTTCAGGTCGAAGATCAGCTGGGCCAGATCCTCGATGGAGTAGATGTCGTGATGGGGCGGCGGCGAGATGAGGCCGACGCCGGGCTTGGCGTAGCGCAGCCGGGCGATCATCTCGTTCACCTTGTGGCCGGGAAGCTGCCCGCCCTCGCCCGGCTTGGCCCCCTGGGCGATCTTGATCTGCAGCACCTCGGCGTTCACCAGGTATTCCGCCGTGACGCCGAAGCGCCCGGAGGCGACCTGCTTGATCTTGGACATGCGCTCGGTGCCGTAGCGGTCCGGGTCCTCGCCGCCCTCGCCCGAGTTGGAGCGGGCG
>Ga0209947_1002542_pt1 | contig 10432 bp, 9 predicted proteins | sample SalPonR2_B_D2_MG_FD_185706 | JGI IMG/M metagenome (GOLD analysis project Ga0209947, IMG submission 185706) | Salt pond soil microbial communities from South San Francisco under conditions of wetland restoration - Salt Pond MetaG R2_B_D2_MG... ... | reverse complement strand
AAATATCCTTCAAAGAGTCACCTAAAGCTCCCAGCCTTCCCGGCTGCACGCTGCAAAGTGTAAATCAACAGAGATTGCAAGCCGACCCCAATTCAAGCTGCAAACCATGTCATGCACCCAGCAAAAAAAAGCGACCGATTGCTCTTGCGGAGGTCCGTGGTTTTCAACTATCACCGGCAGTTCTCTTTCGCTTGCTGCTTGAGGATCAATCTTGGGAGCGGAAGGAGATTCTCTAAAACAGGATGGATCGAATCATGAGGACTTGGCTGAGGCAACCGTTGGCATCTCTGGTGCTGCTGCTTGGAGCCGTTTTCGTGCTGCAAGACGAACCGGCGGCGGCGCAGATCGCTGGGCCGGGGGTCCCCACACAAGGCGATGCAGTGGCTTCGCTGGAGGACCAATTGATCAATCGCTTGCGAGCCACCGAAGAGCAGCAGCGAGGCTACATTCGTCGCGTCACCTTGTTGGTCCGCGAGGGCAAACTGGAACCTCGTTTGGTGGTGGCCGTGTATCGCTATGCCGTCCGACGCCAGCCGGTTTATCCGTTTCCTTATTTTGAGCGTGCGATGCGATTCGAAGCTCAAAAGCGCGGCATTCGCTTGCCTCCGGTGCAACTGGTTGCAACCACGGCGGGTGAGGCGAGGTTCCTTCGCTAGGGCGTCTTGTTTTTTGCGCCGGGTTCTCCGCGGGGTGACCGAGTCAAGCCGATGCGATAGGCAAGCGCACGGCCGCTTTAGGGCTGTTCTTGCATTTCCCGAAGCGCGACCTCACGTCGTTCGTCCGGCGTGCCGTACATCAAGATCAGTGCATCATCGCCACCGAACAGATGCATCGCCGTGGCCGTTTCGTCTTCGCTGAGTAGTTGCTGGTATTGAAAGAGTCGCACTTCCGCCATGCTTGCCCAGTCGAAACGCCCGGCCGTTTCCAGCAGGCTGGCGACGCGACGTTTGGCAACGTCGGGCGTTAGCTTGGCCAGCGGAGTGACTTTCAGTTTTTCGTCGACGACGGTGAACATATCGGAGACCACTTCGTTCACGTACTCGCGTTCGGTCTGACGTTCGGCCTGTGCCAACTTGAACGCTTCTACATTGTCAAGTTTCTTGGACGTCACCACCGTCTTTCCATCGGCGACGTTCAGCACCTTAACGATGGTCCGGTTTTTTTGAGCTTGAACGCTAACGTCGAAGAACAGCAGGAACTGCAAGTCGGCCTCTTTGGCTTTCGCCAAGGCTTCGGTGATCGGAACTTCGCCCAGGTAAGCGATGCCGGGACGCCACCGCGGCAGTTCGGGATTGAACTGTGGCGACAGGCTGATCGGAGCACCGCCCGCACGATTGCCACCGGCCGCTCGACCGACCTGAGGGATGTCGCCGCGAGCCTCTTGCCCCATCATCGCGTCGGACATCCCTGCCGGCGGACCGCCGGGCATCCCTTCGATTGCTTCCATGCCGCCGGGTCGACGGCGCTGGTCGATGGCCGCTTCGTCCATCTCTCCTTCGCCCGAGTACATCGCCGACATGGCGGCTTGGTCGGCATCAAAACCGGCATTGGCGACCACCGGAGGCGCGGCCATGGTTGCCGCAGTACCCAAGAAGCCGCGTCCAAAAGTCCCATCATTGAAGCGGGCGTCAAACATCGTGCCCACGGTTTCGCCCACCAGCCCTAAATTGGTTTCGAAGGCGCGTTGGGCATCGGGAGAGCCCACGGCACTGCTTGCCATGCCAGCACCTTGACCGGGCAAGCCTCGGCCGGGCATCCCCATTTCTTCCATCCCGCCCATCGGTTCCATGGAGCTGCCGGCTGCCAGGCTTGGATTGGCCAGACCGCGGCGGCCTGCCATGGCCCCCCCGGCGGCACCGAGTGGCGAGCTCATGTTTTCCACGATCGGATGCGGACCATCAGCCGCGTCACCACGAACATGCATCGCCACTCCCCACCGCATCATCCACAGTGGCGTTCGCAAGATCGGACTGAACGCGACCTCCTCGAAGGCTCCGCCGGCGCTTTCGTATTCGCTGGCCATGTGCGCATGTAGGTACTTCCGTGCCAATGCTTCATCGCCACCGACAAACGCTTCGTTGGCCATTTCACGCAACGACGAGCGTTTGGGCGATTGGCTTTTGGCACCTGCGGACAGCAAGGCGGGTCCGAGGAAGGATTGCAGTTGTGCCTGCAGGCCACCGGTCAGGGAGCCGAGCATGCCCTTTGGGGGTGCGGCTTGTCCGCCGTAGCCTTCGGCACCATAACTGTCCGGCCCGTAGCCTTCGTCGCCGTAATTATTTTCCATCATCGATTGTTCGTAGTCCTCGCTCGCGGGCATCGAATCGCCGCCATAAGGATCCTCCGTCGAAGAGCCGCCATAGTCATCCATCGGCATTGGCATCTCGCTTGGTCCCGAACTGGAAGCTCCCGCGCCGGAGGCACCTGGTTCGTCCGGCATTCCGGTTTCGCCGCTAGCCATCGGATCGGCAGCCGGGGCGGAACCGCTTCCGCCCGCCGCTGGGTTGGCATCCGCCGCGGCATTCGACGCCACGCTGTTGGCGGGCGTCGGTTCAGCCGAGCCCCCGCAGCCTCCAGCCAGACAAGCAGCGAGGCCCCACATAGCGAGCAAAAAATTGGTTGACCAACGCATTGCGAGTTCTTTCAAACAAATTCGAAAACAAGGAAATCCTCTCTCACAGCCGACGTGCGGCCCTCCGAATGAGCGAGCTTCGCACTTACTGAGGCGATATTCTAAGCGAAATTGCGGGCATGGGGGGCATTTTTTCGCGTTCTATTGTTGTCGAGGGGTGCCAAGCGAGACGCTAACGAGAACTGGAATCGAACCCCGCAAGGGGCACAACCCAAACGGCTTGACGGTCTTCCGCAGCAGGCAGACCCGTCAGCGGTGGGTAGAAGTTCCCTCAGCAGCGTAGATAATGGGAACTTTCCGGATCTTAATTGCTTCTAAAAGTTCACGGCACCCAGTAGGCTAGGAGCACCAGCCGGAATGAGAATTCCTAAGACGTTGGCTGGATAGCATTTATGTCACAATGAAACGGCGGTTCCGCCGCCATCCACAAGGCACGGGGAATGTCTAACAGCCAAGACCGACGAAAGGTTCGTCGCTCGACGCCTCTTCCGGGGACGATTCGACGCCGCTTGCAGCTGGAGCGTTTGTGCGACCGCCGTGTGCTGGCAACCGTCACGGGGATGGTTTTCGAGGATGCGGATGCCTCATCTAGCTTTGAGCAGAGTGAGCAGGGGCTGAATGATCGGCTGGTCTATCTAGACATCAACAATGACGGCTTGCCCGGTGTTGGCGAACCAATTGAGCGGACCGATGCCACAGGCCGATTTGAATTCGACCAATTGACGCTCGGCGATTACGTGGTTCGTCTGTTCAATGGGACCCAATCGCAGCGTCAGACCCTGCCTGTCTTGCCAAAGCTGAACGAAGACCTGCTGCAGATCGCCGACGTGAACGTGCTGGGGACGAGCCCCGATGGCGCGGCGGTGTTCGGTTTAAAGGACCAGTCGCTGCTACGGATCGATCATCAAACGGGCGAGGTGGTCCCTCTTGATTTAGGCGGTACGGCTTCTTCGGTGCATGCCTTGCCAGACGGGCGGTTGTTGGTGCTGGGAGATGCCGACGTTGTGCAATCTCCGTCGGCCTGGATTGCGTCTTTCAGCGATCAAGCGGTGACCCCGATCGATTTTGGGTTAGCGCCCAGCGAGACGGGTTGGGCCTCGGCGGCAATCAATCAGGATGGCAACGGCGTCTTGATCGGCCGGTCGATCAACGGCAGTCCTACGGTCCTGCGTCAGTTATCGTTTCAGTCGGGTCAACTGTTTGCAACACCGACAAACTATTCTCTGGCCGATGGTGCGACGGCGCTGACGTCTGCCGACGGGAGCAGGACCTTGGTCGCCGCGCCGAGGGACGGAGGATTGGAGTTGACGCTGTGGAGCAATTCCATCGGTCAGCCGATCCTGGGATCGACCCATTTGATCGCCGGCGGCGAATCGCTGGCAGCCTTTGACGATGAAAGTGGCTTGGCCGTTGTCCGGAATTCCTCGGGCGATCTGCTGGTGCTCGATGCCGACAACGACTATGCATTATTGAATCGAATCGAGGGTCTCGTTTCGCCAGTCACCTTGGACGGGGTGAAAGAATGGTTGTTCGGGCGTGATGCCGAATCGAATTTGGTGATTTACGACATCGCTGCGTCGACGACGCGGGCCATTGTGCCGATCGCGCTGCCGCGATCCGGTGGCATGGCGTTGGTAGACGATGGGCGCTCGCTGTTGCTCGGGGGCGATTACGCCATCCTACGCGTCAACTTGGATTTTGTCGCCGGCCACAACGTGGAATTGCGACAAGGCCAAGAGTCGGCCGATGTGTTGTTTGGGCTGTACGTCGAAGAGGCCAACGCTTCGCCGCTATTTGATGGTGAATACACCTACTTTTTGGAAGAGGACACGACGCTTCGTCGGTCGGCACCGGCGCTGTTGAACGCCGCCAGCGACATCGATGCGGAAGACGTGTTTGTCGTCTTGCCAGCCTCGGATCCGGTGGCGGGAACTGCTACTGTCGGACCGTTGGGTAGCTTGGTTTATCGGCCGGCACCCGACTACTTTGGGCAAGACCAATTCGATATTCAATTGCACGACGGACGCAGTGCCGCAGACACGACGACGGTGCGTTTGAACGTTGCCCCGGTCAACGATCCGCTCGGGCCATGGGTCGTTGATCTTCCGCCGGTGTTAGAAAATATCGCTCCCGGCGAACCTCTTGGCGCAGTCACCATCGTCAACGTCGACATTGGTGAAATCGTTGACATTCTGGTCGACGATCCCCGCTTCATCATCGAAAATGGCCACTTGATTCTCGTCGAAGGCGTTGAGCTGGACTTTGAAACCGAATCCGAAATCCAGCTTCAAGTCACCGCCTCCGATTCGCTCGACTCCGTTCCGCAAACGGCCACCTTGGTATTGCAGGTGCTGGACGTAAACGAGCCGGTCATTGGCATCGAAATGGTCAACCGCTTCGATTTTTATGAGAACGCGTTCGGTGCCGTCACGATCGGACAATTGTCGGTGATCGATGAAGACTACACTGGCGAATATACCTTTACTGTCGACGACGAGCGGTTTGAGGTGGTCGACAGCGAATTGCGTGTGAAACCGGAGCTGGTGCTCGATCATGAGACCGACGACGGCATGACCGTTGAAGTGACGGTCTTCGACGGTCCCTTCCAAGCTTCCCAGGAATTCGTCATCGAAGTCCTCGACGTGAACGAAGAGCCCACCGCCATCGGGTTTGCCGCCGAGACGATTCTGGAGCGCGTGGCCGGTGTCTCGGTGGGGGAAATGGAGGTAGATGATCCCGACCAACCGACCAATACTCAGTTATCGGTCGACGATTCGCGATTCGAATTCGTCGGCACCACCTTGAAACTCCGCGATGGCGTGTCGGTCAGCTATGCCGAGCAGCAACAGATCCAGTTAACGCTTAGCGGGGTCGACGGGGGCTTTTCCGATTCGCTGGTCGTCGTGCTTGAAGTCTTGCCCAATGACTACCCCTTCCACAACGAGAACTATCCCGCCGATGTCGACGGAAACGGGCGGGCCGAAGCGATCGATGCGATGATGATCATTAATTATCTCAATCGTCATGGACCGGGCCCCATCGAGCAAGCGATCGCCAGTGGTGCGGAGTTGTATTACGACGTCAACGCCGACGGGCTGGTCACACCGCTCGACGCGTTGTTGGTGATCAACCGCATCAATCGCGAAAACCGAACCGGCACTCCCGGGACGGTGGGTGGTGATTCTAAATCACCTCAGGGCGAAGCGGCTTCGGCGGAGGATGTCGTCAGCGATCAGGCAACCGACGGAGACGCATTGGGCGATGGCCTTGAGCCGAAAATGACGGGAGGTTTTGAACCGCGCGCCGCGGTGATTGATCAAGCGGTCCAAGGCTACTTCGTCGTCGACGGCAGTCGCGACGACGAAGATGAGGAGGATGAGGGATTCTGGATGCTCTAGCTGCCAAGGACCTGTCGCTGCCGCTCGGTGAGGCTGGCGATGCCTTGGCGTGCGAGTCGCAGCAGTTCCATGAGTTGTGCGTCATCGAAAGTCGCTTCTTCTCCGGTCCCTTGGATTTCGACGAACTTGCCGCTGCCTGTCATCACGACGTTCATGTCGACTTCGGCAGCGAAATCCATCGCATAGTCCAGGTCCAAGACGACCTTCCCCTCCACCACGCCGACACTGACCGCAGCCACCGAATCGATTAACGGAGGGGTGCCGACGCCCGCTTCTGGCAACGCCGAGCGGATGGCATCGACCATCGCAATAAAGCCGCCCGTGATAGCGGCCGTCCGTGTTCCGCCGTCGGCTTGAAGCACATCGCAGTCGACCGTCACCATCCGTTCGCCCAGTGCCTGCAAGTCGACAACCGCCCGCAGCGAGCGCCCGATCAGGCGTTGGATTTCGGTCGTCCGGCCATCGACCTTGCCTCCCCTGTCGCGTGCTTTCCGGGAACCCGTGCTGTGCGGGAGCATGCTGTATTCGGCCGTCACCCAGCCCTTGCCCTTGCCGACCATCCATTCGGGAACGCGCTCGCTGATCGACGCGGTGCATAGCACGACCGTCTCGCCACTGCGATACAGCACCTTTCCCGGCGCGTGACCCCAAGACGGACGGTCGATCTCGATATCTCGCAGCGTGTCAACAGGTCTCATTTCAGCAGGTCTCGTCGGGTGGACAGGGAGGATCGGGTGGACCACAAAATGTCAGGCGGAGAGGTTTCCCTCTCGCCGCTCATTGAGGCGAGGATAGACGCCACGGTACCGCAAATGGTCTTTCGACAGAATTCTCGTAATGCTAAGAGAGAACTCGAAACCATCAAGGCGTCGCGACACCGTCGCCGCAGATCGCTAATAAACCGCAAGCCGTATCCCGAAATGGATGGCCTTCCATGAGTAGTCCCCAATCTGGGCAATTCCGTCACCTAAACCGCATTCCTGTGCTGGCGTGTTTGATCGCTGGATGCCTAGGCAGTGCAGTCGGTTGTCAGCAACCTTCGGGGCAAATGGCGATTCCCGCGAATCCAATGGTCGGCCCCACCCGGGTGCCGCCTCCCCAAACAGGCAGCATCGGCACGCCGAATCCCTATGCTCAAGGCAATCCGGCTGGCCAAGTGTCCGCAGGATTACCAGCCAGCCAACTCGGGCCTTCAGCGCCCGGCACCCCGCCGACCATCGCCAGCGTGGCGATGAATCCGAGCGGAAATCCTGGTGTCGGAGTGCAGCAAGCTTCCTACGCGGAAACGGCAGGTTTTGAAACCACCTCTACCGCTCCACTGCTGCCTCTGCGTCCACAACTACGTGGTATGGAGGTGATCGATCTCACTCCAATGGCCAGCAACAATGCGGCTTGGCCACCAAATCCTGCATTGGCGCAATCGCCCTATCCCGCCCCGGCTAGCCAGCCGAATACCGCGCCGATCCAGCCAGCGACCATGAATCCCATCGTTCCGGTTGGTACGGGCGTGGGGCAGTCCACCGATCCCAACGCCACGGGAGACAGCTGGAATGTGGTCGGGTCGGGTGCCGCCCAACCAACGCAGGCGGCGTTGTCGCCCACACCTTCGACCACGCCTCGCCAGCCTGTAACCCAAGCCGCGGCCTCGCAAAATTTGCCGTGGCGGTCACCTTCGTCGGTGCGTTAGAACGCGTGTTGAATCGGAAGTCAGGACGGGCACGAGACATCGGTAACGCTTAAGAGACCCTCACGATGACAGTCCCTTCACCACGGGATGGCATGGCGTCGACGGCGCGGGCAGAGCAACTGGCGGAACGACTAGCCGCCATTTTGCAGCGGCATTCGCGTCGTATCGTGTTCGCGGAAAGCTGTACCGCCGGTTTGGTCGCAGCCCTACTCGGTGGGATTCCCGGCATCTCCGACTGGCTGTGCGGTTCTGCCGTCACCTATCGCAACGATACCAAGCAGCGTTGGTTGGGCGTTCGACCGGAAGATATCGAGACGCAGACCGCCGTCAGCGCGGTCGTCGCCCGTCAAATGGCCGCCGGAGCCTTACGGATGACTCCTGAAGCGGACGTGGCGGCATCGGTAACCGGTCATTTGGGACCCCAGGCGCCGGCGGAGCTCGACGGTCGGTTTTTTGTTGGATGGGCAGACCGTTTTCTCAAGAACGAACGTGGGGAGATGGAACCGCGCGCCTGGGAATTTCGGTTGCAAGCAACCTCGCGGATCGAGCGGCAGCGAGAGGCAGCGTCCAAAGTGCTGTTCATTGCTGCCGAGCAACTCTCCTAAGCCCATCGCCGTGGCGCTGACCTTGTTTTCCACGTCTTTGCGGTTCTCTGTGACAATTGGTTAGCTCGACCGCTGCGGAGCAACCGTGTCCGGCAAGCGGCTCAGGTTTGCCCTCCAACAAATTTTTCAAGTGTGGCTGAGAATTACGTCAAGTTTGACGACTGTGCCGACGATAAGGTTTGTGTCGGTCCTGCTTCCAACAGGCTGCCAAAGGTCGTTCGACCCTCGGCTACCTTGACGTTTGCATTGCTTGCACCTACACTGCTTGGCGACTAAGTTGTTTTGCAGTAAGGGGTTACAACGCGATGGCCAGCGTGCCGGAGAGCAGGTAGTGACAAAAAAAGACATCGTACGCACGATCTCCGAAGAAGTGGGTCTGACTCAACAACAGACGAAGGAAATCGTTCAGAAGACCTTCAATGCGATCGTGGATGCGTTGGTCCGGGAACGAAGAATCGAACTGCGTAATTTTGGTGTATTCGAAGTCAAGAAGCGGGCGGCTCGTAAAGCGAGGAATCCGCAGACGGGCCACCAAGTCGAAGTGCCTCAGAAATACGTAGTGGTTTTTAAGCCTGGCAAAAACATGGAAGCTCGCGTGCGAGACCTGGCCGAAGCAGCCGATGCGGAGGACGCAGTCCCAGCATCGCCAGCGGAACGGCAACCGCCGGATACGGCCCCCTTGGGGCAACAAACTACCGATCCCCCCGAACACACCAAGCCGTAAACTGCAATCGTTCACGGAGGAACTTACGATGCGTCGACTGTTGAATATTTGCTTGCTGGCCGTCTGCCTGACGTCGACCACCGGCTGCTTCCTGCCGATCTATTCGGCTCGTCCTGAGCGACGCGTGCAGCAGTTGCTGTACACGTCCGAAGACCTGCGCATGCTGGTCGAGGAGTGGGAGCGGATTTGGCATATCGACCAACCGAGTCACCTGTCGCCGATTCGAACGCACGGCGGCACGATGTAGCGGTTGATTTACCGCTGCGGAATCACGGCATCGAACAGGCTCGCTGTGATGCGGGAATCCTTATAGATTTGCCATTAGCGGGGGTTGCCATTTACTTCGCCGGCTAATTTTTCTAGAACCGATTTGCGTGTGATGCTCCTCGGGATGTCCGCTTTGATCAGCGGCAGCCGAGGGTCGACGTGCCGCTGGCGATTGTGTTTCTGAGAGCGGTGGTTGGGATGAGAACGTTCTTTGCATGGTTTGTCGCCTGCACAATATTTGCCCTGCGTTACACCTGTCGGGTGAAGGTCTACAACGAGTCGCGACTCGAGCTGCGTCAGAGCTCCACGCCGTACGTGTTTGCGGTCCTGCATGCTCATCAACTGGCGGCGTTAATGGTCGCCGAGAAAGGGCTGGGGGCGATGGTTTCTCGCTCTGCCGACGGTGAAATGATCGTCCCGTCGTTGCGTGTGACCGGCTGTATTCCGGTGCGGGGATCAAGCGGCCAAGGTACCGCGAATCGCGGGGGGCGGACGGCGCTGCAGAACCTGGTCCGTCACGTCATCGGCGGTCGCTCTGCTTGCCTGACTGTCGACGGACCGCGCGGCCCACGTGGTCGCGTCCACAAAGGGATTGCCGAACTGTCGCGGCAATCCGACGCCGTTGTCTTGGCCACCAGCGTGGTTCCTCGCCGGCGATGGATCGTCTCTAAGGCCTGGGACCGGCTGCAGATTCCCAAGCCGTTTACGACGCTAGAGCTGCATTTTTCCGATCCGATTCACTACCGAGCCGGGGAATCGTTGGCTGCCTATCGGGAACGCATCCAGCGGGCACTGGCCAAGCTGGAGCAGCAGACCGATCCTGCGGAATTTGCCTTTAGCGAGGTTCCCGAGTTGCCTGCCGAGCAAGGACCAGAACCGGCATCGCAGTCGCCCGCCGAACCGCATTCCCCCGGGGTAGCCGCCTAGGGCGCCCCGGCGCAGTCTGGCGGCTAGCCCGGATTATTCACGTGAATGACTAGGGACGCCGCAACGGTCTTCCCGGATTGGACTTGCTTCAATGCCTTGTTTGGCAGGCTGCTTTTGGTAACCCGATGCGTGAGCGAGGGATTTATCGGTGATCCCTCGCTGACGCGTCGGGTTATCAATAATCCGGGCTAG
>Ga0209947_1002541_pt1 | contig 10435 bp, 9 predicted proteins | sample SalPonR2_B_D2_MG_FD_185706 | JGI IMG/M metagenome (GOLD analysis project Ga0209947, IMG submission 185706) | Salt pond soil microbial communities from South San Francisco under conditions of wetland restoration - Salt Pond MetaG R2_B_D2_MG... ... | reverse complement strand
GCTCGAGCCGGAGGTCGCCGCCCTGGCCGCGGAGCGGTGCACGCCCCGCCACGCCGAGCACCTCGACGCCGCCATCGCCACGCAGCGTGCCCGCGTGGAGCGTGGCGAGCGGCTCGGGATCGAAGATGTCGAGTTCCACCAGCTGATCGCCGGCATCGCCGGAAACGCCACCGTGCTCCAGGTGATCGAGACCCTCCGCTCGCTGCTCGAAGAGATGCGCGTGAAGCACCTCGCCGGCGACAAGCCGAAGCTGGGCTTCGACCACCACGTCCGGATCGCCCGCGCCATCAAGGACGGGGACGCGGTCGCTGCCTCCGGCGTCATGCGCGAGCACCTCGCCGCCGTCGAAGACAGCATGTTCGATGTCGAGGCGTCCTCATGACGCGGCAACGGATCGCGCGCTGCGTTCCGTCCCCCCGCGCCCGCCCGCCCGACCCTTCGGGCGTCGCGGTCGCACCCGCTACGCCCCCCATCCGACACCGACCGACGTCCCGTTCCGACGCCCGCTCCCCCGTCTCTCGCCCCTCCTGAGGAGGACCCGAATGACCCGTTTCGCTCGATCGCTCGTCGCTTTGGCCGTTGCCGCCACGCTCGCGTGGGGCGCTGCGCAGGAGACCTTCACCTACGCCGCACAGGCCGACGCGGTGGGCCTCTCGCCCGTCCTGACCAACGACCAGGTGTCCTCGGTCGCCAACCGCCACATCTACGAGAACCTCGTCCGCCGCAACCCGGAGACGCTGCAGCTGGAGCCGTGGCTGGCCGAGTCGTGGGAGACCCCCGACGACAACACCTGGATCTTCCATCTCCGTGAAGGCGTCACGTTCCACGACGGCACGCCGTTCGACGCCGCCGCCGTCAAGCACACCTTCGACCGGATCCAGGATCCCGAGACCGGTTCGCCGCGCGCCAGCCTGCTCGCGCCGGTCGAGACGATCGAGGTCGTCGACGAGCTGACCCTCCGGATGACGACCGCCCAGCCGTACGGAGCTTTCTTGGCCGCGCTGGCGCACATCAACGCCTCGATCGAGAGCCCGACGGCGGTCGAGCAGTACGGCGACCTGATGCGCAACCCGGTGGGCACCGGACCGTTCGCGTTCCAGGACTGGGTTTCCGGCGACCGCATCACGCTCGCCGCCAACGAGAGCTACTGGGGTGGCGCGCCCGAGATCGACGCGTTCGAGATCGTCGTGATTCCCGACCTCAACACCCAGGTGGCGTTGCTGGAGCGCGGCGAGGTCGACCTCCTCGACGCCCTGCCGCCCGAGCTGATCGCTCGCGTCCAGAGCAGTCCCGAGATCGAGATCGTCAGCCAGCCGGGCACGCCGGTGTTCTACCTGGGCTTCAACCATCAGGACGAGCTCTGGCAGGACCGCACGGCTCGCGAGGCGGTCGCCGCCGCCGTGAATACCGACGTGATCGTAGATCTTCTCCAGCCGACCGCGATCGCCTCGTGCAGCGTGATCGGCCCACAGGTCTTCGGGTACGTCGAAGGTGTCGAAGAGGCGTGCGTCGGCTACGATCCCGCGCGCGCGGGCGAGCTGTGGTCGGAGGTCGATGGCCGTCCCGTCACCCTGTGGGTGCCGCAGCTCGGCAACTATCCTCGCGTCGGACAGATCGTCCAGGGGCAGCTCAGCCAGGCGGGGATCCCGGTCGAGATCGAGACGGTCGAGTGGGGCGCCTACCTCAGCGCGACCAGCGACCTGGAGCACGACCTCTACCTGCTCGGCTGGAGCAACGTCACCGCCGACGGGAGCGAGCTGATCTACCCGAACCTGCACACCGACAACGTCGGCGCGGCGAACCGGTCGGGCTACAGCAACCCGGCGATCGACGAGATCATCGTCGCCAGCCGCTCCACCACCGATCAGTCCGAGCGCCTCGCGCTGCTCGACGAGGCCAACCGGGCGCTGCTCGAGGACGTGGCCTGGGTGACGCTCTACCACGAGGTCGTGCTCGTCGCGCACCGCGACGCGCTGAACGGCCTGGAGCTCCTCCCCAACGGCGACTGGATGGTCGCCACCGCCACGCTCACCGACTGAGCGATCGGCCGTCGGCCCGGCCCCTGCGCCGAGCCGACGGCCACCGCACGACCGTGGACGTCTCGCCGCGCACGAACGCCACGGCGGCGAGGCGGACCGCGTACGACCGCCCTATCTTGCCCGACGTATCTCGTCTCCTTACGCGAAGGGACGCCGCGCGCCTCATGACGCAGTCCACGACATGACGCAGTACACGCTTCGACGCCTGCTCGAGACGATCCCGATCCTGCTGGGCGTCACGCTGCTCACGTTCCTGATCCTGCACCTCTCGCCCGGCGATCCGGCTGTCCTGATCGGCGGGCCCACCGCCAGCAGCGAAGAGATCTCCAACATCCGCCGGCGGCTGAACCTCGACCGCCCCCTCCACGAGCAGTACCTCACCTTTCTCGCCGGCCTGACCCGTGGCGATCTGGGAGCGTCGATCCAGCGCCGGGAATCGGTCGCGGACATGCTCTCGGTGCGGCTGCCGAACACCCTGGCGCTGGCGGTCGCCAGCATGATCGTCACGCTTCTGGGCGTCGTGCTGGGGGTGGTCGCCGCGACGAAACAGAACTCGATCACCGACTTCGCGCTGATGAACGTGTCGCTGGTCGGGCTGTCGATCCCGAACTTCTGGTTGGGCCTGATGCTGATCATCTGGTTCTCGGTCGACCTGCGATGGTTCCCCGCGGCCGGCCTGGTCCAGCCGTACTGGTCGCTCGACGGTCTGCGCGCCCTGACGCTGCCGGCGCTGACCCTGGGTACGGCGGGCATGGCGCTCGTCGCGCGCCTGACGCGCAGCGGCATGCTCGAGGTGCTCCAGCAGGACTACGTCCGAACCGCCCGCGCGAAGGGACTTCCGCAGCGCGTCGTGACGTACCGCCACGCCCTGCGCAACACGCTCATTCCCGTCGTGACGATCCTCGGGCTCAACTTCGGCTACCTGCTGGGCGGGGCGGTGGTCACAGAGACGGTCTTCGCCATCAACGGCATCGGTCGACTGACCGTCGACGCGATCCTCGCCCGCGACTACGCCGTCGTCCAGGGGTGCGTGGTGTTCATCGCCACCATGTTCGTGCTCGTCAACCTGCTCGTGGATCTTTCCTACGCGCTGCTCAACCCGCAGCTGAGGTACGGATGAGTGCGGCCTCGCCGGCCCCGGCCAGCCGTACCGGACCGGGCCGCGGCGGACTCCCGAAAGGCGTGCGCAAGCTGCTGCGCAGTCCGCACTTCGTCGTGGGCGCGATCCTCAGTCTCGCGATCGTGGGCGTCGCGATTCTGGCGCCGTGGCTGGCCCCGAAGGATCCGTACTTCCAGGATTACGCCAACGTTCTGAAGCCGGTCGGGACGCCGGGCTTTCCGTTGGGCACCGATCAGTTCGGTCGAGACATGCTCAGCCGGCTGATCCACGGCGCGCGCATCTCGGTCGCGGTCGGCGCGGCCTCCGTCGGGCTGGGCATGCTGGTCGGCGTCTCGATGGGCGTCGTGGCCGGCTACTTCCGGCGTCTCGATCGGCCCGTGATGATGGTCGTCGACGTTCTGATCGCGTTCCCCGGCATTCTGCTGGCGATCGCGATCGTCGCGGCGCTGGGGACCGGCCTGGTGAACGTCGTGTTCGCCGTGGCGCTGTTCAGCGTGCCCACCTTCGCCCGGATCACGCGCGCGTCGGTCCTGAACGCTCGCGACGAGGAGTACGTCTCCGCGGCTCGAGCCCTGGGTGCGCGTGATCCGCGCATCATCGTCCGCGCCATCCTGCCGAACGTGATCTCGCCGATCGTGATCTACGCGTCGCTGCGCCTGGCGACCTCGATCCTGACCGCCGCGACGCTCAGCTTCCTGGGCCTGGGCGCCCAGCCCCCGACCGCCGAGTGGGGCGCGATGATCAGCGACGCGCGGACGTACCTGTACAGCGCGCGCTCGCTGTCGATCATTCCCGGCGTGGGCATCTTCGTCACCGTCCTCGCGTTCAATCTGATCGGCGACGGGCTGCGCGATGTGCTGGACCCGAGGAGCCGCTGATGGGGTCACGCCTGAGGCCCCACGATTCGGCGTGGCCCTACCCGTCGCGACGCATGCCCGTGCTGGCGAAGAACGTCGTGGCGACCTCGCAGCCGCTCGCGGCTCAGGCGGGACTTCGCACGCTGCAGGAAGGGGGGAACGCGGTCGACGCGGCATTGGCCGCCGCCATCGCGCTGACCGTGGTCGAGCCGTCCAGCAACGGCATCGGCGGCGACGCCTTCGCCCTGGTGTGGGACGGCCAGCGGCTGCACGGCTTGAACGCCTCGGGCAGGTCGCCCAAGCGGCTCGACGCCGAGCGCATCGCAGCGAACGGCGCCATGCCCCGACTGGGATGGGACAGCGTGACGGTTCCGGGTGCCGTGTCCGCGTGGGTCGCCTTGGCCCGGCGCTTCGGTCGCCTTCCACTGGCGCGGCTGATCCAGCCGGCGGCTCGCTACGCGCGCGACGGCTTCCTGGTCGGACCGATGACGGCACAGGCTTGGGAGCGAGCCGTGAGTACGTACGCCGGAATGGACGACTTCGCTGCGGCGTTCCTCCCTGCCGGTCGGGCTCCCGCGGCGGGCGAGCTGTTCCGCTTCCCCGACCAGGCCGACACGCTCGAGGCGATCGCGGCGACCGACGGAGAAGCCTTCTACCGCGGTGCGCTCGCCCGGCGCATGGTCGAGCACGCCGCCGCCAGCGGTGCAGCGCTGCGGGAGGACGACCTCGCGGAGCATGCGCCCGAGTGGGTCGAGCCCCTCCGGCAGGACTATCGGGGTGTCGAGCTCGTCGAGCTGCCGCCCAACGGTCAGGGTTTGATCGCGCTGATCGCGCTGGGCATCCTGGCGCATCACGATGTCGCGTCGCTGCCACCCGACTCGGCCGCCGCGACCCACCTCCAGGTCGAGGCGCTCAAGCTGGCGTTCGCCGACGGGCGCCGCTACCTGGCCGATCCAAGCGCCATGCGGGTCGGTCCCGAGCGGCTCCTGGATCCCGACTACCTCGCCGCGCGTGCACGCCTCGTCGATCCCGAGCGGGCCTCGCGAGCCGACTGGGGACGGCCCGAGCGCGGCGGCACGGTGTACGTGACCGCGGCCGACGAGGACGGGCGGGTGGTGTCGCTGATCCAGTCGAACTACATGGGGTTCGGTTCCGGCGTCGTCGTGCCCGGAACCGGCATCTCGCTGCAGAATCGCGGAATGGGCTTCGACGTCGCGTCCGGCCATCCCAACCGCGTGGCAGGTGGAAAACGGCCGTTCCACACCATCATCCCGGCCTTCCTGATGGAGGACGGGCTACCGCGGGCGGCGTTCGGCGTGATCGGGGGGCACGTCCAGGCCCAGGTGCACGTTCAGCTCACGGTGCGCCTGCGCGACCACGGTCAGAACCCTCAAGCGGCGATCGACGCTCCACGCTGGCACCTCACGGAGCGGAACGACATCGCCGTGGAGCGGGAGATGGCGCCCGAGGTGATCGACGAGCTGGCTCGCCTGGGTCATCGCATCGTCCGTGACGATCCCACCGCACCACGCTTCTTCGGTGGAGCGCAGATGGCGATGCGGATTCGTGAGGGCTGGCTGGCCGCCTCCGACGGCCGGCGCGAGGGGCAGGCCGCGGGGTACTGACGGCGCGCGCGTCTCGCCCGTCGCGGCTCGCCGCTCGCGGTACGCTTCGACATGACGCCAGAACGACGCCGATCGGAGGCACGATGACGACCCCGCGCGGAACGTTGACCTTGGAGACGCTGGCCGAAGCGGTGCAGGAGGGCACGATCGAGACGGTGGTCGTCGCGTTCTCCGGCCCGTACGGACGGCTGCTGGGCAAGCGGCTGGACGCGGACTACTTCCTGGACGGCGTGGCGGCGTCGGGCACCCACGTGTGCGACTACCTGCTGACGGCCGACATGGAGATGGAGCCGGTACAGGGCTACGCGTTCGCGAACTGGCAGAAGGGGTACGGCGACGTGAAGCTGCGACCGGACCTGTCGACGCTGCGGCGCGCCAGCTGGCTGGACGCCAGCGCGATCGTGGTGTGCGACGTGCTGGACGCACGCAGCGGCGAGCTCACGCCGGTCGCCCCCAGGTCGGTGCTGGCGCGGCAGGCGGCCCGCGCGACGGAGCTGGGATTCGTGGCGGAAGCCGCGTCGGAGCTCGAGTACTACGTGTACGAGGACGCCTACCGCGACGCGTTCGAGAAGGGCTACCGCGACCTCGCGCCGATGGGCTGGTACCTCGAGGACTACCACCTGCTGCAAGGCATGCGCGAGGAGAGGTTCACGGCCGAGGCCCGGCGGCACCTGCGCGCCTCGGGCATTCCGGTCGAGAGCTCGAAGGGCGAGTGGGGCCTTGGACAGCACGAGGTGAACGTGCGTCACGCCGACGTGACGACGATGGCGGACCGGCACGGCCTGTTCAAGCAGTGCCTCAAGGAGGTCGCGGAGCACGTCGGCGTCAGCGTCACCTTCATGGCCAAGCCGTACACCGGTCAGGCCGGCTCGTCGTGCCACCTGCACCTGAGCCTGTGGAGGGACGGCCGCAACGTGTTCGCGGGCGACGCGCCGGGGCCCGACGGTCGCGACCACGGCTCGGACCTGTTCCGGCACTTCCTGGCCGGCTGGATGGCGCACGTGCACGAGACGATGGTGTTCTACGCGCCGACGGTGAACGCGTACAAGCGGTTCGAGGGCGCCTCGTGGGCGCCGACGCGGGCCGCGTGGAGCTTCGACAACCGCACCGCCGGCTTCCGCGTGGTGGGCGCCGGCCAGAGCCTTCGGATCGAGTGCCGCATCCCCGGCGCGGACGTGAACCCGCACCTGGCGTTCGCCGCCGCCGTCGCGTCGGGGCTGGACGGGATCGAGCGGCGGCTGGAGCCGCCCGCCGCGCACGACGGCGACGTGTACGAGGCCGACGAGCTGCCGCTGTTGCCGCACGATCTGCGGGAGGCGACGGATGCGTTCGCGGCCAGCGACTTCGCGCGCGCCGCGTTCGGAGGCGACGTCGTGGACCACTACGTGCACTTCTTCCGGACCGAGCAGGCGGCGTTCGACGCCAGCGTGACGGACTGGGAGCGGCAACGGTACTTCGAGAGGATCTGAGCGGATGAGCGACGAGACGGACGTGACGAGATGGACGTGACGCCATGAGCGACGAGCCGAGGGGACGCTTGGCCGGGAAGATCGCCCTGATCACCGGCGGAGGCGCCGGCATCGGGCGCGAGACGGCGCTCCGCTTCGCGAGCGAAGGCGCGACGGTCGTCGTGGCCGACGTGCAGGACGAGGCCGGCAGGGCCGTCGCGCGCGACATCGAGGAGGCCGGGGGCCAGGCGAGCTTCGTGCACGCCGACGTCTCCAAGGCCGCCGAGTGCGAGGGCATGATCGCGCACGCCGAAGAGCGGTACGGCCGCCTGGACGTGCTGTTCAACAACGCCGGCATCATGGACGGCAGCGACGACGATGCGGTGGCGACGGACGAGGAGGTGTGGGAGCGCACGATGGCGATCAACGCCAAAGGCGTGTTCCTGGGGTGCAAGTACGGCGTCCCGGCGCTGCGGCGGGCGGGCGGCGGATCGATCATCAACACCGCATCGTTCGTCGCGCTGCGCGGCGCCGCCACCGCGCAGATCGCCTATACGGCCAGCAAGGGCGCGGTGCTGGCGCTCACGCGGGAGCTGGCGGTCGTCCACGCGCGGGAGAACATCCGCGTCAACGCGCTCTGCCCGGGACCGCTCAGGACGGAGCTGCTGATGAAGTTCCTGGACACCGACGAGAAGAAGCAGCGGCGCCTGGTGCACGTCCCGATGGGCCGCTTCGGCGAGGCGCGCGAGATGGCCGACGCCGCGCTCTACCTGGCGGACCCCGCCTCGTCGTACGTGACGGGGACCGAGCTGACGGTGGACGGCGGGCTCACCGCGGCGTACGTGACGCCCGAATGACGAGGTCGGAATGAAGAGGTCGGAATGACGAGACGCTTGAGGACGATCAGCCCGATCGACGGCTCGACCTACGTGGAGCGCGACCTGGCGGACGGGGCCGCGATCGAGCGCGCCCTGACCGCGGCGACCGCCGCGCAGCCGGGCTGGCGCGATACGCCACTGGACGATCGGATCCGGATCGTGCGCCGCATGGTCGAGATCCTCGGCGCCGACGCGGAAGAGATCGCGCTGGAGCTCGCCTGGCAGATGGGCAGACCGGTCGCGTTCGGACCGAAGGAGATCCGTGGCGGCTACGCCGAGCGGGCGCTGGGCATGGCCAAGCTGGCGCCACAGGCGCTGGCCGATCAGGTGGTGCGCTGGCAGGACGGCACGCCGGTCCACGTGCCCGTGCCGCCGAGCGAGCCCGGCCTACCGTCCGGCGCGACGCCCGGCTCGAGCTCCGACCAGCCGCACCGGCGGCTGCGCTCCGTGCCGGTGGGCGTGGTGCTGGTCCTGGCACCGTGGAACTTCCCGTTCCTGACGGCGGTGAACGCGGTCGTTCCGGCGCTGCTGGCCGGCAACGCGGTGCTGCTGAAGCACGCCGCGCAGACGCCGCTGGTCGCCGAGCGGATGGAGCGCGCCTTCACCGAGGCGGGCCTTCCCTCCGGGGTGCTGCAGGCGTTGCACTTGGATCACGACGCGGTCGCGGACGTCATCGAGGACGAGCGCGTGGGCTACGTGCACTTCACCGGCTCGGTCGAGGGGGGTCACGCCGTCAAGCGGGCCGCTGCCGGCCGCTTCATCGAGGTCGGTCTGGAGCTCGGCGGCAAGGACCCCGGCTACGTCCGTCCGGACGCCGATCTGGAGCACGCGGCGGCGAACCTGGTGGACGGCGCGTACTTCAACAGCGGCCAGTCGTGCTGCGGGATCGAGCGGATCTACGTCCACCGCGACGTGGTCGAGCCGTTCCTGGAGCGGTTCGTGGGTCACGCCCGCCGCCTCCGCCTGGGCGATCCACGCGATCCGGGCACGACCATGGGCCCGATGGCGCGCGCTTCGGGTGCGGAGCTGGCGCGCGACCACGTCGCCGAGGCGATCGCGCTGGGGGCCCGGCCGCTGCTGGATCCGGCCGACTTCCCGGCGGCGCGGCCGGGGACGCCGTACATGGCGCCTCAGGCGCTGGTGGACGTGACGCACGCCATGCGCGTGATGCGGGAGGAGACGTTCGGACCGGTCGTCGGCATCGCGGTCGTGGACGACGACGAGGAGGCCGTCGCCCGGATGAACGACAGCCGCTACGGCCTGACCGCCAGCATCTGGACCAGCGACCTGGACGCGGCGCTGCGGCTGGGCGGCCGGATCGAGACGGGAACGTGCTACGCGAACCGTTGCGACTACCTCGACCCGTTGCTCGCATGGACGGGCGTGAAGGATTCGGGGCACGGCGTGTCGCTGTCGCGCTTGGGGTTCGGGCCGTTCACCCGGCCGATGTCGTTCCTGGTGCAGGGGGCGGGGTAGCTTCGCGCGGGCGGTCCGCCGGTCCTGAACGGCTTCACGACGGTGCTGGCGACGCCGGCTTGGGCGGCGGCTACGGCGTCAGAATCCGAACGTCGTAGGTTTTCAGGGCCGCATCGGCCGTGGCGAGGGGCACGTCGTAGGCGAGCGCCTGCGCCACCAGGAGCCTGTCGAATGGGTCGTGATGGTGCCTTGGGAGCGACGCCACGCCGAGTGCGTGGGTGTGCTCGATCGCGATCGGGGTCACGCCCGTGGCCCGGATCCGCGACGGGACGAAGGAGGCGGGCGGCTCGGGAAGCGGCAGGCGTCCCAGCGCATGCTTGATGGCGATTTCCCACGACGACGCGGCCGAGAAGAGAAGAGCGTTCGCTTCGTCTTCGAGCCAGGGGCGAAGCGACCCCAGCCGGGACGGATCTGTCAGCATCCAGAGCCAGACGTGCGTGTCGAGAAGGACCGTCACGATTCGAACGACGTCAACGTGTCTTCGTCGAGAGGCGCGTCGAAGTCGTCTGGAACCACGAAACGGCCCGCGTCGATGCCCAACCGACGCTTTCCGCTGGACTTCGCGGGAATCAGGCGCGCCACGACGGTACGCCCGCGCCGGATCGCGACCTCCTCGCCCGCTTCGACGCGGCGGAGGAGCTCGGAGAGGCGGGTCTTCGCTTCGTGAACGCCGACTTCCGTCACACGGCCATGCTACGTCGAGGAAGTGACTTAGTCAACGAGTCTAGTCGATGCGTGGCCGACCCCTGCCGACCTTCGTACGCCCCCACGGCCTCCGCGCCGAAGGCCTGCCCTGGCCGCCGCACCGTGACGTGGCAGCGAGCGATTCGCCCAGGCTGCCGGATCGGAACGAGAACGTACGACGCGAGCCGCCGCGACTGCGCCGGTCTGCTGCTCTCCTGGACGGGCGTGAAGGATTCGGGGCACGGCGTGTCGCTGTCGCGCTTGGGGTTCGGGCCGTTCACCCGGCCGATGTCGTTCCTGGCGCAGGG
>Ga0209947_1002538_pt1 | contig 10440 bp, 11 predicted proteins | sample SalPonR2_B_D2_MG_FD_185706 | JGI IMG/M metagenome (GOLD analysis project Ga0209947, IMG submission 185706) | Salt pond soil microbial communities from South San Francisco under conditions of wetland restoration - Salt Pond MetaG R2_B_D2_MG... ... | reverse complement strand
CATGCACGGTGTCGAATTCCAGCAGATGGGCGTGCATTTCGGCATCGCCCACGGCGTCGTTGATCCACGCGATTTGCGCGCCGCGCTCCAAGAGCGGCTTGAGGATCAGCTTGCCGATCCGGCCCAGACCGTTGACCGCGTAAACCGTCATGCCTCGGCCTCGTCCGCAGCGCGGCCGATCTCGTCCACCGCGGCCTGCAGGCTGACGCGGTCGAGTGTTTCGACGGGAAGCGCGGCGAAGGCGGTGATCCGGTTCTTGAGCGCGCCGTAGGCCTGTTGGAAGGCGAGGCTTTTCTGCGCGTCGGTGCCGGTGGCCAGCACCGGGTCGGGGGTGCCCCAATGGGCGCTGACCGGCTGACCGGCCCAGGCCGGGCAATCCTCGTTGGCGGCGCGGTCGCAGACGGTGAAGACGAAATCCATCGCCGGGGCGTCCGGCGCGGTGAACTCGTCCACATGCTTGGCGCGCAGGGCGGAGACGTCATGGCCCTTGGATTTCAGCACCTCGAGCGCGAAGGGGTTCAATTCGGAAAACGGGCGCGTCCCGGCGGAATGGACGGTGAACCGGTCCCCCGCCATGTCACGCAGGAGTGTTTCGGCAAAGATCGAGCGGGCGGAATTGCCCACGCAGATGAAGAGGGCGTTGTAGGTCTTTTCGGCCATGTCCGGGCCTCCTTTGAGGATGGGGGCGGGGGCGCAGATATCAGGCCGCCCGCGACAGCAATCATTGAGCAGGTAATCGAAGGTGCGACGCACCTCTGGCATGTTCATGGAATATCGGAGCGACGTGCCGCTGCGTTCCTGCGTGACCAGCCCGGCGCGCATCAGCGCATTGAGATAGGCCGAGAGGGTCGAGGGCTTGAGGCTGAGCGCCTCGGCCAACTCGCCCGCCGGAACCCGGTCGGGATAGCGCCGCATCAGGAGCCGGAACAGCTCCAGCCGCTGCGGATGGCCGAGGGTGGCGAGCCTGTCGGGAATCTCTTTTTCCATATTTCGTGAATATGTGAAATATAGACGGGAGTCCAGTGAAGGTTTGATGACAGGAATGTGACGGTTTCGGTGGGGGTCGCGCGGTCGACGGGCCGCGGTGCGGCGATCCAACGGGGGGTATGGGCAGTTTATGGCTGCCAAATCCGGAAAACATCGGGGCGATGCGCGGGTGGCTGCCAAATCGCCGTGCCGGTCGGGCGGCCCGGCGATCGCGCGGCACCTTCGGTGCGTTTCGCGCGGGGTGACAACTCATCACAATTCATGGGCAACCTTAGTCTGCTTGCTCTCATTAACGTCTCGGAAAAAAATATAGTCCTCTACGTTCTTTGTGACGACCCTCTCAGATAGGAATAGCTCCTCTTTGCTAATACCCAAAATAGGGCGGAGAAGAGGGTCAAGCTTTGGGGGCAACCATACAAGAAATAAATACAGGAATATGAAACCAAGGAAAGGCAAGAACACTACATAAGGCAGCCGCCCCCAACCTGTGAAATCAACAAAAGTCAAGGGTTTGGTCAAAAAAGGCTCAAGGACGGTTACGATGGAAATGAACAAAATGATAAAAAGGATTGTTCCGATTAACGTCTCACTAGGTTTTTTGAATCTGCGTTCGATTAACTCAGGAAGGCTCTTAGGTACTGCGATTAAACGCTTATCAAAAGAGTCATCGTGGGACAGAAAAATAGTAACAGACTCACTCCTTGGAATTTGCAATTCTCGAAGGCAAATATGATTATCGTCATAATCCAGCTTCGCTGTTGAGCCGTTAGAGAAGTTTACCACTTCTGACTGATAGACTTTTCTTTGGGGATTATATGGAATTCGTATAGGGCCAACGAAATCTCGATCTGTCAGTGTGACGTCAGTCCGATTGGAGATTGTAACCACATCCGTCGTAAGTGAAGAACCGGTGACTTCTTTGTAGGACACATTCACGTCGTATCCGGGGGGAGCATAGGGAGGAATTTTGATTGTTCTTATCCATTGATAGAATATCTTTTTTTGTCGTGATTGCAGGTAGCTCTTAATTCCGAAGGCAAACCCAAATAGCGTTACTATGCTCGCCGCGCCATTAATGAAATCGGAATGTTCTTGGTAAAAAGTACGAACAATCTCAAACATCCAACTCCTCCACGAACCGCGCGTTCTCCGAGATATACTGGAACCGCAGTTCCGGCTTTTTCCCCATCAGGCGCTCCACGAGGTCGCCGGTCTGGCCGGGTTCGTCCTCGTCTATCGTCACGCGGATGAGTTTGCGGGTGGCCGGGTCCATCGTGGTTTCCTTGAGGTCCTTGGCGTCCATTTCGCCCAGGCCCTTGAAGCGGCTGTAGTCGATCTTGCCCTTGCCGCCGAGGCCCTTTTCCATCCAGGCGTCGCGCTCGGCCTCATCAAGGCAATAGACTCGCTTTGCGCCTTGCGTCAGCCGGTAGAGCGGCGGGCAGGCGAGGTAGAGGTGGCCCGCGTCGATCATCGGGCGCATCTGGGTAAAGAAGAAGGTCATCAGGAGCGCCGCGATATGCGCGCCGTCGACATCGGCGTCGGTCATGATGATGACCTTGTCATAGCGCAGATCGTCGAGGTTGAATTTGGTCCCCAAGCCGACGCCGAGCGCCTGTGTCAGGTCGTTGATCTCCTGATTGCTGCCCAGCTTGGACGAGGCCGCGCCCAGCACGTTGAGGATCTTGCCCCGCAGCGGCAAAAGCGCCTGTGTCTTGCGGTCCCGCCCCATCTTGGCGGAGCCGCCAGCCGAGTCGCCCTCGACGATGAAAAGTTCGGTGCCGTCGCGGGTGTTCGAGGTGCAATCGACCAGCTTGCCGGGCAGGCGCAGTTTCTTGGTGGCGGTCTTGCGGGCGGTCTCTTTCTCCTGCCGGCGCCGCAGCCGTTCCTCGGCGCGCAGCACGAGGAAATCGAGGATCGCGCCGGCGGATTTGGTATCGGCCGCCAGCCAGTTGTCGAAATGGTCGCGCACCGCGCCCTCGACCATGCGCTGCGCGTCGGTGGTGGCCAGCCGGTCCTTGGTCTGGCCGACGAATTCCGGCTCTCTGATAAAGCACGAGACCAGCGCGCAGCCCCCCGATATGAGGTCTTCGCGGGTGATCTGTGCGGCCTTGCGGGTGTTGCTCAGCTCGCCATAGGCCTTGATGCCCTTGAGGATCGCGGCCCAGAACCCGGCCTCATGCGTGCCGCCCTCAGGCGTTGGGACGGTGTTGCAATAGGACTGGATGAAGCCGTCGCGCGCGGGCGTCCAGTTGATCGCCCATTCGACCTTGCCGGGCACGTTGTACTTGTCGCGAAAATCGACCGTTCCGGCAAAGGGGCGCTCGGCATAGGTGGTGCTGGTGCCCAGCGTCTCGGCGAGGTAATCGGCGAGGCCACCGGGGAATTTGAACGTCGCCTCCTGCGGGGTTTCGCCATCGCTGATCTCGGTTTTCCAGCGGATTTCCACGCCCGAGAACAGATAAGCCTTGGAGCGGGCCATCTTGAAGAGCCGCGCGGGCTTGAGCGCAAGCGAGCCGAAGATTTCGGGGTCGGGATGGAAGGTGACGGATGTGCCGCGCCGGTTGGGGGCCGCGCCCACCTTTTCCAGCGGGCCCTGCGGCAAGCCGCGCGAGAACGCCATGCGATACAGTTCACGGTTGCGCGCCACCTCGACGCTAAGATGATCCGACAGCGCATTGACCACCGAAGAGCCGACGCCGTGCAAGCCGCCCGAGGTCTGGTAGCTGTCGCCTGAAAACTTGCCGCCCGCGTTGAGCGTGCAGAAGATGATTTCCAGCGCGGTCTTGCTCGGGTCCTTGGGATGCGGGTCAATCGGGATGCCGCGCCCGTTGTCGCGCACGCTGACATGGCCATTGGCGTGCAGTTCCACCTCGATCCATGTGGCGTGGCCAGCCACCGCCTCATCCATCGAGTTATCGATAATCTCGGCCACCATGTGATGCAGCGCGCGGTCATCCTTGCCGCCGATATACATGCCGGGGCGCAGGCGCACATGCTCCATATCCTCGAGCACCTGAATGGAGGAGGCGTCATAGTCGGATTTCGGGGTGGGCGAGAGAAGATCGTTCATGCCGCTGCTCTTTGCTTTTATGGGTTGGCGGGCAGTATGGCAGAGGGGGCCGGGCGGGGAAAGGGATTGCGCACCGGGCCCAGTGTCGCGCAGTTGTAATTTCTGCAAGAGCGCATTGTGGAAAACCGCAACGCCTTTGCCTCAATTCAGCCACAGTTGGAAAACAACCTGCACGTGTAGCTGGTTCCGCGTTCTGTTTTGTTTGGACGAAACCTCATTGCGGAGACTAAAGAGAATGAAATACTGGTCAGCCTCGGCGCGCGCCGCCGACAACTGGGTCGAAGTCCCACCCGGATATCGCAAATCCCATGCATGGACGCCGCAGATCGGCGATATCTTTCCCAACTTCAACGTGCCGAGCACGCAGGGCACGATCGGGTTCCACAACTGGGCCGAGGGCGGGTGGGTCTACCTGTTCAGCCACCCGTCCGCCTTTACCCCGATCTGCACGACCGAACTCGCCTCGATCGCGATGATGTTGCAGGATTTCGAAGCGGCGGGCATCTCTGTTGCGGCGATCTCGATGAGCGCACAGGAGGACACCGCCCGCTGGGTGGCGGATGTGGAAGATACCTTCGGCCTCGATGTGGATTTCCCGGTGATGTCCGATCCCGGCGGGCGCATTTCGCGCGAGATGGGAATGATCCACTCCAAGGAGGATGCCGGTTGCACGATCCGCAAGAGTTTCATCATCGACCCGTCGCTGAAACTGCGGATGATGTTCGACTACCCGACCTCCGTCGGGCGGTCGAGCGAGGAGGCGCTGCGCGCGACTCTGGCCTTGCAGGCGGTGGATCGCACGTCACTCGGGGTTCCGGCGGACTGGCAGCCGGGTGACGATCTTCTGGCGCGGGCGAGCGATTGCGGCGATGCCGATCTCGATGTCCGTTACGGCCGGAAATGGACGCGGATGTGCGATTACCTGAAGGTTGTCCACGCGGGGGCGGTGGACTGACCGGCGGCGCGCGCGGGGCTCAGCCCGCGCGCGCCCTGAGCCAATCGGCCATTGCGCCCGCGTCGATCTGGCCCTGGGAGAGGCGGATGATCTGCTGGCCGGTGTCTTCGGTTTGATGGGTCAACAGCACGCCGTTGAGTTTCAGGCAGACGATCATGGCCCGATAAGCTGTGCGCTTGTTGGCATCATTGAAGCAATGCCCCTGTGCGATCGCCTCGGCATAGGCGGCGGCGAGGTCGAACACGTCTTCGATCATGCCATAGAGAATGCGGTTATCGACGCGCGCCAAGGCCCCCTCGAGGGACTTGTCGCGCGCCCTGCCCGGCAACTCGCCAGGGTTCAGCACGAGATCATGCAGCGTCTCGACCTGCTCGACGGTCAGAAGCAGGAAACTCATTTATCTTTGAGATAGTCGAGCACAGGCTGTGCCTGCGCACGCGTCTCCTCGAACGCGGCCATCACCTCATCCATGGTCGCGTGGCGCGGCTCGTCCTGGAGGGTGGCGGCCTCGGGGACGAGATAGCCGATGCATTTGGAGTTCTTCATGATCGCCACGGGTTTGCCCCCCGCCGCGTCGAGCACTTTCTGCGGCTCGCGCAGTTCGGTCATGGTGCATATCTGGTTGGTGAAGAGGCGCTTCATGGGGTGCTCCGTAAAATACACAGTGTAATATACACCTGTATGTTTACTATTTCAATATACAACGCAGATGATGCAGGCACCCAAGAAGCGCCGCGTGATCATTGGTCACGAGTGAGATCGGCATATTGCGCATGATCTGCGTGTAAGGCCCCTTGGCGCAGAAGTGGCGATGACACTCAAGATCGTTGAAATGCGGGGCGATGGCGCGGGCCAGCCCGCCGATCAGGTAGACGCCCCCGGTGCTCATATGAGTGAGCGCCAGATTGCCCATTACAGTGCCCAATATATGTCCGAACGTTTCGAGCGTGTGACGTGCATTGTCCGCGCCGGTCTCATATCCGGCGATGATCCGCTCCGGAGCCTGCTCTTGCCCGGTGCGCAGGCGGTGCAGCCGCGCAAGGCCCGGGCCCGACAGGAACGCCTCATAGGGTTTGTGCACCACCTCGCGGCCGAGGGCGGCGATCAGCTCATTCTCTGCCCTGCCCATATGCGGCAGGCCGGAATGACCGGCCTCGGCGGGCGGCACGAAGAGGCGCTCGCCCACCCGGTGCGCGACCGCGATATTGCTGCCGGTACCCAGGCCCATGACCATGCGCGGGCCGTCCGGGTCTGGCACACCCCGCACGAGCGGCAGGATGCTCGCTGCGGGCAGATCATCAAGCGCGTGGGCCTGCGCCTGCAGATCATTCAGAAGGTGCGCCGCCTGCGCGCCGGTGGCGCGGGCGATCTCGGCTGCGTCGATGAACCAGTCGAGATTGGTCAGTTGCGCCGTGCCCGCACGCACCGGCCCCGCCACCCCGGCGCAGACCGCATCGACCGGTGCGCCGTCGAGATAGGCAACCATCAGGGGCGCAAGTCCTGCGAAATCGGCATTGACATAGCGTCGCGCCGTGCCGGAGCAGAGCCCCTGCCCCGTGCCGCGCGCGAGCCGCGTATGGCTCGCGCCGACATCGGCCAGCAGCCACTCAGCCATCGCGCCAGCGGGCCACGGTGGCGCGCGCCGCCTGCGCCAGCAGCAGGACATCCGCCGCCACCGCGAGGAACTGCGCGCCCCAGTCGCGGTAGCGCAGCGCCACCTCGTGGTCGGTCGCGAGGATGCCTGCGGCCTTGTCCGAGGCGGCGATGCGGCCCAATGCGTTGCGAATGACCTCCTGCACCTCGGGCATGTCGCTATCGCCGAGATGGCCCATGTCGGCAGCCAGATCCGACGGGCCGATAAAGACGCCGTCCACACCCTCGACCGCAAGGATATCGTCGAGCGCGTCAATACCAGCGCGGGTTTCGACCTGCACCAGCAGGCACATCTGCGCATCAGCGGTCGCGACATAGTTTTCAACCCCGGCGAACATCGTCGCGCGGGCGATCATCGCGCCCGACCCCCGGATGCCCGCAGGCGGGTACCGCATCGCGCGCACCAGAGCGCGGGCCTGATCGGCGCTTTCGACCATCGGGATCAGAAGCGTTTGCGCGCCCGCGTCAAGCACCTGCTTGATCGCCCAGTCCTCGCCCATCGGCAGGCGCACCACAGGATGCGTCGTGTATCCGTGCAGCGCCTGCAATTGGGCAGTGATGGTGGGCAGATCATTGGGTGCGTGTTCGCCGTCGATCACCAGCCAGTCGAACCCGGTCGAGGCCATCAGTTCGGTAGCGTATGGGTGGGCGAACGCCCCCCAACAGCCGTATTGCATCTCGCCGCGCTGCAGCGCGGCCTTGAAGGGGTTTTGCGGGGCGGGCATGGCGCTCTCCTGTGTCGTGGTCAGGCGCAGCATAGACCGCACCGTCAGGGATTGGCGAGGGGGTGGGTGGTTGAAACCCTCAAGGCGCATGCGCAGGTCACGGGCAACAATATGGCTTTGAAAGGAGGACAAGATGACCGCACGCGATGACACGCCGCAGAGCGCCGCAGACGACGATCTGGAGAGGCTAACGCCGGACATGGGCTGGAAAGGGCTGGCCGTGCTGGGCGTCGTGATGCTGATCGGTGGGTTTCTGGCGTTTCTCAACCCATTCGCGGCCTCGCTGGCCGCCGAGGCGGTGGCCGGGGCTGCGTTCCTCGCCGCCGGGGTGGTGCAACTCTGGCTGACGGTAGCCGACAAGAGCAAGACCACCGGCGACCGCTGGCTCTCGGGTGCGCTCGGGCTGGCGCTGGTGCTGTTTGCGGTGACGCTGGTACTCAACCCGTTGGCCGGGCTGGTGACGTTGACGGTCCTGGTGGCGCTGTTCTTCACGGTGCTGGGGGCGTTGCGCGTCGGACTGGCATGGCATCTGCGCCCGGCGCAGGGCTGGGGCTGGATCATGGCCTCGGGGGTCATGTCGCTCTTGCTCGCGGCGCTGATCGTGCTGGGTCTGCCGGGGGCCGCGCTCGGGATTCTCGGCCTCTTTCTGGGCATCGACCTGACGATGGCGGGGGCGGTGACACTGGCGCTCGCCTGGCAGAAAAAGAGCGACGCCTGAGCCTGACGCCCCACATGGACAGCGCCGCCGCTCTGTGGTCTGACTGGCCGCCAGGAGGCGGTGCATGTCGGAACATCTCAAGGGGCTTTTGATCACTGCGCTCGGCGTGCTTTTCGTGGTGCCGGATTCGCTGTTCGTGCGCCTGATCGAGGGGGATGCAGCGAGCATCGCCTTTTGGCGCGGGATCACGGCGGGGGGCGTGATCCTGCTGGGCGTGCTGGCCATGAATGGCTTGCGCGGCTTTGCCGAGGTGGCGCGCACGGGGCGGCCCGGTCTGATCTATACGGTGCTGATCGGGGCCACCGCGCCCGGCTTTGTCTTTGCCGTCAGCCTGACAAGCGTGGCCAATGTGGTTTTCATCCTTGCCTCGATGCCTGTCTTTGCCGCGATCTTCAGCCGGGTGTTCCTAAAAGAGCCGATCAGCCGCCGGATGATCCTGACCATGCTGGGGGTGTTCGCGGGGCTGGCGGTGATCGCGTGGGGATCGGGTGAGACCCATGGCGCGCATTGGAGCGGCGATCTGGTCGCGCTCGGTGTCTCGGCCAGTTTCGCGGCGGCGATGACGGCGGCCCGACAATTGCGCGCGGTGTCGATGATCCCGGCCATTCCGGTGGCGATGATCGGGGCCTCGTTGGTGATTTGGCCGCTGGCGCAACCATTGGCGGTCTGGTCGCTGAACTGGCCGCTGATCCTCGCACATGGGGCGTTCATCAGCGTCTCGACCTGTCTGCTGACGCTCGGGCCCCGGTATATCGCCTCGGCGGAGGTGGCGCTGCTTATCCTGCTGGAATCGGTGCTGGCGCCGCTGCTGGTCTGGGTGGTGATCGGCGAGGATCCGGGCGGTTGGACCATCGTTGGCGGGGCGGTGGTGATCGGGGCGCTCTTCGTGTCGAACCTCTGGGCACTGATCTACCAGAGACGCCTGCGCAACCGGCCGCAGCCGCGCACCGGCCCGCCGGTCTGAGCCTTAGCTGTCGCGGTAGGTCACGAAGCAGGACCAGCCGTCATCGCGATGCCCGCGGTCGTGATAGCCAGCGGCGCGCAGGCACCGCTCTGACGCGGGATTGTCGGGATGCACGAAGGCCACCAGCCGGTAGAGCCAGTCGTGATCGGCAAAGGCACGCCGTGTGGCGCGGCGCACAAGGTCGCGCCCGAGGCCCCTGCCCCAATGCGCGCGGCCCAGCCAGTAGCTGAGTTCGGCGGTGTCCGCGCTGCTCGGGTCGGTGCCGAAGGCAAGGCGCATCTGCCCGACGGGTTTTCCATCGAGCGTGACGGCCAGAACGTCATGGTGATCGCCCAGCGCGGAGATCTCGATCAGGTCGCGCGCGAGGGTCTCGGTCATCTCGCCGGGCCAGTCCTCGTTCATGTAGCGCCAGACCTGCGGATCGCCCAGAAGCTGCCGGAAGGCGGGCAAGTCATCGCTCTGCCAGCGCCTGAAATCGAGCAGGCGGGTAGGTTTCGCCTTCCATGACAGCGGCGCGGATGGCACGGCGTTGGGGCAGACGGCCTCCCTGTCGGCGATGACCCAGCCGATCTGCATCGGGTCATAGGCCAAAGGCACGCCATTGGCCTCGCACCATGCTTTCTGCTCGGGGTCGAGGCACCCGTCCCACCGTGACGAAAGAGAGGACGCAGGAGCGCGCCCTTCTGGAAACGATTTGTTGTTTCGATCCGTCACGTCGCGGCTCCCCAGTCGGCGGCGATACTTGGTCGTATGTTATAAAGATATGGGGGAGCGCGCGCGCCGTTCAAGGGCACGCATGGCGGGCATGGGGTTGCTGGTGGTCCGGCCTGACCGGCGGTGACAGGGACTAGAACTTGACCGTCACACCGGGCAGGTTCAGCGCCTTGATCAGATCGCGCAATTCCTGACGGGCGGCGATGTTCGAGATATTGAGGCCCTTGACCCCGATATCCTTGAGATCGAGCAGCGTCAGGCCGCGCGGAAAGAGCTCGCGGAAGATCACCCGTTCGTTGAAGCCGGGGGCCACGCGAAAGCCGATCCGGCGCGCGAGGTTTTCGATGGCGCGGCCCATCTTTTCCTTGTTGACCATCTGCTGCGCGCCCACCCGGTTGCGCAGGACGACCCAATCGATCGCCTTCAACCCGGCCTGTGCCCGCAATTGACGCGCATTCCAGACCATTTCGGAATAGACCGAGGGCCCGAGGATCTTTTGCCCGTCGCCGTCGATATTGGCGAGCAGATCGAAATCGATGAAACTGTCGTTGAGCGGCGTGATCAGCGTGTCGGCGAGGCTGTGCGCCACCTGGCTGAGGCGGGTATGCGAGCCGGGGCAGTCGATGACGATGAAATCGCTGTCGGGTTCCAGTT
>Ga0209947_1002530_pt1 | contig 10452 bp, 16 predicted proteins | sample SalPonR2_B_D2_MG_FD_185706 | JGI IMG/M metagenome (GOLD analysis project Ga0209947, IMG submission 185706) | Salt pond soil microbial communities from South San Francisco under conditions of wetland restoration - Salt Pond MetaG R2_B_D2_MG... ... | reverse complement strand
CCTTTCCCCATCTTAGTATCGTATACGGAGACATAAACCTTGACCTTAGAACCGTTGCCAATCAGACAATCAATAGGTTCTTTATCAGGACCAACAACCTTAGGTGGACCACCAAGCTCCTCAATGCCAGCAGGGTGAATGTGCTTGCGCTTGAAACGAATAGAGATGCCTTCATCGACGATCTTAGGTTTGAGACGAGAACCGGACTTAGTGAGTTTGTCTAGCTCTTCTTTCTCCAGTAGAACGTCTACCGTGTAGGCTCCACCTTCTCCGTGGAAGTCTTCGTTCTTGTCCCGGTTTTCTTCATAGACCTTAGCCCAGCTTGCGATACCTTCGAGTTCAAGAAGTTGTGCAGTCATTTATTTACTTTCCTTTTGTTACACTTTACGGTAGTTTTACTACCTCATACTAATAGTATGACATATTTAGAGTCATTTGTCAAGAAGAAGTTTACCCAAAGGTTTAAATTCTTTTGTAGCAGACTTACTTTTAGTATCCACTCCAGACACTTGAACAATTGCTCGTCCACTAGGTGCATCAACAACAAAGAGATCGCCCACCTCCGCTACACCAGCTTCTGACGTGTAGTGGTAAGTCTGCCCTTTACTTTCAAAGTTAACTCCAATAGTGTAGGGAAGCACTTCTTCTACTTGGTTTGGGTCTGCTGTAATAACCTGTCCAGTTCCTTTGACTTCCATTACCCATTGACCAGCACTGTTTTTAGCAAGCTTTGTGCCGTACAGAGTTTCTTTACCTTCTTGTTTAATCTCATAAAGTTTAGTCATGTCGTTTTCTCCTTCTTCGATAGCTTTACAAAGGTAAGTTTTAGTTGTAGTTCCAGTTGCTCCAGATAGATACTCTTGAACAACATTACATTCGTCTCTCCTACTCCAAGGAGCACATGGAGGCATGTTTTTTATGATAAAAGGTGAGTGACCATTTTCAAGAAAGTACACCTCCCCTACTTTCCAATCTCTCCAGTGGACCTTTGGTCCTTTAGTATACATTTTATTCTCCTTCCCATTCATCTCCAAGATCATGCCACCCAAAACACATAGGGTGAAACTCAGGTTCTGATCTCCACATATCTTTTGGTCCGTCTAGTTGAACTAATCCGTCTTTTCGCATCAAAGCTGTTTCACCCTTACGATAGACGGGGTTGTCTCCGGTATACTTTACGTGTTTCATCAGTGTGTCTCCGCCCAATTTGAGCCTATGTCTCCTGATACTGTGAGTGGACAGAATAACCTCAAGTCATTACTGACTTTTTCCATAGCTTCTTGTTGAATGTTAATCAGTGTCTTAGCGTCCTCCTCTGTTTCTACCTCTACCTGTACTTCGTCGTGAACAAAGTCTACTTGTTTAAACCATAGTCCAGCATCAGTTGCCATTTGCCTCCACTCACGAATCCATCTCTTCATAGCTACTGCTTCACCATTCTGTAGGTAACCAGCAAGCATTAAGTGATCGGAGTCACAGATAACTTTACGTCCATCAAGTCCATCGAAATAACCTCTTCGAGCATCTGCTGGAATTCTTCTGCGTTTAAGTTCCCCAAGTTCAGGAATGCTTTCAAGGAAATTCTCCATTGCTCGTTTTGCTTGACCTGCTCCCACTCGAAGAATTGAGGCGATCTTTGCGGTTCCAGCTCCAAGCAACCAAGCGTAAATACCTTGTGTTCAGTTAGAGTCGTTAATTCTAACCCGGAACGAATCCAGCTATACGTTTCCGTATAGAGCAGACTATATCATCACCCTTTGGTAAAAGGGGCTAGGCGCTTCCACTCACTTGAGTGTACTCCCTTACGGGATAGTCGTTGCACCTTCAACGTATGCTAGAACCTTTTTAAGTTCCTCAACACTCGCATCGTATTTAATGCGGTTGGCTCTAGCTGAAATATACCTGACATTATTTTTAGTGTACCCTTTAGAAGGGTCAATTCTATCCAAAGCAGGACTCATGTCATTTGTTTTGTCAAACCTAACAAAAGGTTTGTTAAAAACAGGACATTCTTCTGTCCAAATACTCTCTAGATAGTCTGAGGTTAGGTTAAAGTCTAACCCTTTTCTCTTAGCTTCAGCTTTTTTTAGTCTGCTTTGGTAAACAAACCATTTTCTTTTGTAGTCTTCTTTTTTAAATATGGACAAACAAGACTTACAGTTTATGTGTTTACCGTCAGCTTTTTTAGAGTCTTTCTGAAACTCAGAAAAGGGTTTAGTCTTTTGACACGTATAGCATTTTTTCATAGCGTTCTCCTAGAGGTTACACTACTATTATACCATATATACGCGTCGATGTCAAGATACTTCTACGAAGCTTGGCTCAGGATTACCTTATATTTCTACTTAGGCTTTCCCTGAGTTCACCTAGTTTATAGACTTCTATTTTAGGTCAAAAGTCTTTGCATCATCTCGTGTAATACCATTAAGTCCCAGTGCTCTGCGGTTAAGGTTATGGATGTCTGTTTCATTCTCTTTTATTCCATTTAGAATAGCCTCAGAGTACGTCTCTGACTGCATGTAGTGAGCTAGAATACGAAGTTGGATACCATCTGCATCAGTACCTACTAGTACTTTGTCTGTGCACCACAAGGCTCGTAGTTGCGCATCATAGTCTGCTTTCACTTGGTCTACTGCATTACGGACTTCACTATGAAAGGGTGAGAAGATGTTAGCTTGGTTAGGATTAGAGTGAGACATACGGTGAGTCCAAGCACCAATGTTCCAGAACTTACCATGAATACGAGAATCCTCAGAGACACATCCTAACCACTCCTCTAGGCTGCTTCGTCTACCTTCAAGGGTCAACCACTCAGCAAGCCTGTTAGCCCCCTCAGGAGCGTCCTCAGGCAGTGTCTGAAGATTTGTCTCACCTACGGTCCAACCATAAAAAGCAAAGTGTTCTTTCTTCTGTTCGTACAACTCCTCTGTTAAAAAGGTCTTACCCCAAATGGTACCGGGAGCACCTTCACGATCAAACTTAAAGTGTGTCTTTGTCTTCTCTACTGGACTCCAACCAGATTGCCATAGCTTCTCGATACGATCCTTTGCACTACCGGGATTGAACTTTACGTAGTCACCACAGGACAACTCATCACCGTCAAGGATAACTGAAGGATACCTCTCGTAAGCATCAGACACAGACTTGAAAGGAGTTCCATCTTGCTTTACCTTGAACTTGATACGGTTTACTTCTTCAATTTCAGGAGGCCAGATAGTCTGGAACATATCCTCAAGTATAGACATACGAGACTTGATTGATGATAGTAGTAACTCTGCCTTAGCTTTGTCGAAGAGAAAACCATTCTTACTCATATCGTTGTTTACTAGAACCATGTCATGCTCAAGACGGATAGCATCTTGCCACTCGTCAGACCAGATAAAACGCTTGTAGTGTTTGTAAATCTTCTCATTCACTACCACATCTTGGATACAGTAGTCTACCATCTCCTGAGACAGACAGGACCAATCATTAAACTTAGTCTTTGGTTCTCCTAAAGCTGTACCAAGTTCACTGAGACTATGAGTAGTATAAGCAGAGTAGTTGATAAGACGAGAGACAACGAAAGTGTCAATGACTCTACTCTCCTCAATGCCAGTCCTAAGAATCCTGTTAACAACAGGGACATCAAAAGAAAGACCGTTGTGGGCCACCCAGTAGTCAACAGACTTAGCATACTCGTTGAACTCCTCTAGTGTTTTGTAACCTAATCCTCCTTCATGTGTGTATACTTCAGGTGGTTTACCTAATTCCTTACAGACGATACACCAGACCACACTTGGGTCAAGGCCATCTGTCTCGATATCCATCACCACTATCTTCATTTACTCTCCTACTTCTAAAGGAATTATGCACGTCGCGTACATAGAAATACCCATGCATCTAGTTAAGTATGTCCTTTCACTTTTTGCTGCTTGTTCAGTCTTCCAGAGAGAATAAGAATCCTCGCCATCCTCAGTTACAACCAAGAGATACAAAGTCATACTATAATCTCTTCAATAAACTCTCCGTTCTTTAGCACTCATAGTCTTTGTCCTTTACTTTACTCATAGGCATCATCTCATCACAAGGATCATCAACAGCAGTACGCTTAATCCAATCATCAATAGGTCCATTGTTCTCGCCGTAGTGTCCGTACTCATCAAAAGCTTGCTGTTGTTTCTTCTTCATAGTTTGTCTCAGAAGGCTCTTCACCATTTTCAATTCTCCAGTTCCAGTTTTCAAAACATTCCATCACGTGGTGAGGAATAGGCTCATTAGAGTGAATATCAGCTAACTCATCTCCAATACAGACAGAATCCCACACAATACCAAGATCAACGCTTACTTGGTCATGTTCAGACAGTATATCACCAACAGAGTAGTTCTGTACGATGTTACGAGTAAGCTCAACGAACAATTCTGGGCTACACTCTCCGGGCCAGTCTTCTTTATACGTAAAAGTTCTCTTTTGTTTAGTCACAGGTTTACCGTCTAGCTTAGCCATGAACTTTACAAAACCGTTATACCTAGTTCTCATCGTCTCCTCCTCAGAATGGAAGTAGTTTCTCTTTCATAGTAAATGTCTTCAGGTCAAACTGCATAGCACCAGCAGGTCCATCAAGTGAAGCAGGTCTATTCTTTTCAACCTTCAGGTAAGTAGTGTTCTTCTCTTCTGTATCCTCCAAGTCTTTATCCCTATGTAGATCAATGATAACACTAGCACGTTGACCAATCATCTTACAATACTTAGTCTCACCTTGGTCGTTAGTGTGAGCAATAGTTATGATACCCACCCCTAATGTAGCAGCCAGTTTACTAAGACGAACAGACAGGTCAGCCAGTGCTTGTTCCTTACCATCCTCTGAGCTTGAGGTTATCACATCTTGAATAGGTTCGAAGAAGATAAACTTACAGCCACACACCTCCGAGAAGTATCTGATTTGGTCACACAGTTCATCAGCACCCTCGCTATCATCGAGGTAGAACTGGTAGAAGTTCTCGTCCTTTGTCAGATCGTAGATAGCATCTTGTACTTCTTTGTCCTTACCTTTCTCCTCAATGATATCCTGTCTAGTCAGGTTGTCCTTACAGTGGTAAGAGACAAGACCTAAGAGTGTACGTACCTTTGTCTCCTCAAGGTGCCAAGCTGCGATAGGAACTTCCTGAAGCAACATCTGGTACTCAAGATACCGCATGAACTCCGACTTACCAATACCAGTAGGCGCTTTGATAACAGTGAAGTGACCTTGCATAAGCCCAAGTATCTTGTCGTCCAATGCTTCGATACCTGTAGGTACGTACTGGTGGTCAGGTGCATCTTTGTAGAGAGACAGGAACTGGTCAGGAGTATTCAAAACATTCGGTGGCGTATACTTCTGTGCATTCATCCAAGCGTAAAGAAAGTCAGACCCATCACCTGAAGTCAGGTAGTCGTTAGGGTCTTTATGTTTGGTCATAGAGACACGGTAACACTTGTTAGGAAATGCTTTGGTAAGAATCTCCGCTGTCTTATCTCCTGCTTCATCTCCATCAGTGGCAATTACAATACTATCAAAAGACTTGAGGTAGTTGTAGCATTTAGGGTTCTTAAGTACTTGTTTGATAGAACCAGCACCCGGTAGAGCTACGACAGGCCACCTATCACCAAGTAGTTGAATAGCACTAGGCCAATCGTCTTCACCCTCTACGATGGTAAGCTTCTTGCTAGACCCAGCATTGAAGAAGTCCATACCCAAAAGGTGGTCGTTGGTAAACCCCTTGTTCTGAGTAAAGTCTTTAGGTAGAATACGAACCTTAGGACGATGAGGATAGGGGTATACCCTAGAGACTTCCTTCCCCTCTGCATCCAAACCTGTAAGTATATTATACTTCTCACAGATAGATTTGTCAACCCCTCTGTAGCCAATTGGTTCAAAATTTAGTTCACTCTCCATTGTATCTCCCTTTTTTCCACCTTTTGTTGCAAAGCATTGGTGACAATAGTAACCTCCGTCTTCAAATGTAGTGTAGCAGTCGTGTCCTCCACAGTGTGGGCAAGTTTGATGTGTTTTCATTACTCCCCTTTCAGTTTCGCGAGGGTGTGGCAGGCGCGATTGCGAGCCCAATCCAGTTCTTTCTGCGGGTCATCTGGCCACTCTGGTTCGCCCTCACCGATGTCACCTAGTGCCCCCACCGCCTTCGCCAGCTTGGCCTCCAGTTCCTCGCACCGGCTGCACCGCGCCACGCTGCCTTCTGGTATCACCCATTTAGCCATACTCATCAAACTTCTTCCTCCCCTACACAAGAGCTATAATCAACAGTATCCACACTAAGGTCGAAGTCAAACCTATTATCAATTGAAAAAATCTCCGCAATATCTTCCTCGTATAATTCTCCTACAGCTTGTCTAATGGAATCCTCACACACTGAGCAATGCCAATCGTTATAAATATATCTAGTATCACTTCTCTCACAAATACTACAACGCAATTTACTTCTCCGTTTATAATCTGCGAAGCAGATGGGCTTAGCCCACCCTTCTGGTTATAAGACTGCACCGTAGGTGCTAATTTAGTATTCCACTAAGAGCATCTTCAATGTCTGTGCCTGTAGCTGCGCAATGGATAATGAACTCTAGGCCAATGTTAGCCAACTTAGTCTTAGCGTTCTCATCTAGGTGAAACGAATAAGTAGCTCCTCCATCTTCATGCTCCTCTACATTTGCTACTGTAACAGTAAACTCACTCATCTTCTTCTCCTCTCATAAGAGCTTTCCAAGAGACAGGAAACAGTGTGTCTAGTACTTCACTGATTTGATTAGCAACCAGTCGTGTCTCGTATTGTGTGTCCTCTGCACACCGTAGCTTACACATGCCAGCAAAGGCATCCAGTGATCCACTCCAATACCATTCTGTCATAGTGGATTGTGGTAAAAGCATTCGTGCTTGTTCAGGAGCCACTCCCATTTCAAGCGCCTGTAGATAGGCAAACTTAATCTTACCGTCTAGGTATTGTGGGTTATACTCTGGGTGAACAACACCATCGCTTCCCTGCTTCTTGTCCTTACTACGACCACGCCACACATCAGGCTTGTAGAACTCAGGGTCATCATCTACGTATCTACGACTAATCTCATTCCAACGAAGGAACTTGTGTTTGACTAACTGTCTGGCTACGAAGATCGGAGCCTTAACATGAAAGGATGCAAAGGCATGGCCAAAGGGACTCATGTGTTTGTGTTTAGCTAGGTAGCGAATTAGCTTGGTGTCTTTCTCTTGGAACTCCTCATGTTTCTTTCCAAAGCTAACTCGTGCTGCGTTGACTACACTAAGGTCTGATCCCATGTGATCTATAAGAGTTGCTTTAATCATTTAATAATCCAATCCATTTTAGTCCAATCAGTGTCTTCAGGCATTAGTTCTACCTTGTCTCCATGTAACTCCTTCAGTTGGTTAAAGACACCAGCGTTATTCATCTTCAACATGTAGGTTTCCTTGTGGCAGGTGTAGCAAGAGCCGCTGGACCCATAGAAAGAGTAGTACCAGACATCTTCTTCTACCTTAGTAATACCAGAGTTCATACGCCAACTGCTACCAGTGGTATACCCGCCAGACCATCCAGCGAGTACACGATAGTGAGGATCATCCCCATTGATCTTGATGATAACCCAGTTGTCTGGTCTATAGGTGTTACATTTCATAGTATTCTTTTCCTCCTACGTTACTGTCCCTGAATGGTGTGGGGTCAATGTTAGCATCAAGCACATGTTCATTCGCGTCTTGGTCGAAGCTACTGATCTGATCCACACTGTTGAACCAAGTGAATACTTCGATTGGTTTCTTACAGTACTGAGAAGGGTACACTTGGATACGGGTACGAGTAAACAAACGCTCATTCTCATAGTAGATATCAAGTTCTTGAAGAGCCTCAAGAGATACAAGACAGACCTTACCTTTGATTGGGAGAGGCTTAGCCGTAGTATACTCTGGAAGATCAAGGAAAGCAATGTCTTCATGCTCTTCGAGACAATATGCCGCATAGCTATCCTTGGAGTCATCCATGTTGTACCAAGGAATATACTTGTTAACAGTAAGAGCATTAAAATACTTTGACTCATAGCTCTGAGACATGTCGGTACAACCTAGAATAGCTGAAGCATCTGGAAAGTCTTGGAGATTATCCCAGAGAAACACAGGAATACCTGCCCCAAGGTAGCGTAGCTTGGGTAGATCAAAGGTGTGGTTGTACTTTGTGTCTACATTCACAAGAGATTTGATACTTGCAGTGTTAGTGGACATTCTTTTTCTCCGATTGGATTTGCAACTCAAGGATCAGTTCTTTGATAAGAAGCTCAGCCTCTTTGGGTTCCTTTGAGATACCCTCAATGAGAGCATCAGAAAAGTGGAAGACCTCACGAATAGAACTCATGTCATACCTCTTTGTAAACTTCTGTGTCTTACAGTCTGTAAACTTTTTACTTGAAGGCACAGGAGGCAAGTACACAGTGTTATCCTTAGGTGTACGGTACTTGGGGTTGAACGAGTAGGTGTTGGAGTAGTACCACTTGTCCTCCTTCTTACCACCGTTGCCTGTCTCATTACAGATAAGACTGTTACCCTGTCCGTCAAGAAAGGTAAGAACACTTGCAGCAGTAAGCTGATCTTCTAATAGTTTCTTAAGGAAGGGGTCAGCAAGAAGCTCTTCAGGCTCCATTGCTTTGCACATACGCTTGAACAGAGGGCGGACAAACTCCTTGACAAACACACGAGTGTCACTCTCTACACTACCAGACTTGGGACGATACTTACCGAGAGTACCATTGTGAGCCATACGAAGGTCAATGCCGTCAGTCTTACGTTCAAGCACAGGAAAAGGATGTGCGTTACGAAGAACTGTCTCGCCTACAGTAGTGTACCTAAGGTGAAGCATCAACTTCTTGTCGATGAGTTCCTCATTGATGAGACGATACAACTTCTGAGGGTCAGGTTCTTCAGGAGTACGAAATACACTCAGACCTTTGTCGTCTGGAAAAGACAGGCCATATCCATCAGGATTGTTTAGGATAGCTGCTTCGAACTTGTCGTAGGGAATCTCGAAGTGGGGCTCTCGTTGAATGATAAGACACATAGTAGCTCTCCTTATTTAGCTGCTGCTTTTTCAAAGATACTGTACAGAGAAGCATACCTACGCTCAGACCGTACATACTTGGACATACTGGGTACAAACCTTGCATCAAAACTAGAGTAGCCGATGGACTTACAGAACTCGAACATCGCCTCAGTAAAGCTGATACAACGCATGATGTGTTGAAGGTCTACGATACCTTGATAGACGCGAACCTCAATAGTAGAGCCGTTAGAGTCATGGGCTACAGACATACGCTCTTGGCAACGAATACCTTTCAGGCGACGAGCAAGAACAATACCCTCATGTGTGCGACTGATACGGCAGTAGCTATTTTTTGTGTAGTCTGTAGGTCGGTCAGCTACAGCGTTGAACAGTTTAGTCACAGACTTAGACCACTGGTTCCAAGCAGTGAGAAACTTGTTGAAGTGAGGTCTGTCCAAGAAACTATCCTTGCTCACATGAATGTGCAATCCGTTAGACAGATCACGACGAGTGTCGAATACATCACCTACCTCCATCCCTTTAGACCGGCACAACCTCTCAATCTTCTGAAAGAATATCTTCCAGTTCTTACGAAGATAACGTGGGCTACAAGGAACAGTGACCATCTCAAGAGCATGTTGATACTTACCAGAGATACTGCTGTCTTGTTTGAAGATAAAGAAAGGCTCTTGCTTAGGCTCAACCTCTCGGACAATCTGCTGAATCTCTTGAGTAGACAACTTAGAAGATACTTCTAGCTCCATACCAAACATTACATTACTCTCGTTGGACACAGAGCGATACCAGTTGAACTCTGACGGGTCCATTTGAAAAGAATAGTTGTAGTGTTTGTCCCACTTGTCCCCTGTTGCAGAGCTAGACACTCGATTAATATTGACCTCTACACGAGCAAGATACATAAAGGCAAGGTCCACCCGAGGAACTTCTTGCTCAGACTCAGGTTTATCGAGAAGAATAAACTCACTCGAAGGAGAAGAACCATTGAAGTTGTAACTAAGACTTGGCACGTGAAGATTGCCGGGAAGACGCTCCTTCATGTACTCCAAGCTTTCAGTACAAAGGCCAAGCCGAGAGATATAGTCAAAGTACATCTCGATACGCTCAAGAGCAAAGCTGAGCATATCGTAGTCACGTAAAGTTTGCATAAACTTCTCACGATTACGAACCCACCACTTCAGAACAGACAGAATCGTAGTGAACCTGTAAGTCTGGTGAAACAGTGGGTTGTGAAAGAACAGAGCGTCAAACTCGTATGTAATACCCTTGTCGTCTGTGAAAGGGATACACATAGAAGCGTCACCGATGTCGTACTTCTGTCCTTCAATCTCAACTATCCGACCCATAGCCATTCTCCTTCGTCAG
>Ga0209947_1002529_pt1 | contig 10453 bp, 14 predicted proteins | sample SalPonR2_B_D2_MG_FD_185706 | JGI IMG/M metagenome (GOLD analysis project Ga0209947, IMG submission 185706) | Salt pond soil microbial communities from South San Francisco under conditions of wetland restoration - Salt Pond MetaG R2_B_D2_MG... ... | reverse complement strand
GGAGGGGTTCTCGAAGGCCAATATCAACGCCACGATCGACGAGAGCCTCGCGCGGTTCGCCCCGGTGCTGGAGGCGGCGGGGGCAGAGGGGCTGCGGGTGCGCGGCTATGTCTCCTGCGTGGTGGATTGTCCCTATGACGGACCCGTGGCCCCGGCGGACGTGGTGCGCGTAGCCGAGGCGCTGTGGCAGATGGGATGCTATGAGATCAGCCTTGGTGACACGATCGGACAGGGCCGGCCCGAGGCGGTCGATGCGATGCTGGCGGCGGTCTGCGATGCGCTGCCGGCGGACCGGCTGGCGGGGCATTTCCATGACACGTCGGGCCGCGCGCTCGAGAATATCGAGGTGGCGCTGGCGCGGGGGTTGCGGGTGTTCGATGCGGCGGTCGGGGGTTTGGGCGGCTGTCCCTATGCCCCCGGCGCGGCGGGGAATGTGGCCACGGAGACCGTGCATGAGCGTCTGACGGCGCTGGGATACGAGACCGGGCTGGATGCGGACGTGCTGGCGCGCGCGGCGGAGATGGCGCGGGCGATGCGGGGTTAGATAGAAAAATCTTGAAAAGATTTTTGACAAATTTCTTTTCAAGAAATTTGGCGCGTGGAGGAGAGGGTATGACCGAAACGATCAGTATCGACCGGGACGCGCGGGGTGTGGTGACGCTGTGGCTCGACCGGGTCGACAAGCATAATGCGATGTCGGCGCAGATGATTGCCGAGTTGCATCAGGCGGCTATGGATCTGGGCGCGGATGACGCCGTGCGGGTGGTCGTGCTCGCGGCGAGGGGAAAGACGTTTTGCGCCGGTGGTGATCTGGCGTGGATGCGGGATCAGTTCGAGGCGGAACCGCAGGTGCGTGGACGTGAGGCCGCCAAGCTGGCGCATATGCTGCAGGCGCTCAACACCCTGCCCAAGCCGCTGATCGGGCGGGTGCATGGCAATGCCTTTGGCGGCGGTGTCGGGCTGATGAGCGTGTGTGATGTGGTGATTGGCGCAGAGGATGCGCAATTCGCCCTCACCGAGACGCGGCTGGGGCTGATCCCGGCGACGATCGGGCCTTATGTGGCGGCGCGCATGGGCGAGGCCCGGGCGCGGCGCGTCTTCATGTCGGGGCGGCGGTTCGGCGCGACAGAAGCGATCGATCTCGGCTTGCTGGCGCGCGCGATGCCAGAGTCTGAGCTTGATGCCGGTATCGAGGCCGAGGTTGCGCCGTACCTCGACTGCGCGCCGGGCGCGGTGGCGCGGGCGAAGGCGCTGTTGCGCACATTGGGGCCGCGGATCGACGATGCGGTGATCGCGCAGACCGTCGAGGCGCTGGCCGAGTGCTGGGCCGGGGACGAGGCCCCTGAGGGGATCGGCGCGTTCTTCGACAAGCGCGCGCCCCGCTGGCGGGCCTGAGTCGCGCGGATTTGCCGCGATGCGGCGACGGGCGGTCAGGTTTCTGGTCCAATTCGGACCATTTGTGGCATACTATTGCATACATAAATGCAGATTCAGCGCTGCCGGACGGTCAAACCCGCGCGCGCTCGGTTGACCCCATCAAGGGCCGGGTTTAAACCCGGACTAGTCATGCAGCCATCTTGATGCGCCCGCGCCCGCGCATGAAAGGAGCCACCTCGTGGAAGAGATGCTGAGGGAATACCTCCCCATCCTGATTTTGCTGGCCATTGCCATAGGTCTCGGGCTCGTCCTGATCCTGGCTGCCGTGGTTCTGGCGGTTCGCAACCCCGACCCGGAAAAGCTCAGCGCCTATGAATGCGGATTCAATGCCTTTGATGACGCAAGAATGAAGTTCGATGTGCGCTTTTATCTGGTGTCGATCCTGTTCATCATCTTTGACCTTGAGATTGCCATGCTATTTCCATGGGCAGTCGCCTTTCAGGATCTGAGTATGGCGGCATTCTGGTCGATGATGGTGTTTCTGGCCGTTTTGACCGCCGGATTCGCCTATGAATGGCGCAAGGGAGCGATGGAATGGGAGTGAACGATCAAGACGACGCGGTCGTGACCGAAACGCAGGGGCAGGGCCAGGGTAACCAGAGCCCGCGCGTGAAATCCGCGCCGTCGAGCCTCGCCCCGGTTGAAGCTTACGAGCCGGGTGAGACCCGCGAGCCCGCGATGCAGGCGCTGAACGCCGAGTTGCAGGACAAGGGCTTTCTGGTCACATCCACCGAGGATATCATCAATTGGGCGCGCACCGGCAGTCTGCACTGGATGACCTTCGGCCTTGCGTGCTGCGCGGTCGAGATGATGCACACCGCGATGCCCCGTTATGATGTGGAGCGTTTCGGCTTTGCCCCGCGCGCCAGCCCGCGTCAGTCCGATGTGATGATCGTGGCGGGCACGCTGACCAACAAGATGGCACCCGCCCTTCGCAAGGTCTATGACCAGATGCCAGAGCCGCGCTACGTGATCTCGATGGGGTCCTGCGCCAATGGCGGCGGGTATTATCACTACAGTTACAGCGTGGTGCGTGGCTGTGACCGGATCGTGCCGGTCGATATCTACGTGCCGGGCTGCCCGCCGACCGCCGAAGCGCTGGTTTACGGCATCCTGCAATTGCAGCGCAAAATCCGCCGGACAGGGACGATCGTGAGATGAGCAAGGCACTCAAGGAACTGGGCGCATACCTGGAGGTCAAGCGCGGCGATTGTGTGCTGGGCTGGGATGTGACGCATGGCGAACTCAATGTCGATGTGACGCTCTCGAACATCTGCGGGCTGGTGGAGTTTCTCAAGACCGACCAGACCTGCGCGTTTTCCACGCTGGTCGATATCACCGGTGTCGATTACCCCGAGCGCCCCAAGCGGTTCGACGTGGTCTATCACCTGCTGAGCATGTATCAGAACCACCGCATACGCTTGCGCGTGGCCACGCGGGAAGAGGACATGGTGCCGTCGATCACCGAGGTCTTCCCGTCGGCCAACTGGTTCGAGCGCGAGGTGTTCGACATGTACGGCATCCTTTTCTCGGGCCATCCCGACCTGCGTCGCATCCTCACCGATTACGGTTTTCGCGGTCATCCGCTGCGCAAGGATTTCCCGACTACGGGCTATACCGAGGTGCGCTATGACGAGGTGCAGAAGCGTGTGGTCTATGAACCTGTGAAACTGGTGCAGGAATACCGGCAGTTCGATTTCATGTCGCCGTGGGAAGGGGCCGAATACATCCTTCCGGGCGATGAGAAGAAGGAGGGCACGAAATGATGGGCAGCGGTTATGGCATGGGTGGCGGTGGTTTCCTCGTCATGCTGATCTTTGCGGTATTGGTCATCATTCCGTTCTGGAAGCTGTTGCCGAAATTCGGCATTCCCAACTGGGTCAGCCTCGTGTCGATCATCCCGCTCGGGGCGCTGGTCCTGCTTTGGGTCATGGCGTTCCGCGACAAGCTTGACGGAGGACGCAGATAATGGACGGCTCCAAATTCGAAGACACGCTCACGGGTGAGCAGAAAATCCGCAACTTTAACCTTAACTTCGGTCCGCAACACCCTGCGGCGCATGGGGTTTTGCGTCTGGTTCTGGAGCTTGACGGCGAATTGGTCGAGCGGTGCGATCCGCATATCGGTCTGCTGCATCGCGGCACCGAAAAGCTGATGGAGAGTCGCACCTACCTGCAGAACCTGCCCTACTTCGACCGGCTGGATTACGTGGCCCCGATGAACCAGGAACATGCATGGTGTCTGGCCATCGAAAAGCTGACCGGGGTCGAGGTGCCGCGCCGCGCGAGCCTGATCCGGGTGCTCTATTCCGAAATCGGCCGTGTTCTGAACCACCTGCTGAACGTCACCACGCAGGCCATGGATGTGGGCGCGCTGACGCCGCCGCTCTGGGGGTTCGAGGAACGTGAGAAGCTGATGGTGTTCTATGAGCGGGCCTGTGGCGCCCGGCTCCACGCCGCCTATTTCCGCCCCGGTGGCGTGCATCAGGATCTTCCGGCCGAATTGATCGACGATATCGAGGAGTGGGCCAAGGATTTCCCCCGTGTGCTCGACGATATCGACGGGCTGTTGACGGAAAATCGCATTTTCAAGCAGCGCAACGCCGATATCGGCGTGGTCAGCCAGCAGGAGGCGCTTGATTGGGGCTTTTCGGGCGTGATGGTGCGCGGCTCTGGCATGGCCTGGGATCTGCGTCGTGCGCAGCCCTATGAATGCTATGACGAGTTCGATTTCCTTGTGCCGGTCGGCAAGAATGGCGACTGTTACGATCGCTACCTCGTGCGGATGGAGGAAATGCGCCAGAGCCTGCGGATCATCCATCAGGCCATCGAAAAGCTGCGTGCGCCCGAGGGGCAGGGCGATATCCTGTCGCGGGGCAAGGTGACGCCGCCCAAGCGCGGCGAGATGAAGCGCTCGATGGAGGCGCTCATTCATCACTTCAAGCTTTATACCGAGGGGTTTCGGGTGCCCGAGGGCGAGGTCTATTGCGCCGTCGAAGCCCCCAAGGGCGAGTTCGGCGTGTATCTGGTGGCCGATGGCACAAACCGGCCCTACCGCGCCAAGCTGCGCGCGCCGGGCTTTCTGCACCTGCAGGCGATGGACCATATTTCCAAGGGGCACCAACTGGCCGATATCGCCGCGATCATCGGCACGATGGATGTCGTCTTCGGGGAGATTGACCGGTAATGAGTGTGAATTGGCTTGCAAGCGCGACGCGAGGGGCGGGGCGAACGGCGGTGGGGTTCCTCACCGTGGGTTTGCTCTCCGGTGTCGCGCAGGCGCAAGCCGTGCCGTCCGAGCGGATAGAGGCCTTTGTTGCGGTCATGGCCGAGCATGGCTGCCGCATGTCGCCGTTTCAGGCGGATGAGGTGATGCCGGGCGCAGGCTTTGACGACAAGGCCGAGACCAAGGCGATCACCGAACAGCTGATCACCGAAGAGCGTGCGCGCATCCTTGACGGGCAACTCGTGGTCTTTGGCGGGGCCTGCGGCGGCAAGCTCGATTATTCCGGGCGCGAGCGGTTTTTTGCGGCGGTTGCCGATAATAACTGCGTGATGACCATCGACGAGGCCAAACTGCTGTTGCCGCGCGTGGGGGTCGAGATGAAGGAAGTGCAGCTTTTGATGGACAAGATGCTGCGCATGTCTGAAATCCGGCTTTCCTCAGACGAAACGGCGGTGTTCCTGGAAGAAAACCTGTGTGACAAGTTCAAGGGCCTGTCGCCGCAGATGATGGCAAGCACACCAGAGGCGGCGGTTGAACCGCGCAGTGCGGATGAGCTACGAGCCGATTTCATAGAATACATGCAGGGTGTGGGATGCACTCTTGGCCGGAGCGAGGCCGACCGGCAACTGCCCGCCGCAGGGTTCACGACCAAGGAGTTGCGACCGGTGATCGGTGCGATGATCCAAACGGGTGAAGCCGAGATGAATGTCGCCGATGACAGTCTGACGATTTCAGAGGAGCTCTGCCCGCGATGAGCCGGATTTTTCCCGCCTTGGGGCTGCTTGGCCTGACCGCTGCCTGCGCGCTGCCGCCCGAGGGTGTGAGCGAGGCCGCTCTGGTGCGCTACGATTCCGCCGTGACCAGCCTTGGCTGCACCTTGGTGACCGAACCGGATTACCTGGCCGCCGGCATCCAGACCGGCCTCACACGCGAGCAATTGCTCGAGGTGACCGCTTATAAACTCTCCTCCGGAGGCGCCGAACGGCTGCCCGAGGGGGGTATCAAACTGACCACAGGAGCCTGTGCCTGAGAATGCTACGTCGTCTCTATCATGACCAGCCCGAGAGCTTTGCCTTCAGCCCCGCCAACCAGGCCTGGGCCGAGGGGCAGATCAGCAAATATCCCGAGGGGCGGCAGGCAAGCGCGATCATTCCGCTCTTGTGGCGCGCGCAGGAGCAGGAGGGCTGGCTGAGCCGTCCTGCGATCGAGCATATCGCCGACATGCTGGAGATGGATTACATCCGCGCGCTCGAGGTTGCGACCTTCTACTTCATGTTCCAACTGCAACCGGTTGGCAGCGTGGCACATTTCCAGATCTGCGGCACGACAAGCTGCATGATCTGCGGGGCCGAGGATCTGATCGGCGTGTGCAAGGACAAGATCGCCGCCAACCCGTATGAGCTGTCGGCGGATGGCAAGTTTTCATGGGAAGAGGTGGAATGCCTCGGGGCCTGTGCCAATGCGCCGATGGCGCAGATCGGCAAGGATTACTACGAGGACCTGACCGCCGAACGCTTTTCCGAGATCATCGACGAGATGGCGGCGGGCAAGGTGCCGGTGCCCGGGCCGCAGAACGGGCGCTATGCCTCGGAGCCGAAGGGCGGTCTGACCAGCCTCACCGATTTCGAGAGCGGGCGCGCGCAGTATAACGGCAGCGTGCAGCGCGCGGTCGATGTGGGCGACACGATCAAGCGCATTGACGGATCAGAAGTGCCGCTGCTGACGCCGTGGCGTGACAAGGGGGCGATGCATCAGCCTGCCGCCCCCTCGGTCAAGATCAATGACGAGCCGGTCGAGATCACGCCCAAGGTTCACCCGGCGACGCCGGTTGACAAGACCGGCGTGACCGTGCGCGAGGCGCAGGCCAAGACCAAGGCCAAGCCGGAGGCATCCGCTGCCGCGAAGCCGGTTCAGGACCCGAAAGATCCCGAAGTCGAGGCCGGGCAGGGCACCAAGCCCGCAACGCTGGACGCTCCGCGCGAGGGCAAGGCGGATGACCTGAAGATGATCAAGGGGGTGGGCCCCAAGCTCGAGGGATTGCTTCACAAGCTTGGGTTTTATCACTTCGATCAGGTGGCGAACTGGACGACGGATGAGGTCAGTTGGGTTGATCAGAACCTTGAGGGTTTCAAGGGACGAGTCAGCCGCGACAACTGGGTTGAGCAGGCGAAACTGCTGGCTGACGGTAAAGAGACGGAGTTCTCTGCCCGGGCCAAGAAAGGCGAGGTCTATTGAACGCGCCTGCTTGATCAACATAGGGGGTAATTGTCATGTCTGATACGTCGAAGCTGAGCACCTGCCAGATTGTCTGCTGGTGTCTTGCGGGTCTGACCGGGATTCTAGTGCTGTGGTCCGCGAGCGGAGCGGTCGGGTTTTTCGCTGCGCTGCTCTTGGGCGTGGCTTTCGCGGTGTTTGTGGGACTTGTCATCACGCGGCTGGTTTGCACGGGCTACCGTAATGAGGATGCGGGGATAAAGACCAGCGACCTGAAGGAGACGGTGCGCCAGGTTACCGGGATCACCGGCTACAAGGCCCCGTTCGACGAGGATGAGCATGACGCGCCGACGGCATCTGCGACACAACCTTCGGCGGCCCCGGCTAAATCGGCTGCCAAGACCGAAACGGCCGCTGCGCCTGTGAAATCAGGAACCGTTCTGGATGGCGAAAAGGAACTCGCCGCGCGCAAGGGGGAATGGACATACGGCGACGAGGCGCAACCGGCGGCGTCCGCTGCAACGGATGAGGACGATGTCGGCACCCGCCCCGCGGCCCTGAGCGCGCCCAAGGGTGGACAGGCTGACGATTTGAAACAGATCAAGGGTGTGGGCCCGAAGCTTGAGAAACTGTGCAACGAGTTGGGCTTTTACCATTTCGACCAGATCGCGGGCTGGGGCCCGGATGAAGTGGCCTGGGTCGATGCCAATCTCAAGGGGTTCAAGGGCCGGGTGAGCCGGGATAACTGGGTCGCACAGGCTACGACACTCGCTGCGGGTGGAGAGACGGAGTTCTCCAAACGCGTCGAGGGCGGCGACGTATACTGAAGAAGATGGATGATGTCGGACAAGAATGCAGAAACAGCCCGCAAGGGCCGCTTTACCGCGATGGTGATCGCGGGAACCGGCGTGTTCTGGGTTCTTGCGACATTCATCGGCGGCGAAATGGGGCTCAGTCAGCGCGTGCGTGCGTTGTTTGACCTGATGGCATTGGCGGGGTTCATCTGGGCCTTCGTCTTGATCTACCAAATCTGGCGTGCGCGCCAGGACAACCAGGGGTAACGGGATGCTGAAAGAAGAAGACCGTATCTTCACCAATCTCTACGGGATGCATGACCGCAGCCTCAAGGGTGCGCGGGCGCGCGGCCATTGGGACGGCACCGCCAAGATCCTGCAAAACGGCCGCGCCTGGATCGTCGATCAGATGAAGGCGAGCGGGCTGCGCGGACGGGGCGGCGCGGGTTTCCCGACCGGGCTCAAGTGGTCGTTCATGCCGAAGGAAAGCGACGGGCGGCCCGCCTATCTGGTGGTCAATGCGGATGAGTCGGAGCCTGGCACCTGCAAGGACCGCGAGATCATGCGCCACGATCCGCACACATTGATCGAGGGCTGTCTGATTGCCAGCTTCGCAATGAATGCGCATGCCTGCTATATCTACATTCGCGGGGAGTATATCCGCGAGAAAGAGGCGTTGCAGGCCGCCATCGACGAGGCCTATGAGGCCGGGCTGGTGGGCCGCGATGCCTGCAAGTCGGGCTGGGATTTCGACATCTACCTCGTGCATGGCGCGGGGGCGTATATTTGCGGCGAGGAAACCGCGTTGCTCGAAAGCCTCGAGGGCAAGAAGGGCATGCCGCGAATGAAGCCGCCGTTTCCGGCAGGGGCGGGGCTCTATGGCTGCCCCACGACGGTGAACAACGTGGAATCCATCGCTGTGGTCCCGACCATTCTGCGGCGCGGGCCGGAATGGTTCGCGAGTTTTGGACGGGCCAACAATGCGGGTACCAAGATTTTCGCGATATCCGGCCATGTCAACAATCCCTGCGTGGTCGAAGAGACCATGTCGATTTCCTTCGAGGAGTTGATCGAGCGGCATTGCGGCGGCATTCGCGGTGGCTGGGACAACCTCAAGGCGGTGATTCCCGGTGGCTCTTCGGTGCCGTGTGTGCGCGGCGAGAACATGAAGGACGCGATCATGGATTTCGACGCGCTCAAGGAGGTGGGGTCGAGCCTCGGCACCGCCGCCGTGATCGTGATGGACAAGGATACCGACATCATCAAGGCGATCTGGCGGCTGTCGAAATTCTACAAGCATGAAAGCTGCGGTCAGTGCACGCCCTGCCGCGAGGGCACCGGCTGGATGATGCGGGTGATGGATCGTCTCGTGCGCGGCGAGGCCGAGGTCGAGGAGATCGATATGCTCTTTCAGGTGACCAAGCAGGTCGAGGGGCATACGATCTGCGCCCTGGGCGATGCGGCGGCCTGGCCGATTCAGGGCCTGATCCGCAATTTCCGTGACGAGATCGAGGATCGGATCAAGGCCAAACGGGCCGGGCGCGTGAGCGCCGTGGCTGCGGAGTGAATGATTTGACAGCAAACAGGACCATAACGGGCATGCTGCGGAGCGCGACGATTGTCGCGCTTTCGCTGGTGATGCTGGCAGGCTGTGCCGATCGCGAAGAGCGTGTGATCTTCGATGGCAACTACTATCCTGCCAATAGCAAGGGCGAGAAGGCGGAGCGTCGTGACTTCACCGCCTCGGTGCGGCGCGTCTCGCAGGGCCCTGAGGGGGCGCAAAAGGCCGTTCTGCACGAGGCAACGCGCTACTGCCTGCAGAATTTCGGCACCTCCGATATCGAATGGGCTGGTGTGCCTGCGGGTGGTGAGGGGCCGGTCTATGCCCGCGCGGGCGACCGCCTTTCGGTGAGCGGACGCTGCATCATATGGTGAAACCACGCATCATATCAGGCACTTGTCCTGCATGTTATTGCATGACAGGTGCCTGCATATCCATCTCTGGCGGACGTGGGGTGCCGATCCGTGCGCGCCCCGCCATCCGCGTGAAAGGAGATTTGTGATGCGTGTGATTGTTGCTGGCGCCCTCGTCCTTGCACTTGGTGCAGGCTCGGTTCAGTCCAAACCCGGACTGGCGAGTGAAACGGATATAAATGCGGGCCTTCTGGCCGTCGGAATTGCCGACGAGATCCGCAAGAATTGCGACACGATCGGAGGTCGCGTCATCAAGGCGCTGTTTTACATGAACAGCCTGAAGCAACGCGCGCGCGACCGCGGCTACAGCGATGCCGAGATAGACGCCTATGTGGACAACAAGACTGAGAAACGGAAGATGCGCCACAAGGGTGAAGCCTATATGGCCGCCAAGGGCGTCAATCCCGAAAAACCCGAAACGTTCTGCGATCTGGGGCGGGCGGAAATTGCCGCAGAGTCCCCGATCGGGAAGTTCCTGACAGAAGAGTAGACGGATATGGCTGACCTGCGAAAGATCATCATCGACGATCAGGAGATCGAGGTCGAGGGCGCGATGACCCTCATTCAGGCCTGTGAAGAGGCCGGCGTGGAAATTCCGAGATTTTGCTATCATGAGCGGCTGTCCATCGCGGGCAACTGCCGGATGTGTCTGGTCGAGGTCGTGGGCGGCCCGCCGAAGCCGGCGGCCAGCTGTGCCATGCAGGTCAAGGATCTGCGGCCCGGGCCGGAGGGGCAGCCGCCGGTGGTCAAGACCAACTCGCCGATGGTCAAAAAGGCGCGCGAGGGGGTGATGGAGTTCCTGCTCATCA
>Ga0209947_1002523_pt1 | contig 10473 bp, 8 predicted proteins | sample SalPonR2_B_D2_MG_FD_185706 | JGI IMG/M metagenome (GOLD analysis project Ga0209947, IMG submission 185706) | Salt pond soil microbial communities from South San Francisco under conditions of wetland restoration - Salt Pond MetaG R2_B_D2_MG... ... | reverse complement strand
GTGCCGACAGGCGGAACGCTGGTCGATCCCCTTGGGAAGTGTGCGCATCTCGGCCACGCGGTCGTCGATCTTCTGACCCAGCAGCATGCCGCCCCCGCCGGGCTTGGCCCCCTGCCCCACGACCACCTCGATGGCGTCGGCGCGGCGCAGGTCGTCCGGGTTCATGCCGTAGCGCGACGGCAGGTACTGGTAGACGAGTGTCGCGGAATGCCCGCGCTCTTCCGGTGTCATGCCGCCATCGCCCGTGGTGGTGGAGGTTCCGGCCAGCGTCGCGCCCCGCCCCAGCGCCTCCTTCGCGGGCCCCGACAGCGCGCCAAAGCTCATGCCCGCGATGGTGATCGGGATATCCAGCTCGATCGGGTTTTCCGCGAACCGCGTGCCAAGCGTGACCTTCGTGCCGCAGGCCTCGCGGTAGCCCTCCAGCGGATAGCGGCTGACCGAGGCGCCGAGAAAGAGCAGGTCATCGAAATGCGGCACCCGCCGTTTCGCGCCGCCGCCCCGGATGTCGTAGATGCCGGTGGCCGCCGCGCGGCGGATCTCGGCGTTGATCGGGTTGGAGAAGGTGGCCGACTGGATCGGCGCGGTCCGGGGGATGTCGTTGCTCAAGGTGCCATACCCCTCAATAGGCGTTGTCGATGTTGAAATGGTAGAGCTTGCGGGCCGAGCCATAGCGGCGGAATTCCTCCGGCTTCGCGTCGCATTCGCCGCGCTCCAGAAGGTCGGCCAGAAGCTCGAGGTGCTCGGGCCGCATCTCCTTTTCGACGCAGTCGGCACCAAGGCCCTTCACCGAGCCGCGCACGAACAACCGCGCCTCGTACAGGCTGTCGCCCAGCGCATCGCCCGCGTCGCCGCAGACCACGAGGTTGCCCGCTTGCGCCATGAAGGCCGACATGTGCCCGATGGACCCGTGCACGACGATGTCGATCCCCTTCATGGAGATGCCGCAGCGTGAGGACGCGTTGCCCTTGATGACCAGCAGACCGCCATGGCCCGTGGCCCCGGCATACTGGCTCGCGTCGCCCTCCACGATCACGGTGCCCGACATCATGTTCTCGGCGACACCCGGGCCGACGGAACCCGCGACCCGGATCGTCGCCTGCTTGTTCATGCCCGCGCAGTAGTAGCCGGTGGGCCCCTTGATCGTGACGTCGAGCGGTGCGTCGAGGCCCACGGCGATGGCGTGGCTGCCCCTCGGGTTCACCACCTCCCACGGCTCGTTCGGCGTCGTGCCGGCCAGTTGCTGGAGCGCGGCGTTCAGGCCGCGCAGCCCGTCGGCCTCGATATCGTAGACCGCCATGTCAGTGGCTCCAGAAATAGACGGTGGCGGGCTCGGGCTCCCACACGCGGGCGGCGTCGATGCCGGGCAGGTTGACCAGGGCGCGGTACTCGCTGCCGAAGGCCACGTATTGATCGGTCTCGGCCATCACGGCGGGCTTGCAGGCGATCGGGTCGCGCACGACACCGAAACCGTCCTTCGTGCCCACGACGAAGGTGAAGAACCCGTCGAGGTCCTCCAGCGCGCTTTCCAGAGCCTCACCGAGGCTCGCGCCCTGCTGCATCTTCCATGTGATGTAGGCCGCGCCAACCTCGGTGTCGTTCTCGCTCTCGATACGGACGGCATCGCGGCGCAGCTTGCGGCGCAGCGCGTTGTGATTGGCCAGCGACCCGTTGTGCACCAGGCACTGGTCGGCGCCGGTGGAGAACGGATGCGCGCCCTCGGTCGTCACGGCGGACTCCGTGGCCATGCGGGTATGGCCGATGCCGTGCGTGCCGGCCATGGCGGGCAGGTCGAAGCGGGCGGCAACGTCGCGCGGCAGACCCACCTCCTTGTAGATCTCGATCCGGTCGCCGTCGCTCATGATGCGCAGGTTGGCCACCTCGCGCAGCGCCGCGCGCGCCTCGGCCACATGCGCCGCGCCCAGATGCAGCACCGCGTGGGTGTCGTTCCGCGACAGCCGCACAGGCATGCCGAGCCGCGCCGACAACGTCTCGGCCAATGTCGGAAAGACGTCGTCTGGCGTGTCCGACTGCACGGTCAGCTTCGCCTCGCCGTCACGCCCCGCGCCATAGATCGCCACGCCCGCGCTGTCCGGCCCGCGGTCCGTCATTGTCACCAGCATCCCCGTCAGCATCTCGCCCATCCTGGGCTCGAGCGACGGGTCCTTCAGGAACAGGCCAACGATCCCACACATCTGCGTGCGACTCCCTTCTTCAGAACGAGGCTCGATTATCACTGACAGGAATGTTATTCAACCTCTATGAAACACCATCGTCGCCTCAGTGCCCGTCCTCCGCATAGGAGATCACCGACAGGAAGCGGATAGGAAGCACCTCCAGTTCCTCCGGCCCGTGCGGCGCGTCGGCGTCGAAGAACAGCGTGTCGCCCGGTTCGAGGCGATAGATCCGCTGACCGTGGCGGTAGCCCACGACGCCTTCGAGCATGTAGATCATCTCGATCCCGCCATGCTGGAAGGTCGGAAACACGTCCGAGGCGCTGTTGAGCGTGATCAGGTAGGGCTCGACCGACACGCCATGAACCGTTCCGGTCAGGTGCCCCAGAAGGTTGTACTGATGGCCCGCGCGGGTGCCCTCGCGGACGATCTCCACCCCTTCTCCCGCCTTGGTGTGGACAGCCTCGCGCGTTTCCTCGAACTGGCGGAATAGCGCGGTCAGCGGCACGTTCAGCGCTTGCGCAAGGGATTGCAGCGTCGTCAGAGACGGCGAGGTGACGCCGTTTTCGATCTTCGACAGCATCCCGATCGAGAGGCCGGTCTGCTCGGACAGTTCCTTGACGGTGATGCGCTGGTTCTGGCGCAGGGACCGGACCTGCCGGCCGATCGCCGTCTCGAGGTTCCGCTCACGGCCCGGCACGACCCGGTGGGGGTCCTGCAACGGCCCGATCTTGCGTTTTGCCCCTGCCATGACCGCCAGCCCCGTCCTTTGGCTGCCCCGACCCGTTCGGGGCGTTCCCGCCGACGATACGCGCGGTCGACCGCAAGGCACAATGGAGCGCGTATCTGGAATGCACGGCCGCTTCCATCTAGCCAATGCCGCGAGGGAAGACTGCCGCCGCGTCATGCAGGCGCCACAGCTGTCGTGGAGGAGGACGGCCGTGCAAGCGGGACGGCGCCGGGCGGACCGCAGCGACCTGGCCCTCGCGCACCATGGCGTGCTCGGCATGACCGAGCGTCCCCTCCCCCTTGATGGCCTTCGTGTGCTCGATTTCAGGCATTCGGTGATGGGGCCGAGAGCCGGCTTCGTGCTCGCCGATCTGGGCGCCGGGGCGATCCGCTTGGCACAAGCCTCGGGCGATCCCACGTGACGGCTCAACGGCTTCGGCCCGGACTATCTCCCGTTCTATAAACGCCAAAAGCGCGGCGTCTCGATCGACCCGAAGGATGCGCGGGCTGGAGGTCGCCAAACGCCTGATCGGCACGGCCGAAGTGCTGATCGAAAGTTTCGGCACCGGAACCCGGAGCGCCCGGGCCACCCTTCCGTGAGGGCGCCAGCGTGATCGACGTGATGGGCATCGCAGCGGGGCGGCGTGAGGCCCCCGGATACGGCCCGAAGCGCGGCACATTGCAACGCCATCACGGCCCGGATAGACCATGACCACCGCGCCGGAAGGAGAATCCATGATCGACCTAAGTCATCCGTGGTCGACCACGATCATCGATACTCAACCCGGACGCATCGCCGTGCACAAACCTCCGACAAGGGATCTGATCGGCCATAGGACCCGCGCGCGGGCAGCCCGGCCCAGCACAAACGGGCAGAAGCCCGGTACGGCGGCGAGTATGGCGGTGATCTGCACAGGACCGGCGTTTCCGTGCCGCTGGCCCGCCGATCGGAACAGATGCTTCGGGGCGGCTGCATCAAGGGACCGGCGCCGCCCGCCTATCGCTGGCCCCATACCGGCCCCTGACAGGGAAACCGGATCGAGCGCCGCCAGACACGTGACACAAAGACCGACAAGAGGGACACACCAATGACATTCACGACCCGCCCCGAACTGATGGGCACCTTCGGCATGGTCTCGACGACCCATTGGCTCGCCAGCCAGGCCGGCATGAAGATGCTCGAGGCCGGCGGGACGGCCGCGGATGCCGCCGTGGCGGCGGGCTTCGTGCTGAACGTGGTGGAGCCGCATCTGAACGGCCCGCTTGGGGAAGTTCCGGCCTTCGTCCTTCCGGCGGGCGCGGACACGCCGCTGGTGCTCTGCGGTCAGGGTGTGGCGCCCGCGGGCGCAACGGTGGCCCATTACCGGGACGAAGGGCTCGAGATCATCCCCGGCTCCGGCCTTCTGGCGACGGTCACGCCGGGGGCGTTCGACGCATGGATGCTGATGCTGCGCGACCATGGGCGGCTGTCTCTCTCCGAGGTGCTGGCCCCGGCGATCTACTATGCCGAACACGGCCACCCGATGCTGGCGGGCGTGGCGGCCTCCATCGCCGGCCTGCAGGACGTGTTCCGGCAGGAATGGCCCACCTCCGCGCCGGTCTGGCTCCCGGGCGACCGCGCACCCGAGGCCGGCGCGCTGTTCCGCAACCCCGATTGCGCGGCGATGTGGCGGCGTCTCGTCGAGGAGAGCGAAGCGGCCGGCCCCGACCGCGAGGCGCAGATCGAGGCCGCGCGCGTGGCCCATGCCAGGGGCTTCGTGGCCGAGGCCATAGACACCTTCCTGCGGGATGCCTGCGTGCTGGACGCGACCGGCGAAAAGCGCAAGGGCGTGCTGGACGGCGACGACATGGCGACGTGGGAGGCCACGTGGGAGGCGCCGCTTGCCGTCGATCACGCGGGCTGGACGGTCTGGAAATGCGGGGCATGGACCCAAGGTCCCGTGCTTCTGCAGGTCCTGCAGATGCTGTCCGGGGACGACCTGGCGTCCATGGACCCGGTCGGCCCGGAGTTCGTGCATCTGGTGACCGAGGCGCTGAAACGCGCCTTTGCCGATCGCGAAAGCTACTACGGCGATCCGGCGCTGCATGACATTCCGGTCGATACGCTGCTGTCGGAGGCCCACAACGCGGCGCACCGCGCCGATATCGGGCAGGCGGCCAGCCACGATCACCGGCCGGGCCGGATCGAGGGGCTCGAGACACTTGCCGACGCCTTCCTCGCCCGCGCCGCGCGCCGCACCCCCGAGGCGGGCGTGGGCGCCGGCGAGCCCACCATGGCGCATCTGGTGAACCAGCGCGGCGACACGGTCCATGTGGATGTGGTGGACCGCTGGGGCAACATGGTGTCGGCCACGCCTTCGGGCGGATGGCTGAAGTCGAACCCCGTGGTGCCGGGGCTCGGTGTGCCGCTGAACACGCGGGCGCAGATGTTCTGGCTGGACGAGGGTCTGCCGACGACGCTGGCGCCCGGGGCGCGGCCCCGCACGACGCTCAGCCCCTCCATGGCGCGCGGGCCGGACGGGACGTGGTGCGCCTTCGGAACCCCCGGCGGCGATCAGCAGGACCAGTGGCAGGCGACCTTCCTTCTGCGCCTGATCCACCACGGGCTGAACCTGCAGGAGGCCATCGATGGCCCGCTGTTTCACACCGGGCATCTGCAATCGAGCTTCTTCCCGCGTGCGGTGCAGCCAGGGCACCTGCTGGTGGAACCCGCCTTTCCCGAGGCGACGATCGAGGGGCTCCGCGCCAAGGGTCACAAGCTCGAGGTTTCGGCGCCCTGGGCTGCGGGACGGCTTTGCGCCGTGGCGCGCCGTCCCGATGGCGTCGTGAAGGGGGCAGCGACACCGCGGCTGATGCAGGCCTACGCGGTGGGCCGGTAGGGCGCGTTCATCTTGCCGCTCAGCGGTCCTCCATCTGGGCCACGAGCTTGCCAAGGAACATGCCCATGCCGCCGCAGCCCGACTGCGCCCAGCCGCCATCGACGGGCAGCACGGCGCCGCTGACATAGGCGCCCATGTCGGAGGCGAGGAACATGCAGGCATGCCCGATATCGTCGGGCGTGCCGAGCCGGCCCAGCGGCACGGAGGCAGCGACCTTGCCGATGGCCTCCTCGGTCGGGGCAAGCCGTGCCATGCCCTCGGTCCCGCCGATGGGCCCAGGCACGACGGAATTGACGCGGATGCCCTCGGCGCCCCACTCGATGGCCAGCGTGCGCGTGATCATGTCGACGCCAGCCTTTGCCGCGGAGACATGGGATTGCCCCGGCATCGGCAGGAAGGCCTGCGGCGCCGAGATGTTCACCACGCTCGCACCCGGTTTCTTAAGGTAGGCGTGGCTGGCCTTCATCACGTGAACGGTGCCCATCAGGTCGATCTCGACCACACTTCGGAAGGCGTTCGCCGACATGCCATTGAGGCTCGCCGGGAAATTGCCCGCCGCGCCAGAGACGAGCACGTCGAAGTCGCCCCACGCATTATGGACCTCGGCAAGGCCCGCCTCGATGGCCGGAAGATCTCGCACATCCGCCGCGAAACCCTTCGCCTCCGCGCCCAGCGCCTTTAGCGCCGCGACGGTGTCGGCGACCTTCTCCTCCGACCGGCTGGCGACGGCCACGCGCGCGCCGTGGCGGGCGAAAAGCTCCGCTATGCCGCGGTTGATCCCGCTGGTGCCGCCGATCACGACAACCGTCTTGCCGCTGAAATCGATGGTAATGCTCATGATGCCCGGCCCTCTCGCATGAATGTCCGCCTTCGCGCCACGTTAAGACGGGAGAGGCGGCCGGGCCATGGGAAACCCGGACCCGCGACGCCACGTTAATCGCGGGCCTCCTGCAGAGGGCAAATTGACCCCGCTTGCGGGCCGGTGCAGGATCGCCGGCGGCGCGCGTGGACGGCGTGCGGGTCGAGGGGCGGCGAATGTCATCGGAGCAGCAGATTTCCCATTGGGACCGGTCCGCAGCCGAGCCGGATGTCGACGCGCCGTTCGAGGGCGACGCGACGGCGGATCTTGCCATAATCGGCGGCGGTTTCACCGGGCTGTCGACGGCGCTGCATGGCGCCGAGCGCGGCCTCGACTGCCTCGTGCTGGAGGCCGAGCGCATCGGCCATGGCGGATCGGGGCGCAACGTGGGCCTCGTGAACGCAGGTGTCTGGCATCCGCCGGCGGCGGTGCGCGCGGCACTCGGCCCCACCTACGGCCCCCGTTTCGTGGAACGGTTCGGGGCCGCACCGGAATACGTGTTTTCCCTGATCGAGCGGCACCAGATCCGCTGCGAACCGGCGCGGCAGGGAACAATCCACGCCGCCCACGCGCCCTCGGCGCTCAAGGGCCTGCGCGGGCGGCTCGACGAATGGCAGCGGCTGGGCGCACCGGTCGAGTTGCTGAGCGCCGAGGACGCGCACCGCATGATTGGCGGCGGGCGGTTCGCGGGCGGGCTCTACGACCGGCGGGCGGGAACCGTGAACCCGATGGGCTATGTCCGCGGCCTTGCACGGGCCGCACTGGGGGCCGGTGCGCGGATCGCAACGGGCGTGCGCGCCACAGGGCTCATACGAGACGGCGATGGCTGGCGGGTGAAGACGCGCCGCGGGACCATACAGGCGCGTACGGTCGTGCTGGCGACCAATGCCTATACCGACGACCTCTGGCCGGGGCTCTCGCGGGTCTTCACGCTCATCCCCTATTTCCAGCTCGCCACCGAACCGCTGGGCGCGGCGGGCGACACGATCCTGCCGGGGCGGCAGGGCCTGTGGGACACCGCGCCGATCATGACCAGCCTGCGCAAGGACGTGGAGGGGCGGCTGATGATCGGGTCCATGGGCCGGGTCATCGGAGATGCGCAAAGCGGCGTCTCGCGCCGCTGGGCCGAGCGGCAGTTGCGCCGGATGTTCCCCGATCTCGGACCGGTCGCGTTCGACAGCGCGTGGCATGGCCACATCGCGCTGACGCCCGATCACCTGCCGCGCATCCACAGGCTGGCCGAGGGGCTCTATACGCCGATCGGCTACAATGGCCGCGGCATCACCACCGGCACCGTGTTCGGCAAGGCGATGGCGGAGTTGCTGACGGGCATGGACCCCGCCGACCTGCCCCTGCCACTCAGCGACATGCAGACCTTGCGAAGCGGGGTCTTGCGCTCGCGCGTCTACGACATTGCATTCACCGCCAACCAGATCGTGAAAGGCATTGGAATATGACCCAGCCTGCGCAGCAGATCCGCGTGGGCGTCGATATCGGTGGCACCTTCACCGATGTGGCGCTGGAGCATCCCGGGGGGCGAAGCTCCGCGAAACTCCTGACCGATTACGAACGCCCCGAGCGCGCGATCCTCGCCGGGATCGCCGAGGCCGCGTCCGAGGCTGGCGTGGGCCTGTCCGAGATCGGGCAGGTCATCCACGGCACGACGCTCGTGACCAACGCTTTGATCCAGCGACGTGGCGCGAAGACGGCCTTCATCACCACCGAGGGTTTCCGCGACGTGATCGAGATGCGGTCCGAGAACCGCTTCGAGCAATATGACCTTAACCTCGAACTGCCCGCCCCGCTGATCCCGCGCGAGCATCGCTACACCCTGCCCGAACGTGTCGCCGCCGATGGCAGCGTCCTGCTGCCGCTCGATCCGGGCGAGGCCGAGGCGCTGGCCGAACGGATCGCCACGGGCGGCTACGAGGCCGTCGCCGTTGGTCTGATCCATGCCTATGCGAACAACATACATGAATGTATGGTGCGGGACGTCCTGCACCGAGCCGCGCCGGAGCTTGCCGTGTCGATCTCCTCCGTCGTGTCGCCGCAGATGCGTGAGCTGCCGCGCTTCAACACGGTGATCGCCAACGCCTATGTCCAGCCGCTGGTCTCCGACTACCTCGGCCGGCTGGTGTCGGAATTGCAGGCGGCCGAGATCGCGGCGCCTGTCTTCCTGATGCATTCGGGCGGCGGGCTGGTCTCGGTGGAAACGGCCATCGACCAGCCCGTGCGCCTGCTCGAATCCGGGCCCGCCGGGGGCGCCATCTACGCCGCTGGCGTGGCGCGCGCCCATGGGCTGACGAAGGCGCTCAGTTTCGACATGGGCGGGACCACGGCCAAGATCTGCCTGATCGAGGACGGGGCGCCCAAGACCGCAAACACCTTCGAGGTCGCGCGCACCTACCGGTTCAAGAAGGGTTCGGGCATGCTGATCTCCACGCCGGTCGTCGAGATGGTCGAGATCGGCGCGGGCGGCGGCTCGATCGCCTGGACGGACGCGATGGGGCGGTTGCGTGTGGGCCCGCATTCGGCGGGGTCCGAACCCGGTCCCGCCTGCTACGGGAGGGGCGGCGAAACGCCCGCGGTCACAGATGCCAATCTCGCGCTCGGCCGCCTAGACCCCGAGAATTTCGCGGGCGGTGCCATTCCGCTCTATCCCGAAAGGGCCGAGGCCGCGCTGATGACGCTTGGGCTGATGCTGGACGAGGCGGCCTTCGGCATCACCGAGCTGGTGGACGAGAACATGGCCAACGCCGCACGCGTCCATACAGTCGAGAATGGTCGCGATATCGCACAGTTCACCATGGTGGCCTTCGGCGGGGGCGCGCCGCTCCACGCCTGTCGGCTCTGCGAAAAGCTGGGGTTGAAGGAGGCGCTGATCCCGCCCGGCGCGGGCGTGGGTTCGGCCATCGGTTTCCTGCAGGCGCCCGTGAGTTTCGAGGCGACTCGCGGTCTCTACCAGCGGTTCGACACCTTCGACGCCGAGACGGTGAACGCGATGCTCGACGAACTGGCAGAGGCCGCGAACGCCTTCGTAGACCGTGGCGCGCCGGAGGCGCCGAGGGTCACGCGGCTCATCGCGCAGATGCGCTATGTGGGACAGGGCTGGGAAATCCCTGTGGAGCTGCCGCATCGCGCGTATTCGGCCGATGACATCCCGATGCTCGTCGCACGCTTCGAGGAAGAATACCGCACGCTCTTCGGGCGGGTCATCGAGGGCCTCGCGATCGAGGTCACGAACTGGCAACTGACCGTCGCGACCGAGGTGCAACCGGTATCGCCCGCCACGCGCTTCGAGGACGGCGTGCCGGCCAAACCCGTACGGCACCGCCGTTTCTTCGACGCCGCCCTGCGCGAGACCGTCGAGGCCGCTGAAGTGCCCCGCGCCGCCATGACGCCGGGGATCAAGATCGACGGCCCGGCGATCATCGTGGAGGATGAGACGGCGACCATCGTCACCTCGGCCTTCCGCGCCGTGGGACAGGGCGACGGCAGCCTGCGCCTGATCCGGAAGGAGGCCAACGCATGAAACACATCGATTACCAGATCATGTGGGACCGCCTGATCGCGGTGGTCGAGGAACAGGCGATGACGCTGGTGCGCACGGCGTTCTCGACCTCCGTCCGCGAGGCGGGCGACCTTTCCGCCGGGCTCTTCGATGCCGAGGCGCGGATGATGGCGCAGGCGGTGACGGGAACGCCGGGGCATGTCAACGCCATGGCCGAAAGTGTCGGCCATTTCGCCGCCCGCTTCGGGCCGCAGGAGACGCTCGAGGGCGACGTCTACCTGACGAACGATCCGTGGATGGGCACGGGCCATCTTCACGACATCA
>Ga0209947_1002522_pt1 | contig 10480 bp, 8 predicted proteins | sample SalPonR2_B_D2_MG_FD_185706 | JGI IMG/M metagenome (GOLD analysis project Ga0209947, IMG submission 185706) | Salt pond soil microbial communities from South San Francisco under conditions of wetland restoration - Salt Pond MetaG R2_B_D2_MG... ... | reverse complement strand
GGTATCCTTACCCGACTGGTCTGCACTACATTTTTAAAGTTTACAAAAATACCCTGGGCTGTCTCCGGTCGCAGATACACGATGTTATCCTCGCTTTTCACCGCTCCCATATAGGTGGAGAACATCAGGTTGAAATCACGGGGTTCGGTAAACTCACCCTTCACACCACAGACCGGGCAGGCTGCTTCCAGGTCTATCTGATCGGCCCGGAATCGGGATTTACAGTTTTTGCAGTCGACCAGGGGGTCTGAAAAATTGTCCACGTGTCCCGATGCCTCCCAGGTGCGCGGATGCATCATGATAGCGGCGTCCAAACCTACTATGCCGTCATGGAGCTGGGTCATCTCCTTCCACCAGAAATGTTCAACGTTATTCTTCAGCTCTACTCCGAGGGGACCGTAATCCCAGGCCCCGGTTAATCCGCCGTAAATTTCGCTTGATTGGTAGACAAAGCCCCGTCGCTTGCACAGCGAAACCAGTTTGTCCATTGATACTTCCGTTGTTGCCTCTGCCATTATGAAACCTCGCTTTGTAAAAGGGTTATTGCATGGTCGATCCGCTCTAATGTTTTATCTATTCCCAACAGACGTATCGATCCAAATAAGGGCGGCGATGTACGGCTGCCGGTAATTGCCACGCGCACCGGCATCAGCATCGCTCCCAACTTTACTTCTAGTTCTTCCGCTTTCTGTCGCAGCAGCTCCTCTGTACGTTCTTCTCCAACCGACTCAAAGCCCGCCATAAGTTCTCGGTCGGTTTGCAGTATTTCGATGGTTTTTGCAGCATCGAGTTTCTTTGGTATTAACTCCTCTGCCTCGTAGCCTTCGATCTCCTGAAACAAGAACCGTGATAGCGGTACAATGTCGGGCAAAAAGTGGAGCCGCTCTTTCATCAAGGGCATCATTTCCCTCAGCTTCTCTATTTCTTCATTCGTGGGCGCTGTGCCTACAATGTTTTCTTTCTGCAAATAGGGAAGCAGCAGTTCAATGAGCTCTTCATCCTTTTTCTCACGGATATACTGACCGTTGAACCACTCCAGCTTCTTATAATCAAAGACCGCCGGCGCCTTGTTCAGTTTTTCCAGCACAAACAGCTCCTCAAGCTCGCCCTTTGTGAAAAACTCGCGTTTATCATCGTAAGACCAGCCTAAGAGAGAAATATAGTTGATGACAGCTTCCGGCAGGTAGCCCTGGCGGCGAAACTCGATCACCGAGGTTGCACCGTGGCGCTTGGACAGCTTCTGACCGTCCTTGCCCATTACCATTGGAAGGTGACAGTACTGCGGAGGCTCCCAGCCAAAGGCTTCGTATAGGAGAATGTGCAGCGGGCCGGAGGGAATCCACTCTTGAGCCCGCATAATGTGGGTAATGGCCATCAGGTGGTCGTCAACTACATTTGCCAGATGGTAGGTGGGAAACCCATCTGATTTCAGCAGAACCGGATCGGCGGGAATATCTTTATTCTTTTTTTTCATCTCCCCTAGCAGAATGTCCTGGAAGACAGTAGTCCCCTCCAGGGGAACCTTAAAACGAACTACCGGCTTAAATCCCTGGCGAAGGTACTCCTCTCGCTGGTCTTTGGTAAGGTTACGACAGTGGCGGTCATAGCCCTGGCCCTTCTTCTCCTGTTTCTGCTGTTCCCGCAGCGCATCCAAGCGCTCGGAGCTGCAGAAACAGTAGTAACCGTGTCCACTCTCAATTAACTGCTCTGCATAGCGGGTATACAAATCAAAGCGCTCAGACTGCACATACGGGCCGTATCCGCCGTCTTTATTGGGGCCTTCATCCCATTCGATACCAAGCCATTCAAAGGTATCATATAGATCCTGCAGGGCTTGATCATTGTAGCGCTCCCGATCCGTATCCTCTACGCGAAGAATGAAAGAACCGCCCTGGGAACGGGCAAAAAAGTAGTTAAACAGAGCTGTGCGCACACCGCCGATGTGCTGCAGTCCTGTTGGAGACGGTGCATACCGTACACGTACACTCATATATTAAACCTCTTGTTGCGGTAAGATAGTAGTTACTCTTCACAAGTCACGCAATTATACGCTTGCAGAAAAACAGGGTCAAGGCAGCAATTCTAATTATGAATAGTGCATTGCACTATTCATAATTAGAATGCCTCCAAGCGTTTTGATACACAAATTTTTGCTAAGAAAATGAAGCAAATTCTAAATTTGGAAGTCGTAAGACTTCCAAATTTAGAATTGCTCGGGTCAAGGAATAGGGTCCGAGAACAGCCACTTTACCGCATCCTGAATGAGTGGAGTCATAACCACGATGGCAATATTATCTTTACGCTTCTCAATAGCCTTCTGCAGTTGATTTTCATTGTAGCGCCGGAGCAACTCCTCTTTCTGTTGTTCTACCCTGCCGAGGACTTCGTCATCTAGAGTTTTGAACGGATCTAGGGTGAACAAAACCAATACCTTCAAAACTGGATCACGAACGTCATTAGAAAGGGCTAAGAGTTCCTCACGCCCTTCCGAGTGTTCATGCTGCATTAATTCACCGAAGGCATAAAGAAACCGTATCCACTGTTGATGCGGAACCTTTTCTGCTTTAAACTCATAGAAGAATTTGACCATGTCGGCATGGTTCTTGTGAAGTACTTTAGGCATTCCCAGTTCAAGGGAAAACTTCTTAACCAGATTCGGGCGTTTTGCACGCAAGGTCTGCTCCAGAGGCTCAATTTTGCTGATATTGCCCGTTACAAAGTATGAGTGTATAAGAGCCCGCACATAAGATGTACGGGTATGGCCTTTTTGCATTATCTCATTTTCCAGGAAACGTAATAGATCGGACCAATTTTCAGCCTCAAGCAGAGTAAATAGACGCCAGTTCATGAAAAAATAGCTGTCTATTGCTATTATTATGAATAGGAAGATGAGCGGTAAGTACCAGGATGAAGCCCAAAAGCTGCGTGAATATTCGGCTCCAAGCATCATAAAGGGCATAAAAATGACAACTGCAAAGGATAAAAGAATGAGAAGGTTGAAAAGTAAAAAAATTAACTTAAATTTCACGCTTTTTTCTCCTATAATATATATGAGAGAGTGTACTTTATACAATTTAAGGGGTCAACGCAGGAATTCTAATTTTGGAAGTCTTTTGACTTCCAAAATTAGAACAACCTCAAGCCCTTTAAGATAAATTACTTATCCTAAAGAAAAGGTGAGCATTCTAAAATTGAAAATTTTTATAAAATTTTCATATCAGAATCGCTGGGGACGACGGTCACTTATATGAAAAAGGTTTCGGTAAACCAACTACAGGTAAACACCTACATTGATGCTCCTGTCTATCTAGATGAAAAATATATTTTACTCTCTCCGGAAACTCCAATCACCGAAGAGCTCATTAAACGGCTGGAAAAGTGGCACTACGAGCAAATACTCACAGACGGAATCCCCTCAGGTGCCCCTCCGACCTCTGGAGGAGGGAACGAAGGGGAATCTCTACTGGACCAGGATATAAAGGACCATGAGGCAGAGAAACAAGCAACGGACTTTTTTAACAACATGGTTAAAAAGATCGATGAACTTTTCAATCACTTCCTTGAGAAAGGGCTTATCTACCATGATAGTGTCATTGAGATTGCAAAAGAGATCATGGAGGAGCTGAAACACAATAAGAGATTTTTGCTAAGTGTATATATTCCCGAGCAAGAAAACGTCAATTATGTAGTGCCCCACGCGGTTAAGACAGCGGTGTTTGCCCTGGCAGTTGCCGACTTTCTGCGGCTTCCTCCACACAAGCAAATTGATCTTGGAACTGCAGCATTGATGCATGAAATTGGAATGCTCCGCATTCCTCCGGAAGTCTACCAGCACGACCGCCACCTCAGCAACCAAGAGCGAAAGACCATTATTGCTCATCCTGTGATCAGCTATAAAATTCTGAAAGAGGCCGGTTTTCCACCGGCTGTGTGCGTTGCGGTCCTTGAGCATCATGAGTATGTTGACGGTACCGGTTATCCACGAAAACTGAAGGGTGATGATATTTCTCTCTACGGAAAAATAGTAGGAGTAGCATCTGCCTATTCAGCGGCAACCTCTAAACGCCCCTTTCGTGACGGTCGTGATGGACATACTAGTATCATGGACCTTGCAAAAGAGATGGGCAAACGGTATGATGAGCGTATTCTACGTGCTTTAGTCTACACGCTTTCGGTATATCCTATTGGAACCTATGTTCGCATGTCCAATGGGGCCATAGGGATTATTGTAAAAACCGATCCAAAGGAGCCTAAGCATCCATTGGTTCGGCTGCTGCTAAATGAGAACAATACTCCCTTCCGCGATCGTCCAATTGTTCAGCCGAAAGACAATGATGAAGTTGTTATCGAGCGTCCACTTACTAAAAACGAAGTAAAAGAGTTGAAAGAATACATTCAGCAATAACCTCATTACTACCGAAATGAAAGCGATGTACAATATGAAAACTACAACAGTGAATCGTAAGATTGAACAGTTGCTCCTTTCACTGCACACAGAAGCAGTTGGGTCGGCCAACTATGCGGCTGCAGTCGGTGAGCTTAAAAAGCTAATTGCAAGCCCCTATCTTTATCGTGATGATACAAAGTTCAAACTCCCGGAAGGAATTGCGGAGGAGTCTATTATCGTATCAGATGCTCTGGAATCGGTGACTAACGGCATGTATAATCCGGAGGTCCTCAACCGTCTGCAGGAGATTACCGAAGATTCCCCTTTTTACCCGTGGAAGAACGGCGTCTTATCAATACTCTCTTTCTACCAATCCGACAGAGATAATATGCTGCAGCTCCTCGAGCAGATACCCGCAGAAAGCCCGCCAGCAAAACTCAAACCAATACTTCTTCATTTGAGTCGGGTAGACACTACTACTCCCCCCCCATCAAACGCCCATGGCCTGATAGAGGCGGTACGCGAAGACAGGGCCTTTCTACAAAGCGCGGTTGAACAGCTCACAGAGTACCTCGAAGACCAACTGAAAGAGGCTTTCAATGAAACGGCAATGCTCCTGGTGCAGGATCTGCTCTCTTCTTATCCACAAGCCGCCCGGCGTTTGGCCTTGTGGAGTATGCAGACAGCTGCTGAACAGGAATATGACCTGAGCTTTATTCTCGGCCATTTTAAAAAATTGTTTGGAGAAGTCGAGGGGCTGCGCCTTACCGCTATCGCCCTTCAACCAGTTGAACCGGATATTAGCATACTGTTTTGGCTGCGTTATGCTATTGGAAACTTAGCCTCCGGACTTGTTACTCAAACAGAGTTAGCAGCTATTCTATCTCTTATTGCCGATATCATTCAGGACTTTCAAAGAGACGACACTTACCTACAGTTATATGAAAATCGGGAGTACTCGAGAGGACTAACGTCTCTAGTAAAAAAACTATACGATGAGGTTCAAATTCACCTGCGGGACGTTGAAGCTCCGCTGGATAAGTTATTTCACGCACCTACGCCCCCACAGGATGCGTACTCCTGGCTGAATCTTTTAGTCCAAATAAACTCAACCTCACAGGGTTCTCTCTCCACCTCACAGGCCCAAGATGTCTCCGCGGCTCAGAAAGAAACCGAAAGTTCTCCTGCGGCAATTGGTACGGAAACAGCACATCACTGCGACCCTGCCCAAGAGCAGAATGCACCACGGCAACTCGAATTATTTTAAGGAGTAATAGTATGAGCATTGACATCGAAAGTATCCGTCGGAGGAAAGCAGAACTTCTGCAGCCCCAAGCTCTTGATAATCTGAAAGAGTTAGAAAAAATAGTTGAGCCAAAGCCCCACTATGTAGGGCCCGGTCCGTGGCTCAAAGCACTACAGGCGGCAGTAAAAGCGGCAGATCATACTAGGGGAGGACGCAATGTACACAGTTGAGGTAAGCCTGGAGTCAGGTGAACGCCGCGAGTACCCCTATGGCACCCGGGTAAGTACTATTTTTGAGAAAGGTATGAGCAGCCGTGATGCAAACCCGATTGTTGCGGCTTTAGTGAATAACACTCTTACTTCTCTGTCTTACAAGGTAGAAATTAACACTGAGGTCAAACCGGTTCGGCTTTACAGCCATTACGGCAATCGAATCTACCGCCGGTCTCTCAGCTTTCTTCTGGCGAAGGCCTCCCAGGAACTGTTTCCCGACCGACATCTTATTATCGAGCATAGCCTGGGTGACGGCTTTTATTACTATTTTGAAGGTCTATCTTCTGTCTCGGATGAAGATATCCAGCTACTGGAGCAGAAGATGCATTCCCTCGTCCAGCAGGCTCTTCCGATAGAACGACAAGTACTCTCATACGAGCAGACAGTCGAGTATGTAAGTAAATCAGGTTTAGATGCCACAGAAAAACTGCTGAAGTATAAAAATGAACCCAAAATCCCGGTATATAACTGTGACGGCTACATTGACCTCTCCTATGAGCCCTTAGTGGCAAGTACCGACCTCCTGTTTATTTTTGAGCTCCGAAATTACGCTCCCGGCTTCCTGCTTCGATTCCCGCAGTCAAAGAGCCCGGATAAGATTGCAGAGTTTCAAGATAACCCGGTACTCTTCTCAATATTCAAGGAGTATAAAGCTTGGGGGAAAATTCTGGATGTAAACTGCACCGGCCGTCTAAATGAGCTTATCGAAAACAGGGAGATTGCCCATTTTATTCAAGTGGCCGAAGGACTGCATGAAAAAAAGATTTCCCTGATAGCCGATCAAATTCATGAACAACGGGACACCGTGAAGGTAGTACTCATTGCCGGTCCTTCATCCTCCGGTAAAACCACATTTACCAGGCGGCTGGCAATACAGCTGAGGGTTCTCGGATTTAATCCTGTAATCATCGGCTTGGACGATTACTTTCTTCCGAAAGATCAAACTCCGCTTGATGAGCAGGGCAAACCAAATTTCGAAGATTTGCATGCCCTAAATGTAAAACTATTGAACGACCACCTACTTTCACTTTTTGACGGCCAGGAGGTTGAGATTCCAATTTTTGATTTTAAGTTGCAGAGACCGAAAGAGCAGGGAACAAAACTACAGTTTAGCAACCGGAGTATTCTGTTGATGGAGGGAATCCACGGACTTAATCCAAATCTGACTCCTAATATTCCTGAAGAGAGAAAATACAGGGTTTATATCTCCGCCCTTACTCAGCTCAATCTGGATGACCATAACCGAATTTCGACCACCGATAACCGCCTCATCCGACGTATCGTCAGGGACCATCAGTTTCGTGGTAACCCAGCTCTGGGAACTCTGAACATGTGGGATTCCGTCAGGCGCGGCGAGAACAAAAATATTTTTCCCTATCAAAACGAGGCCAATTCCGCCTTTAACTCTGCTCTGGATTACGAACTATCTGTACTAAAACCGTTTGTAGAACCACTGCTTAAAACCGTGAAACCCCATCACGAGGTGTACAACGAGGCTCGGCGACTTCTGTCATTTCTGGAAAATTTCAGCCCTATTCCACCGACACTGGTTCCTCACCATTCGATCTTACGGGAGTTCGTCGGCGGCAGTATTTTTTACACCTAAGACGGCTAAATAAAATGGTTTCATATTTTATAGATACCTTTGTTGTGCTGCTGCCTCTTTTCATCCTAATGGCGGGTGGCTGGATTATGGGAGCAGCTTTCTCAATTCATGAAGATACACTTACCCGAATTTTGGTCGACTTTTTTGTACCCCTGCTGGTTTTTGGCAGCCTCTATCGCTCGGATATTACTCCTTCAGAAATGGCAGACCTTTTAGGCACTGTCAGCTTTATGGTATTTGCACTTTTTGGGAGTGCCATTTTATACAGCCGGCTTACTGGAATTGACATACGCGGTTTTGCCATGCCCGTAATATTTATGAACTCCGGCTTTCTGGGAATCCCGCTGATGAAACTCTGGAGTGGTGAATCGGCCATGAATATTATTATTGTGTTTGATCAAATCCAGACTTTGTTCATTTTCACTTTAGGTTTTTTCATTGTCGGAGGAGGCTTCACCCTGAAGGGTCTGAGACTTTCCCTGTTCTCTCCCATTCTTTGGGCAGTAATACTGGGCTTCAGCGCCAATTTACTTAATATTGTTCTTCCGACTGTACTAATCGATACCTGCAGCTTTGCAGGTGATGCGGCCCCTCCACTGGCTGCGTTTGTAGTAGGCTGCTCACTCAGCTCCAAAAAGCCCTATGTTGACCGTCATATAATTGGAGGGATTATTCTCAGAATGGGAGTCGGCCTTTTGATCGGTCTTGCAAGTGTATTAATCTTCGATTTGCAGGGTCTCACGAAAACGGTGGTGATTGTGGCCTCGGCACTCCCTGCAGCGGTGTTCTCCTATGTACTACCCTCCCGTTATGGAGCAGAAACTGGGCATGCACAAAATATAGTGGTCATAACCACCATACTTAGTGTCTTTACCATACCCCTTACCTTTGCACTGGCTCGGATGGTATAAAACCTGCTGCGCTGTCACTTATACGGGCTTTTATCTGTTTAAGGTCTATCCAACTGCTCCAAGCCCCCCTTTTGGTAGGAGCCTTCAACATTTCCGGCAGCATTTCTAAAAAATCATTTCTGTCTATCTCATAGGCTCCAAAATGAGTAAGATGCTCGGTGTATACCTGGCAGTCGATTAAGCCAAAACCTTTCTCTTCCAGCGCCTTTGTCAAAAGCACAAAGGCAGTCTTAGAGGCGTTACTGGTATGGGAGAACATAGATTCACCAAAAAAAGCACGGCCCAGGGAAACTCCATATAAACCGCCTACCAGCTCTCCCTCCTGCCATACCTCAACTGAATGGGCATAGCCTAAATTGTGGAGGTGGGTATAAGCCTGCTGCATCTCACTCACAATCCAAGTACCATCCTGCTCTTTTCGAGGTACCTGTGCGCATGCACGTATTACATCCGGGAAAGCCTGATCTACAGTTATGGTGAAGGCGCTCTTCCGTAATTCCTTTCGAAGTGATCTTGGTATATGCAAATCCTTCGGGATGAGGATAAAGCGAGGGTCGGGGCTCCACCACAAGATGGGACTCTCGTCATCATACCAAGGGAAAATGCCCTGCCTATATGCAGACAACAGAATCCCCGGGGAGAGATTTCCATGCACGGCTACAATCCCGAGGGGTGAAACATCCTCAAATGAAAATTTAAGGTGCTGGTCCTCGTTCAGCCTGGGCACATCACGTAGATTCAGCATCAATATGTATCTCCCCTTCGCGGACATCAACCACTGCCTTACCCCCGTTCTGTAAATTACCAAACAGAACTGCATCTACAAAGTAATCTTTAATTTTTTCCTGGATAAGACGTGAGATATTTCGTGCGCCGAATTCCATAGAATACCCGTTATCAGCAAACCACTGTCGGGCAGCATCGGTCACCTCCAGCTGGACCTGCTTCTCTTCAAGCTGCTGTCTAAACTCTCGCAACTCCTTATCTACAATCTGCAGCACAACTTCATTGGGAAGTCGATTAAAAGTAACTACCTTATCCAAACGGTTACGAAACTCCGGACTGAAAAGGCGGTCTACCGCATCGCGAATAGCGACTTCGGAAACCCGCTTTTCCCCAAACCCAATCATCGGCTTATCTAAATCACGGGCTCCGGCATTACTGGTCATTATCAATACTATGTTGCGGAAATCGGCATGACGACCACTGTTGTCGGTGAGAGTCGCATAATCCATTATCTGCAGCAGTATATTGAAAATATCCTGATGGGCTTTCTCTACCTCGTCTAACAACAAAACCGCATGGGGCTGTTTGCGAATGGCATCCGTGAGCAGCCCTCCCTCCTCGTAACCGACATAGCCGGGAGGTGAACCTACAAGGCGGCTGACTGTGTGTTTTTCCTGATATTCACTCATATCAAAACGCAATAGCTCTACTCCCAGAGTTTCGGCTAATTGGCGTGCAAGTTCCGTTTTGCCAACTCCAGTAGGTCCGACAAACAATAGATTTGCTACGGGGCGGTCGGCCTTTCCAAAACCGGCCCGTGAACGCTTTACCGCCTTAGCCACCGTATCCACGGCCAGGTCCTGCCCATACACCTGTTTTTTAAGGTTTTCATCTAAATACTGAAGCTGCTCCGTCTCATGGGTAGACACCCGTTTCTCGGGAATCCGAGCAATCTTGGACACAACCCGTTCAATCAGATGCTCATCGATAACAATAGTCGGGGCTGCCTCCTGTTCCTCAGAAACATCGTTCTCGCCGGTTTGCTCACTAGGAGGGCTTTTATCACTTGTATCAAGCTGCACGTTCTCCAGGGGCGTGCCAAGCTGTCGCTGAAACGTAAGCATCTGAGTATATGCACCGGCTTCATCCAGTACATCAATTGCTTTATCCGGCAAATACCGGTCATTTATATATTGATCAGATAAATCTACAACTGCCTCTAGGGCACTGTCCTCGTATTTTACCCCGTGATACTCTTCGTAGCGTCCACGAATTCCCTTCAGTATTTCCAGAGTTTCATCACGGCTGGTTTCCTGCACTTCGATCTTTTGA
>Ga0209947_1002519_pt1 | contig 10494 bp, 10 predicted proteins | sample SalPonR2_B_D2_MG_FD_185706 | JGI IMG/M metagenome (GOLD analysis project Ga0209947, IMG submission 185706) | Salt pond soil microbial communities from South San Francisco under conditions of wetland restoration - Salt Pond MetaG R2_B_D2_MG... ... | reverse complement strand
GTCGGGTGCCATGGTCACCCGGATCTCCATACCACACATGTCGCAGACGAAATTCCGACGGATCTTGCGCAGCTCGCCCGTCGGTGGCGGCTCGGGCGGCAGTTGCGTCATGCTGCGGAGCATGGCGATGCCACTTTTCCACAGGACGTAGCCGAAGAACACGCCCATGGCGACCCAGACGATGGTCGACGCAGCCGGCATGCGTCCACGCTAGCCACACGGAGCGGACACCCCACGAGCCCGGCTCACGGGTCGGCGGGCGTCACCCGTTCGACGACGAGGGCGTTGCCCATGCCGCCGCCCTCGCACATGGCCTGCAGTCCGTAGCGGCCGCCGGTCCGTTCGAGTTCGGTGATCAGGGCGCACGTGAGTCGTGTGCCCGAGGCTCCGAGGGGATGACCGAGCGCGATCGCGCCGCCGTTCACGTTGACGCGATCGATCAACTCGTCGGGCCGAGCACTGTCGCAGCCGATCTCGTCCAGCCATGCCAACATCGCCGAGGCGAACACCTCGTTGACCTCGAAGCGGTCGATGTCGTCGAGAAACGCCCCGACCCGCGTCTCGCCTTCGAGATACTCCCGAACCGGCCGCTCCAGCCCGGTGGCGCTGCGCAGGCCCGGCTGCCAGTGCGGGTTCGGCAGGCAGCGCGCATCGAACACCAGATCGACGTCGCGCGGCACGCCTCGTTTGAACGCAAAGGACTCCAGCACCAGGTGCGAAATTTCCGACGGGCGGCCGGCACGGACCTGTTCCCAGATCCGGCGGCGCAGCTGGTGCAGGTTCAAGGCGCTGGTATCGATGACGTGGTCGGCCCGCGCGGCCAGCGGCTGCAGCATCCGCCGCTCCTCCGCGATCGCCTGAGCCAGCGTGCGGCCCTCGCCGAGCGGATGACGCCGGCGGGTCTCGGAGTAGCGCTGGATCAACACTTCGTCGTCGGCCTCGAGGAAGATCACCTCGACCCGGAACGGGAGGGTCTCGAGCACGTCCGGCAGCGCGGCCAGCGCATCGAGCCCGGCCCGCGCGTCGACGCCGATGGCGACCCGGCGGAACCGCTCCGGCACGGCCTCGACCTGCTCGGCCAGCGACGGCAACAGCGTGGCCGGCAGGTTGTCCACGCAGTAGAAGCCCTGGTCTTCGAGTGCGTTCAGGGCCACCGACTTGCCGCCTCCGGACAGGCCGCTGATCAGAATCAGGCGTGGCGCGTCAGCGTTGCCGGTCATGGCCCATCAATCGCCCGTGGCGCTCGAGAAAATCGCTGGTTGCGTCGAAGCCCTTGAGCTTCAGCATGAAATTGCGTACAGCCGCCTCGGCGATCACCGCCAGGTTGCGACCGGGCAGCACCGGCAGAAGAATCCGCGGGACATCCAGGTCCAGCACCCGGGCGTCGTCGGACCGTCCGGAAAGCCGGTCCATCGACGACTCGTCGCCGGCCTGCGGCTGGTGCAGGTGCAGGATCAGGCGCAGGAACTTGTTGCTCTTGATCGCGGCGTCGCCGAACATCCGGCGGACGTTCAGCACGCCGAGGCCGCGCACTTCGAGACAGTCGCGCAGCGCCTCGGGACAGGTGCCGTCGATGATGTCGGGCGTCATCTGCGTGAATTCGGGGCTGTCGTCGGCGATCAGCCGGTGGCCGCGGGTGATCAGTTCGAGCGCAAGCTCGCTCTTTCCGGCGCCGGGATCGCCGGTGATCAACACGCCGATGGTGAAGATCTCCATGAACACGCCGTGGACCACCTCGCGGTTGGCCAGCGCGCGAGTGACTTCGTACTGCAGAGTCGAGACCAACTCCCAGGCCGGGCGCGGGCTCTTCAACAGCGGCGTCTGACTGTCGGCGGCCTGCTCCTCGAGATCGTCGCCGACCTCGCCGCCGCCGGCCACGATCAGCGCGGCGGGCTTGCGGGCGCAGATCTCGGCCAGGGTCTGCCAGCGCTGGCGGGCATCGAGCTTGTCGAGCCAGTCCAGTTCCTCGTCACCGAGCACCTGGACCTGGTTCGGATGGATCAGGTTCAGGAAACCGACCAGCGACGGTCGAGTCCGGAACGACACGGCGGAAAGACTTCGATGAGCGGCCTGGCGACGACCTCGGACCCAGTGCAGTTCCAGCCGCTCGCCGAGGCGTTCCACCAGGTCGGCAACGGCAAGGGTCTGGTTCACGGCTCGAATTCGTTCAGAACGCGAATGACGTCGTCGACATCGTCGAGTTCACGCAGCCGCGAGCGCTGGCCCGGGTCGGAAAACAGTTCGGCGATGGCGGCCAGCAGTTTCAGGTGGCCCTCGCTGCAGGTCGACGGCACGGCAAGAACGAAGAACAGGTCGACCGGCTCGGCGTCGGGGCTGTCGAAGTCGATCGGTCGAGTCAACCGGACCAGCGCCCCGGACGCGCTGTCCTGCTCGACCCGGCAGTGCGGAATGGCCACGCCGTGGCCGAGTCCGGTGGACCCCAACCGCTCGCGCTGGCACAGGCCGTGGAAAATATCGCGCCCCGACGCGGCGTCGGCGGCGCCGCCGAGCAATCGCGCCGCCGCTTCGAGCAGGGATTTCTTGCTCGATACGGTGCGATCCAGCGCAATGCGATCCGGAGTCAGCAGGTCAGCGAGTCGCATGGCGTGCGGCGTGGTTCGGGACGTTCCAGGGGAGTGCGCAGTCGCGCTCAGCCGGCTTCTGCCCGGCGTTCGGCGCGATGGTGATCCGTGATCTTGTCCTTGTGCCGCCGGACCTGCCGGTCGAGCTTGTCCATCAGCAGGTCGATCGCGGCGTACATGTCCTCGGCATCGGCATCTGCGTGGATCGGCTTGGTGCGCCCGCCGACGTGGATGGTGCCCTCGGCGAAATGCTGGACTCGCTCGAGGCGAAGGACCACGTGGACCGAGGTCAAGTGATCGAAGTGACGCTGCACGCGCTGCATCTTCTCGGACACATAGGCGCGCAGGGCCTGGGTGACTTCCACGTTCTGTCCGCTGATCTCGATCTGCATGGCGTTGCTCCTCTGGCTGGTTCAGCCGCCCGGGACGCGTCGATCCGCAAATCGGACCGGCGGCGCCCCGACGGACGATCAATGGTATACCAGTCGCCGGGCGCGCTTCAGCCCGTCCTTCGGATCGCCCTGTCGGGACGATCGCCCGGAGCGCCGGACCACCGGCGTCAGCGAGCCGCCCGGCGGCGACGCGATGAGTTCGGAATGCCGAGCTGCTCGCGGTACTTGGCCACGGTCCGCCGGGCCAGCATCAGGCCATCGGCGGCCAGCCGTTCGACCAGCGCCTGGTCCGACAGCGGCTGTTCGGGCGGCTCTTCGGCGACCAGGCGTTCGAGCCGGGCCTTGACCGCGGTCGCTGACACCGGCTGCCCGTCGCGGGTGGGAATCGCCACCGAAAAGAAGTACTTCAACTCGAAGGTGCCACGCGGCGTGTGCATGAACTTGCCGGTCGTCGCGCGCGATACCGTGGACTCGTGGACCTCGACCCGCTCGGCCACCTCCTTCTGCAGCAGCGGCTGCATGGCCACGTCACCGCATTCGAGGAAACCGGCCTGGTGCCGGACGATCGCTTCGGCCACCGATCGAAGCGTGTGGTTGCGCAATTCGAGGCTCGAAATCAGCCACTGGGCTTCCTTCAGGCGATCCTTGAGGTAGCTCTTGTCGTCGCCCATGGCCTTCTTGATCAGCTTGACGTAGGCGTCGTTGAGACGCAGCCGCGGGTCGTTGTCGCGGTTCAACCGGACCTGCCAGCCTCCCTCGGACGGGAACACGTAGACGTCGGGAACCAGGTAGTTCTCGTCCTCGCGGCCGTAGCGTATGCCCGGGCGGGGATCGAGGCGCCGGACGACCGCGAGCGCGCCCTCGATGTCTTCGACGCCGAAGCCGGTGCGCCCGGCCAGCGCAGCCGCATCGAGAGCACCGACGTCGTCGAGGAAGTGCTCGATCAGGTGCTCGGCCAGTCCGCGCGATGGCGTTCGGGACGGCAGGGTCCGGGCCTGGATCAGCAGGCACTCGCGGAGATTCCGCGCCGCCACGCCGACTGGCTCGAAATGCTGGACACGGCCGAGCACGGCGACCACTTCGTCGATCGAGACCAGGTACTCCGGGGCCAGCGACGCGCGCAGCGTGGCCAGATCATCGGCCAGGTAGCCGTCGTCACCCAATGCGTAGATGATTGCGCGAGCGATCGCTTCGTCCTGCTCGGAAAAGTTCGCGAGATTGGCCTGCCAGAGCAGGTGCTGAGTCAGCGATTCAGCGTCGGGGTCACTGATGAACCGGTCGTAATCGGGCGCCTCGGCGATTTCGGAGAACCCTTCGGGAAGGTCGTTCCAGCTGTCGTCGCGGAACTCGTCGATGCCGTCGTCGACAGGCTCGTCCCAGGAGTCCGCCTCGCCGTCGATCTGCCCGTCGCCGGACTCGTTCGACTCGCCCGGCGACTCGAGCTCCAGCAGCGGATTCGATTCCAGCGCCTGCTCGAGGTGTTCGCGCAGTTCGAGTCGATTCAGCTGAAGCAGGGCAATGGCTTGCCGAAGCTGCGGCGCCAGCTTGAGTTTCTGCCCGAGCTTGAGCTTGAGACCGGTCTGCAGAGCCATGCCGGCATTGTAGGTCATTGCCGGCCGACCGCCGAAGGGACGCAGAGCGACAGTTTCAGAGCGCGGCAAGCACCCGTGCGCGGTGTGGCGCGAGCGGATCGGAGCGGATGAACGCCATCACCCGTTCCAGGTAGTCCGGGTGCAGGTTCAGCAGACGCTGCATGGACGAGGCGTCCGGCTCGAGACCGAGCGGCCCGAAACTGGCCTGGCCCTTGTGGGCCACGAAGGCATCGTCGCAGAGCCGGTGGGTCCAGCCGGCGGCACTCGCCCGCATGCACCAGTCGTTCTCTTCGCCATAGCCCTTGCCGAAGGTCTCGGCATCGAAGTGCCCGACCGCGTCGAGACAGGCGCGGCGCAGGAACATGCAGAACCCGACCGCGGTCGGCAGATCGGGATAGGCCGGCGCGGATGCCGCGCAGGCGCGCGCCCAGCGCTCCACGTCGTCGGGCACCGGCCCGGCCTGGCAGAACTCCGGTAGCGAGGCGATCTCGCCGTTATTGGTCCAGGGCGTGATCGACGCCGCGTCGGCACAGGCCTCGGCGCATCGACGGATCGCGTCCAGCCAGTTGCCAGCCGGCACGGTGTCGGAATTCAGTAGAACGACGTCGCGGTCGCCGGCCATCTCCATGCCCCGGTTGACGGTCCCGACGAAACCGAGGTTTACTGGCTGGCGCTCGCAGTGCCAGCGGTCACCGCCGAATTCGGCCAGCAAGCGGGGAATCGCGGGATCGGTCGAGGCGTCGTCGATAACGATCACTTCGTCCGCATCGGGATCGATCGTCGCGCGCAGGGCCGCCAGGCAGCGCCGGGTCTCGACCGGTGCGTTGAACACCGGCACGACGATCACCGGCCCGCCGACGTTCGCCGCGGGTGTCATGTCGGTGTGTCGTCGGGGGCTCGCCAGCGGTGCGCGAGTTCGACCAGCCCCAGCGCGCGGCTGCGCCCCGAGACGGTGAACTCGGCCTCGACGGTGTCCTGCAGGCGCAGGCCTTCCGGGTCCATGGCGTGGGCACGGACGATGTAGCTGCCCGGCAGCAGGGGCAGGTCGTAGAAGTCGAGTCCGATGGCGTACCGGCCGTCTCCGATCCGGGCCGGCTCGACGCCGTCGTGGTCGGTCGCGATGCCGTAGACCGGGGTGCCGTCGGCGCGAACGATGCCGACCAGGGCCTGCGGCGTCCGCCCGTCCGGCGCATACAGCTCCAGGTCCACGCCGAGACCGGCGCCGCTCTCGATCCGCAGCGGGCCGTCGGTCGAGGCCGGCCGCAGCAGCAGACGGTCGACTCGGTACCGGGCGCCGTCGAGTCGCGCCGCGCGGGCCTGCTCCCGCGATTCGGCGTCGCGGCGTTCGTGCCAGGCCAGGTAGGCCTGGGTGACCTCGAACACGTCGCCCCAGGCCCGCACGCGACCCTGCTCCAGCCACAGGGCGTGGCGGCACAGCTTCTGGACCTGGTACATGTTGTGCGAAACCATCAGCAGCGTGCCGCCCTCGGCCAGGTACCGCTCGATCCAGCGGATGCAGCGCTTCTGGAACGACTCGTCGCCGACGGCCAGGACCTCGTCGGTGATCAGCAGGTCGGGCCGGACCGAGGCGACGACCGCAAATCCCAGCCGCACCACCATGCCGGACGAGTAGTTCTTGATCGGTTCGTGGATCGCTTCGCCGATGTCGGCGAACGCCAGGATGTCATCCAGACGTTCGTCCACCTCGGACCGGGACAGGCCGAGAAACGCGGCGTTCATCCGCAGGTTCTCCAACCCGGTCACGTCGGGCTCGAACCCGGCGCCAAGTTCGAGCAGGGCCGCGATGCTGCCGCGGGTCTCGACCCGGCCCTCGCTGGGCGCGAGCACGCCGGTGATGAGCTTCAGCAGCGTGGACTTGCCCGCACCGTTGGCGCCGATGATGCCGACCGACTGGCCGGGACGGACCTCGAAATCCACGCCCCCGAGCACGCGTTTGACGCCCTGCGATCGGCCTGACCGCAGGATATCCAGGATCGCTCGCCAGCGACCGCCCGCAAGCGCCCCGGCCGGGTACGCCTTGCCGACGCCGGAAACCTCCAGCAGCGGCGCGGTCACAGGTAATCCTCGAAATACGGAGCCAGGCGACGGAAGAACGCCCGGCCGGCCAGCAGAACCAGCAGCGAGACCGGCAGCAACCACAGCGTGCGGCTGCCCGGCAGTACCTGCCCGTGCAGCAGGGCATCGCGCAGGTCGTCCACCAGGCCGGCGATCGGATTGAACAGCCACAGGGACTGCAGCGATTCCGGCAGCATCTCGGGCGCGTAGAGGATCGGCGTCAGAAAGAACCCGAACATCAGCAGCGTCGGCAGCAGCTGCTCCAGGTCCCGATAGAAGACCCGGAGCGCGCCGGCGATGAAGCCAAGGCCCGCGGCGAAGGCGTAGAGCACCGCCAGAGTGACCAGGGCAGCGCCCAGCCCCTGCAGGGTCAGCTCAACGCCGAACAGCGGCAATGCGGTCAGGACCGCGACGTAGCCGAGCATCTGGAGCAGGAACGCCGCGGTCGCCGCGCTGAGCGCCAGCTGGTCCCGGGCCAGCGGCACCTTGCTGATGAGGTTGGCATGCTCGGGCATGCTGGAAGCCGCGCGAAGGATCGCGTCCTGAAAGGCCAGCCACGGCCACATCGCGATTGCCAGCCAGGCAACGAACGGAATATCCAGGCCTTGCGGGACGCGCGCCCGGAAGATCACGCCGAACACGAAGCCGTAGACGCCCAACAACAGCAGCGGCGTCAGGACCAGCCAGAGCCAGCCCGACCGGCTACCGACGAAGCGGCTCCGGAGGTCCCGAAGCAGCAGGTCGCGGAACATCGCCGGCGTCGCTCGCGATCAGTCTCCCGACTGGATCGCGTCGATCAGTTCCTGGGGCGGCGGATACCGCTCGAGAATCTCGGCAACTGCACCGTCGGCCAGTTCCAGTTCACCGCCCATGAGATCGCGCATCAACCGATCCAGCAGCTGGTCGCGGTGTCGCTCGCGCGCTTGGGCGGTCAGCTGTTCGCGGACCTCCTCGAAATCCTGCTGGCCGCCGGCGGCACGCTCTTCGACGAGCACGACGTGCCAGCCGAACCCGGATTCGACCAGGCCCATTTCACCTTCGTCCAGTTGCGCGATCCCGGCCGCGAACTGGGCTTCGAGCGTGCTGACGTCGATCCGTGCCAGGTGACCCTTGTTCTGAACGACGCTCGGGTCGTCGGACGAACTGCGGGCCAGCATCGCGAACTGCTCGCCCTGTTCGAGTCGCTCCATCAGCGCCGCGGCCCGGGCCTGTGGATCGTCCCGGAAATCCCGGACGAGAATGTGCTTGAACGTCACCGTGTCGGGCTGGGTGAACTGCCCCGGATCGCTCAGGTAGATTTCGCGCGCCTGGTTCTCGTAGCTTTCGAGTTCACGCTCGTCGAGCCAGTTCTGGCGGTATTTCTCGGCCAGCCGGACGGTCATCATGTGCAGGAGTTCGGCCTGGAAATCGAGCGTATCGGCGATGCCGGCCTCGCGCCCACGCTGGGCCAGAGAATGCACCGTCAGGAGGTCCTGGAGCAGCTTCTCGAGTCGCTCGGGGGACGAAACCACGCCGGCTCGATCGCCGGCCGGAACGGCCATCATGCGACCATGCAGATCCATCATCGAGATTTCGGTCTCGCCACGAGCGGCGATCAATGGGCTGTCCAGGTCGATCCGGACACTGCGTTCGATGGCGAGCGAACTCGTGCAGGAAAGAATCAGAGTGAAAAGAACGATGAATCGCATGACGGTATTTCCTTCGAAAACGGGTGACTCAAGATGAACCCGCCCGGACAGTGCCGGGCGGGAAGCGCGTGAGTTTCGATCACGAATCGCGGGCGTGGTTCCCCGGTCCGCGATTCGTCAATTGACCAGCGAGTTGATGATATCGCCGCAGACCGCTGCGCCCGTGGGGTTGGAGGCTCCGGTGCACGCCCAGTCGTCGTACGGCGGATCGTCGTTCGCGGTGTACAGGATGTTCAGGTAGTAGGTCGTGTTCGGACTCAGGACGCAGTCGAAGCCCCCACCCGAGTTGATGCCCCAGCGGATCGCACCCTGACCCACGAATTTCTTGCAGTTGGCATCGTTCAGATCGGTGAAATCGCCCGGACACTGGCTGAGTGTGATGATCTTCTCCCCGCTGGGGACGAAGGTCTGGAGGACGTCGAAGGTCACCCGGCCACTGACGCCGGTCGTCAGGCCATCCGTGTCGAAATCGAGTTGCGCATACCGCCCGTTCTGGATGGCCATGTCGCGCCCGTTTCCGTCAGGGAACTCCTGACCGAACAGCTGGAACCAGGTCGTCGTCGTGGCGCTGCTGCCGTCGAGGATCTGGGTATCCCGAATCAGACCGGCCGGCGGCACCCGGCCGTCGTCGATACAGAACTGCGGAACGCCAGTGCCACCGCTCGGGTTGACCGTCAGTGAAACGTTGGCAGTGTCCGACACCGGACCGTTGCTGCAATCCAGCGTCACGTTATAAGTCGTATTCGGCGCCAGCGCGGCGGTCGACACGGACTGGCTGCCGCTCGGCAGTTTCGCGCCGTTCCACGTAGTACCTGCGAGGCCGGAGCCTTCGCATTCCCAGGCGCCGCGGCCGTTCCAGTTGAACAACACGCTCTGGCCCTGGGTCACCGTAGTCGGCGAAACGCTGAAGCCGGTGATCGAAACCTGGACATCCGAGCAGTCGGTGGTCGCCGAGCAGGCGGCCGGGTCCAGCGGAGTCGCCGTGAGATCGCCGGAAACCGGATCCAGGTTGACGTCGGCGCCATCGAGCAGCTCGATCTCGGTCGGCGTCGGCGAGGTATTCAGGATGATGCTCTGGGACTGGGCCACGGCCTGGACCGTGAGCAGCGCGAGCGCTGCTGCGGGAAGAAGGCGCATCGCCGGATGGGCGCGCCCGCTCTTCTCGTTGGCTTCTGAAGGATTCATGAATGGCAGACTCGGGAATTCGAAACGTTCAAACCGGCCGCGGAGGGCCGGCACCTGGGTCGCAATGTAGGACAGACCCGGTTAAGAAAAGTTTAAAAAAGGGCTGCCCGGAGGCAGCCCTTTGTGTTTCGTGGTGACCGGCCGGAGGCCGACCGGTCGAAAGCACGAGACTTACGGCGTCGGCGGTGCAACCTGCAGACGACGGCTGCCGCGATGCTTGAACGTACCACCGTAGTTCGCCAGAACGGTACCACCGCCCAGCTGACCGTTGGAGTACGTGTTCACCCAGAAGCCGATGGTCGGCAGACCGATGTACTGGATGCCGGCAGCGGACGGACGGGTAACCTGCACGTTGGCCGGGATCGTGTTGAACTCGAACCGCAGCCAGCCGCTGGTGAAGTTGCCCATCGGGATCGTCGCGAAACGCGGCTCCTTCAGGATTTCACTTTCGGTCGGCACCGAGCCACCCGTCTGGTCGAAGCGAACGACGTTCGTTTCGTAGCACAGCGTGAACGGACCGGAGCCCGGCGGGGTCGGCGGCGGCGGCGAGATGATCGGCGGCTGGATGACCGGGTTCGACGGCGCTTCTTCGCGATCCCAGAACTGGAAGGTCACCGGCTCGCAAGCATCGCCGGACCACGCAACGGTGAACGGCTCAACCGGCGGGGTGCCGATCGCGAACGGACCGTCAACGTAGAACCGCTTGGTCGGGAAGTTGACGACCCACTCCGAGCGAGAGTTGATGGTCGGGTCGATGACGTACTCGTTCATGACCGTGTCGTACAGGACGTTGGCAGAAACGGCTTCGACGCCTTCCTGCCAGGTCTGCGTATCGACGACGCCATTGATGAACACGTTCGAGACGTTATCGCCCGAGTTCAGGTTCGGGAAAATGTCACCCGGATCGGTGTGCAGGACCGCGGTCGAGAAGGCGTCGATGGCATCAGCGTTGTAGCTGAACATCGTGCCGTCGCCGACG
>Ga0209947_1002518_pt1 | contig 10495 bp, 6 predicted proteins | sample SalPonR2_B_D2_MG_FD_185706 | JGI IMG/M metagenome (GOLD analysis project Ga0209947, IMG submission 185706) | Salt pond soil microbial communities from South San Francisco under conditions of wetland restoration - Salt Pond MetaG R2_B_D2_MG... ... | reverse complement strand
ATTTTTATCGGGTAACCATTAATATAAATATAATAAATATAAGGATAAATTCCAACAAATGTACTAATTTATCCTCCTTTGTATTATTCTTGTTCTTAAAATGCTATAAAACCCTTATAGTTAATTGATCGATCAGCGTTAATCATTTATGATGTATAATTTTGTTACGTGATCAACCCTTTTCGTCTAGCGGTTAGGACAGAGCTTTTTTATAGCTAAAACGTGGGTTCAAATCCCACAATAGGTTTAATTTAATTATTTATGATGTATTTTATTCTTGAAAAAATATCAAGTCTTTTGATAGTAGTTTTACCGATCTTGGTTTCCGTCGCATTTCTAACTCTAGCTGAGAGAAAAATTATGGGTTCGATTCAGCAGCGAAAAGGGCCAAATGTAGTTGGTTTTAATGGTTTATTGCAGCCGGTAGCAGACGCAGTAAAATTAATGGTAAAAGAAACAGTAATACCAACAAATGCAAATACTTTTGGTTTTATTATTGCACCTCTTCTAGCTCTTTTTTTGAGTTTAACCGCATGATCCGTTATTCCGTTTACTAACCATTCATATTTTGTGAATTTAGATCTTGGTATGCTATTCCTTTTTGCCGTATCATCTCTAAGTGTTTACGGAGTTATATTATCAGGTTGGGCTAGTAACTCTCGATATGCTTATTTTGGTGCACTACGTTCTGCAGCACAAATGATATCATATGAAGTGTCTTTCGGTTTAATCTTAATTACTATTTTATTATGTGTTGGTTCTTTAAATCTTATACATATTGTTAAATTTCAATCGTTTGTATTTTTTGTTATCCCGTTATTGCCTCTGTTTTTAATGTTTTTAATTAGTATTTTAGCTGAAACTAACAGAGCACCGTTTGATTTGCCTGAGGCAGAATCAGAACTTGTTTCTGGATTTAATGTAGAATATTCCAGCATGGGATTTGCATTATTTTTTTTAGCAGAGTACAGTTCGATGATTGTCATGTCATGTCTTTCAGTTATTGTTTTTTTGGGGGGTTGATTATCTATTTGAACTATGCCTTTCTTTGTAGATGCTCTTATAATATCATTAAAAGTAAGTTGTATTTTATTTTTTTATATTTGGGTACGTGCTTCCTTTCCACGCTATAGAGTTGATCAGTTAATGCGACTTTGTTGGAAAATATTCTTGCCTTTATCACTTGGTTTTGTGATTCTTTTGATGGGTATTTTATTTGGGTATAACGGAATTTTTTAATTAAGATGAAACGTCAAAACTGTCTTGTAATCAATAAAAAAGATAAAAAATTTCGCTATAAATATTTAAAAAATGAGTGTAAAATTTTGGCACGAGAAATTGGTGTTGATTGTAATTTATTTCTTAGTCTAAAAACAAGATATTTTTTTACTATTAATTTACGTAGTACTGGATCATTAATCAAGAATCGATGTTTAATTACTAATAATTCTAATTCAGTTGTTTCTAAATTACGCATATCGCGTTATAAATTTCGTAGTTTTGTTGGAAATGGGCATATAACTGGAGTTTTTAAGTTATAATAATTATATAAATCTCAATAGCTTAACGGTAGAGCGTATGACTGTTAATCATTTGGTTATAAAAAACTATTTTATTTGGTATGACTTTAATAATTAATTTTTAGCAATAGCGAAGTTGTTTAGAAAAATTTTTGTCATATGAAAAATTAAAATAAAACAACAAAAAAATAAAATCATATACCAATTTTTACAAACACCGTTTGTTTAATCTTCTTAAATAATGCTTGAACTCTAGTTTAAGAGGGTTAATTGTATAACTGTTTTATCAGAAATCTGTTTGATATAAAAGTTACGTAATAATTAAATTATTTTGCGTATTTTAATAAAAAGACATTTAAGTCTATTTGTGTTATTGGTTCGAATCCAATTTGGGAAGAATAAAGATCAAAATAATAGTTGATTAACTTGTAATACTTAGTTAAAAGTTTTAATTAATTATGGTATTAGTTAGAAATTTAACTTTTTCTGGGCTTTATTCCATAAACTTTTAAAAAATATATAAAGATGATAAGTGCTATAATTTTTTATTCGATTGTAACTATTTGCGTACTATCTTCGCTCATGGTTATATTGTCTCGTAATCCTGTTTATTCCATATTATTTTTAGTCTTAACGTTTGTTAATGTATCATCTATTTTATTTTTCTTAGAGCTAGAATATTTGCCCCTAATTTTCATTGTCGTTTACGTTGGTGCATTAGCAGTTTTGTTTTTGTTTGTAATGATGATGTTAAATATTCGGGTGACTGACTTAAAAGAAAAAAATTTACAGTTGTTACCTGCAGCGTTATTATTAAGTGCATTGTTTTTTTTCCAAATATTTTCTATTATTAGGTGTGAATTCTCCTCTTTAAACAATGTCTTTTCGGAATTTTGTAACGAATATACTTTAATTACATCTGATATTCTATTTTCTAGTACGTGATACGATATTGATTCTAATATGCGAGGATTGGGGTTTTTACTTTATTCAGAGCATTTCTACCTATTTCTACTGTCCGGTTATATATTATTACTCGCAATGATGGGTACAATTGTGTTAACAATGCGACGATATTTTAAAGGGCGTTTCCAGCAACCTAATTATCAAATTATGCAAGATTTTAAGTCTGCAATTAAATAAGAAAATATTTAAATTATAATAATTAGTCGTAAAAACGAAAATATTATTAAGTAAAAATAATTATAGGTGTCATAAGTATTTTATATCAAATTTAATTAAAAACTAAAGTAGCTCAGCGGTTAAGAGTATTTGATTGAAAATCAAATTGTCGTAGGTTCAAACCCTACCTTTAGAACAGAAATTGGCTTATAGTTTAAGGGTTAAAACACGGCAATCATAATGCTAAGATAAAGGTTCGAATCCTTTTTAGCTTACTTACAGTCTTTAAAATTCTTTCTAATTAAAATTTTATCTCTCGCTAAATTTTTAATTAACTTTCTATTTAACAGGGTTCATTTAAATATTAAAAACACGATGTTATTATCTCCTAAACGTTATAAGTTTAAATCAATATTTATCAGAAAATCTTTACGTAAACAAGTTTCCGTCTCACAGCTAAATTTTGGATCACATGGTTTGTTTGCTACTGAAGTAGGTCGATTAAGTTCTAAACAAATTGAATCTGTTCGCAAATATCTTCGAGGTGGTTTAAAAAAAGATGCAAAAATTTGAATAAGTGTTTTTCCATCTGGAATGGTTACAAAAAAGCCTCAAGAAGTTAGAATGGGTAAAGGAAAGGGTTACTTAAAGTATTGAGTGCATTTCGTAAAAAAAAACGAGATCTTGTTCGAAACTAAGGGTATTAATAGTTTATTAATAAAACAAATGCTTCATGGGGCGAAATTTAAATTGCCGTTACAATCTGAATTATTATCAAAATACTAAAAGATGAATTTTGCTTTTTTTACACTCGTGCCTTTTTTTTTATTTTTTATTGCTATTGCCGGGGTAGCTTTGAATAGAAAAAATATTTTAACAATTATAATGTCAATTGAACTAATTTTATTAGCTATAAATTTTAATTTTTTAATTTCATCAGTATATCTGGATGACAGATTAGGTCAACTTATACCTGTTTTTGTATTAACGGTAGCAGCAGCTGAGTCATCAATTGGTTTAGCTATTTTAATCAGTTATTACAGGACACGAGGTACTATTAGCCTTGAGTTTATTAATCAATTAAAAGGGTAATAAAATAATTTATCTATTTTATTTAACAGTTTAAACTTTCATAGTCATTTTTATTACACAAGTTGATGGAATCTTTATTTATTTACTACACAACATTTTCTCCAATACTCCCAGAAATTTTAATTTTTTTATTTTTAACTCTTCAAATTACTTATTTGGTATTTTTTTCAAATCATATTTTCTTTGGTCATATAACCTTAGGTCCTTCAGCGAATGCGCTCTTAGTAATATTTCTAAGTGGTCTTTTAGTTAATTTTTTTTTATCCCCAGACCCCTCTTATGAATCATTTAATTCACACTTATCTATTAATTGATCCTCATTACTTGTTCGAGGTTTTATGGTTTTCACAAGTGCAATTACTGTATTAATTTCATTCGGTTATCTAAACTTAAAATCGATATATCAATATGAATTCAGCTTACTGCTTCTATTTTCAATAGCGGGTTTGTCGGTATTAGCATTAACAAATGACATATTGACGATTTTTATAGCTCTAGAATTACAAGGGTTAGCATTTTACTTGTTAGCCACGTTTTATTGAAGCTCAGAATTTAATACGGAAGCTGGTTTAAAATATTTTGTATTAGGCTCTTTTAGTTCATGCCTCCTTCTATTTGGTTTTTCTTTAATTTATACTGCCTTAGGTTCAATCTCGTTTGAAACAATTCAGTTATTATTAAACCACCACTATTATTTTAGTATGACATTATTTGGTCTTTTTTTCGTTTTAACAGCCTTCTTGTTTAAAGTTGGCGCCGCACCATTTCATATGTGACTTTGTGATGTCTATGAAGGTTCATTAACCCCAGTAACACTTTTTTTCGCAACAGTTCCAAAAATAATAATTTTTTACGTCTTATTAAAATTATTGTTTTCAGTTTTTTTAACTGAAAACATCTCATGATCGTTCTTCTGCCAGATCGCGGGTTTTTTTTCGGTTGGTTTAGCTTCGGTTGCTGCTCTATTTCAAAAAAAAACAAAGCGACTTTTAGCATTTTCAGCAATTTCCCATGCTGGTTTTCTTTTATTAGCTGTGTCATGTTTTTCGTTTTTTTCTTTAAAATCAACGTTTTTTTATTTATTGGTCTACATATTTATGAATATTTCGGTTTTCTCAATTGTGTTAGCAACAACTCGTTCCCAAATTTTAAAATATTTAATCCATTGAGCCTATTTTTTTAATAGAAACGCTGTATTAGGTATAACTTTTTCTATTTTACTATTGTCTTTAGCCGGAATTCCTCCATTGTCAGGTTTTTACAGTAAGCTTTTAATAATGTTATCGTTAATTTATCAGTCGCAATATTTAATAGCTTTATTAACAGCTATTATTAGTTGTGTTGCGTGTTATTATTATATTAGGCTAATAAAAATTTTTTTCTTTGGTACAAATGTTGAGGGTGTTTGAGTTTCTGTACAGTCTCGTTCTTTAGAGTTTAGTATAGCAATTTTCTCAACGATTGTTGTTTTTTTGCTAGCGTTTTCTGACTTTTTTCTTTTATTGTCAAATCTATTTGCTATGTTTTTAATTTAAACTTGTAAATTTTTTGTCTTACATAAAATTAAAATAGTAAAACTCATTTCTACCATTTTACCTATTCTAAAACTAAAATTTCTAGCATTTAGCAGATCCTGCCACTTATCCCCCAAAATACTTAACAAATTATAGATGCATACTAAATCTTATTATGTACAACGACACGCTTTTCATCTAGTTGATCCTAGTTCTATGCCCATTTTAACTTCTTTCGCGGCTCTAACTCTTGTAGTAGGTTCTACAATGTATTTTCATGGCTACACTGGCGGTTTTGAAACAGCTTTGTCAGGTTTAATTGGAGTTTTAGCTTGTATGTTTTTATGGTGAAGAGATATTACTAGAGAAGGATCTTTTGAAGGTTATCATACTAACATAGTTCAACTCGGTTTACGTTATGGAATGATTTTATTCATTGTTTCAGAGGTAATGTTCTTCTTCGCTTTTTTTTGAGCATTTTTCTCAGCTAGCTTGACGCCAACAATTGAAATAGGTAATATTTGACCACCTAAAGGAATTCACACTTTTAATGCTTTAGAAATACCACTGGTTAATACTCTTATATTATTAGGTTCTGGTGTTACCATTACTTACGCTCATCACGCCATTACGGCTGGTTTGAAGCTTGAAGCTCTTTGAGGTTTAATTCTAACGGTTATTCTTGCAATCATATTTACCTGTTTTCAAGCCTACGAATATATACATGCTGATTTTAAGATTTCTGATGGTATTTATGGATCTTGTTTTTTTATGGCAACAGGATTTCATGGGTTTCATGTATTCATAGGAACTATTTTTATCATTGTTTCTTTGATTCGGTTAAACTTAAATCAATTCACGACAGCACATCACTTTGGTTTTGAAGCTGCTGCTTTCTATTGACATTTTGTGGATGTTGTATGACTTTTCTTATATGTAGCCGTTTATTTTTGAGGTGGTTTATAATCCAATATATTATTACTAAAATTATATAGACGTGGCTGAGCGGTTTAAGGCAACGGTTTGCTAAATCGTCAAATATTATATATTTCACAAGTTCGAATCTTGTCGTCTAAATTTATTTATAATTATAAACTTATTCTCAATTTTTCAGTATTTGTTTTTCTAAATTTTTAAATAACATTTCAAAGAAGAAAAATTTTTCTTTTCTTTTGTATCTTTTAATTTTTTTGAATGATCTTAATATCGTAACCCTGAATTGCTTCCTTTTGTGATGTTAGAGGAGATATTCAGTTTTATCTTACTAATAAGTATAATTTATATAGCAATTCACTATTTTAAAATTATGGGTTAAAACTTCAATTGTTCTTATTATAAGCTATTATTGCTATTTTTAATACTTTATCTAATTCTTCAATATGTAAGAAATATTGCTACTCTTCTATTCTAATTTTGCGAGGCATGTTTCTTTTTTTAATAAAAACCGATTTATTTTAATAAGGCTGAAGTTCCTATTTTATATTAGGGATTTTATAATTAAGTTTCACTTTGATGTATTGCGCAGTAAACAACATATTGTTTGATATATCACTAATAATGAAGTACAAACATTTACTGTGTGGTTATTTACTGGATATTTGTCTAGATAAATTATATACAAGAAAAGTCATTATAATCACTATTGTTTTTCGATAGTTTACTTCCGTTGGATCGTTTTCAGCGGTATAACGTTTAATCGTTTATATTTGAATTAGTTGAATAGGCATTATGACATTTTAAGATAAAAGCTTTTAGAGGTGATCTAAATATTTAGATTGAGGCGTAATTTTAATTAAATAATTACGAAATATAATTGAAACTACAGAGTTAAGCTTTGTTTATTTCCTCAAGAGAAAACTTACCTTTAATCAAATGGTTAAAGAGTAGCCTAAATATAATATAAGATTTAGGCTTAAAACCGTAGCAAATTGAAACATCTTACTAGCTCGGCAAAAAATCAAAAGAGAAACCGAAAGTAATGGAGAATGAAATCGGTCCAGTTTTAGGTATTTAATTTTAATACATGAAATTATATTTTTAAAATAGAGTTAATTTTAAACTCGTAATTATGAAGTTATTATCAAATTTGTTAAATTTGCAATTAAAACGTAAAAAATTATGTTTTTCCGTAGAATTAACTGCTTAACTAATAACTCTAAATAATTAATAGCGCAAAGTACCGTGAGGGACCGTTAATGATCTTGGATACACTCTAATTTAATAGCTTATAAGCAACTTTTTATAAAAAGGTTTACCTTTTGCATTATGGTTCGGTTAGTTAAATTTTATGGCAAGCTTATAATTAAAATAGTTAAAAGCACCATTAAACAAAATTCGTAGTCATAAAATTTAAACACGAAACCAACGTGATCTATTCAAATTCAGATTGAACATTTAGTAATAATAAATTAGAAGATCTAACCGGTGTTTGTTGCAAAAAACTCGGGTGAAATTTGAATTGGAGTGAAAGGCTAATCAAACTTGGCGATAGCTTGTTTTCTGCGAAATTCTTTTTAGAGAAGCGCCCAAAGTCAATATTTTAGGGTAAAGCACTGGTTGAATTGAGGTTGTTTATATGGCATTACGAAATTCATCTAAACTCTGAATATAAGGTTATGCTTTGGGTAGTTAGATTGTAGGCGAGAAAGTTTATAATCAAAAGAGAAACAACTCAAAATGATTTTTAAGGTTTTCAAATAAACTTTTAATCTAAGAAAATTTTTTATATAAACATTATTGTTGTAGGCTTAGAAACAGCCACCATTTTTTGAGGACGTAACAGTCCCTGTGCAAAAATAAAAAATTATCTAAAATAAAACGAAATTAAGGTTTTACCGAAAAATCATGATAAATTATTGAATTTATCGGTAGCAGAACATCTTGTGTTTTTTTTTTTGTGAAAAAATTTAAGAATAATCAAGATTGATAATGCCGAAATGAGTAACAAAAAAGGTTATAAAACCTTTCACCTTTTATTTTAGGTTTTCTTCGTTATATTATATTTCGTGGAGTTAATCGAGCTCTTATTTTTAGGTGACAACTTTAAAAAAATGAGCGATTATAATTTGTTTAATTTTACTTTAAGTGATATTCTTTAGACACAAGAATTATAAGCTATTTTTTATATTTCGGATTGTTTAAAACCTGCGAATAGTTCTTCTGGAAAATCTTTATTAATTAACATTTTATAAAAAATCGTACTTAAACCAAATAAGGTAAATTTGTTTATCAAAATAATGGTGAAAAAATTAAAAAAAAATATGGAACTCGGCAAATTTACCCCGTACCCTAGGAATAAGGGGGAGCAATTTCTATTAGTTTATTGCTATAAATAGATTAAACCTGTGACTGTTTACTAAAAAGTGTGACAAGAGGTTCTCGTTGTGCGAAACTCCATGAAAAACGAGTTCAACTAATGACTGTTGAAGAGCTACCTCGATATGCGGCTGTTTGGGATCAAAATGGCAGTTGCTGTAATGTGAAATAGACGGTGTAGAGCAAGAGGGACAATGTAATGAAAGACTGATATAGACTAGGTCAAAGTAGTGCTAGCGAAGACAATTGACGAATAGCGAAAGCGAAACTATCATTTTAGGCATCGTGAAAACAAACAAACGTGCGGATGTCTTGAGAGCGTTTGAAGTGGTTGGGTGTTATTCCTTTTTATGAGAACACAAGTCATTCAAAAAACCACCGGTGTAGAGATAGTAAACCGAAAATTGAAAAATAATACACGTCAACGAGAAAACTTGGTAAACCCAACAGGTACTATTCGACATACATAATACAAGTAAATTTTTTGCTAATCTAACAGTATTATGTCGGACAGGATATCCTATCGATAAAAAGATTTTATATCAACTAGTGGGCAGAAGAATAATACAGAAAGCAAATGGCTGTTTGTAATGAATAGCATAGTATCCTTTGATACAACGTGAAAACGTGCAGACTTGTATTTAACGCAAGTTTTATTATACAGAATCAATTTGAGAAGTTGCCCACTACCCGAAATTTTTAATCAAATTTTGGGAGTCGCAATGGAGAAAACTAATATGTAATAAAGTCGATCATGAAAACACTTAACGGAAAACGAGCGATGGAAAATAAGAAGTTATCAAAATGAAAACGTATTGATTGAAAACGCGCGCATGATAATTTAAAAGCAATGCAAGCAAATCTGTATAAGGCTTTGAAAGAGCAAAACCAAGCTGAATGTAAATTAATTATTAATAGCATTTTAACTTCATTTAGTGCACGAGCTATTGCGGTCAAAAATGTAATTTCAAATAAAGGGAAAAATACGGCGGGAGTTGATAATATAATCTTCTCAAATGACGAACAAAAATATTTTATGATCGATAAGTTGAAAAACATAAGAAAAGGATATAAAGCGAGTCCGATTAAACGTGTATGAGTACCGAAAACGAACAATAAATAGAAACGAACAGTCTGTCTGTTCGTTAAGGCCTCAAATCTTAAAAATTTCATGAGATCTTACGTGTCGAAAATTTTTAAGATTTGATTCTACCAAACTGGTAGATTTATCAGCCTTAGAAGCTATTTCAAGTTGCATGTTTGCAACTCAAGATTCCAACCAAATTTTGATCTCGGAATCATACATGGGCCAGATTCCTTTTTGTAGATCACTCAGAATTTTTTCACAAATACGTTTTTGACTCTCCAAGTCTCCATTTGAGTCTTTTCGCTGAGTCATATTTGAGTTGCTTCTACGTTGACTTGTCCAATTTAGAAATAATTCTTGGTGGACATCCTGAACCCACAGAGTTCTGACTGAATTTGGAGAAAGAACTCGGTTTAGTAAGCCAGCCTTACGACTGCTTATCCGAGATTTTGGGAAACAGTTATTTGAAACTGTTCTTAGTGGGCTTACCCTGCTTTCACTAAAATTATTATGGTGCATTTCAGCACACTTTCTTAAGACCACTAGTGTCTCCGCCACAGGAATCAGGTTTAGCTCGCCTATCCGAGCCACATTGGTTCGGCACCATAGAGATTCCAAATCTTCAAAAGAAGAGTGTGCTAAGTTTTGTGGGTCATCGATTAACTTAATTTTTCGAATTAAGTTCAGTTCGCTTTCGCTTAGTTTATCTTTTAGAAAAAATAAAATTTTATTTTGCATACTTACAAAGAATACATTACTGCTTCCCAGCTGCAAACAAAATCGAAACCTAGGAGCTATCCTTAGTGCAGTTTCAAATTTTAGTGTATCAGGTCGATCGTGCGCTC
>Ga0209947_1002514_pt1 | contig 10499 bp, 9 predicted proteins | sample SalPonR2_B_D2_MG_FD_185706 | JGI IMG/M metagenome (GOLD analysis project Ga0209947, IMG submission 185706) | Salt pond soil microbial communities from South San Francisco under conditions of wetland restoration - Salt Pond MetaG R2_B_D2_MG... ... | reverse complement strand
CGAAACACCGGCGCTTCGGGGTCGCTCAACTCCATGATCGCGGCGGCGCGCCCGTCGCGGCCCGCCTCGGCCAGAAGGCCGTCCATCACCGCCACTTGCGCGTTCCAGTCCCGCGCATTGGCCCAGCTTGCATCACTCACGATCAGCAGAGGCAGGCGGCTTGCCGCCTCGCCGTCGGCGCGCGGGTTGAGCACGGGGCCCGCCAGCCCCACGATCACCGCCGCAACGGCCAGCATCCGAAGGAGCAGCAGCCACCACGGCGTGCGATCCGTCACCGTGTCGTCATCGGTCAGCCCCAGAAGGAGTGCCACGCCGGGAAAGCGCCGCCGGATCGGTGCGGGCGGCACGGCGCGCAGGATGATCCACAGGATGGGCAGCGCGGCGAGCGCCAGCAACAACCAGGGTGCTGCGAAACCGATGGGGCCGAGCATCATGCGCCCGCCCCCTTGTCGATCGCGCGATAGAGCCACAGGAGCGCCGATTGCGCCGAATCGCCGGTGTGATGCAGGCCGTGCCGCCAGCCGGTGGCGGCGCATACCGCGGCCAGTTCGGTCTTACGCTCTGCCAGCCGTTCCAGATAGCGGTCGCGCAGGTCACCCGCCTTCAGCGTCTCATGTGCCAGCGTGCCGCCCATGCTCTCGAAGATCGTGCGCCCGCGATAGGGAAACGCCTCTTCCGCCGGGTCGAGCACCTGATAGACCACGCCGCGCACCCCGCGATCCGCCGCCTTGGTCAATGCGGCGCGCAGCCCCGCCAGATCGCCCATGAAATCCGAAATCAGGAGCGCCCGGCCATGCGGCACGAGGCCCGCCATGTCGGGGCTTGCATAATCTTCTTCGCTGTCGAGCGTGAGCGCCTGTGTCAGTCGGGCAAGCTGTGCCTGCCCGCGCCGCGGGGGCAGGGCGGTGCCGGTCATTCCCACCCGTTCGCCGCCGCGCAGCAGCAGCACCGACATCGCCAGCGCCAGAAGCCGCGCGCGATCCGCCTTTTCGGGCAGACCGTTGTCGGAGGAAAACCGCATCGAGGCGGCGGGATCGACCCAGAGCATGACGCTCTGCGCGATCTGCCATTCGCGTTGCCGCACGAATTGCGCGTCGGACCGGGCCGAGCGGCGCCAGTCGATCATCCGGCGGCTGTCGCCCTGCTGCACCGGGCGATATTGCCAGAAATCGTCACCTTGCCCGGCCCGCCTGCGGCCATGCTCGCCCAGCAGGACGGTGCCCGCCAGATGCTCGGCCCGCGCCAGAAGCGGTGGCAGGCGCGCGGCTTCGGCCTCGGCGCGGGGGCGCAGGGTATGGACGGTCTCTTCCATGTCAGGCGGCGGCCTGAACCTGTGTCACGTCCTCGACCAAGCGCGCGATCAATGCGTTCAGGCTGTCGCCGCGTGCCCTTGCGGCGAAGTTGAGCGCCATGCGATGCCCCAGCACCGGCTGCGCCATCGCGGCAACGTCGCTGGCATCCGGTGCCAGACGCCCCTGCAACATGGCGCGTGCCCGCACCGTGAGCATCAGCGCCTGGGCGGCGCGCGGGCCGGGGCCCCAGGCGACGCTCTCGCGCACCCGGTCATCGGCGCTTGCATCCTCGGGGCGGCAGGCGCGCACGAGATCGAGAATGACCTCCATCACCTTTTCGCCCACCGGCATGCGGCGCAGCATCTGCTGCGCCTCGATCAATTCTTCGGGGGTAAAGACGCCATGCGCCTTTTCTTCCTCGGCCCCGGTGGTGGCCAGAAGGATCGCGCGCTCGGTGTCGCGGTCCGGGTAGGGCACGTCGATCTGCACGAGAAAGCGGTCAAGCTGCGCCTCGGGCAGGGGGTATGTGCCCTCCTGCTCGATCGGGTTCTGCGTGGCGAGCACGTGGAAGGGCGGGGCGAGGCTGCGGTTCTGCCCCGCGACCGTCACCTGCCGCTCCTGCATCGCCTGCAACAGCGCCGATTGCGTGCGCGGGCTGGCGCGGTTGATCTCGTCGGCCATCAGAAGCTGGCAGAAGATCGGGCCCTCGATGAACTTAAAGGCGCGTTTGCCATCCTCGGAAGTTTCCAGCACCTCGCTGCCGAGAATGTCGGCGGGCATGAGATCGGGGGTGAACTGTACCCGGTTGGTATTGAGCCCCATCACGGTGCCAAGCGTTTCCACCAGCCGGGTCTTGCCGAGACCGGGCAGACCGATAAGCAACCCGTGCCCGCCGCACAGAAGCGCCGAGAGCGACAGGTCGACGACCCGCTCCTGCCCGATGAAGCGCCGCGTGATCGAGGCGCGGGCCTGCGCCAATTTGCCTTCCAGCGCTTCGAGACCGGCGAGAAGATCGGGGTCATCGGTCATGGCAAAACTCCTGTCAGAACTATATCCTAGACCTAGAGTGTATCGCGCAAGACAGAAATGGCAAAAGCAATGAGCACAGATTCCGTCACAACACCGTCAGCCGAGGGCCTCGCGGCCTCTGCCCGTGCGATCGCCAAGCAGGCGCGGGGGCTGCCCCCCGTACAGGACTGGAGTCCGCCGTTTTGCGGGCATCTGGACATGCGGATCGCGCGCGACGGGACATGGTTTTACGAGGGCACGCCGATCCGGCGGCCTGCTTTGGTGCGGCTCTTTTCCACCATTCTGCGCCGCGACGGGGATGATTATTTTCTGGTCACGCCGGTCGAAAAGGTGGGGATTACTGTCGATGATGCGCCGTTTGTCGCCGTTGATGTCGAGGCGGAGGGGGGCGGGCCGGATCAAGCCCTGCGATTCGAGACCAATGTGGGCGATTATGTCACCGCCGGGCCGGACCATCCGATTCGCGTGGAGCGTGACCCCGAGACCGGCGAGCCCGCGCCGTATGTGCTGGTGCGGGCCAATCTCGAGGCGTTGATTGATCGCAAGAGTTTTTACCGGCTGGTCGAGATGGGCGACCGGGACAACGGCTGGTTCGGCCTGTGGTCGGATGGCGCGTTCTTCCGCATTATTCGCGAGGACGAACTGCCCTGAGCGCCCGGTTTTGCTGATCGGTCGCATGGCGTGAATCCGCGCATCATGGTGGTGCGCGCTTGCGCTTTCATGCCTGGGGTCGGAAAGATCCGTCAGGTGTTTCAGGAGTGTGATCCCATGCGTGCCCTATGTCTTTCGCTGTTGTTCGTGGCCGGCCCGGCCCTTGCCGACGATATCGCGATGTCCAGCCGGGTCAGTGCCGTGACCCTCTATCCCCAAGGTGCGACGATCATCCGCGAGGTGCCCTTTGCCGCGCCTGCCGGGGAGCATGATCTCATCCTTGCCGATCTGCCGCGCGGCACGCCGCTCGCCTCGGTGCGGGTCAGCATCGACGGCGCGCGCATGGGCGGGGTGACAACGCGCCGCGATTACGTGCCGCCGCGCGACATGGCCGAGAGCCCCGAACTGCTGGCGGCCCGTGCCGAGGTGGAACGGCTGGAAGAGGCGATGCGCAGCGCCCGCGCGCGGATCGACGATATCCGGCTGGAGGCCGAGGCGGCGCGCGCGCGGCTTGCCTTTCTCGACCGGATCGGACAGGGCGACGGTGTGGCGGCGCTGGAGATCGACCGGCTGCGCGCGCTATCGCAGATGATCGGCACCGAGACCCTTGCCGCGCGGCAGACCGCGCTGGAGGCCACCCGCCGCGCCGACGCCGCCGAGCGCGCGCTCTCCGATCAGCAAGAGGCGCTGGAGGCGGCGCGCAAGGCACTCAAGGCGCTGGTCCCGGAGGAGGAGGCGCGCGCGATGCTCGCCGTGGCGGTTTCAGCCGACAGTGCCACCGAGGGGCGCATGATCGTGACCTACACCATTGCGGATGCGGGGTGGCAGCCGCTCTATGATCTCTATCTCGCCCGGGACACTGGTGCGCTGCGGATCGAGCGCGGGGCGCTGGTGCGCCAGACCACCGGCGAGAACTGGCAGGAGGTGGCGCTGACCCTTTCGACGGCGCGCCCGTCCGAGCAGACGCAGCCCGGGCAGATCTGGCCCTGGGTGCCGCGCATCGTCGACCCCGAAGAAATCCGGCCCCTCGCGCGTCAGAAAGGCGCCGATGCCCTCATGTCGATGGCCGCACCGGTGGCGGAGATGGAGGGTGCCGTGGTCGCTGACGCCGATTTCGACGGTCTGTCGGTGACCTATAGCTATCCCGCGCCGGTCGATGTGACCACGGGTGCCGATCACGTGCGGCTTATGCTTGGGTCGCTGGAGGCGCAGGCCGAGATCGTCGCACAGGCCGTGCCGATGGTGGACCAAACCGCCTATCTGATGGCGGAGTTCACCAACGAGACAGACGAAATCCTGCTGCCGACTGCCGAGGCGCGGTTCTATCTCGATGGCCGGTATGTCGGGCAGCGCGGGCTTGGCCTGATCGCCGCCGGGGACGAGGCGGACCTGTCCTTCGGCCCGATCGACGGGCTGCGCCTGAGCCGCACCCTGCAAGACCGCAACGAGGGCGACCGGGGGCTGATCCGCAAATCGAACGAGATGACGGAGGCCGTGATGATCGAGGTCGAGAACCTGACGGACATGGAATGGCCGCTGCGCGTGCTCGACCGGGTGCCGGTGTCGGAACAGGAGGATCTGGAGATCACCTGGAGCGCCACGCCCGCGCCTGCCGAAGAAAATGTCGATGACCTGTGGGGTATTCTGGCGTGGGAGTTCGACCTTCCCGCCGGTGAGACGCAGTCCATCCGGCTCGACACCGCAATGGAATGGCCCGAGGGCAAGGTGCTGCGCTGAGGCGTGGAAAACGGGCCACGAAAACGCGGCCGTGCCGGTCCACACGCCCCTTACCAGAGGTGTTGAAAGTCCCGGCGCGGCTGAGTTAGCCGTGATCGACGGAACGCTCGTCCGCTATGATACCAGAGGCGACCTTTCTGCGTTCTGCAGCAATCGACAGAACGGGTGGTGTCCGGTCATTCGCTGCGTGGTGAAAGAACGGCCGCGACGCGCAGATACGGATCTTTGCGAAGTTTGAGCGGTTTCCCGATAGCAGACCTTCAAGCGAAGTGCGGCGAATGCCAGGTGAGAGCCCAGACTGTCGATTGCGTTAGAAACGAACCTCGGCTTTGATTGGCCTGGAGCGGACATCCGATTGAAGCACCCAGCGCGATGCGCGGCCGAAGGCCGCCGCGCATCGCCGTGCCGCCCCCCGGCGCGGCGATTTGGCTACAACCTGCTCTGCGATCAATTCTTTTTCGGAGTTGGCTGGCATAAAGCACTGCCGAATGGACGTTGGATCGCCACACCGCGGCACGACGATGCGCGGCTTGCGACAACGGCAACAACAGGCCAATGGCCGACTTTGATCCCGACTTTCACCAAGAGCAGCTTCGTCCCGCGTTGCAGTCAGTCGCCGCCAACACATTGAATGTCTACTTTCATCGACCTGAGCTCCTGCGGATGTGACCGCTCTGGTTTGACAGCCGCCACTCAATGGGCGGCTTGCATGAATCGAACTCACCGATCAGCGCGCTGCATCGCCGCAAGTCGGCTTAGGTCCCGTAAGCGCCCGCCCTATAAAAGGTTTGAGACACATTCTACCGTTTATGATCCGTTCTAAATCCCTTGCGCGACGGGATATGATTTTCCTAAGCTGGTGCCTGAAGTCAAATGTGAGGATGTATCATGTCTTTTAAGACCGCCACCCTTTCCGCCACGCTTCTTGCCGCTGGTTTCGTCTCACCGAGCTTTGCAGAAAGTACGGGCGATTTGACCCTCACCATTGCAGGCGAAGAACAGGTCGTTCCACTTTGGGGTACACAAAGCGATTGGAGTGGCGGCGAAAACTGGCCTTCGATCAGCCTCTACGCCCGGAGTTTCAACGACAAGGGCGAAGACCCGCTGGTCATAACCTTAAGTTTTGACGCCGCAGGCTGGAAGCCAAGCCAGTCAGAGATGCGTCTGTCCCGCTACAAGGACGGCGAAGCGGTACTCAAGTTGTTTGCCAACGAGGATGAGGAGGATGGTGCGTTATCCGTTACCCTCGACAGCCACGAGGTGGACGGAGCCATGCTTAGACTGACCGGAAGCGTTGAGGGCATGTTGGGCACATCGGACAACTATGGGCGTGACATCAACCTGTCGGACGGTGTCCCGGTCGAGGGCACCTTTGCCGTGGCGCTGGAAGAGCTGAAGTAAAAGGAATTTGAGCGAGACACCGGTCTTGTTGCGAGGGCGGATTCGTCCGTAAAGCCAGCATATCAAAGGACGTGCCCCCGCATATCCCGGCGAGGGCAGTCTCTTGCGGAAAGTCACGATGGACAGGTCACCTCAGCGAGGCTCAACTATTCGTCAGGGGGCTTGGCCGATCCGGCCTGCCGCCTTGTGGCGCGCGCGTCACGATATTACTGGCAGCGCTTCTCGGCCTCTTCGACCGCGGCGGTGTAGCCGAGCAGCGAGAACGTGTCCTTGGTCTGCGTGCCGCGCGAGGAGCGCGCGGTCAGCACCGCATCCGCGCCGCGTTTCATCGCCGCCAGTATCTTGGCGTCATCCTCGGTGCTGGCGGGCCACGCCCATTCGCCTTCGGTGAACAGCTCGAACTCGCTGCCGCCGATGTTCATGTTGACGGTCGAGCCGCCCGCGAACGGATAGCCACCGGTAAAGGTGATCTGTCCCTGCACGCCCGCGCCGGGGCGAAAGAACGTCATCAGCAGGATATCGCCCCGCCGCACGGCGACAACGCGACCGTCGCGCGTGTTGACGGTTTCCGTGGGAGCCGACACCGCCCAGCATTCGCGCGGGTCGGTGTCCTCGAACACGCTCCATGCGGTGTTGGCGGCGACCTGATTGGTGCTTGTTTCCTGCGCCAGTGCGCCGGTTGTCATCAACCCGACGAGCGCGAGTGCAATGCCGCCTGCAATTCGTGATACCATGTGTCCAGCCTCCAAGCTGTCCTGAGCCTCAATTCCAAGGGTCGCTTGCATTCCTTCACGGAATTCTTTTGAGATGCGACCAGTCCTGTCTCGACAGTGCAACATTAGCCTGAAACAGGCGAGAAATGAAAGACGGTATTGGCGGATTTTCGCACATGCCGTCATGGTCCGCCGAACCGGAGAAGCTGCATGACCCATCCCGTCCCCCTGACCGAAATCTGGCGCGGCCCGCGCCCCGAGAGCGTGCATCTGGGCCATGCCGTGATCTGCGATAGCTCTGGCGGGATTGTCGAGGCCTGGGGCAATCCTGAGGAAGTGGTGCTGCCGCGCTCCTCGGCCAAGATGTTGCAGGCACTGCCGCTGATCACCAGCGGGGCCGCGCATGCGCACGGGCTGGGATCAGAGCACCTCGCATTGGCCTGTGCGTCGCATGAGGGGGCCGAAATCCACACCAGCCGCGTGCGCCGCTGGCTGGCCGATCTGGAGCTTTCGGATGATGATTTTCGCTGTGGCGCGCATATGCCCTGGGACAAGCCGGCGCATAAGGCGCTTTTGTGCTCGGATACCGCGCCCTGTCAGGTGCATAACAACTGCTCGGGCAAGCATGCCGGGTTTCTGACGCTCAATCGCCACTTGGGGGGTGGGCCGGATTATGTGGAACCGGATCACCCGGTGCAAAAGGCCGTATTCGAGGCGTTCGAGGAAATCACCGCCGAGACCTCGCCCTATTACGGAATCGACGGCTGTTCGGCGCCCAACCCGGCCTGCACCCTGCACGGCATGGCCCGCGCGATGGCGTGGTTCGCGGGCGCGTCCGAGACCGGCGGAATGGTCGAAAACGCCGCAGTCCGGCTCTGGCAGGCGATGGTGGCCCATCCCGAACTGGTGGCGGGCGAGGGGCGCGCGTGCACTGAACTGATGCGCGCCTGTTCCGAGCCGGTGGCGCTGAAGACCGGGGCGGAGGCGTTTTTCATCGCGATCCTGCCGCAGCGCAGGCTGGGCGTCGCGCTCAAGATTGCCGATGGCGGCACGCGCGGTGCGGAATGCGCGATCGCCTCGATCCTCGTGCGGTTGGGCGTGCTCGACCCCGACCACCCCGCCGCGCGCAAGGTCCGCAACGCGCCGATCACCAACTGGCGCGGCATCGAGACCGGGATGATCAAACCGGCTGCCGCGCTGGCCTGAGTCGCACCCGTCGGCAATGGTCCACCGATGCGCGGGCTGCGCCATTCTGGCGGCGTTTCGCTCGAATGGCTATGCGCGGCGGGCAGGTTCCCGCCCGCCCGGAACGGGCGGCGTTGTCCCGCCGACGCGCCCCATGTGTTTTGGCTGGTTTTCGCAGGTTTTTCAGATATTTGGGGTGGCCCAATGACAGCGGGGCAAGGTGGCCTCATGGTCAGGTCACGGTCGCGACAGAACGCGGTCCGAACCCTGAAACGAAAGGATGTCTGAGATGACCAAGACAACGCTTGCCACCGGCCTTGCCCTGACCCTCGCCCTGCCCGGCCTCGCCCTTGCGGCGGATTTCGCCGCGATGGATGGCAACGGCGATGGCTTCATCACCATGTCGGAATTCCAGCAGGCCATGCCCGAGGTGCCGTCGGAGTCCTTCATGGAGGCCGACGCCAATGCCGATGGCGCGCTCAGTGAAGAGGAACTCGCCGCCGCGCAGGAGGCTGGCACCCTGCCGCCGAGCGAGGGCTGATCCGAAGGTCGGGGCACGCCGCCGCGCGTGCCCCGGTCTCCCGCCCGCAGGCTGTCAGGCCACCAGGCTGGTTTCCCAACGGCGCAGGCACTGCCGTGCGGCGGCGTCCGCCGGGCTGTCGTCCCCGGCCTCGACACCGAGCAGGTCCGGAAACAACGCGTCGATCTCGGCGCGCTCCGCCGGGCTCAGCGCGCCGAGCGCCATCTCGCCCATGTGCAGGCTTTCGCTTGGGATGCCTTCGGCGAGCACCACCTCGTGCTGATCAAAAGCCAGGTGCACGTAGCGTATCCGCGATCGCGGCACCTGCCGGATCGTGTCGCCATTGACCAGATGCAACGCCGCGACCAGCACCTGCGGCTGGCCGAAATACATTTCCGTGCGCCAGTCACCGATCAGCATACGATGCTGCGGCGACACCACAAGTTTGCGCCAGTTGCCGAGCGCCCCCGCCGCGATCTCGATCGGGGCCATCGGCCCGCGCCCCGGCACCTCGCGCTGACCGCTCCACCGGACCGGTTGCAGCCCGTGATCCAGCGTGCGCACCAGATCGCCGGGCCGGATCACCTCGACCGGCAGCGGCCCGGTCTCGGTCTCGATCAGCGTGCCGGCGGCAAAGCAGGGAAAGACCGGCGGATCGGGAGAGAACGTGTCGAACGAGAGTTGCTGATCGCGACGCGGCTCCAGCCCCGGACCGAATTGCACGGTGCCCGAGGTCAGCCCGTTGACGTCGAACACGATATTCGCCGGGCTGGTGATGATCTGATGTTCAGCCGAGGATGCCCGCCCCTGGAACTGGTCATGCTGGGGGTTGAGGCTGGAAAACAGCGGCGGGTCCGGCGGGTCGGACTCGGGCCAGGCGTAGATGTCGACGAATTGCCCGTTGCTGAACAGGTTGTCTCCGTCATTGACCTGCCGGATCACGACGCGGAACACGTCGCTTGCGGTGCCAAGCGGTTCGACCCCGTCCAGGGTGACCTTCATGCCGTTGCTGTTGCCTGATGTCGAGACGCTGGAAAAGGTGCCAACCTCGTCCCCCGTCACGAATATTTCCACGTCGGCCACGCCGTTTTCCCCTGCAACTCCTCCCCCCAGGATTTGTTGCCGGATTAAGCACGTGTAAAATGCCTGAAAAAGAACGCAGTATCAATCCTCAAGACGGGCGGGACGGAACTCTTCCTGCGCGTAACCCTGCACATACAACAGCGCCGTCAGGTCGCCGTGGTTGATGCGGATATCGCATTCCGCGGCCACCGAGGGCTTGGCATGCAGGGCGACGCCTGCCCCCGCGCGGCCCAGCATGCCCAGATCATTGGCACCGTCACCCACGGCGATCACGTCACTCTCGGAAATGCCCAGGCGGGCGCTGATCTCTTCCAGCGCCTGCACCTTGGCGGCGCGCCCGAGGATGGGGCGTGCGACATCGCCCTTGAGCCTGCCGCCGTCGGCCAGCAGCGTGTTGGCGCGGTGCTCGTCAAAGCCGAGATGCGCCGCGACCGCCTGGGTGAAGGCGGTGAACCCGCCCGAGACCAGCGCGCAATAGGCCCCCTGAGCGCGCATCGTCGCCACCAGCGCGGCACCGCCCGGCATATAGCTGATCCGGTCGCGCAGCACCTCGCCGATCACCGCCTCATTGAGCCCCGCGAGCAGTGCCACGCGCTCCAGCAGGGCACCCTCGAAATCCAGTTCGCCATTCATCGCGCGCGCGGTGATCTCGCGCACATGCGCGCCGACACCCGCGACCTCGGCCAGCTCGTCGATGCATTCCTGCTCGATCATGGTGCTGTCCATATCCGCGAGCAGCATCTTCTTGCGCCGCCCCTCGGTGGGCTGAACCACCAGATCGACGGCGTGCGCCTGCAGGTCGGCCCAGACCTCCCACCGGTTGCCGGGGACGTCCTGAATGCTGAATTCCGCCGCCTCGTCCGGTGCAAGCCAGACCGCCTCGCCGCC
>Ga0209947_1002513_pt1 | contig 10502 bp, 9 predicted proteins | sample SalPonR2_B_D2_MG_FD_185706 | JGI IMG/M metagenome (GOLD analysis project Ga0209947, IMG submission 185706) | Salt pond soil microbial communities from South San Francisco under conditions of wetland restoration - Salt Pond MetaG R2_B_D2_MG... ... | reverse complement strand
ATCCCGTGACTACGGTGTTCAGCCGCATGCAGAAAACCGACCAACTGGCTCAAGCTCACCCGTTCCAGGCGAATCTCTACCGTCTGCTGACGAAAACCATCCTGCATCGAATCAGGTTGTGGACGCATGGAGAGCAACTGATCGCGTACCCCCATCTGATTGGTCAGACTTTCGACCTGGGAAAAAAGCGGCCGGCCGGAACCCTGCTGCGACTCGAGGCCGGCCAGTTGTTGACGCAACTGGGCGATCTCCTGGCCCAGGGTTGCCACCTCTTCAAGATTGCGCCTTTGTCCTTCAATACGACGGTCAAGGCTCTGCATCCTGTTCACATAAGGATTGAGCAACACCAGCCAGACCAGGATCCCTGCCAAAAACAGGATCCCTGCCAGAACAATGATGCGTTCGCGTTCATCTAGTCTGCTGAACATCACGGCCTCCCGGTTGCGATGGCAAGACGCATTTCAAAATCGACCCGCACATTATCCGTTGCCAGCCGGGCATTGGTAATGGTCACCTCACGAAACAGCGGCCGGGCACCTAACACTTCAGCAATCTGATTGACGGCATCAAACGATTCGGCCGAACCGGAAATCCGGGTTTCATCAGGACTATAGTTGAAGTCCTGCAACTCAACGCGCAGCTCTGTGCTGATGGCTGTGGATAGTTCATGCAGCACCGCTACGGCACCGCGGCCGTCAAGACCGAGCATCTGCACATCGGCCTGCAGCTGTTGACGGAGGCTCTCCATCTGTAGCGGGATATCGACGATAGCACCGGCAGGAATAACCTCCCTGAAAATACGATTGAGTTGCGTCGCTAACTCTGCTTCCTCTGCTGATTTCTGGAGATAACTCAAGTGCATAGTCAAAGCTCCACCAAACAGCACCAGGATCAGCAGCACCGTCGCAACAATCAATTTCGGCCGCATCATCTGGAGCTGGCCGCGGGCAGCAAATTCGCCCTGCCGGAAATTAAGTTGCACGCTCTTTTTACTGCGCAACTCTGCCAGCGCCAGCAACGCCGCCGGAGCCATCTCACGGGAGAGATCAGGACCAAACACTTCCGGCACCAGTGGGAGAATCGTGCGTCCGGAGGCTTCGAGGTACTGACTCAGCTGATCGGTTACGCCGGCACCCATGACCCACAAGGGGAGATCATCCTGTTCCTGAGCGTATTCAAGTTGACTGACCTGCTGACTGATAAAATCATAAAGCTCTTCATCACGCAATTCGGTGGTACCGGGCAACAAACGATAATCCTCCACCCTGCCGGCGACAATCAGGGCAACAACCACCTCAACCCGGCGACAGTAAATCAGCACGCCGTCCTGTTCTGCCAGGGCCGGCAACAGAGCAAAAGGAAACATATCGATTCGCCCGGGGTTTTGCTCAGGGTCGGGAAAATGATCGAGAAGGTCAGCAATCTCCAACTTGTTAACAACCACTGTGTCGACTTCATAATCATTGTCACAGGGACGCGGCGCTAGATAGGAGACCAGTTTTTCCTCCAGCGAAACCGGCAACTGCGCGGACAAGGCCAAGGGCAGTGAGGCCTCGATCTTGCGTTTTTCGCGAAAGGGAAAACGCAAGCGCCGAAACAGACCAACCCGGGCCGGCAGGGCAGTTACCACCCGATCGGTCATGACGCTCTTGCCGGCAAGAATTTCTGTCAGCGCCGCACGGGATTCTTCAGGTGAACTGTATACCCGCCGCTCAAGATCTACCTTGATCTTGCCTGCAACCATCTGCAGCAGAGCAACCCGTACTTCAGCTCCCTCCAGATCTATACCGATAAAACGTTTTGACATAGTTTATTCCATTTTCAAACTCAGCAGAATATTCCCCTGTTTGGCAACAATGGCCTGAGCACGGCGGCCGCCTTGATTGACCCGCCCCAGACTTTCAACCTGATAAACTTTACCCTGTACCGTTACCGACCCCTGTGTCCATGCTGTTGCCCAGCGCGGTCCAATTCCTTCAACCTGGGCCAGATCAGCCAGTTCACGAAAAGGGGTATTCTCCCGGTACTGGATGAGCATATCGATATCCAGGCGATCAAAAATAATTGCGACATTACCCGCTGCCGCTGAGTATTGCCAGGCTAACAAAACTTGCGCTGGAGCGGTATTGATATTGATTGGTTCGTCGCCGACGACGCGGATATAAGGGCTAAGGGCCGAAACCGTCTCCTCGTCAAAACCCCGAACCAGAAGCAACTCATCCAGTGCTGTCAACTTGGCACCACGACGACTGTAGGGCGGCGTCTGGCGATTATAAAAATCATCATCGGCGGTCACCACCTCCAGATCCGAATGAAACCAGTTAACCAGGGCATCGGCCAGGGCAAGGGCCTCGCCCGAATCGATCTGCAGAACCTCTTCACACAGGGCAACAAAGCGATGATAACCCGGGAGCGGATTGCCACGCTCATCAGCGACAAAATTGATATTCATTCGGCCGCTCAAGTCTTCAATTTTCAGACTGACATCACCGTCCCCCACCGGAATACCGGCCAGCGGCTCACCCCAGAACTCGGAAGGGTGATCAAAATTGTTGCGATCTTCCTGCAAAATGATGCGCGCTGCCTCCACCCCGCCACGGGCGATGTAGTAGGACTTTGATCGGTCTCGAAAAGTTTCCACCGAACGCAAATCAACCAGGGTTGAGAAGGAGAACTCGATCAACAGCGCGCTGAGCAATGCCACGATGGCCAGAACAATCAGCAGGGCCATCCCCTTGTCATTTGTCGGCAGGCTCATCCACGCCCTCCAGACAAAACGAAACTACTGCGGAAAGGAATCGACCCGCCATGGGCGGCATCAACCTCAAACTGAAATTCGATCAGCTGCGGGGGCTGACTGCTCGCCCAGCTGTCATGCCACTGGCCGGCGGCATAATAACGGATATCAAGGGTCTTTAACCCGGCGATAAACTCCAGCGGTTCCGACGCAGCTAAATTGGCCAACAGCATTTCCTCGCTGCGATACAGGGAGTAGGCCCCATCCTCCTCCTGTAATTCATAGCGCACCCGTGATAATCCTCCACGTTGGCGCTGCAGAGGAGATACCAGCTCGGTATTGAACTCCAGATATGCCGTTCCCTGAACCGTGGTTCCACCCTCAAGTACCGGTCGGTTGCCCAACGCGGTCAGCCTCATACTGCTGAGCTCACCACCGACCCGATCAAAAAAAATCCGCGCCTGGTGGTAAAGAAGCCCTTCGCCCTCCAAACGATCGCGCGCCGCGCTAACGGCACCGAACACACCGTAAATGCTGCTGAGCAGCAACCCGCCAATCATCACCGCAATGATCACTTCAATCAGGGTAAAACCGGAAGTTCGCTTCATTATCAAGGACCTCCGGCAGCAACAAAAGAAATCAATTCCACCTGTTGATTGGACTGCTCCTGCCCCCAGCTGACTCGCACATGGATCTGTCGCACCTGGGGGATCATGGTGTTTTCATAGTAGATCCGCCAGTTGAAATCGGCAAAGGGCTCTTCAAAAATCCCTTCCCGCTCCTCGTCAACGGCACCGACACCCTCTACCTGAACTTCTTGTTCACTCATCAACTGCTGGGCCAGCAGAGTTGCGCGCGTCAGCTTCTGAATGTGTTCATGTACCAGCACGGTTCGATTTGACAGGCCAAGCAGGGTGACCAGAGCAATGGCCACAATCGCAAGGGCAATCATCACCTCAAGCAGGGTAAAGCCGTCAGCGCGCTGTGTTCTCTGCTTCTTCAATCCGAGTCGTTCCCGTTAAAGGCGAAAAGATCAACTGCATATCGCTGCCATCGGCGTTGCGCACATGCAAACGGGTCTGCTCCATCCAGCCCAAAGGGAAAATCCGCACAGTAACCTGACCGGAACGGAAACTCCCCTGCCCCTCAACCTCGATCTGCTGCAGGGTTAAGGGTGCCAGCGTAATCTCACGCCGAAAGGGTTCTTTTTCTACCCGATCTGCCGCAACAGCACGCAGCCGATAAGCCTGAATGGTATGGCGGTCAAGGTCAAACTCCAGTTGGTGTTCGTCGCGGGTCAAGGTTGCTTCGTTATAGAGCTCTTTTACTGTACCAACAATACGGCGCAGGGTTGTGCGCTCATCAGTGCCGAGACGATTGAACAGCAGCGGGACACTGATCGTCCCGATTATTGCCAGAATGACGATGACGACAATCAGTTCGATCAGGGTAAAGCCCTGACTTTTACTCGAGATTCCAGTTGGCAATGTCGGCATTGTCGCCCTCTCCGCCCGGTTGCCCATCGGCTCCATAAGAGAGCAGGTCATAATCGCCGTGTACACCGGGAGACAGATACACGTAGGGGTTGCCCCAAGGGTCATTGGGTATCCGCCGGATATAGCCGCCCTCTTTGTAACGAGTAGGGATACGGCCGATAGTTGGTTGAGTTACCAGCGCCTCCAATCCCTGTTCGGTCGATGGGTAATAGCCATTATCAAGACGAAACATTCCCAGTGCTTCTTCAAAGCTGCGAATCTGGGTTGCCGCCGAAGTTCGCCGCGCTCTTTCCGGCTCATCCAACAACCGGGGCACAACAATCGCCGCGAGAATGCCCAGAATGACCACCACCACCATAATTTCAATCAGGGTGAATCCCCGTTGGCCGTGCTTCAAATACTTCATTTTTCTTCTCCTTACTAACCCATTCCCTGACTGGCCTGAAAAATCGGCAACAACACCGCCAGGACGATAAAACCGACAACACCCCCCATGAAGATAATCATCAAGGGTTCAAGTAATGCCATCAGGCCATTCAACCTGGTCTGCACCTGATGTTCGTAGATATCAGCAACGCGAAACAACAACCCCTCCAACTCACCACTGCGTTCGCCGACGGCTGTCATTTGCGCCAGCATCGGCGGAAAAGCTCCGGTTTCCCGCAATGGCACGGCCAGTCCGGCACCTTGCGTCACCTTTTCGCGCACCTCAACCATTGCCTGTTGCAGAAAGTTGTTCCCCAGCAAACGCTCAACAATCTGCAGCGTCGTCAACAAGGGAACGCCGCTACGCAGCAGGGTGGCGGTTGTCCGGGCAAACCGGGCAGTGGCTTTATGTAGTGCCAGGGTACCGATCAGCGGCAAGTCGAATTTTTTTCGGTCAAACCACAGCCGCCCCCGATTCGTCAGGGAATAGCGATGCCCAACCCAGACAATCACCGCGATGCCAAGCAGCAACACCCACCAATAACCCGTTAAAAACTCAGTAAACCCCATCAGCAATCGGGTTGGCAAGGGGAGAACCTGTTCCAGGTCTTCGAGCATGCGGGTAATTTTCGGCACGACGAAAGTCATCAGAAAGATGAGCACTCCGGTACCAACCAGAAACATCAGGATGGGATAGGTCATCGCCGCTTTGAGCTGCGAATTAAAACGTGACTGCTCGTCCATGAAATCGGCCAGTTGCATCAGCACTTTGTCCAGAGTACCGCTGGCCTCGCCGACCTGGACCATGCTGACGTACAACGGCTGAAAAATCTGGGAATGGGCCCCAAGCGAATGATGTAATGTGCTGCCCTGCAGAACATCGTCACGCACCCGAGACAGCACCGACCCCAGTTCTCCCCGGGCCTGCTGTTCGGCTACCGCAGCCAGAGCGTCTGCCAGGGGCATGCCGGCACTCAGCATGACCGACAGTTGACGGGTCGCGACACCAAGGTCAAGCACCGTCACCCGCCGAAACAGATTTCTGCGGGTTGCTCCGGTAGCAGCCTCGCCGGCACCCTTGAGTTTGGTTGGAAACAAGCCCTGATCGCGCAGCTTGCGGCTGGCGGCACTGGAGCTTAAAGCCTCTATAACGCCCCGCCTGGCTTTGCCGTTGGCATCCAGAGCATTGTACTCAAACAGCGCCACGAACTACACCTCCTCCTGAGTAACACGCAGCACTTCTTCGACGGTTGTCTGGCCGGCCAGCACCTTGTCAAGTCCCGCCAGACGTAATGGGCGCATGCCGTCTTTCTGGGCCTGTTTGCGGATGGTGGCGGCATCGGAGTTGGCGGTTACCAGTGAGCGAATAGCGTCTGTTACTTCAAGCATTTCATAGAGTCCGGTACGCCCCAGATAACCAACCTCCATACAGTGACTGCAACCCCGACCACGAAAGAAAACCGCTTGCTTGGGAACGGCTTGACCTTCAAAGAGCTGTGCCAGAACCTCTTCATCGGGGTGATAACTGACCCGACAGTGAGGACAGATGGTTCGCACCAGCCGCTGCGCCATCACTCCCAACAAGGCTGAAGCCGCAAGAAACGGCTCGACCCCCATTTCAACCAGGCGCGCCAAGGCTCCGGCCGAATCGTTGGTATGCAGGGTCGAAAACACCAGGTGGCCGGTAAGCGCTGCTTGAACGGCAATTTTTGCCGTTTCACTGTCGCGGATCTCGCCAACCATGATAACGTCGGGATCCTGACGCAGAATCGACCGCAACCCTTGAGCAAAGGTCAGATTGATCTTGGGATTCACCTGAATCTGCCCGACCCCGGCCAGCTGGTATTCAATCGGGTCTTCAACCGTAATAACATTTTGTTCACGTGAATTAATGGACGACAGCGCCGAATAGAGAGTCGTGGTTTTACCTGCACCGGTTGGACCGGTAACCAGAAAAATTCCGTGATTCTTGTGAATCATCTTCTCAATTTGCGGCAGCATCCGGGCATCAATACCGATCTGCTCCAGCCCCAACACCCCCGAGCTCTTATCGAGCAGACGTAACACCAGCCGCTCACCAAAAGCTGTCGGCAGAGTTGACACCCGGATATCGACATCTTTACCGGCAATGCGGACAGATAAACGACCATCCTGGGGCAGCCGCTTTTCGGCGATATCCAGGTTCGCCATGATCTTGACCCGCGACACAATGTTCGCTAACGCACGAAACGGCGGACGCTGTGACTCGTAGAGAATCCCATCGATCCGGGTGCGGATCACAGCCTCTGCTTCAAAAGGTTCAATATGGATATCACTGGCACGCTGGCGGTAGGCCTGGGTCAGAAGCCCGTTAACAAAACGGATCACCGGTGCTTCATCGCTGGTATCGAGCAGATCATCAACCTGCAACTTATCTTCTAAGGCAATGTCCCCCTGGCTGATATCCTCCATCATGCCACCACCACCGGACAGGGCTTCGTAGCCCTGGTTGATGGCACGCATGATCCGCTCAGCAGAAGCAATCACCGGAACGATCCGACAGCCGGTCATCACTGACAAATCGTTAAGCACACGGTTATTGCTCGGGTCAGCCACCGCCAGGCGAATGGTCTGACCATGGATATCGAGGGGAATGGCCAGGTGTTCTTTGGCGTAACCGATGGGAATGGTGGTCAGAAGTTCGAGGGCGGTGGCGGTGATGTTCGGCTCGGCAACAAAGTCAACCCCACTCTGGCTGGCCAGGGCCTCCGCCAGCATGGTATCCGTCATCTCACCCCTGGCTTTGAGAAGATCACCAAGACGGGTATCGTTGCCCTCCTGCTCCTGCAGAGCCACGCGAACAATCTCTTCGGGAATCCCCTGATCGTTGATGAGAATTTCCCCGAGTTTTCGCCACTTCATCGGTCGCATGGGTCTAATTCTCCAAAGGTACGGCAAAATCTCCGAAGGTTTTCATCCGCTGTTGATCAAAAAACGCTTCAGTGCCGCCTTCAGAACGGAAGAGCTGTAGATCACTGTACGTGTCGCGAGTCAGGCTACCTAAACTTTCACTATCGTCAATAACTCGTGGCGTAATAAAAATAAGCAGGCTTCTTTTCACCTCACGGTCGGATGTCGACTTAAACAACCAGCCAAGAATCGGAATATCCCCCAGCAAGGGCACCTTAGTAATATTTTTTGTAATCTGGTTTCTGAACAAACCACCAAGCACCACGGTTTCGCCATCTCGAGCAACAATAGAATTACGTAATAAAGTTTTTGTCAACGTCGGACCGATATCATTTGCGTCACCAACACCACCCTCCTGCTTGACTCCACTGATTTCCTGATGAATTTTCATCCTCACCAACCCACCGGCAGTAATCTGGGGAGTAAAGCGCAATATCAACGCCGCATCCTGACGTTCAACAGCACTGATAATATTATCTCCACCACCAGAAGGCGTTGCGCGTGAAGTAATTATCGGTACATTTTCACCGACAATGATTTCCGCTTCTTCATTATCAGACGTTAGCAATCTAGGGGCTGAAAGGATATTTATGTCATCATCTGTCTGTGACAGATTGATCAGTGCCGATAAAGCTGGCACAGTCATAGTTATATCCCCAACGGTGTAAGTAATAGGATTAAATAGCCCACCAAGCATAATTCCCTCGACAGCCTGATTAAGCACACTGGATACACCATCCGTAACAAGCCCCGCAGCTGACGCGGGTGCAGACCCACTGGCACCAAAAAGCAAGCTGTCATTACCTACATCGATGGCACCCTGCAAAGACGTGCCCAACTTCAGCACGGCATTCATCGACAAGTCCATAATCAGCGCCTCAACAAACACCTGCTTGCGCTTGATATCAAGCTGACTGATCAACGACATGACATTCCTGAATTCATCCTGAGAAGCATTAATAATCAGAGAGTTGGTCGGCTTGTCGGCGGTAACCTTGACATCCTTGAACAAATCAGCCGCTTGTTGTTGTCCTTCTGCTGCTCGTGGGGCTGATGGCGTACTGGCTGCACCGGCAATGATCTGATTAATGGTTTCGGCCAGGGGTTCGGCTTCAGCATGCTCAAGATAATACACATGCACCCCGGTAAAGCCCGCCTCTACCTCAACATCGAGCTGGGCAATCAACGCTTTAGCCTGGTCAATAAACAGCTGCTCCCCCTGCAACGCCAGGGTATTGGTACGCTCGTAAGGGATGATCTGACCGGCGACGCGCTTTTTGCCCGATTGGGCTTGGCGTGCGGCACGGCCCGCTGCCGCTATACTACCATCGCCTTCGAGAATCTGCATGGTCAACGCCGCTGCGTCAGCGGCATCAGCATACTGCAACGGCACCAGCTCAATGCGTTCATTGTCCCAGGTTTTATCGAGGGTGTTCAGCAGGCGATTTAAACGTTCAATATTTTCTGCAGTATCCGTTATAACAATGGTATTGGTGGCCTGATGGGCGACCACGTGACTGGTTCGTGGCATCAAAGGGCGCAGGAGGGTTTCTACCGCGACGGTCGCATCAAGGTTATTCAGGCTGAGAATCCGGGTAATATACTGATCCCCCAGCCCACGTTGATCCGTAAGGGGGAGGGTTTCCTCCTTGGCAGAAGCCAGAGCGACAATCTTGTTGACCCCGCCGGCAGGGACGACGGTAAATCCTCTGACCCGTAACACCGTCAAAAACAGCCGATAGGCTTCATCAAGGGAGACCGGCTCCGGCGACAGGATGCTGACCTTGCCGCGAACGGTTTCATCATAGAGGAAATTTTCACCGGTCAGTTCACTGATGGTGCTGATCATATCGACCAGTTCAACATTCTGGAAATCCAGGGTGATCATCATCTCATCATCGGCAGCAATGATGCGTCCCGGCAAACAAAACAGCAGGATCACCAACCAGAAAACCAGCATCTTTGCCGGAAAATGATTTTTACGCTCCACTTTATCAGCTCCTCATCAAGATACTTTCGCAAAAAGCATCAGGTTGGATGGCTAAGCAAAAAGCGCCAAAAGCAAGGCGCACAAATGGCGAACAATGAGGCGTACTTTGTGTACGTCGAAGCAGTAAGACATTTGTAGCAACACCGCAGTTGGTGAGTTTTTGCGACGCCATCAATCAAGACTGTATTCAAATGTCTGCGGCTCGCCGTTACGGATCAACCCCAGGCTGATATTATTCGCTTCCCGGACCTGTTGAAAAATCTGTAAGGCTTTCTCCGGGCTGTCAAGTTTGACCTGATTGATTTCGACGACCACATCACCAAGGCGCAATCCCAACTGCTCAAGCAGGGAGCCGCGTTGCATACCGACCAGGCGGAATCCTGTCGTCTGGCCGTTTTCCATGTGCGGGATCATCCGAGCTGACTGCAGCAGAGCGCCCATATTGCCCCGCGCACTGTCAACCATGCCCCGATCAACACGAAAGCGCCCTTCACCCAGATCAACAACGCCATTCTGCGAAGCCGTTGACGTTGCTGTTGCTGCAGCGGCTCGCCGCGTCGCGGGACGTGATGGTTCGGCCTGATCTTCAACCAGCAGCAGTTCACGGCGTTCGCCCCGTTCAAGCACCACAACCCTTCTGCGCTCAATACTATCAACCGTCACCCCGACGCCGATTTCGCTGCCCAGGCCAAACACCTTGACCTCGTTGCCGGTGTTAATCAGTGCCAGCGAATACTCACCGGCAACAACAGTTCCGAGTAGGGTAAGGTTTTCGCTGCGGGCAGAAACCTGAACCGTATCATTTTCAGCCGCCACCTCCGGCAGATCGGGCCTGACATACTCGGCACCGATAGCGTCCACATCAAACAGGCTGCGATTAATGATCACCTGCAGATCCTCTTCC
>Ga0209947_1002512_pt1 | contig 10503 bp, 9 predicted proteins | sample SalPonR2_B_D2_MG_FD_185706 | JGI IMG/M metagenome (GOLD analysis project Ga0209947, IMG submission 185706) | Salt pond soil microbial communities from South San Francisco under conditions of wetland restoration - Salt Pond MetaG R2_B_D2_MG... ... | reverse complement strand
CATGGAGGGCACGATGTCTTCCACCTCCAGGATGTCCGGATACGCCACCAGATCCACCGCAAGGCCACCCTTATCCGCGACCCGCCGCATAGCATCGACCGAAGTCTGCATCGCGCGGCCTTCCTGCACCGTCGTGTAGCCGAAGGAGGCGGCGAGCTTCGTGCCCTCGATCACCAGCGCCTCGTTGATCTGATCGTCGAAGCGAGCGGCGAGCTTCGATAACAGGTAGAAGAAGGCGTACTCTTCCAGCACGCCATTCGGCTGGTTCGATCCTTCCTCCCGCCGGAAGGCGCCGCCCTCCGGGTCTTTGGTTGCCGCCGTCACACCTGCCAGTTCCAGTGCCTTCGTGTTGGCCACGCCCAGATGGCCCGACTGGTGGATGATGATGAGGGGATACTCCGTGGATACTGCGTCGAGTTCCTGGCGGATCGGATGACGCTGCTCGGCCAGCTGCGAGTCGTCGTAACCGAAGCCGGCGATCCAGCCGACCCGTTCGACCACAGCCGAATTCTGGGCTGCCCAATCGGTGAGGAGCTTCTGCAGCGCCGGGATATCCCTGCCGTCACCATCCGGCGGCGGCAGCAGGTTCGCCGTGGAAGCCTGCAACCCGATCATGTAGCCATGGCCGTGGGAGTCGACGAATCCGGGCAGCATCGTGCGGCCCGCGAGATCGACGCGGCGGGTGTTCCCGCCGGCCGTCTCCAGGACCTCTGCCTCGCTGCCTACCGCGAGGATGCGGCCGCCGCGCACGGCTACGGCCTGTGCGACGGGGTTTCCGTCGTCGATCGTGATGATCGTGCCGTTGTGATAGATCGTGTCGGCGGGTTCGGCAGCAGCCGCCGAAACAGAGGTAAAAATCCCGATCGCTGCCGCCAGGCCGATGATCGTTCCTCTCATGCTCAGCTCCTGCTCGATTCACTCAATTGCCGAGGCCTTACGATCACTCCGCCCGAAAGACCGTGCGCCCGTCCTTGATGGTCTCGACGACACGGATGTCCCTGATCGACATCGGATCCACAGTCAGCGGATTGTCGTCGAGAATCACGAGGTCGGCGAGTTTTCCGGGCTCCAGCGAACCCTTGCGGTCCTGCTCGCCGTATTGCTCGGCTGCCCACAGCGTCATGGTCTTCAGTCCTTCCAGCGGCGTCACTGTCTGGGCCGGTCCGATCTCCTCGCCGGCGCGCGAGACGCGGTTGACCGCGGACCAGAGCATGAACATCTGGTCGAGGGGCACCACCGGCGCATCGGTATGGTTGCTCGGCCGGAGCCCCGCGTCGATGGCATCGCGCATGGGACTGATGTAATCCGCCTGCTCCCTGCCGCGGTTCGCGATATGTGCCTCGGCAAAGTAATAGGTGTGCAGTGTGTAGAAGGAGGGCCGGATGCCGTACTCGACGAAAGCGTCGACCTGATCCCGCCGCAGGAACTGGGAGTGAATGGCGGTGACGTTCCGGTGCCGGGCCGGATCATCCGCTGCGGCGAACTCGTGCGCCTCGATCAGCGAATCTATCGCTGCGTCACCGTTGGCGTGGAAGTTGACCGGCACGCCGAGCTCGTAGACCTTCTTCAGGCCTTCATTGATGACCTCTTGGGGTGCGAACAGTTCGCCTTTCCAGTCCTCCTCGCCGCTGGGGCCGCCTGTGAGGTACGGCGTCGTGAATGCAGCGGTACGGCCCTGCGGGGAGCCGTCGATGGTGATCTTCACGCCGCCTATTTTCAGTCGGTCACGGTACTCGCCCCACTGCTCCGGTGGAAATACGGCGAGCACCTTTTCGAGATCGGTGATGAACGGGAACACCACGACGTCGATGCTGTGGGCACCGGCATCCGCTGCGCGCTTCATCGTCTCCAGCTGGGGCAGGTGCGTGGCACCTTCATGGGCCGTGGTGAGACCGGCCGCCGCGTACATGCGGTGGGCCGCCCGCGTGCCTTCGATCTCCTCCGTCTCCGTGAGAGGCGGCGTCTGCTCGAAAATGGGGATGAACGCCGTCTCCATGATGAGCCCCCAGGGCTCGCTGGTGCCCGGCTTGCGGACGATGATGCCGCCCGGCGGCGTCTCGGTGTCGGCATCGATGCCGTATTTGCGCAGCGCCAGGCTGTTCAGCACCGCACCGTGCATGGAGACATGGTCCACGCGCACCGGGTTATCCGGAAAAGCCGCGTCGAGGTCATCGCGGTTGAGCAGGCGTCCGTCCGGCATGACCGTGTCGTCATAGCCATAGGCCATTATCATCTCGCCCTCCGGGATGCCGCGGTCCTCGGCGAAGCGCTCGAGCGCGGCGATGATGCTGTCGACGTCCTTGCCCGGTCCGGCCGGCGGCGGATACAGGTTGACCTGATCGGCAAGAAACAGGGCATTGAAATAATGGCTGTGCCCATCGATGAAGCCGGGTGCAAGCGTACCGCCCTGCAGATCGACCATCTCCGTCGAATCGGTGCGGTACGCGAATACGCTCTCTTCGGCACCAACGGCCAGGATACGACCGTCCGCGACCGCCAGTGCTGCCCCGATCGTGTCGTCGGCGTCCATCGTGATTACGTCGCCACCGTAGTAGATGATCTCGGCTGTCGCTGTCGACGCTTCCTCCCCACCGGTCTCCTCGGGCTGGGTGCAGCCGGCGAGGCCTGTCAGGGCGAGCATTGCGATCGACGCAATTACCTTCGATGAGCTCTGGGTGGTCATAGTCAGGGCCTCCCTATTCTGCGCGGCGCTATTTCGGGAAAAGCAGCTTAAAACCGATGCGCACGCCCCAGCCTTCCGGGCCGGCATCCGGACTCTCCACGTAGTAGCGCACGCCGCCTCCGATGCTCACCAGCTGGTCACCGATCGTCGTCACCTTGGAAGCGATGCCGCTGACCGGGATCGACCACTGTTCGCCCTCCCAGTCGTAGGTGCTCTCGGTCTGCAGCGTGAAGGTCCAGGCATCGGGTGTCGTGTAGGAGACGAAAGGTTGCACGAACGTGGCGTTTATGTCACCCCGATCGTCGTCCCCCGCGATGGAGGTGATGTGGTTGGCCAGCCCGCCGTACGTCCACGGGCCCTGCTGGCGCAGCGCGACCGCCGTCGGGCCGATACCCCACTTGTCGGCACCCAGGAGTTCGTCCGTCGCCGTCGGCAGCAGGAAGACGGGACCGACGCCCCAGATCCAGCCGCCTTCGGTCGGCTCGACCGGCGAGAAGAAGATGCTCTGCACGATGTCCCCCATGCCGGCCTGTCCACCCGCGCCGGGGAAGATGTCGTCCTGGTCGATCAGCGGCACGATGGTGCGTGAGATGAGGTTCCAGTCCTCGTTCAGCGACACGGGGATGACCGGCTGGAAATTCAGATAAGACCTCGTGCCATCATCCAGCGGGCCGATATCCTGGTCATAGTTCCATTGAAACGGCACGCTGATCAGCGCGGCCACGGGATTGGCCAGCTGCTTCGCGAGGTCCTCCTGGCTCTGTTGTGCTGCCGCTACACCAGCGTTTCCCAGGCCGAGCAAAATAGACAGTATCGAGACATACGGGCGTATCATCGGGAGCTCCCAGTCAGGCGGCCTGTTCTCTTTCCCGTGACACGACGCGGGACTCTAACTGGCCACGCCGGTTGTTATGGCAATTGAGGCGGCAGGAAAATATCATCGGTCGCCGGAGCAGAATGACGGCTATGGACAATTGCGAAAGGGCTCGAAAAAACCTGGGCAGTCTCGACGGTGCGCGCGAGTTTCTCAGACATCGCGGATGGCCCGCCCAGCTCCCGCCGTACCTGCGAGACGCGCTGCTTGACCGCGCCCGCCTGCTGCCTGCTTTCGAGCGCGGACAGACAGTGTTCCGTATTGGCGACGAGCCGGACGGCATCTACGGCGCCGTCTCCGGCATGTTCGCCTTCCAGCTCGCACCGAACGAGCAGGGGCCGCATACGTTCCATCTCTACGGCCCGGGTGCCTGGTTCGGCGAACTGGCGCACTGCGTCGGGAAGCCGCGGGCGACCACCATGATCGCAACCCGGCGGAGCCGCTGTCTGCGCGTTCCGGTACGGGAACTGGAGGGGCTGCTGAAAGAAGAACCGGAACTCTGGCGCTGGCTCGCCGCGTCCCTGGCCTACAACGTGAAGACCGCGTTCTGCGCGGTTGACGACATGACGATCCGTCTGCCCAGGCGCCGAATCGCCGCCGTCCTGCTCCGGCTCGCTGGCGCGCGCGGCGGTGTTTTGCCGAACGTCGAGTTTTCACGCGACCTCGATCTGACGCACCACGACATCGCATTTATCGCGAATGTGTCGCGCAGTGCCGTTGGTGAGAACCTGAGCCGGCTCGAGGAAGAGGGCTTCCTGGAGTGTGGTTACGGGGTGATCAGGCTGATCGATCCGGCAGGGCTCTGCGCCTGGCTACGGGATACTGCGTGAAAAGGGTGGGTGCAAGTTCGCGCGAAGCGTAACCGGTCGCGGGGGTCCGGCCTGAAGGCCCTCCGGGAGCGCAAAAAAGCCGCGCCGGATTGCGCGCTAGCCCGTCTTCGCCTCGGCCATGGCATGGACGTCTGCCGCGGCAAGGCGGTCCCCGCCGATCGCCCAGTCGCCGCCCTCGAACTCCTTGATTCGCACCCAGGTCACTGGCCGCATCGCCTCGCCCTCGACCTCGACCATTGCGGCGGTCACTTTCTCGATCATCTGCTCCTTCTGCCGGGCAGTGAACACGTCCTTGATCACGTCGATCGTTACCAGTGGCATGGTTTCATCCTCCTGCTTGCAGTTTCGTCTTCAGGTGTTCGATCAGTTCGCCCATCTCTCCGCTCGGGCTGAATTCGATAGCCTCGTAGTCTTCATCCACCCAGACCGTGTGCCCGGGCGGCCAGTAGTAGACCTCGCCGGCGCGCACGACCTCTTCGTGCCCGTCCGCGAAGCGCACGTGGATGGAGCCCTTGAGCACCGTGCCCCAATGCGGACACGGGCAGAGGTTCTGCGGCATGCCCTCCAGCAGGGGCGTGGCATCCGCGCCCTTTGGGAAGCGTATGCGCGCCACATTGAGGTCCCCCCAGTCCTGGCCCTGGATGCAGACGCCGCCTGCTTCCAGGCGCGTTGGCAAATCTGCACGTGTATGTTTCATCGTAGTCTGCTCCCTTCTGTTGCGGCTGATCTGCTGCGGTTTCGGATCTTTGTACCGCGCCTGCCCGCACGGCGCTTGGAGGACCCGTGGAGATCTCGTGGAGATTTGCGGACAGGCGGCGGCCTGCTGTCTTATGCTGGTCGGCATGATCTACCGCTTCGATCGATTCGAGCTCGATATCGACAAGGCCGAGCTCCGCGCCGACGGCCGGCCCCGACCGGTGGAACCGCAGGTCTTCGCGCTAATCGCGCTTCTGGTGGAACACCGTGAGAGACTGGTCTCGCGGGACGAGATCCTCGAGAAACTGTGGGACCGGCGCGTGGTAACCGACTCGACGCTCGGCAGCCGCATCAAGTCGGCCCGGAAGGCGCTGGGCGACGACGGCAGGACGCAGCAGTTCATCAGGACGATCCACGGGAGGGGCCTTCGCTTCGTCGCCGACGTAGAGATCGAGGGACGTCCGCTCTCAACGTCGGCAGACGCCAACGCCGGCACTGAATCCGCCACGTCCGGATCGGCCGAGGGCGCAGCCCCTGCGGCAAGGCCGTCGATCGCCGTACTGCCGTTTCGCCTCATCGGCGACGCCGGTGCCTACGCGACCATCGCCGAGGGCCTGCCTCATGAACTGATCGCGGAACTGGCGCGTCTGCGCTGGCTGTTCGTGATCGCGCGCGGCTCGTCGTTCCGCCTCGGCTGCGGCGACATGGAGCCCGGCGAGGCAGGCCGGCTGCTCGGCGTGCGCTACTGCCTCACCGGAGCCGTCGAGGTCACGGGCCGGCGTCTGGTGGTCACCACGGAACTGATAGACACGCGAGACGACGATGTGGTCTGGGCCGAGCGCTACAGCGGATACGTCGACGACGTACACGGCGTGCGCGCGGAGATTCGTGCCCGGATACTGAACTCTCTCGAGATCCAGATTCCGCTGCACGAGGCCGCGGCAGTGCGCCTGCAGGCGACTGCGAATCTGGATTCCTGGTCGGCTTACCATCTCGGGCTGCAGCATATGTATCGCTTCAATCGCACAGACAACGCGAGCGCGGCGGAACTCTTCTCCCATGCGATCCAGCGCGACCCGGATTTCGCCCGCGCGCATGCCGGGCTGTCTTTCGTGCACTTCCAATCGGCCTTCCTGCGTCAGACCGACGACATCCAGGGGGAGATCGCGCAGGCCCGCGACTATGCCCAACGTGCAATCGATATCGACCCGCTGGATCCGTTCACGAATTTCACGATGGGCCGCAGCTTCTGGCTGGAGGCGGATCTCGAGCGCGCAGCGACGTGGCTCGAGCGGTCGACTTCACTCAGCCCTAACTTTGCACAGGGCATCTATGCCCAAGCCTGGACGGAAACGATGTCCGGCAGCAACGCCAGCGCGCGGGAGGGCGTCGATCTGGCGATGATGCTCAGCCCGCTCGACCCGTTGTATTACGCGATGGTGGGCACGCGCGGCTTCATACATTTGGCGCGGAACGAGTACGACGAGGCAGCCCTTTGTGCGGACCGCGCTGCCCGGTCGCCGGGCGCACATGTTCTCATCGCCATGATCGCAGCAGCCGCCCAGGAACTCGCAGGCGACCAGGCGCGCGCGAGGAAGTGGGCCGCAAACGTGCGTGCGCGCAATCCGATACTGACTCGTCGCGACTTCTTCCGCTCGTTCCCGCTCCAGCAGGAAGCGATGCACTCGAAGATCTCGGCGGCACTGGAGAAGCTGGGCTTCTGAGCCCAGGCAGCACGCTGCGCTTCGGTCGCCAGGCGAGGACTAATGACCACGGCTGGGCGCTGAGAAGGAGAACAAGGATCCCGACCGGATCTATCCCGGCCAGGTCCTGCGCATGCCCGAAGACTGATCAGGGCCCCGGCGAGCGTGCCTGCCGGGGCGCTCAGCGTCCCAGCTTGCGGAGCATCCCCATCATGTCGTTGAGCGGGTTGCCATCGCCGTCGGCGTCGAGCATGCCGGCCAGGCCGCCGGCCCGGGCCTGGCTCGCCGGCGCGGTCGCGTTGCCTTCCTTGCTCATGTAACCCGCCACCAGCATGCCGAGCATGGGCAGCATCTGCTTGAGGGTCGCCGGATCCAGGCCGGTCTGCCCCGCGGCGTTCCGGGCCGCGGCGCGGCTGACGTCCTTGGAGCCGAAGATCTGGCCGAGGACCTGGTTGCCGCGCTCGAGGTTGGTCGGCTGCGACGACAGCACTTCGTCCAGCAGGTTGCCGCCGCCGAGTTGCCCCAGCATGTCGAGCAGTCCACCGGGGCCGCTCGGCTGTGCCTGGGCCTGTTCCTTGAACCCGCCGAGGATCGCGGGGAGGAGGGCCTCGGCCCCGCTGCGGGCGGCCCCCTCGTCCACGCCAAGCTCGCGCGCCATGGCGCCGAGGCCGCCCATTTGGTTCAACAGTTCCGAGACTTCCATTATTGCTCCTTGGTTGTCATTGCGAGTATCGCGAGTAATCGAGGGATCGAGACCTGCGCTCAGCGTCCTTCGAGTTCCTCGCGCAGGTGAAGAAGAGCGGGTTCCTGCGGTACGACGGCGAGGGCCCCCTCAAGAACATCCAGCGCCGCGTCCGCGCCGCGGGTGGCCGCAGCCATGCGCACGAGCATGATCCAGGCCTCGACGCGCTGCGGGTCGAGGTAAACGGTTTCGCGAAACGCGGCTTCGGCCTGCGGGAAGGCGCGCAAGGTCAGTGCGGCGCCGGCCAGCTGCAGGTGGGTCTCCGGAAAGTCGAGACGGCTCGCCAGGGATGCGCGCCACTCCGTCATTGCGGCATCCAGCCGGGCCTGGGTAGCGCGCGGCAGCCGGGCGATCGGCGCTCCGAGCAACGCCTGCGCGGCCGCCATACGCACGCTGCGGACCGGGTCGGACAGCGCGTCCAGCAGGCGCAGCACCTGCTCCTCGGGCGGGGCGGCGCGCTGCAGCCGCACTGCGGCCGCGCGCAGCAGCGGATCTCGATCCGACAGTAACGGGGCGAGCCGCTCGGCCAAGGCCGCATCGGCCGCACCCTCGAGCAATCGCATCGCGGCGGCCCGCACGATCCCCGCTTGGGCCGTATCCTCTGCAAGCAGTGCCAGGTCGTCACGCACGGCAACCGGACCAGCACGACCGGCCGCCAGGACCTGGCCGAAATGTCGCCCGCGGTTGCGGCTTTCGGGATAGCGCGCCGCAATTTCTGCGGCGGCCCATTCTGACGAACGATCCACGTGGCAGCGGGTGCACGCATCCGGCGCGCCGGTGGCGGCGGAGAGGTCGGGGCGGGGGATGCGGAAGGAGTGGTCCGCGCGCCAGTCATTGCCCATGTAGACGCTCTCGGGCGCATGGCAGTTCTTGCACTGGGCGCCCTCAGAGCCTGGCTCGTGGAAGTGATGCGCCGGGCTGTCGTAAGCGGCCCGCCTGACGGTCGGGAACTCGGGGCTGCCGGCCGGCGCATGACACTGCGTGCAAATGGCGTTGCCTTCGGCGGGCGGCTCCGCGCTGTGGGCATCATGGCAATTCAGGCAGCTGACGCCCCGGGTGTACTTTTTCGCCTGCAGGAAAGAGCCATAGACATAGACCTCGTCGAGGATCTGGCCGTCCGCATGGTAGAGACCCGGCTGCAGCAGCGCGAGGCCATAGGCATCGTGGTAGGGCGTCCCCGGCAGGGGCGAAGCATCGTCATGCGCTTCGCGCCGGGAATGGCAGGTCGCGCACTGCTGGATCGTCGCCTCAGTGCCGCCGAAGGACTGGGTGAAGCCGTAGCGATCGAGGCCCGGCCCCGCAGTCAACTCCTCCGGCGATTCGGCCCACTCGAGATGCGCCGAGCCCGGCCCATGACACGCCTCGCAACCCACCCCGATCTCGCGTTGAGTGGAGCGGTAGCGCCGGGTCTTCGAGTCGTAGTTCTTCTCGAAGCCGGTAGCGTGGCACTCGGCACAGCGCGCGTTCCAGGTCTTGTACGGCCCGGTCCAGTGGAGGCCATCGTCCGGCGGCAGGTCCTGGTCCGGGTACAGGTGGAACCATCGCTTCTTCTCCGTATCCCAGACCACGTCGAAGCTTTGCAGCCGGCCCGGCTCGGTCTCAAGCAGATACTGCTGCAGGGGCTCGATCCCGGCCACGGAGTGGACGCGGTAGTCGGTGGTGACGCCGTCCTGCTCGGTCACCGCAACGTGGTAGCCGTCAGGCTCGATGCGAAAGCGGGCGACCATGCCGCGATGGCGGAACTCCGTGCCGTCGAAGTCGGCCACGACCGTGTCGGGCGACGGCCAGGTCCAGGCCAGCGCGTGATGCGATCCCGCCCAAGCCTGCGCGGCCTCCGCGTGACAGGCGGCGCACGCCTCGGACCCGAGGTAGGCGGGTGCCGCCTGCGTGAACGCGGGTGCCGCCACGAGGGTCGCGGCGAGAAGGAAGGACGCATGTTTCATCAGATCATGGGTCGGGCCAGACCTGCTCCCAGTCCGTGGCCATGTCGACGACCAGCCAGCCGCGACCCGGGCCCTCGTCCAGACCCCGGTCGAGCCGGCCGACGTGGCTGTTGCGGTCGTAGGCGAACTCGCGCTCGGCGTCGGTGTGATGGACGAGCATGGCGAAGCGCAGCCCGTCACCGGACATGGTGTACTCGAGCATCGCGAAATCGCCGTCCGAATTGCCGGCGGCAAAAATCGGGCGCCTGCCGATCTTTGCGTCGATCCCGACGGGCTTGCCTTCCTTGTCGTCGATGAAGGCGATGGCCGGGTCCTTCATCAGCTGGGGTACGCCGTCCACGACGACGTAGCGCGTCTCGCCCGCGCTGCCGATGACATTCTCGGGCGGGATGTCGTAGAGCGTTTCGGTCACGGCGCGCATGAAATGCAGGCCGCCGCCCGAGACGATGTAGGTTGAGAAATCCTCGTCGCGCAGGTAGCGCAGGAGTTCCAGCATCGGCTGGAACACCATCGCGCTGTAGGCCAGGCCCGTCTCCGGGTGGGTGGCGCCGGCGATCCAGTCGCTCACTTCCTGCTGGAACGCCGCCACGGTCATGCCGGCATGGGTGACCTTGAGGATCTCGAGCAGGCCCTGCTCGCCGGCTGCGACGACCGCCTTCATGTCGCCCCTGGCGGCAGCACGCAGCACGTCGGAGTCCAGGATCGTGGGATCGTCTGCGGCCATCTCCTGCAGCCGATCGACGGCGAAAAGGAACTGGAAGTAAACCGGACGCTCCGACCACAGCGTGCCGTCGTTGTCGAACACCGCAACGCGGGCGGAGGGCGTGACATAGTCCGGCGAGCCGGGGTCGGTGACCCGCGTGACGAAATCGATGATCCGCGTCCTCGCTTCGGTGTCGGCCCAGGAGGGCAGGGGGTCGGCCTGGGCCGTAGCGCCCAGGCCGACAGCAGCCAGCAGGACCAGGCAACGCACTGTTTTCATCTCACCCTCCCGGCTTTTGAAACCAGGCCTGGTTGGCGGTGCCTACCTCA
>Ga0209947_1002510_pt1 | contig 10505 bp, 6 predicted proteins | sample SalPonR2_B_D2_MG_FD_185706 | JGI IMG/M metagenome (GOLD analysis project Ga0209947, IMG submission 185706) | Salt pond soil microbial communities from South San Francisco under conditions of wetland restoration - Salt Pond MetaG R2_B_D2_MG... ... | reverse complement strand
ACCAGTTGCTGGGCAACTTCATCCTTCACATCTTCCCACTGTACAATATCGTAGCGTTCCAACCCTATGAAGTTACCTGAAATGTAAACGGTTTTCACAAAAGGCAGGTGAAATAATTGCTGTGCTAAAGGCGAGTTCTTGGCATCATCGATATTTTTGTACTCATAATTTTTACGATGCGCTAGAATATGGTTGGCCTCAAACTTTATAATGCTAGGATTCTTGGTTCCCGAAACTGTTATGGAGTACTCTTTCATTTGTCATTTTTTTTTGAATTTATTTATCTCTTTGCTTTTTGGAGTGTTTCCTCGCTTAAAACAACGTTGTTTAGAAAAATTCTATTTGTTACAAAAATACAAAGGAAATCTAAGTTTAAGCATACATAATATTGTTATGGTAATGGCGTTATACATTATATTCGGCTCATTTCGAAGCAAACCCCATATTTTCTAAGATGAGATATAAATTTATAATCATAGTTTTCTTTCTGATTTTTAGCGCTAAATCGATGGCCCAGGAAGGGATACCGGTATATTTTGATTATCTCTCCGACAACTATTATTTAGTATTTCCCTCTATGGCAGGAATAGGGCAGGGAGGTAAAATACGCGCAACAGCAAGAAAGCAGTGGTTTGATGTTGATGATGCCCCTAGTCTACAAACAGTAAATGCTCATTTTCGGTTGGGAGATAGTCCTAGCGGTGTTGGAGCTATAATATTTAACGATGCCAATGGCTATCACTCCCAAACAGGAATGAAGTTAACCTATGCGCACCATCTAAGAATGGGTGGTGACGATGTTAGGGTCTTAAATCAATTGTCGTTTGGATTAAGCGGTACTATGTTGCAAAGTAATTTGGACGAATCCGAATTTAGATCGGTAATACCGGATCCGTCAATTGCAGGAATACGATTAAGTGCCTCCTATTATAATGTGGATTTTGGGATGTCCTATAATTTTCAGGAATTTTATTCCCACGTTGCTATAATTAATGCGCTAGGTAGCCAAAGAAACGTTTATTATAGGGATAGGGCAGATGACCCTAATCAATTGGTAATCGACAATATTAGAAGGTATTTGGTTTCGGCAGGATATATTTTTGGTAGGAACGAATGGCAGGTAGAACCTTCTTTACTCTTTCAGTTGACCGATTTTACGAAGGAAAAGACAATCGATATTAATGCAAAAGTGTATAAAGATGTTGATTTTGGTAGGGTTTGGGGAGGACTCTCTTATAGACGAAGTTTTGATGGTGCCCAATTTCTAACGACAACCGGCTTTGGCGAACAACGTCTCCAGTTAATAACGCCAATCGTAGGTGCCAATATTAACAACTTTATGGTGTCATACAATTATTCGTATCAAATGGGCGACATCCGTTTTTCTAATGGCGGTTTTCATCAAATTACCCTTGGTTATGACTTTGGTCAAAAAGAACGAAAGTACGACTGCTATTGTCCTGCTGCGCAATATTGAAGCCCTTTTGAATTCGAAAAAGGCTTACTGAACAAGGAGTATCTTTTATACTCCCAGCGGTAATATTTCACTTTAGCCTGTTTTTTAATTGCCGTTAACATTGCGTTTTCCAACTCCACCGGTATTGTCTTTCTTATTTTGGACAATATAAGCTTCCCGCTTCTCATTTAATTGTTGGATTTCTTTCGTTCGGCTTTATTGGATTCAAAAAAATTGGTTATTTCTTTTTTTTAGATTTGCAGAAAGGGGTATTGAACGCCAAAGTAAAAGGTATAACAGGTAAGTTAACCTTGCCACAGCAAGATGGTTTTCAGGTGTTAAATATAAAGGACATCTTGTATTGCAAGGCAGAGGATAATTACACCGAAATCTTACTGGAAAATAAAAAGATACTCGAAAGCCAAACCTTAAATTATTTTGAAGATGCCCTGACCGATTTCCCTTTGGCTCGCATACATAAATCGTATCTTGTAAATGTTAATGAAGTGGTGAAGTATCGAAAAGGGAAAGGCGGTAGCGTTGTGGTTTATAATGGAAAGGAGCTATTGGTATCCGCATCTAAAAAAAGGCCTTTTTGTCTTTTTACGAGTGATGGTCAATGGTGCTTCCTAATAGGGAGCCAAATGACTTCGATTTGATATGATTTTGTGAGATAAAAAAAGTGTAGATATGATAAAAGCAGTAAGGGGTAAATCGCCCATAATTGGTAAAGGTTGTTTTATTGCAGAAAATGCGACCATAGTCGGAGAAGTAAGTATGGGAGAACAGTGCAGTATTTGGTTCAATGCGGTGCTTAGGGGAGACGTGCATTATATAAAACTAGGAAATAAGGTAAACGTTCAGGACGGCGCAGTAATCCATTGTACATACAAAAAATCTCCTACTATTATTGGTAATAACGTGTCCATTGGGCATAATGCCATTGTACATGGTTGCACTGTCCAGGATAATGTTCTGGTGGGTATGGGAAGTATTATCATGGACGATTGTGTAGTAGAGAGCAATAGTATCATAGCCGCTGGGGCAGTGGTAACGAAAGGTACCCACGTACAATCAGGGAGTATCTTTGCAGGAATGCCTGCCAAAAAGATTAAAGATATAAGTCCAGAACTAAGTTCTGGCGAAATCAACCGTATCGCGGAAGCATATATTATGTATTCCGGTTGGTTTAAAGAGGATGGCGATTTGTAGCAATTTGACTGCTATGGTATCCTAGTGCGATATATTCTTAGATTTTCAGTTATACATCTACATCAATAATATATCCTTATTTTTGCCTTAGAAAATTTAGAAGGTATGAACGCATACATATTTCCCGGTCAAGGAGCCCAGTTTGTAGGAATGGGGAAAGACCTTTACGATAATTATTCGGTTGCCAAAGAATTATTCGATCAGGCTAATGAGATTTTGGGTTTCCCTATCACGGATATCATGTTCAATGGTACAGCTGAAGGATTAAAAGAGACAAAGGTGACGCAGCCTGCGGTTTTTTTACATTCTGTGGTGCTAAGTAAAGTAATGGGGACTTCCTTTACCCCAGATATGGTTGCTGGACATTCGTTGGGTGAATTCTCCGCGTTGGTTGCCAATGGCGTATTAACGTTTGAAGATGGTTTAAGGTTGGTATCCCAAAGGGCATTGGCCATGCAAAAGGCCTGTGAAATTAAGCCAAGTACTATGGCTGCCGTATTAGGTCTTGATGATGAAATTGTGGAGCAGGTATGTGCCGATACATCGGGTATTGTGGTTGCAGCGAACTATAACTGTCCGGGACAATTGGTTATTTCAGGGGAGGTAAGTGCTATTGAAGTCGCATGTGAAAAAATGAAAGAGGCGGGAGCTCGAAGAGCTTTGGTGTTGCCGGTTGGTGGTGCCTTTCACTCCCCATTGATGGAGCCTGCGCGAGAAGAATTAGCAGCTGCTATCGAAGCGACGACCTTCAGTGTTCCTACTTGTCCGATTTATCAGAATGTGACTACAATAGGAGTAACGAATGCCGAGGAGATAAAAAATAACTTGATATCACAGCTTACTGCTCCCGTTAAGTGGACCCAAAGCGTTCAAAACATGGTAGCAGATGGAGCAACTTTGTTTACCGAAATAGGTCCAGGAAAGGTTTTACAGGGTTTGGTTAGAAAAATAGCGCCTGATGCACAAACCCAATCGCCCTCATTGGAATAACACATTTCCCATAAAACTTGCACTTCAACCCAATTACTGCTTTTTAACCTGATATGTAATGGTTTAGGTGCTTTTTTTAGTAATATTGATTCCCTTTTTGGAGCCTTTACCAAATTGCGAGATAAGTGCAACGGAACTGCCATGAAAATGAAAAATTCGTATAGTTTTTATAAAAAAATGCCTATTAGGTTCAGGTTGAAACACTTAGTTGTTTTAGCTTTTTTGTGTTTAATGACCTCAACAAGCGTTATTGGCCAAACGGTCTCTATTGACGCTACACAGCCAACGGCTAATGAAGCTGGCTTAGTGCCTGGAGAGTTTACCATAAGCGTAATTGGTCTTGGGCCTTTTTCATCTACTTTAGACGTGTTTTTAAATGTAGCTGCAGGAAGTACTGCCACTTCTGGGATTGATTATAATGCCCTTCCTTTGTCGGTAAATATTCCCTTAACTTTTGGCAGCGGCCAAATCGTTGTTCCATTAAATGTACTTCCTGACTTTTTTGCGGAAACTGATGAGGTTGTTCGTTGGGTCATCACTCCAAATCCCAATTATTTTGTTTCAACCTCGGACGGTTCTGCTGAGATTGAAATTCTTGACAATGACACCCCTGGCGTAAATTTCTCCACGGCTAGCGGTAATACTACGGAATCTGGTGGGACGGCTACATTTACAGTAACTTTAGATAGTGAGCCCACCGCACCGGTTACTATGGCCTTGAGCAGTAGTGATGTTACGGAAGGAACCGTTCCGGCTAGCGTAACGATTCCTCCTACGGATTGGAACACTGGTGTTGCCGTAACGGTTACCGGTGTAGACGATACGGCGGTAGATGGTGATGTTACTTATATCATTATTACAGGGGGTATCACCTCTGCCGACCCTAATTATAATGCGTTAGATGGTGGTTCTGTTCCCAATAGGCAGGTCACTAACGAAGATGATGATAGCTTTACCGCTACGATTACTGCTACAGACGCTACAGCCACAGAAGCTGGTACGGCAAATAACGGGACTTTTGCAATAGATTTAGGTGCCCAGAATGCAACCGGTTCTCCGGTAACCGTTAATTTTAATCGTACGGGAAGTACGGCAACACATATTACGGATTATGCAGCTATAGGCACTACAATTTCAGTTCCTAATGGGGCCCAAACGGCAACTATTATTATAAATCCTGTAGATGATAATGCGGTAGAAGGTCCAGAAACGGTAATAGTAAACTTGGTCGCAGGTCCTTTATATAACATAGGAGGCGCAAATAGCGCTACAGTTAATATTGTTGATAATGATTCCTTCACGGCAAGCATAATAGCAACGGATGCAACCGCTACGGAAGCAGGTGCTGGAAATAATGGACAATTTACGGTGAACCTCGGGGCTCTGAACCAAACGGGTAACCCAGTTGTAGTAAATTTTGCGAGATCTGGTTCGGCAACACATATAGCCGATTATGCCATTGTTGGCACCTCGGTAACTATTGCAGACAACCAGCAAACGAACACAATTACAATCAATCCTCTCAATGATCTAATAGTAGAGGGACTAGAAACAGTGACTCTTACCTTAACGGGTGGCGCTGGGTATACTTTAGGTGCGCCGGTTGCTGCTACGGTAAATATAGTGGACAATGATGCTGCAGGTTTTACCGTTGCTCCTGGAACACTAGCAACGACGGAGGGTGGACCAAATGAAACGTTTACAGTGGTTTTATCTAACGAACCACTGAGCAATGTAGTTATTTCTGCTACTTCAAGTGATACAGGGGAGGGTATAGTTACGCCTGCAAATGTGACTTTTACTCCCGCAAATTATAACATACCGCAAACAATTACGGTAGACCCTGTGGATGAGTTTATCGTCGACGGTGCCCAAGCCTATGCGGTTACGTTAACTATCGTAGATGCCAGTAGTGATAATAATTTTGATTCGTTGCCAGATCAAGATGTGTCGGTGACAAATGCAGATAATGATACGGCTATTCTTACTATTGCCGATAAGGCGGAAAATGAGGACGTTGCCTCTGGGGAGTTGGTGTTCGAGGTGTCCCTAGATATAGAGGTAGTTGACGGATTTACTGTTCAATATACTTTTGCCAATGGAACGGCCATTGGGGGTGGAATCGATTTTACAGCTACTCCAGACGAGCTAGAGTTCGATGGTGATGCCGGCGAGGTACAGACCATAACCGTATCAATCGTTGATGATCAACTATTGGAGCAGACCGAAGATTTTACAGTCCAACTGGGAACTCCAAGTAATCCTGCAGTTACATTAGCTGATGGAGGCGCCGCAACGGGTAGTATAAATGACGATGATAATTGTGCCGCTGCACCCATTTTAGATACTAGTGTTCCCACATCTTTTTGTGACGTAATCGATGTTAATTTGAATGATTATACTACTACACCGCCACCAGCGGGAACCGTTCTTACGTGGAGTACGATTTCAAATCCCTTGAACGAAAATGCGTATTTAGCTCCTGCTCAGGTAGTAAATCCACCCAATGATGGTTCATATTATGGTTTTTTCTTGGATACAAATGGTACACCCAACGATTTTTCTGATGATTGCGCTAGTGGTGTTATCGAAGTTGAGTTGATTCTTAACGATAGTCCTACTTTAATTTCCTTTGAAGATGGAGAACGCTGTGGTCCGGGCACCGTAACGCTTACTGCAGAAGGTAGTGGAGCGGCTTCTTTGGTTTGGTACGCGGCTGCGGATTCCGATGTTCCCCTTTTTACAGGTGAAAACTTTATTACACCTGTAATCTCCAGTACGACTTCTTTTTACGTTGAGGCGTTGGAAAATAATTGTTCTTCGGCCAGGCAAGAAGTAATAGCTTTGGTTGGCGCAGCCAGTTCTACGGGAACAGCCACCAACGGCGCCGCATGTAATATTATAACCAACGGTCCTACGCTTGTTGATTTGGACGATAGATTAACCGGAGCTACCGCTGGTGTTTGGAGTGTAACCACCGATTTATCCAATTCTATTATAATCAATAGTGATAATGAAATAGACTTTGCAGGTCGCATTTCTGGGGATTATGTTTTCACGTTTACGACCACCGATTTTACCGCTCCATGTACAGAAGAAACCGTAGTGGTGACCATTTCTGTAAGTGACTGTAATACGGACGATGACTTGGATGGGCTCGTGACAGGCCAAGAGGTAGTTTTGGGAACGGACCCCAATAATCCAGATACGGATGGTGATGGTATAGAAGATGGTGTAGAGGCAGGCACTGACCTGAACAATCCCTTAGATGAAGATAATGACGGTATCATAGATGCATTGGATTCAAATATTTTGGACACGGATGGTGATGGGGTAAACGACCAACAAGATCCTGCCAACGAAAACCCATGTATTCCGGATAATTCAAGTATAGATTGTCCAGTAGATTTGGAGGTAACGAAAACTGCAGATGTGTTGAATGCTACTATTGGCGATACCGTAACATTTACGGTAACGGTAAACAACTTAACCGATAAAATCGTTAACAGTGCAAAAATTGGAGATTTGTTGGAAAATGGGTTTGAGTATGTCTCTCAGTTAGCATCTACTGGGGCGTATGACGAAATTACCGGAGAATGGGCTATTGAAAGTCTTCCTGCTTTGGGAACTGCGACTTTGGATATTGTAGTGACGGTAATAGAAGGAGATAACTTTACCAATACAGCACAGTTATTGGAGTCTGTCCCTTTAGATGATAATCCGGACAATGATATTTCTGATCCAGTGGTTATAGAGACTGTAGTGATAGAAGGGGTAGATTTGATAGTCACTAAAACCGCTACACCGAACGGTGCCTTACTAAACGATGAGGTGGTCTATACCATTACCGTTACCAATGAGTCTAACGATAATGAAGTCACACAAGGCGTAGTTTCTCAAATAGTCATTAATGATTCCTTCGACCCCAGTTCCGTAGATTTTGATTTTATCGACGCAAGTACTGCAAATGGAACTTTTGATAATGCTACGGGTGATTGGACTATTCCCGAGCTAGCGAGAGGCGAAGTTGCCACATTGACCATTACTATTAGGGTTGTCCAATTAGGTGAAATACAGAACACGGCGAGTTTGGTAAGATCATCGCCAAGGGATGGTGAAGTTTCCAATAATTCGGAGACAGTACGTGTGGAGGTTATTGAGAAAACCGAAGCGGAACCAGGATTTTTGTACAATCAGTTCTCACCAAACGGTAACGGACAGAACGAGGTATTGCGGATTAATTTAGAGGATCCACAAACAGGTTTTGATGTCAATATAATTTACAGTATTAATATTTTTGACCGTTATGGTAGTCAAATATTTGAGGTTCAAAATGCCACTAGTGGTGATGTTTGGGACGGAACTTATGAAGGTAAGGAAGCTCCAAAAGGCACCTATTTTTATGTGATGAAATATATCATTAATGATGGCGATGAAGTAACGGAGAAAGGTTGGATTCAGTTGATCAGATAAAGGCGATTATGCATAAGATATACAATACATTGAAATATACTTTTATACCATGTGTGCTTATGTTCCTCGGGTTGGCTACGACTTCGGTTCATGCACAAAAGGAACCGCAGTATACGCAATACATGTACAATATAGGTAGTTTTAACCCTGCGTATGTTGGAACAGTTGAAACGGCAGAACTTGCTACATTGTATAGGGCACAATGGATAGACATTCCTGGAGCACCTAGAACGATTAGATTCGGGGCAAACCTTCCGTTTAGCAATGAGACCATGGGGCTGGGTGTCAATATTGTCAGTGATCAATTAGGACCTGTTTCCCAAACCTATGCCGATCTTTCCTATTCGTATCAGGTAAAGGTTACGGACAACACCAAACTATCCTTTGGTATGGACTTGGGGGGGTCTTTTCTAAATGTGGATTTTAGCAAGGGTACATTTGAAAACCCGGGAGAGCCGCTAAATTTAGAGCGTATCAACAACTTTTATCCAACTGTTGGTGCTGGTCTGTTTATGTACGGGAATCAATGGTATCTGGGTGCTTCTATCCCTAATTTCCTCACAGAAGGTGTGTATAATGATGAAGTAGCTTCAGTCGTAGAAGATAGGATTCAGTTTAACTTTATTGGAGGTTACGTGTTTAACCTTTCCGATGGATTAAAGTTTAAGCCAGCGTTTATGGTCAACGCCTTATCGGGTGCTCCACTTAATATAAATGCATCCGCTAACTTTTTAATATCAGATGTAGTTACGGCAGGGGTGTCCTACAGGGTAGAAAATGCATTTAGTGGTTTGGCAGGATTTCAAATATCAAATAGTACGTTTGTTGGGTACTCATATGATTATAATACAAATGCTTTAGGGGAATTTAATCAAGGATCCCATGAGGTGATACTCAAATTTTATTTGGGTAGAGGTGGAAAAAATTCAAATGCGAAGAACGATAAAGGCGGAAACTCAAAAGGAAAAGCAAAACAAATAGATTCGCCAAGATTCTTTTAATTTGCTACTGGCATATGAAACTAGCCTAAATATTATTGCGATAGGCGATTCACATCCGACCTTTAAAAAAATATACAAAGATGAAATGGAACACATTCCTTACTTTTTTAATCATTGCAGCAAACCTGTGTTATGGTCAAGAAAACAGGTCTAAGGCGGATAATTATTTTTATGGATACGAGTATCAAAAAGCAATTGAGGCATACAATAAAGAGGCAGCAAAGAAACCTTTGAGCGATGCGCAGCGCTTGAATCTTGCTGATGCCTATTTTAAGATAGGTGCCTTTGAAAACGCTTCCAAAATATATTTAGATAGTAACAAGAAGGATACCATCATGTCTGTTCATAGGTTTAACAAAATGTTGCAGAGTCTTTCTAAAACATCGGATAGGGAACGCGTAGTAACTTTTTTAAAGACCAAGTCGGCATTATTATCTTCTGAATTGTTGGAGAATGCGATGTTCAACTATGAACTGATGGAGGGAGAAGAAGGAAATCTAGACTTTACACTGTTTAATGTAGCGATTAATAGTCCACAAGCGGACACCTCGCCTGCTTTCTACAAAGATCAACTGCTATTTAGTAGCGCTCGCCAGCAAGAAGACAAAAACACGTATATACCAACAGGAGAATCTTACCTGGATATTTATGCGGCTTCGTTGGACGAAAACGGAATGGCAAATAATGCTGCCGTTTTCTCTAAAATTCCCTTTTCAAAATTCCATAAGTCAACGCCGTTCTATTCGGAAAAGCAGAACAATATATTTTATATTCTATCCAATACCGATGAAGGAGAAATGGCCTTTGACGATAACTGGAAAAATGCGCTGGCAATAGGTGTTTTGAATTCTAGTGGCCAGTTTAGGTTTTTGCTAAAGGACTTGAGTACTTCTTTCTACTATCCATTTTTTGATGCGGAATCTGATCGCTTGTACTTTGCAGCTAACTTTGATGACAGTTATGGAGGAACCGATATTTATTATGTAACCACCAACAACGGTCAGGTGATGTCTGCTCCTACAAATTTGGGTCCAAGGATAAACTCTCCAGGAAATGAAATTTCTCCGTTTTTGTTCAACGGCGATCTTTATTTTTCTTCTGATGTCTTTTACGGTTTAGGTGGCATGGATGTGTATAAGTCCAAAATACTGTCCAACGGTGGTCATAGTATCCCCGTGAATTTGGGAAAAGGTATCAATACGGATAAAGATGATTTTGGATTCATTATCAAAGAAAGCGGCGCAGATAGGTATTCTGGATATCTGGCCTCCAATAGGGAGGGTGGAAAAGGAGGTGATGATATCTACGGTTTTAGCATCGTTGGTGTTCCTGGTTTAAGGACATTTGCATTAAGGGGAAATGCTTTCAATTCA
>Ga0209947_1002508_pt1 | contig 10509 bp, 10 predicted proteins | sample SalPonR2_B_D2_MG_FD_185706 | JGI IMG/M metagenome (GOLD analysis project Ga0209947, IMG submission 185706) | Salt pond soil microbial communities from South San Francisco under conditions of wetland restoration - Salt Pond MetaG R2_B_D2_MG... ... | reverse complement strand
CGCTTCGTCCGCATGTGAGCCATCTAAGACCCGTGCAGCGAACGGCCGGTTACGATAAGGCTCATCTGGCGCGACTGGAACGACCGCTTTCGGGAAGGCGGCAAGAACTTCAGGATCACGCTCGCCACCGACGATGGCACGGATGATCCGCATGCCTGTTGCGCCGGTGATATCGGAGACGACATGATGCAGCTGCAGGTTCATCTCCATGAGCGCCTTCTGCATGTGCTGGATGTGAGCGGCGGCATACTCAGTGAGCCGTTCCCGTTGCCGCATGTAGGCGCGCAGGGTGGCGATCTCTGCCTCAGGGCGGAAACTGCCGCGGAGCAAGCCGTAGGAATGCAACTGGCGCAGCCATCCTGCGTCGCTCACGTCGGTTTTACAGCCCGGCACATTCTTGGCGTAGCGGGCATTCACAAGGATGACTTCGAAGCCATACGCCTCCAGGATCTCGAATGCAGGGATCCAATAAACGCCGGTCGATTCCATGGCCACGCTGGTGACACCGCACGACCGGAGCCAGGCGGCAAGGTCGTGCAAATCCTGAGTGAATGTCCCAAAGGCGCGCACTGGCATGACGTCGGTATCAGGGTTTACAGCCGCCATGTGCATCGTCGACCCGATGTCGATCACGGCCGCATCGGGATTGACCATCTTCAGGTCCGGATGGTCGCCGGTTCTGCGCTTCGTCATGGCATCTCCTCCGTTCAAGGCGAAGGGCGTGGGCCATGCAAGTTCGTCATCTTCCTAACCGGGATCACCGCGACGGCGGCGTCACCACTCTCAAGTGCGCATCGGCCCATGTGCCACGTTTTTTAACGGGGTCAAGCCCACCAATAAGCCATCGGCAACTGCCCTTCAGGCGCATCATAGCACAGGCTGTTTATACCGCGCACAGGCGGGCTGCGGCCCGGAACGGTTTTTTAGGATGTCACGCTCCTCGGTCACCCGGGCCAGCTCGCGCTTCAACCGCCGGTTCTCGGCCTCGTGATCGACGCCCGGCTTCGGCGACGGCTCCCCGAACAGCTTCACTCACTTGTAGAGAGAATACTTGCTGACCCCCAAGCGTCGGGATACCTCCGCCACCGGATACCCGCGCACCGTGATCTGCTGCACCGCGTCCCGCTTGAACTCATCGCTGTAGTTGCTTGTCCCCATGGTCGCCTCCTCGGCTCAAAATAAGGGGGCAAAGCGTCTACAAATCTAGGGGCACCTCACTCCATCAGGTGGTTGGCGGTATGGATCATCCAGTGCGACAGCCAAAAGAGGTGCTGCTCGACCGTCTTCGACATTGCTGACGTCATTAATTCTGCCGTTCCCCAAGCCTCATTTTCCCGGCTCGTCCAGCGAGCAATAGCTATATCGCTCCGGACTTCCGCAACTCAGCGACACGGTCTGGATCGTATCCCAGGATCTCCCGAAGAATACTGTCCGTGTCCTGGCCTTTGGGTGCGCCAAGCCACCTGACGCGGCCCGGTGTAGCCGACAGGCGCGGATGCGGCGTCAGCGTTCGCACCGGCCCGAGTTCGTCGTCCTCGACTTCCATAATGGTTTCGCGCGCGCGGTAATGCGGATTGGAAAAGACTTGCGCAATATCGGCCACCGGCGCCGCCGCAACGTCGAGACGGTCAAATATCTCGACGACCTCGTCGGTTGTCCGCTCCACGATCCAGCCGCCGATGATGGCATCGAGGGCGTCCACGTTCGCGACCCGTACAGCTGCGGTCGCGAAGCGCGGGTCGTCGATCAGTTCCGCGCGGCCGATCGCTTCGAAAATCCGGGCGACGGTGGATTCGGTGCCGCCGCTTATAGCGATATGCCCCCCGTCGCTCGTCGGGTAAGCGTTGCGTGGGGCCAGTCCGGGAAGGCGGTTGCCCTGCCGACCAGGCACCAGGCCGAGCTGGTCGTGTTCGAGGACGATGTATTCGATTAGACGCAGGTTGGCCTCGCTGATGGCGTTGTCGATCACCTGCCCCGTACCACCCAGCGCATCGCGGTGATAGAGCGCGGCAAGCAGGGCCATGGCGCCCGACAGTCCGGCGACCCCGTCAGCCAGCGGATAGGCCGCGAGGGTCGGTGGCCCGTCCGGTTCCCCCGTGAGATGGGCAAGACCGCTCATCGCCTCGGCCAGCGTGCCGAAGCCAGGCCGCCGCGCATAGGGGCCTGTCTGCCCGAAAGCCGTGGTCCTGAGAAGGATGATGTCCTCTTTCGCCCCGCAAAGATCCTCGTAGCCCAGCCGCCACCGTTCGAGAACACCAGGCCGGAAGTTCTCGACGACCGCATCGCAGGTCCGAACGAGATCGAGAACAACTTCTCGCCCCTCCGGATGCGACAAGTCGATGGTCATGACGCGCTTGTTGCGCGATATGGATTTCCAGAAGAGCGGGACGTCGCCTTTCGACCTGCCCCAGCGGCGCAGGTGGTCGCCCTGCACCGGGTGCTCGACCTTGATGACGTCCGCGCCCCAGTCGGCAAGATAGCTCGCGGCCCATGGCCCTGCCGCCATGGTCGCGAGATCGAGGATGCGCACGCCCTCCAGCGCTCCCTTGGGGACGTCATGTTCCATGGCGCACCCTCATGTTGGCAGCGGGATGAACCATGGACTTTGTCGCGCCGCGCGCAGCGAAACTTCGGGCCTTGAGGCCAAGCTGCCTAGCCACGGCCTGCGCCGCCTCCACGATGACCGAAGGTTCATCTGCCAGGCCGAGCTCAAACAGAAGATGGGCGAGATCTTCGGTGGCATAGTTACCGTGTTCGGGCATTCCGGTCGGAAGTGCGATGCCACCCCCCAGACCGCACATCGCCGTCTCGAAACGCCTTACTCCGCGTTGCAAGCCCAGCAGCGCAACTGCCGGCGCCATACCATTGGTCGTATGAAGGTGTAGCGCGAGATCACGCGCGCCGCTGTCCTCAAGCAAAGACAAGGACCGGTCAACGTCGGCCGGCCCCTCAAGCCCGGTGGAGGTGCACAGGGTGAAGGCCGAGCATCCCGCGCCCACGAGCCGCTTGGTGGCGGTCACCAGCCTCTCGGGCGGGATCGCACCCTCGTAGGGGCAGAAGATCGGCATGGAATAAGCTGTCGCCGCTGCCATGCCCTGCGCCGTTGCCGCCTCGACGAGCGCGCAAGCCAGATCGAGGTTCTCGCCGCTGTTCACGCCCTGGTTCCGGCGCGCGTATTCATCCGACAGGGTGACGAGGATCACGACCAGATCGACCCCGGCCGACACCGCGCGGTCGAGCCCGCGACGGTTCGCGACAAGAGACCTGAGTTCGAGCCCGTCGCCATGACGCGCGCGGGCGGTCGCAACCAGTTCCTCCGCATCCGCAAGTTGCGGCACACGGTCCGGTCGCACGAAGGACGTCAGCTCGATCGAACGGATGCCGGCGCCCGAGATGGCGTCGAGAACGGCCAGCTTCGTCTCGAGCGGGAGCACATCCGCGAGGCTCTGGAGACCGTCACGCAAGGTCGTATCGGTGATGACGATGGGATCCGTGGGCAGAGAAGGAAACGGCATCATGCCTCCCCTCGGCCCGCGTTCCCGTCGACCAAGCCTGCGGGGGGAACCCGCCCGAGCACGAAGTAGCCGGTCGTCAGGATCGTCTGCCGGAACCGGGCCTCGGCCTCGGCGGGATCGTCGGCGAGCAGCACCTTCACGAGGCGGCGGTGGTTCTCCATCGCCTGCGCCCGCTGTTCGTCATAGAGCGGGTTCATCTGCATCATGTAGACGCGCAGCAGCGTGCCGATCGTCGCCCAGGCGCGGCGGAGAAACGGGTTCCCGGATCCCACGAGCACGGTTTCGTGGAATTTCCAGTCGATCTCGCGCCATGCGCTGGTGTCCGCGCGCTCGGCCTCGATTTCCATCGCGGCGAGCAGGTCGGAAAGCCGGGCGCGCGTCTGCTCATCAGCACGAAGCACGAAAAGCCGCGCCGCGGTGCCCTCGATCATCGCGCGGGCGATGATCATCTGCTCGACTTCCTCGTTGGAGTGTTTCGGCACGAACACGCCACGTTCCTGCCGGATCTCGAGCAGACCCTCCGCCGCGAGCAGTTTAAACGCCTCGCGCAGCGGGCCCCGGCTGATCCCGAGTTTCTCGGCGGTCTCGATTTCGACGAGATGCTGACCCTGCCGCAACTCGCCCGCGAGTATCGCCTTGCGCAGACGGTCTGCCGCCGCCCCGGTCAGGGATTGACGTCGCTCGATGCGGAGGGGGGAGAATTCTTTTTTGTTCATGTGTTCTCAGCTCGTTACTGTTGCGCGATCCATAGCGCCGGCCTGCGCTTGTGGAACTCCGTGACATCCTGCACGGCGTCGGCGACGGCGAAAAGCAAAGCTTCGTCGAAGTGCCGGCCAACCAGCTGCGCGCCGACCGGAAGGCCCTCACCAGTGAAGCCGCACGGCAGGCTGAGCGCCGGCACCTGCGCGAAAGACCACGGAAAGGTCAGGCGCGTGAGGCCCCGGGTGGCCTCGATCATGCGGGCGCTGTCGGCGATCCGCGGCGCCGCGAACCCCACCGTCGGCGTCACGACCAGATCGACCGACTGGAACAGCGCCTCGACCTGCCGCCGCCAGCGTCGCTGCGCGGCCTGCCCGTCGGCATGGTCGATCCCCGAGGTCCCGTATCCGATCATCATGCGTTCGCGCACGTCGTCGCCGAACAGTGCCGGCGCCTCCTCGAGCCGTTTCCTGTGATAGGCGGCGGCGTCGCACAAAAGCACGTTGCTCATCTGCTGATGCACGGCCTCGACGCCGGGCAGATCCACGTCGCGGACGGACAGGCCGAGATCGGACAGAGTCCCGATCATTGCGCGGACTGCCTTGTCCACCTCTTCATCGATACCCTCGAAAAAGAAACCGCGGGGCACGCCGACCCGAAGGCCATGGAGACCGCGCGCCCTGACCGAGGTCCAGCTTTCGACCGGGTGGTCGATGCTCATCTCGCAGGCAGGGTCATGCCCGGCGATGGCCTCGAACACCGCCGCCGCTTCCCCTACGGAATAGGCCAGCGGCCCGATCGTGTCGAACTGTTCCGACACGGGAACCGATCCCGTGTTCGGCACGCGCCCGACCGTGGGTCTAAGGCCAACGACACCGTTCAGCGCCGCCGGTATGCGGATTGACCCGCCGGTATCGGTGCCCAGCGACACGTCGCACATGCCTGCCGCCACGGATGCGCCCGAGCCGCCGGACGAACCGCCCGGAATGCAGTCAGGGTTCCACGGGTTGCGGCAACGTCCGTGATGCGGGTTCTGCGTCGTTCCCCCGAAGGCGAATTCATGCAGGTTGGCCTTCCCGATGATGACGGCCCCGGCCGCGCGCAGCCGCGCGGTGACTGTGGCGTCCGAATTGGCGACGCGGTCGGCGAAAAAGGCCGATCCTGCCGTCGTGGGCACGCCAGCAACGTCGATATTGTCCTTGACGGAGACGGTCAGCCCTTCGAGCGGACCAGCCCCCGTCGCAGCAGCCGCCTGTTGGCGCGCATCGGCATCCATTGTGGTGATCAGCGCGCGAAGCTCGTGATTCAGGCTTGCCTGGCGGGCAAGGTGCAGGTCGACTTTCTCAACAATCGTCATCGGGGATCATTCCTTCGGACTACCGGGCTCATGCATTGCACCATCTGGCCACGATGCGGCCCGCGAGGGTCAGTTCGGCGATGCGCGTCGCGAAGGCCCGCAGGCTTTGTGCGACGGCTGCGGCGTCGAATTCCACCGCCCTGTCGGGCACCTGGGCGGGATGCGACGGCTGCACAGGGCGACAGAGCCGAGCATGGGCCTCAGCAAATTCGTCGCTCCCGATGACAGCAGCAAGATCGGGCGCGAGGTTGGGCAAAAGACCCGGCTCAACCGACAGGTGGCGCCAGAGGCTGGGGTCCACACCGCTATCGGCACCCGGCCCCACACGCGCCAGCCATTCCGCCGCCGTTCGGTCTGCGGCGGATAGATCGCCCACGGCCGGCAGGGGGGGCAGACCGGAATCGCGGACCGGGGCGACCGACTGCACCTGTGGCGGCGACCCGGAATCCTGCGTGACCTCGCCATCGTGCAGCAAGCGAAGCGCCTCCAGCAGCAACCGGACCCGTGCAAGGTTTCCGGGGTTGTTGCGATTGTAGGCCCTGATCAGGCGAACCGTCACCGGACCGGGCGACACCTCGGGTCCACCCGCACAGGCAAGCATCAATGCGTCGCGATCGGCGGCGATGCCGATCGCCCTTTCCGCCGATGCCGTTTCGTTGGCCGTGGCGACGTCCCAGCACCACTCGGCGGCCCCTCCGGGTATCGTCGCAAGATGCCGCCAGACATAGTTCACCAAGGCGGATCCACTCTGGGACCTGATCCGCGCATAAAGTTCGGCTGTAGCCCCTTCCGCATCGACTTCGGAGATTTCGGGCAGCGACGCGTCAGTCAATGTCCATCTCCAGCAAGGGCACATGCTGCTGGGCGCCGTAGACGTCAGTATCGTGAGGGGCCCCCGAGGGGACGGGACGGCGCAGCGAGAACTTGATCGCCTTGGCGAAGGGATAATAGTCGAATTCGAGGATCTCGTTGGCCGACACGCCATAGGCACGCGCGACGCTCTCGCGCGTCAGGGTGCCCTTTGACCGAAGCCGTTCGAAAGATGTCTCGTCAGGCATCAGTATGTCGAAGGTCAGGATGAAGGGGCCTGCGTTCTTGCTGCGCACGACCTTTGCGACGTCGCCCAGTTTCATTGCGGCATCTCCAGGATTTCGAACGGAAAGAGGGACACCGGGTCAGCCACTTCCATCAGGTGATAGATGTTGAACGCGTAGACCGTGCCGGCCGGTACGTCAGCGGGCGAGAATGGGAAGGCCATGTTGCCGGCGGTCGCGATACGCCCGGGATAACCCCAATGGAGAAGCAGCGAGCGCGCCATCGCGCAGACGGTTTCCGCGATGTCGGGCGTGTCGCCTACGGCGTCGACGAGAAGCCCAAGCTCATGCGCGGGCGTCTGCACCGGCTCCAGTGCGCCCATGACGCCATCGAGACCGTAGCGACGGATCGTGAGCGTGTAGCCCGAAGGATCGATCCGCCCCTCGAGGTTCTGCGCAAGACGCGCCCGCACCTCGGTTTCGATGTCGTCGATCTGGGAGATCATGCGAGGATCGCGAATGCCCCCGATCGCGATATGGCGGAAGCCGACCTGCCGGGCACCCTCAAGCTTCAACGTATAGACCGGGGCAGGTTCGAAATCGCTGCCGGTGACGCGAACCCGCGCCGCGTCGTCCTGTTCGAACTGGGACCCGGTCAAATCGACCAGCCCGCCCGGGCATGGCAGTCGCACCGGGTTGGTCTTTTCGTAAAGCGTGTGGGCAGAGACGGACTCGACGGTGCAAACCTTTCGCTCGTGCGGGCTCTCAACAATGAAACCGTCGGAAAAGAGCCGGCCCATCAGAAGGTCGGAGCCCTCGACCGGCAAGGCGGCCTGTCCGCCGCATTCCAGGATCTTGCCAAGGTGGTAGGCAAGCCCCTTGGGATAGCCCTGCAGGACGGGAAGTGCCGCCACGTTGGCGACGTCCCAGGCCCGGCCGGCAACTACGATGTCGGGATTTTCCCGCAGCGCCGCGATGATGGGCTCGGGGCCAATCTGGGCCACGATGTGACAGGCATCGTCGATGTCGCCATGGGTCAGCGCCTCGCCCGTCTCGAAGGTACGGACGCGGCCTGTATCGAGCGCCTCGCGGATCACAGAGCGGTCAAGCTCGCTCCGGATCACCGCGACCTTCTTCGACACCCCTCGCTCGGCCAGCACCTCGTCGAGAATCCCGAGTAGGCTGTCGACCTGAATGTTCGTCCCCGCCCCTCCGGCCGAACCGATCACGATCGGCGCGCCGGTCCTCTCCTGCGCATCGACGAGCATCTGCAGGTCCCGCAGGATCATCGCGCGCGACCCGAACAGGTCACCACTGCCGAGATAGTAGGGGCCGGCGTCCGTGCTTCCGGCGTCCACGGCAATCAGATCGATGCCGGTTTCGATGGCACGCTCCAGCGATGCCGCGGGGAACCCGTAGCCGAGCATGCCGTGGGACAGAATTCGAAACCCGCTTTCGGGAGAGCTTGAGGTCATCATTTTCTCTTTCACATCAGGCTTGGAAGCCAGGTCGTCATGCCTGGGATGGCCGCGATTGCGGCCAAAACGAGCAGAATGGGAAGGATCAGGGGTACGGCCGCCCGGATCACGCGCGTCACCGGGATCTCCGCAATCGAGGCGGTGACGAAAAGACAAAACCCCACCGGAGGCGTGATGAGGCCGATCAGAAGGGCGACGATTACAAGAAGGCCGAACTGGACCGGCGCGAGCCCAGCATCCATCGCTGCCTGCGAGAAGACCGGAACGAAGACCAGCATCGCCGCTGTAACGTCCATGAACATCCCGATAACCAACATCGCGATGACGATCGTGATGACAACAAGCACAAGGCTCGCGTCCCCGCCACCAAGCAAGGCGCTGACATCGCGCGCAATTCCTTCAAGGGTGATGATCCAGCCAAGCACCGCCGCCACCGCCAGGAGCACCATGACCGCCGCTGTCAGGAGCATCGCCCTGCCTAGGGCTTCGAGAATGTCCCTCCACGCGAGCGTCCGGTAGACGAATGCGCCAAGGAGTGCCGCGTAGAGAGAGGCGATCGCGCCTGCTTCCGTCGGGGTCATGAAGCCCCAGAATATTCCCGACAGGATGATCACCGGGGTGGCCAGCGGTAGAGCGGCCTCGCCGAAGGCCCGAAGGATGGCGATGACGGAAGGCGGCCCGAGACCCCCGTCTGTCAGCGTCATCTTCCGCGTGGCGATCCAGACCCAGACCATGAGAGCGAGGGTCAAGGCGAGGCCGGGGATGACCCCACCGAGAAACAGCGCGCCCACGGAGGTGCCGGTGATCGAGCCGAAGACGATCATCGGAATGCTCGGCGGGAAGATGGGACCGATGATCGACGAGGACGCCGTCACCGCGGCGGCGAAGCCCGGGTCATAGCCGCGCTCTTTCATCGCCGGGATCATGATCTTGCCGATGCCCGCCGAGTCGGCCAGAGCGGACCCCGACATTCCGGCGAAGACCAGCGACGAGAGGATGTTGGTCTGCGCGAGGCCGCCGCGCATCCAGCTTAGGGCTGATTCCGCCGCGCGGACCAGACGCGACGTCGCGCCGGACCGGTTCATGAATTCGCCAGCCATCAGGTAGAGCGGGATCGCCATCAGGACGCTGGCATCCAGCGCCGAGCCCATGCGCACGGCGATATTCGCGGGCGGCAGGCCCTGATCGACGAAATAAAGGCAGACCGCCGCCCCGATCGCGAAGACCACCGGCACGCGCAGCAGAATCAGGATGACGAGCGTTCCAAGCAGAAGCATCGGCGGAGAGATATCGAACACCGCTCAGCCCTCGCGCCGTGACGTGGCACCTGATGTCGCAAGGGCAAGGACAATCTCGAGAGATCGCCAAAGATGCGCGAGCAACATGCCGGCAAGAGCCACAACCAGGGCCGCCCTCAGAAAACCATATGTCAGCGGGATTGAGGCCATGGGCTGCACCGCCGCGCGTTCTATCGTCGGATAGGCAAACCAGGCGATGTAGCCAAGCACGAGGCAGACGACGATCTGGATAACGAGTTCCCAATATCCGGGCCCCGCCTCCGCCTCGATCGCGCCCTTACTCGCGAGATCCACGCGGAAATGTTGGCCGGACAGTGACACAGAGATCATTCCCGCGGCCGTCCCCCAGACGAACAGAACCCTCGAGGTTTCGCTCACCCAAACCGGATTCAGGTCGAACGCACGCGCGGCGACATTTCCCACTAGCAATACGAGCAACGCGCCGCCCAGTAGCCCCGCCACCCCCATGAAGAGGGTGGCGAGCGAGCGTCGACGCTCCATCATTTGGCCCAGAAGCATCCGCGGACCTAGTCGGCGAGCTCAACGATGACGTTGTAGGTCTCTTCTCCGAGATGCTCCGGGCCAATGCGGTCGAGGATCGGACGCGCTGCAGCCCGGAAGGCCTCAACATCTGACTCGATGATCTCGGTTCCCCCGGCGGCGCGGACTTCGGCCAGGATGGCCTCCCCTGCCTCGGCCGTCGCGGCCGCGGCGATCTCCTGCCCTTCCACAAGCAGCTCCGTCATCAGCATACGAAGGTCTTCGGGAAGTTCTTCCCACCAGTCGGAATTCACGTAGATGTACTCAGGCGCGAGCACGTGCTCGGTGAGGTTGATATACTCTTGGACCTCCTGGATAGAGAATCCCGCGATGGTCGGCAGGGGGTTCTCCTGCCCTTGGATGAGACCCGCCTGAAGACTCGAGTAGACCTCGCCAAAGCCCATGGCGACCGCGTCGGTACCGAGTTCGGCGAAGGTGTCGAAGAGGATAGGGATCTGGGGTACGCGCATCCGAAATCCGGAAAGATCCTCCGGATTTGCGATGGGGCGGCCATTGCTGGTGATGTGACGAGGCGCTCGCGGATATGCCATCAGCACGGTCACGCCACGTTCCGCCCTCAGTTCGTCA
>Ga0209947_1002500_pt1 | contig 10530 bp, 10 predicted proteins | sample SalPonR2_B_D2_MG_FD_185706 | JGI IMG/M metagenome (GOLD analysis project Ga0209947, IMG submission 185706) | Salt pond soil microbial communities from South San Francisco under conditions of wetland restoration - Salt Pond MetaG R2_B_D2_MG... ... | reverse complement strand
GTATGTTCCTTGCCATCGTGCAGGGTGCGATCGGCTACGTGCAGTACTTCAACGGCGTCCCCGAGGTCCTCGTGGGCACCCACATCGCGGGCGCCACGGCACTCTGGGTGGCCACCGTGGCTCTGCTCGCATCGGTCGTCGCTCCGCTCTCGGATCGTCGATCGACGCACACCGTCGGCACCACCGTGGAGACACCCGTCGGCGGCGCACGCGGCACGGAAGTTCACGCTCCGGAAACGGAGGATGAACCCCAGATGCCCGTGGGCCCCTCGCCGACTGCCTAGAGTACGCATCCGATGTCGTTGCCCAGGACTCTCTTCGCGTTCGTCGCGGCCGTGATCGCACTGCTCGCTCTGGCCAGTCCGGCGGCGGCCGAGCTGGTCGGCCAGGAGGACGACTCCTCCGGAACCGAGGTCAGGGGAACGCTGCGCACCACGTCCGAGGAAGGCGAGGACGTGTTCGTCGAGGACGTCACCCTCGTCGTCACCGACGAGGCAGGCACCGAGGTGGGTATCGGGGTCACCGATTCCGAGGGCAACTGGTCGGTCGAGCTCCCCGGTGCCGGCACCTACTCGGTGCTGCTCGACGTCAGCACCCTCCCCGAGGGTGTGCCGCTGCGCAACCCCGACAACAACCCGCTCACGATCGAGGTCGGCGAGGGCGACAGTCGCCCCACCCTGTTCCCGCTCGGCGAGGCGACGGCCTCCACCGGCACCACGATCGAAGCCGTTCAGCTCTTCGTCGACGGCCTCAAGCTCGGGCTCATCATCGCCATGTCGGCGATCGGGCTGTCGTTGATCTACGGCACCACCGGCCTCACCAACTTCGCCCACGGCGAGATGGTCACCTTCGGCGCGCTGATGGCGTACCTCTTCAACGTCACCGGTGTGTTCGGCCTCAGCACGTCGCTGATCGTCGCCGGCCTCCTCTCGGTGATCGTCAGTGCGATCGCGGGCGGGCTGTTCAACGGGCTCGTCTGGGCACCGCTGCGTCATCGCGGCGCCAGCCTGATCGCCGCCCTCATCGTGTCGATCGGGTTCTCGATCTTGCTGCGGTACGTGATGCTCTACCAGTTCGGTGGACGCTCACGCTTCTACAGCGACTACCAGCTCCAGGAGAAGTACGACTTCCGCTGGTTCACCCTCGCCCCCAAGGACCTGTTCATCATCCTGTTCTCCACGGCGGTGCTCATCGTCGTGGGCATCGGGTTGCAGAAGACCCGTGCCGGCAAGGCGATGCGAGCCGTCGCCGACAACCGCGACCTCGCCGAGTCGTCCGGCATCGACGTCGAGCAGGTGATCCGCTGGGTGTGGATCGTCGGCGGCGGACTGGCCGGCCTCGGCGGTGTGCTGTTCGGGCTCACCGAGGCGCTGAGCTGGGAGATGGGCTTCCGCATCCTGCTGCTGATGTTCGCCGGCGTCACCCTCGGCGGGCTCGGAAGTGCCTACGGTGCGCTCGTCGGCAGTGTGATCGTCGGCATCTTCATCCAGATGTCGACGCTGGTGATCCCGAGCGACATGAAGAACGTCGGTGCCCTGCTCACGCTCATCTTGATCCTGCTCATCCGACCACAAGGCCTGCTCGGGCGGCCCGAGCGGGTGGGATAGGAGAATTCGTATGGACTGGGGAGCGATTCTCGACAACATCCTGCGGGGCGCCTTCGGCGAGCAGTTCATCTACTTCGGCCTCGCCGCGATCGGACTCAACATCCACTTCGGCTACACCGGGCTGCTCAACTTCGGTCAGGCCGTGTTCATGGCGGCGGGCGCCTACGGCCTCGCGATGATGGTGGCCACCTGGGGGCTCAGCTTCTGGATCGGTGTGTTCGTCGGCGTCTTCGTGTTCCCGTTCATCCTGGCGATCATCCTCGGCGCGCCCACGCTGCGTCTGCGCGCCGACTACCTGGCCATCGTCACCATCGCCGCCGCCGAGATCTTCCGGCTGATCGTCCGCTCGCCCACGTTCGACGAGTGGACGGGTTCGTCCGACGGGCTCACCGCCTTCGCCGACCGCTTCTACGAGTTCAGCCCCTTCGACCCGGGGCAGCGCTATCTGTTCGGCCTGTTCATCGGGAACCAGATGTGGGTCGTGATCGTGGGCTGGGTGGTGCTGGCACTCGGCGTCACCATCAGCTGGCTGCTCGTGCGCAGCCCGTGGGGCCGGGTGGTGAAGGCCGTCCGTGAGGACGAAGACGCGGCGCGCAGCCTCGGCAAGAACGCCTACAGCTACAAGATGCAGGCCCTCATCATCGGCGGCATGTTCGGCGCTGCAGGGGGCATGCTCCGTGCCATCGGAACCCAGTCCGCGCAGCCCGACAACTTCATCACCGACGTCACGTTCTTCGTCTGGGTCGCACTGATCCTCGGCGGGGCGGGCACGGTGATCGGTCCGATCCTCGGTGCGGGCATCCTGTATGCAGTGCTGAACTTCACCGACATCGTGCTCCGCCAGGCCGTGAACGCCGACTACATCCCGGCCGCGATCATGAGCGGCACCCAGGTCGGCCAGGTGCGCTTCATGCTGATCGGCCTGGCGCTCGTCCTGTTGGCGGCGTTCCGGCCGCAGGGAATTCTCGGCAGCAAAGAGGAGATGGCTCTCGATGACCGATGACGCACCCGACACTGCTGCCGACACGGCTCCGGACCCGTCGGTCGTGGCGGCCACCGACGCGCTCGTGGCGGTTCCCGGCGTCGATCCCGACAAGGCACGCGCCGCACTCGTCGACGTGCCCCGAGAGCCCGGGGCCCCCAAACCCGATCCGATCCTCGTCGCCGACGGGGTGGTGCGCCGGTTCGGCGGCCTCACCGCCGTGGACGTGGACCACGTGGAGATCCAACGGGGCGTGATCACGGCGCTGATCGGACCGAACGGCGCCGGGAAGACCACGTTCTTCAACCTGCTCACGAACTTCGACACCGCAGACAGCGGACACCGGACCTTCGACGGGCAACCGATCGACGAGGTGCCGGCCCACAAGATCGCCAACTACGGGATGGTGCGCACCTTCCAGCTCACGAAGGCGCTCTCCAAGATGAGCGTGATCGACAACATGAAGCTCGGCGCCACCCAGCAGAAGGGCGAGACCCTCTGGCGCTCACTGCTGCCCTTCATCTGGAAGGGCCAGGAGGCCGACATCGAGGCACGCGCCGAGGCGCTGCTCGACCGCTTCAACATGACCCACATGCGCGACGAGTTCGCCGGCACCCTGTCGGGCGGCCAGCGCAAGCTGCTCGAGATGGCCCGCGCGTTGATGGTGGAGCCCACGATGGTGATGCTCGACGAGCCGATGGCCGGCGTCAATCCCGCCCTCACGCAGTCGCTGCTGCAACACGTCACCGGCCTGCGCGACCAGGGCATGACGGTGTTGTTCGTGGAGCACGACATGGACATGGTGCAAGAGATCAGCGACTGGGTCATCGTCATGGCCGAAGGTGCGATCATCGCCGAGGGCCCGCCGCAGTCGATCGGCGAGAACCAGGCGGTCGTCGACGCCTACCTCGGCGGGAGCCACGGTGCCCCTCTCGATCTCGATCGGAAGCTCTGAGATGACCGACACTCCTGCGACCACCGACACTGCGGCGACCGACGACCCGTTGCTGATCGCCGACCGGCTCACGGCCGGCTACATCCCCGGCGTCCACATCCTCAACGACTGCTCGCTCGAACTGTTCGAGGGGGAACTCGTGGGCATCATCGGCCCCAACGGCGCCGGCAAGTCCACCCTGGTGAAGGCGATGTTCGGGCTGGTGAACGTGCGCGACGGCGCCGTACGCCTGCGCGGCGAGGACATCACCAATCTCAAGGCCCACTCGCTCGTGAGCCGGGGCATCGGCTACGTCCCGCAGAACAACAACGTCTTTCCCGCCCTCACCGTGGGGGAGAACCTCGAGATGGGCACGTTCCTCACACCCAAGCGCTTCTCGGAGCGCTACGAGGTGATCGGGGAGATGTTCCCGAAGCTGATCGAGCGGGCCGGCCAGCGGGCCGGCTCGTTGTCGGGCGGCGAGCGCCAGATGCTCGCCATGGGCCGGGCGTTGATGATGGACCCGTCGGTGCTGTTGCTCGACGAGCCGTCGGCCGGCCTGTCGCCGGCGCTGCAGGACGAGGTGTTCATCCGCTGTCACCGCATCAACCAGGCGGGTGTGTCGATCGTGATGGTCGAACAGAACGCCAGTCGCTGCCTGCAGATCTGTCACCGCGGCTATGTGCTCGACCAGGGAGCGAACGCCTACACGGGCACGGGTCGTGAGCTGCTCACCGACCCGAAGGTGATCGAGCTCTACCTCGGCACCCTCGTGCAGACCCACCAGAACTGACGCCGCAACGCCGGACGCGAAACGGCCCGGGACCGAAGCCCCGGGCCGTTGTCGGTGTTCAGGTGTTCAGGTGGTGATCAGAGCGCACCGTCGACGGAGCCGTCGACGAAGAGCTCGCCGAACTCGTCGAACTCGAGGATCAACACGGAGGCCACGGAGGGCTCACCCTCGTCGATGAACTCGAGCTCACCGGAGACACCGTCGTAGTCGATGTCGGTACCGGCTTCGACGAGCGCTGCGCAGTCGGCGAACGTGGTGCACTTCTCGCCGTCACGGGTGACGCCGTTGATCTCCGCAGCGACCGACACACCGTCGTCCGCACCGGCGACCAGGGCGGCGAGCGCCGTGATGACGACGGCGTCGTACGACTCCGCCGAGTACGAGAAGTCGATCAGTTCGGGATCGACCTCGAGCAGTGCGTCACGGAAGTCGGTGAGTTCACCCGACACGTCGACGCCCGGCAGGGTGCCGCGCATCCCGGCGACGGCCGACGGATCGTCGAACGCCTGCGCCAGGGCGTTGCCCATGTTGCCGTCGGTGCCGTAGACGAGCTTGTCGCCCGGGCCCATACCCGACTCGATGAGGCCCGAGATGATGTTCGAGCTCTCGTCGAATCCGATCACGACGATGGCGTCGGGGTCGGCCTCGACGATGGCAGCGACCTCGGCGTCGAAGTTCTCGGCCTGCGGATCGTAGATCTGCACCTCGAGCACTTCGCCACCTGCCGCCTCGAACGGAGCCCGGCTGAACTCGAGGAGTCCGGTGCCGTAGGCGTCGTTGAGCACGAGGTAGCCGGCCGTGGTGGCACCGTCGCCGATCATGATGTCGGCGAGGGCCGCACCCTGGATGACGTCGGACGGCGCCGTACGGAAGTACAGGCCGTTGTCCTCGTAGGTGGTGAACGTCGGCGACGTGTTGGCCGGCGAGAAGTGGATCTTGCCGGCGCCCGTGATCTTGTCGATCACGGTCAGCGACACACCGGAGCTGGCGGCGCCGATGAAGCCGTCGACGTCCTCGGCGAGGAGGCGGTCGACCGTGGCGTTGGCCACTTCACCGTTGTCGCCGGAGTCGCCCGGAAGCCACTCGACGTCGGCGCCGAGCACGCCACCGGCTGCGTTGATGTCCTGGACGGCGAGTTCGACACCGGCGAACTCGGGTGGGCCGAGGAAGGCGAGGTTGCCCGTCTCCGGCAGGATGCCGCCGAGACGCAGGACGCCGTCGGAGCCACCGGACTCGGCCGGGGCGTCGGTGCCCGCAGGCGCTTCGGTGCCCTCGGGTGCTTCGGTGTCCTCGGGTGCTTCGGTGTCGTCCGGAGCTTCGGTGGCTGCTGGTGCATCGGTGCTCGCTGCGCCGTCGTCGTCATCGTCGCTGCCGCAGGCGGCGGCGACGAGCGTGAGTCCGACGAGCAGTGCACCAACGCGCTTCACGCGTGATTTCTGCATGTGGATGGATTCTCCCCCTTGTCAGGATGCAGGCGGGCTGCCCGCACTCATAAGGTGGCGGACACTGTACGCGTCGTGACGGCCGAATGCGAGCCACTACGTTTCGCCAGTGTGAACGATCACGAGGTCCGGTACGAGGTGGCGGCCCACGTCGCCACGCTCACTCTCGATGCGCCCGAGCGCATGAACACGATCTCGCCGACGATGCTCGACGACATCAGCCGCCTGCTGTTGCAGGCCGACGCCGACCCCGACGTGCGCTGCATCGTGCTCACGGGCGCGGGACGCGCCTTCTGTGCCGGCCTCGACCTGCAGGCCCAGATGGCGGGTCCGAAAGGTGGCCTCGGCAGCCTCGGCGCCGGCAGCGACGGCTTCTCCGGTGAGTTCGATCTGCGCAACGCTCCACCGGTGGTGCTGCACAACGTGGACACGCCCACGATCTGTGCGCTCAACGGAGGCGCCGCCGGGTACGGGCTCGACCTCGCGTTGGGGTGCGACATCCGCATCGCGGCGTCCACGGCCAAACTGAACCCCGGATTCGCCAAGCGCGGCATCCTCCCCGAGAGCGGGGGCACCTGGCTGCTGCCGCGCATGGTGGGATATGCCAAGGCCGCCGAGATCGCCTTCACCGGTCGGATCCTCACGGCCGAGCAGGCACTCGAGCTCGGCCTGGTGAACGAGGTGGCGCCCGTCGAGGAGTTCCCGGCGGCGACGCAGCGGCTGGCCGCCGAGGTCGCCGCCAATGCACCGCTCGCGCTGCGGGCGATCAAGCGCATGATGCGTGCCGCCGAGAGCGAGACCTTCGAGCAGAACGTCCATCACGTGTTCCTGCAACTGCTGCCGCTGTTGCGCACCGACGACTTCACCGAGGGCGTGACGGCGTTCATGGAGAAGCGCGAGCCGGAGTTCCGGGGCCGGTGACATCGTCCGAAGGGGCGGGTCCCGAGCGGCGGGTCGGCCTCCTGGAGGGTCTCGCGACCACCCGGGCGATCCGTCGCTACACCGACGACCCGGTCCGCGACGACGACCTGGCGACGATCCTCTGGCACGCCGGTCGGGCTCCGTCGGGCTCCAACCGGCAGCCGTTCCGGTTCCTCGTGCTCCGTAACGGCCCGGGTGCGGCGCGGGCGAAAGCGGTGCTCGGCGAGGCGTTCCGTGTCGGTTGGGCCGCCAAACGCGAAGCCGACGGGTACCGCCCCTCCCGCTTCGCCGACTCGATGCAGCACTACGTCGACCACTTCGAATCCGTTCCGGTGGTGGTGCTCGTGTGCCTCGACCGCTACCGCGGCCCGTCGCCGTACGAGGGCGCATCGGTGTATCCGGCGTGCCAGAACCTGCTGCTCGCGGCGCGGGCGCTGGGCTACGGGGGAGCGCTCACGATGTGGCACCTCGGCGTGGAGAGCGAGCTGCGCGATCTGCTCGACGTGCCCGACCACGTCGCATTGTCGGCGTGCATCACGCTCGGGGTCCCTGCCGGCCGGCACGGACCGTTGCGACGCAAGCCGCTCGGTGACGTGGTCTTCGACGACCGCTGGGGACAGGCTGCAGACTGGGTTCCCGTGGAACGTTCCGACGAAGGGAGGTGAGTGCCGTGTCCGTCACGACCGTCGTGGCCGGCGTCGATTCGTCGACCCAGGCCACCAAGGTGGAGCTGCGCGACCTCGCCACCGGTGAGGTGCTGGGTGCCGCCACGGCCCCCCACCCCATGGTGACGCCACCCGTGAGCGAGCAGGATCCCGACAGCTGGTGGCACGCGTTCGAGCGGGCATGGGCCGATGCCACGGCGCAGCTCCCGGCCGGGACGGTGGTCGCCGGCATCAGCGTGGCCGGGCAACAGCACGGCATGGTGGCGCTCGACGCCGACGACCGCCCGGTGCATCCGGCCAAGCTCTGGAACGACACCGAAACCGCGCCCGATGCCGCATGGCTGCTGACGCAACTCTCGGGAGGGGGAAACGTCGATGGTCACGAACACGGAGACGACGACGGGGCCGACCCGGGTGCGGTCTGGGCGGCGGCTGTCGGAAGCGTGCCGGTGGCAGCATTCACCGTCACGAAGTTGTCGTGGTTGCACCGATCGCACCCCGACGCATGGCAGCGGGTCCGCCGCGTGCTGCTGCCGCACGACTACCTCACCCATCGCCTGACCGGCGACTACACGACCGACCGGGGCGACGCCTCCGGAACCGGCTACTGGTCGGCGTCCCGCGGCGGGTACCGCTGGGAGGTCCTGTCGATCGTCGACGGCGAGCGTGACTGGTCCGATGTCGTCCCGCGCGTCCTCGGTCCACTCGACCCCGCCGGCTCCTGGCAGCCGCCCGGTGGGGCACCGCCTCTCGTCGTGGCGGCCGGGACGGGTGACAACATGGCGGCCGCACTGGGTCTGGGGCTCGCCCCGGGCGACGTGGTGGTCTCGATCGGCACGTCCGGCACGGTCTACGCCGTGTCCGACTCGCCGACGAGTGATCCCCGCGGTGCAGTCGCCGGCTTCGCCGACGCCACGGGGCGGTTCCTGCCACTGGTGTGCACGTCCAACGCCGCGAAGGTTCTGGATGCCGTTGCCCGCCTGCTCGGTGTCGATCACGCCGAGTTCGACCGGCTCGCGGGCAGTGCCCGAGGCGACGTGCCCGTACTGCTGCCGTACTTCGACGGCGAGCGCACCCCGAACCGTCCATCGGCGGCCGGCGTCGTGGCCGGCCTGCGCAGCGACGTCACCCGGGAGCAGTTCGCCCGCGCAGCCGTCGACGGTGTGGCATGCGGTCTGCTCGACGCCTTCGACGCACTCGCCGAACAGGCGCCCGTCGCAGGGCGGGTGGTGCTCACTGGTGGCGCTGCAGCGTCGGAGGCACTCAGCGGCGTGATCGCCGGCCTGATGGACCGTCGCGTCGTGCGGTCCACCGCACCGCAGGCGGTCGCCACCGGGGCCGCCGTCCAAGCAGCTGCCGTCGTCGACGGTGCCGATCACGCCACGATCCAACGTCGTTGGGGCCTGGGTGATGCGGTCGCCGTGGAGCCGTGGACCGTGTCCGATCCTGCCGGGATCCGCCGACGTTACGGCGCACTTCGTGACCTTCCCGGCGTCTCGGCGCTGGACGTCACGACGTGAGCACGGAGACTCCGTTCTCCCGTCTCGGGCTTCCCGACGATGCCGACGCCGACGCCGTTCGTGATGCGCGGCGACGGCTGGCCAAGCAGCACCATCCCGATCGAGGCGGCGACGCCGGCCGCATGCGCAGTGTGAACGCAGCAGCTGCCGAGGCGCTGCGTTCGATCGACGCACGCGACGCCGCCGCGGACGGGGCTCGATCTGCACCGGGCGACCCGCCGGCAGAGCCGTCGCCTCCGGGCGGTCCGGGATCGGGCGGAGGCTCCGTCGGCGACGACGCGGGGGAGCCGTCATGGTCGGGGCTGGCCCACGACATGCCGTCGTTCACCGTGGAGGCGCTGCCGGTCGAGGCCTTCGAGGCGTTGCTCGTCGCCGCGGCCGTGCTCGGTGAGGTGCTCGATGACGATCCGCCCTATCGCCTCGAAGCGCGGCTGGATGCGCCGTTGGCGTGCTGGTGCCAGATCGACCTGGTTCCCGATGCCGGCGCGTCCACGGTGAGCCTCACCGTGGCGCCGCTGCCGGGCCAGGGGCGGCCCGACGTGCTGGCCGTGCGGGACGCGTGGATTCGCGAACTCAACTCCCTGGATTGGGACTGACCCGTGGTGCGGCCGCCTTGGTGAGCCGGTCCCGGATGGCGTGACCGAGGCCTTCGGCGGGCGGCAGCACCGCGATGACGGTGCCGACACCACGGGCATCGGCGTCACGCAGGCGGGCGTACAGCTCGTGGGCGTAGGCGACGAGATCGTCCGTGAGGTCGAGGATCTCGCTGCGCGGGCTTCCCGCGGCCAGCGCCCGGGCATCGTCGGCACGGTCGACGAGACGCACGGCGCACTGCGGTGCGTAGTGCGAGGCGAGCATGCCGCTCGCCCGGGCCGGTCCGGTTGCCGGGGCGAGACGCCCGGCGAGCAGCCGCTCGACGTCCTCGGTCGCGACTCCGCCGGCGCGCAGGATCTGTGGTGGATCGGCGACGCAGTCGACGATCGTGCTCTCGACACCGACGTCACACGGCCCGCCGTCGAGGATCACGTCACGGGTGGGATCGAGGAGGTGTCCGAGGTCGTGCAGCACGTGGTCTGCGCTGGTCGGGCTGACCGAACCGAACCGGTTCGCCGAGGGAGCCGCCAGCCCCGTTCCGGTCGCCTCGATCAACTCGAGAGCCAGCGGATGGGCGGGTGCCCGGAGCCCGACCGTGTCGAGCCCGCCGGTCACCACGTCGGGCACAGCCGTCGAGCGGGGCAGCACGACGGTCAGCGGCCCGGGCCAGGCCGTGTCGATCAGGACGGCCGCGGCCGCAGGGACCGTGCGGGCCCATCGGCCGACGTCGGCCGCCGACCCGACGTGCAGGATCAGAGGATGGCCGGCCGGGCGGCCCTTCACCTCGAAGATGCGTGCCACGGCCGACGCGTCGGTGGCGTCGGCGGCCAGGCCGTAGACGGTCTCGGTGGGCATCGCCACGAGGCCTCCGTTGCGGATCGCCGTCACGGCCCGGCCGACGTCGTCGGTGATCAGCTGGTGGTTCACCCGATCGCGTCGAGGAACTCGAGCGCAGCGTCGAAGAAGCCGAACGAGTCGGTGGTCGCGAAGTGGTCGACGTTGCGCAACGTCGTGCATCGACCGTCCGGGAAGGCCGCCGCGAGCTCGTCCCCCGGGTGCACGAAGTCCCGGT
>Ga0209947_1002497_pt1 | contig 10534 bp, 6 predicted proteins | sample SalPonR2_B_D2_MG_FD_185706 | JGI IMG/M metagenome (GOLD analysis project Ga0209947, IMG submission 185706) | Salt pond soil microbial communities from South San Francisco under conditions of wetland restoration - Salt Pond MetaG R2_B_D2_MG... ... | reverse complement strand
CTGCGATATTTTGTTTTTATTCATTAGTTAAAAGCTTATTAAAATCTAATAATAGCTTTACACAGTCTTTTGATTTCCAAGCCAAATACTTCATTCCCTAATTTAAATATTAAATATATATATAAATTAAATTATTTGAATAGTTTAAAATAGTTTTCGCACAACAAGTTATTGGCATATACCCGCTCATTTGATAAATCGGATATTTTTTATAATACTTTAGAAAAAAATAATAAATAAATTGATTTTTAAATCAGTTAATCTGTAAAATTACACTTAATTATTGTTTTACTACACATAAAACTTAAAAATTAAACTTTACAATATAATTAAAAAAATGATACAATTTTAAGCAAATAAACTGCTATTTATTTACTTTTCAACAAAACATCATATGTTAAAAAACTTAGAAGTGATATTTAATATAAAATTTTTCACTAGTATAATAATATTAAATTCCCACTAAAAAAAAAGATAAAACTACCGATATAAATTAATAATAAAAAAATATAGGGGATAAATATGAATATAGAATATAAAGAGAATCAAATGAGAAAACAAAAAATAATTTTAATCTTTATTAGTGTAATAATTGTTTTATTATCTTTCTTTATAGATGTAGTATTTATTGGATTATTAGGTATTATTTTAATAATACCTTCAAGTATAATTCTAGGGATAAAAGGAGCATTAGTAGCTACAGCAACAGCTACAATAGCAGTAATAATATCTTCATATATAAGTATTCAAGAACTTAATATTACCAATATAATAGTATCCCTACTAGTATACTGGTTTATAGGTATTGCTATAGGTAAAAGTGTGGATACTATAAAAGAACAAAAAAAACAACTAAAAGAAAAAAACACAGAATTAATAGATAGTAAAAATGAAATGGAGAAAGTATTTCAAGGAACCCAGGACAACATGTTTCTAATAAAAGTTATAGACAATAAAACTTATAAATATGTCAGAAACAACAAAGCCCATCAAAATTCTACAGGCATATCATTAGAAGAAATAAAGAATAAAACATCAACCCAATTATTAGGAAAAGAAATAGGGGAAAAAGTAGATAACAATTATAGAAAATGTATTAAATTAAAAGAAAGTATAACCTATGAAGAAGAATTAATTTTACCGTCAGGTAAAAAAATATGGAATACTTCCCTAACGCCGTTGATTAAAGAAGGAAAGGTTACTTATATTATAGGATCAAGTCAAGACATAACTGAAAAGAAAAAATCAGAAGAAAAAGATAGATTTATTCAAACTGCCATGAAAAATGCGTTTGACTCTGTAATAATAACTGATCCAAACTTTAAAATTACGTATGCTAATAAAAGAAGTGAATCCTTATTTGGATACGATGTCGAAGAGTTAATGGGGGAGTCAGTAGAGATATTATATAATTTTCAAGATGTAGATAAGCTAAAAAATATAGTTTTTCCAAGATTAAAAGAAGGAAAAGAATACGAGGGTGAACTTAGAACAATAAAAAAGAATGGAAAATCTTTTATTTGCGAGTTGAAGGTTACTCCTCTTATTGATGAAAATAATAATATATATTCATATGTTGGTACTCAAAAAGATATTACTGATAAAAAAGAAGCTGAAGAAAAAATATATAACCAGAAAGAACAGTTTAAAACAACCCTAATGTCCGTAGGAGATGCTGTAATTTCAACAAATAAAAAAGGTGAAATTAAGCTTATGAATAATGTAGCAGAAAACCTTACGGGATGGACCCAAGAAGAAGCATATAATCAACCACTAGAGAAGGTTTTAAAAATAATAAATGAGCATACAAGAGAAATTGCTGAAAACCCAGCATCAAAAGCATTAAGATTGGGAAAAGTTGTAGAAATGGAAAACCATACAATATTAATTTCAAAAGAGGGTAAAGAAATACAAATAGAAGACAGTGCATCACCTATAAAAGACAGACATGGTTATGTAAGAGGAGCAGTCATAGTTTTTAGAGATTTTAGTGAAAAAAGAAAAAAACAAAAAGAAATAGAATATCTAAGCTTTCACGACCACCATACAGGACTATATAATAGAAGATATATGGAAGATTCAATAAAAAGACTAGATACAGATAGAAACATACCTTTTTCTATAATATCAGCTGATATAAACGGTCTTAAGCTTACGAATGATGCATATGGTCACGAAATGGGAGACAAACTGATAGTTACTGTTGCAGAAATGCTTAAAAAATCTTGTAGGGAAGAAGATATTCTTTGTAGGATAGGAGGAGACGAATTTGTTATACTCCTTCCAAATGTTTCTAAGAAAAAAGTTGATGAAATTATAGAAAGAATAAAAGAAGAAGAAAAAAATGCTAAATTGGATCCTTTAATTGTATCTCTAGCATTAGGATACTCAACTAAAGACAAGGAAGAAAAAAACATCTTTGAAGTATACAAAGAAGCAGATGGTAAAATGTATAAAGATAAATTAAAAAATGGACGAATAATGAAAAACAGAACCATAGAAACAGTTTTAAAAAAGGTTAATAGAAGATATGATAATGAGAAAAAACATTCAGATTTAGTATCTCAATACTGCCGAGCTACAGCAAAAGCTATGAAATTAAGCAATAAAGAAATACAAGATGCAAAAAAAGCAGGAGCTTTACACGACATAGGTAAAATAATAATGGAACCAAAGATATTAAATAAAAAGTCTAAACTAACAGAACAAGAATGGGAAGAAGTGAAAAAACATTCATCTACAAGCTATCAACTTTTAAAAAGTGTAGATAAATACACACAAATAGCTGAAGCAGTTTTATATCATCACGAAAGAATAGATGGCAATGGATATCCTGAATGACTAAAGGAAGATGAAATACCCCTACTATCAAGAATAATATCTGTAGCTGATGCCTATGAAGCTATGACATCTGAGAGACCCTATAAAACTAAAAAAACAAAAGAAGAAGCAGTAGAAGAATTAAAAAAATACTCAGGTAGTCAATTTGATAAAAAAACAGTAGACATATTTGTTAATGAAGTTTTGTAGTTAACTATAAAAGTACAAATATGTAAGAATAAATTAGCATAATACATTTAAGTTAGGCAATTCAATAATTCTTGCTAGTAGTATAAAAGGAAGAAATAAAGAGTAGAGGATTTATACCGATATAAATATAGAGAGTTTAGCAAATTATCAATATAGGTAAAGGGGACATAAGTTGTTATGAGTGGATATAAAAATGAAAATAAAATTAAAGACTATGAAATAATTTCTGAAATAATTGAAGATTACCTAAAATATTCGGATAAAGGTTTAGATTTTCAAAAAATCACTGATGGTATATTACAAATATCAGAAGCTAAATTCGCTGTTTTTAACCGCTACGAAGAAGAGGGGCAGCAATTTACAAGTAAAGCCATATCCGGAGAAAATAAAATAATACAAAAGGCATTAAATTTATTAGGAATTGAAATCCTGGGGAAAAAATGGGATCATGACGAAGTAAGAGATGCTAAGATAAAGAAAGATATTATTACAAGATTTGCAAATATAAGTCAATTAATAGGTGATATACTTCCAAAAAAATTAACAAATGAATTGGCTAAAAGCTTTGATATAGGGGAAGTCCTTGTAGCAAAAATTACAAAAGATAATATAATGCTTGGTGATTTTACCTTAATTATGTCAAAAGAAAAAAACTTTGAAAACCCTGAATTAGTTGAAAAGTACTGCAGACATATAGGTTTGCTAATAGAAAAAATCAGATTAGAAGAAAAATTAAAAAAGATTAATAAAGATTATAACCAAAACTCTAAAATGCTTAAAACTATAACGGATAACATGATAGATCAAGTTGCGTTAACAGACGCTATGGGAAATTTTAATTATATAGGTAAATCTTATTCTATCTTAGGTTACGAAATAGACTCTTTAATTGGAAAAAATATTATGGAGCTAGTTCATTCAGAAGACCTTCCAATTTTTAAAAAAAGACTAAGGGAACTCATAAAAAATAGACTTCCTTTATTGAAAGAAGAGTATCGAATTAGGTGTAAAGATGGTTCTTATCTATGGTGGGAAACTACGGGAAACCTTTTAATTGAAAATAACCATATAAAGGGAATAGTTTTTAGTTCAAGAGACATTACGGAAGCAAAAAAATTAAGGGAACATTTAGAATTAAGTGAAGAACGTTTTAGAAAGCTTTTTAATGAAGTTTCTTCTGTAGCTATACAAGGATATCAACCTGATGGAACAGTTGTATTTTGGAATAAAGCTTCACAGCATCTCTATGGTTATTCCCAAGAAGAAGCACTATCACAAAATTTAATAGATTTGGTAATACCAGATAAATTTAAAAATACTGTCAAAAACAATATTAAAAAAATGTTCCAGATAGGAAAACCCCTTACTCCTGCAGAAGAAATAACTATGCAGCATAAGGATGGAACTTTGATACCTGTTTATTCAAATCATGTTATTGTAAAAATGGATAGTGGAACATCTCAACTGTTTTGTTTAGATATAGATATGAGGAATCAAAAATCTGTAGAAAGACAACTTTATATAGAAAAAGAATTATTTAAAACTACCCTTTTGTCTGTAGGTGATGGTGTTATCTCAACAAACTCAGAAGGCAATGTAGTTATGATGAATAAAATATCAGAAAAATTAACAGGATGGAAGAAGGAAGAAGCATATGGTAAACCTCTAGAAAAAATATTTAATATTAAAAACAATGATAAGGATGAAAATATAAAGAATCCTGTTAATAAGATTTTAAATAGTGGAGAAAAAATTGAAATAAATAGTAAGAATATTCTTATATCAAGATATGGAAATGAGAAACCTATTGAAGGTACGGCGTCTTCAATTGTTGATAATAATGATAATATTACAGGAACAGTTTTTGTATTTAGAGATTTTACAAAAAAGAAGAAACAACAGGATAGAATAAGAAAGCTAAGCTTTGAAGATCATTTAACGGGACTCTATAACCGGAGATATTATGAAACAGAGCTTAAAAGACTTGATGTAGAAAGAAATTTACCACTTTCAACTATGGTTATAGATGTCAACGGACTAAAACTCATAAATGATGCTTTCGGTCATAGTAAAGGAGATGAAATTTTAATTAAATCTGCTCAGGCTATAAAGAACAACTTAAGAGAAGATGAAATAGCTGCAAGAGTGGGAGGAGATGAATTTTCAATAATACTTCCAAAGTGTGAAAACAAACATGCCTCTAAAATTGCAGAGAGAATAAAAGAAAATATAGATAATTATACAGAAGAAAGCGTTCCTTTTTCATTATCTATTGGTTTTTATACTAAAGAAAAATCAGATGAAGAGATTTCAGAAGTATTAAAAAAAGCAGAAAGTAAAATGTATACTAATAAAATATTTTCTGAAAAGAGCAAAAAAAGAGAACTAATACTTACCATGCTTTCAACATTACATGAAAAACATCCAAGAGAAGAAGAACATTCAAAGCGAGTTAGCAAACTATGTTATGATTTGGGAAAAGCAATCAAAATTAAAGGCGACAGACTTAACATGCTGAAAACAGCCGGACTTCTCCATGATATAGGAAAAATAGGTATAGACTATTCCATAATAGAAAAACCTGGTAGATTAACACAAGAAGAATACGGAGAAATAAAAAAACATCCAGAAATAGGATATAGAATACTTAAAACTTCTATAGAATATGAAGATATAGCTAAAATTGTCCTCCATCACCATGAAAAAATAGATGGAAGTGGTTATCCAAAGGGCATAAGAGGCAGTGAAATACCTTTAGAATCTAAAATCATAAGTATAGTTGATGCTTTTGATGCTATGATATCTTCAAGACCCTATAAAAAAAATATTGTTGTAAAAGAAGCAGTGGATGAATTAAAAAAATGTTCAGGTACACAATTTGATTCAGACTTAGTAGAAGTTTTCACCAGTAAAGTTCTTAGATAGAACAAATTTATAAAAGAGGATAAAAATGGTTACAAAGCTAATTTACTGGGGTTTGGAATTTATTAAATTAGAGACAGGAAAGCTAAAAAAGGAAGAAATCATAGAAATCCTAAGGAAACAATCCAGATTCCAGCTTCTAAGGCACCAGTTTTTAAAGCCGTAAATCAAAAGCAAGTGAAATAAACAACTGTAAAAGCTTGTCTTATTTCAGATTTATTTTAAAAGGGAATATAAAGGCAGGGGTAAAAATGAAGATATCAAGATCTAATAATTCTTATTTTAATAATATAAGTAAGGTATAGAAAATATAATTTGTATTAACAAATAATTATATCAGTTTGTCCTAACTATAATTGAGTAAAACTTATAGAATGAATTTAACATTGATAAGTCTTGAGATATAATCAATTTAAAATCCTTAAGAGTATGGGTAGAACACAAAACTTTTCACACTGTCTTTTTTAAAATAGATTGTATTTCTTTATATTAAATCTAATATTATCACCAACATTATAGTGGTATTCTTTATTTGAGTGAGCTATTATTTTTTGACCCGAAAAACATAATATATACTCTATATGATTTCCTTTATATAGTATTTTTTTGATAATACCTACATTTTCGCCATCATTTTCTAATTTAATATCTTCAGGTCTAATAGCTATAATTCTATTTTCACACTTTTTTATACTATTACAAAATAAATTTTTTTCATTAACTAAAATATTATTTTTCCCTACGAAGTTGGCTACAAAAACATTTTTGCTATTATGATATATTTCTCTAGGGGTTCCTTTTTGCATAATTTTACCTTCTTTCATAACCACAATCCTATCTGCTACCTCGAATGCTTCATGCTGATCATGGGTAACATAAATAGTTGTTATTTCAAGTTTTTTTTGGATTTCTCTAATTTCTTGAGTTAGTTCAGCTTTTAAGTTAGCATCAAGATTAGCCAAAGGTTCATCTAATAATAGTAAAGATGGTTCATATGCAAGTGATCTAGCTAATGCAACTCTCTGCCTCTCTCCGCCTGAAATTTCACTAGGATATTTGTAGATGTGTTCACTCATTGAAACTACAGATAGTATATATTCGATTTTTTCTTCTATTTCATTTCTCTTATATTTTTTTGCTTTTAAGGGTAATTCAATATTTTCATATATTGTCATATGAGGCCATAGTGCATAAGATTGAAATACAAAACCAACATTTCTTTTTTCGGCGGGTAAATTTATTCCTGATTTATTATCAAAGAAGGTTTTATCACAATAAATAATGCTACCTTTGTCAGGAGTAATTAATCCACTAATAGCTGAAAGCAATGTGCTTTTACCGCAACCACTAGGTCCAAGTAAAACTAATAGCTCGTTTTTATTCACATCTAAAGAAAAATCCTCCAAAACCTTTTTAGTTTCTGATTTCAGTTTATTATTTTCATATGATACCTCTAAATTTTCTATATTTAAATAATTCATTTTAATATCCTTTTGATCCTAAATTTTTTAAAACTATATGACCTATAAAACTAAAGAATATTACTATAACAGATATAGTAGATGTCATTTCAAGTCCATAAGAATTTGATTGGACAGTAAACATCATAACACCAAGTGTTTTTGTGGTCGATGTATATAATAGCAGTGATATTGGTATTTCCTTAAGAGATATCAAAAAACATATTAAAAAACCTGATAATAAAGAATCCTTTATTTGTGGTAAAAATAGTTTCGTGTATCTAATATAAATATTAATATTCATGGTAATTGCTGCTTTATCTAGTTCTTTATCAAGATTTTCAGAAGACCCCAGCATTTGCTTGATACAAATTGGTATAAATAGCACAATATATGTTATTACAATAATTGACGAAGTCCCGTATAATTTGAATGGTTCATTTATCCATGCAAACATAGCTGCTACTGCCAAAATCATATTTGGAACAGCTATAGGTAGTTGAGCAATGTTCATTAGCCATTTCGAAGCTTTGTTATTTCTATAAACATATAAATAAACAATTAAACTAGCTATTAGTGAGGCTATAGTTGCACCAACTATTCCATAAATTAAACTATTAAACAGAGGTTGAGTAAGAAGATTTTCCTGTGAAAACAATCTTACATAATTTGATATTGTAAAACTCTCTTTACTAAAGGGCAGGCCCCATCTTTTAAAAAAAGAAGAAATAATAATCGTTATAAAGGGTATGATTACAGAAAAAACAAAAAAAATTATTACGGCTATATTTATTGCTTGCTTCCACTTTCCAAGTTTAATTACTGAAACATTAATATTTTTATTATCTGCATTAACATTATAGTATTTTTTTTGTGTGAATTTTTCGGATATTAAAAAAATAGCAACAGCAATTAGAATAAGGATTACTGATAATACAGCAACAACACCAAGATTTAAATCTGACATAGAACTGAATATTCTAGTAGTAAGGACCTCGTTACCCGTAGGTAATGAAACTTGTGCAGGAACACCAAAATTAGCCATGCTGCGACTTATCACAAGTAGACCCGTAGAAATAAAAGATGGCATAACAAGAGGAAGTATAACACGTATAAGTATTTGAAATCTAGCAATACCACATACTCTAGCAGCTTGTTCAATGTCTCCATTTAGAAGTTTTAGGGCATTACCTACACCATAATATACTAAGGGATATAAATGTAATATAAGAATTATAGCACTTGCAAATATAGTGTAAGCATTAAATCTATAAGTTATTGTCGGAAATACAACTTTTAAAATACGATTTAAATATCCGCCTCTAGTTAAAACTTCTATCCATGATATAGATAATATGTATGCAGGAATTGTAAATGATAAAAAAACAAAATTATCAAGAGTTTTTTTATATTTGAAATCTGTTTTGTGCCTAACAAAAGCTAAAAAGCCACCAGCTATCCATGTTCCTGTCAAAGTTATTAAAGCCATTTTCAACGTATTAATAAAAGCTTTAAAGGTTGTTGAAGAAGCAAATGTAATTTTATAGTTCTCTAAACTAAAATGCCCGTATCGACTAAAGCTACTGATTACAAGGATTATAATTGGATATAAAATAAATATGCTTACAATAACCAAAAGAACAATAGGGAGTGAATTAGTTAAATTTACTCCCTGTTGGTTTTCATTTTTAACCTTAGTGGAAAATCTGTTGATATTCATTCTTTATATTTTCCTCATTTTCACTAGCAGCATCCCAATCAACGCTAAAGGATTCTATTTCCTCAGGAAGATATGTATTTTCAATATCATTTCTTACGCTAACGAAGCCAAAATTTGCTGTTATCATCTGTGCTTTCTTTGAAAGCATAAAGTTTACAAATTTATTTGCAATTTCTTGTTGTTTATTACTTCGGTTATCATCTACAGGAATAGCAATAGGACGTTGTAATGAAATAACTCCTTCTCTAGGCCATACAGCTTTTACAGTTACCTCGTATCCTTCTTTTTCAGCTTTATTCTGAAGACGTATAATTGAGTCGTGTGGTGCGATTCCTACAGCGAACTGACCCTCCATTATTTGCGATGGAACCAACCCGTTGGATTTACTTAACATAATTCCATTATTTTTTAATGATTGAAAGTAATTGTTATTATTCCCCATTAGCTCATACAATGATGAAGCAATAGCAAATGCTGTTGAAGATTGGCTTGCATCGGCCATTACAGCAATATTTTTGTATTTTTCATCAGTTAAATCCGCAAAGCTTTCTGGGATTTCATCTATCAACATAGTATTGTTATACATAATAATTACATATCTTTCATTAACTAATGCGTAATTCTTACCTGCCCATAAGTATTGACTACTAATTTTTTCGAACTCCTTTATATTTAAGGGCATTAATAATTTGAGATCATCCAGTTTATTATATATTAGTGGGTCAGAACCCCATATAACGTCTGCCTGAATACTACCGGCTTGACTTTCTGCCCAAACTTTTGAACGGAGTTGACCACAACTCATTATGTTCATATCAAGAACATCACCGTTTTCTTTTTCGAATTCTTCTTCCAAATTAGTTATCATAGCTTCTGGACCAGATAAATACACTATGATTCTATCTTGAGAATCCTTTTCGTCATCCTCACCATTTTCTAGAATAGTATCATTAACTTCTGTTTCTTCATCTGATTTTGTATTCTGAGATGAATTACAACCTACAAAAGAAAATATAATAATAGTTGTTAAAACTAATAATATTTTTTTCTTCATTTTTTCACTCCTTTTATTTTTGATTTTGAACTTTGACAAATTAAGAATTATGAGTGTAACTGATAACGATTATCAATAACACATTTTTTACTTTATATTATTTTAAGTAATCTGTCAAGAGTTTATATTTCTAATTTTATTTGTTTCTGATTGAGATGTGATAATGTCCTATGTAGTCACAGGAGAAAATGTCCCAAAAAGTTCAATGATATTATATAATAAAACCTCATAAAAAATGTGAGGTGGAAAAATGAGAAAGGTAAATTTAAATATGAAAGAAAATGAAAAGTATAAAATTATTAAGAAATTAGTTGAAACGGATGGTAATAAAAAAAGAGCTGCAATTTC
>Ga0209947_1002496_pt1 | contig 10537 bp, 9 predicted proteins | sample SalPonR2_B_D2_MG_FD_185706 | JGI IMG/M metagenome (GOLD analysis project Ga0209947, IMG submission 185706) | Salt pond soil microbial communities from South San Francisco under conditions of wetland restoration - Salt Pond MetaG R2_B_D2_MG... ... | reverse complement strand
TTAAGGGCCTACCCTCGGCCTACCATCGACCTACCAACGCAGCAGATTACCTCCATAGGTAAGCCCTGCACCAAAGCCAGTTAGCAAAACATAATCACCGGCAGACAATTTGTCATTTTCGTACATCTCATTTAACGCGATTGGGATAGATGCGGCGGATGTATTGGCATATTCATGAATATTGGTAAAGAATTTCTCTATAGGCATTTTAAGACGATTCGCCGCTGCCTGAATAATCCGGATATTCGCCTGGTGGGGTACAATCCAAGTTAGTTCTTCGTAATTCATCTTGTTTCGTTCCAGGAGCGATTTTATTATTTCAGTGTTCACCCGTACTGCAAAGTTATAAACCTGACGACCGTTCATCTGAATATACAGATTCTCTTCTGGAGTTTTACCAGTGGTATAGGGTTCGCGTGAGCCTCCAGCCCGGCGAATGAGATGTTCGGCACCCTTTCCTTCCGAGCCCAGAATTGAATCGAAAATACCGCGCTCTGGATCAGGGGAGGGGGAAAGCACCACAGCTCCGGCTCCATCGCCGAATAATACACAGGTATTGCGATCTTCCCAGTTTGTAATGCGCGAGAGAGTTTCGGCTCCAATTAAAAGCACATTGCGGGCGCTGCCGGCGGCAATCATCGCCCGTCCGGTTTCCAGTCCGTACACAAAGCCAGTGCAGCCGGCAACCAGATCAAAGGCTCCCGAATTAGGCAGATCCAATTTATCCTGGATGATAGAAGAGGTTGACGGAAAACCGAGAAAGTCCGGTGAGGCGGTGGCGAGAATCACCAGGTCGATTTCGTCCGGACTTATACCGGCCCTCTCTATTGCCTGCCTACCGGCATGCACCGCCAGGTCGCTGGTGGACTCCTGGTCACTGCAAATATGGCGGGCTTGTATTCCGGTATGTGATTGAATCCATTCATCGGATGTGTCTACGGTCTGGGCTAGTTCATCGTTGCTCACACGTCTTTCAGGTACGTACGCACCAATCGATCGAATATATACGCTCATAAATCCTCCTATTTGCGTGGTCATATACAAAGATACACACAACGACATACTTTTTCAAAGTCGTCAAGGGTCTGAAAAAGAAGTTTCATCTCTAAGGGTAGAAAAAAAGAGCAAAAAGCATTACATTTCGGTTGACGGCCGAAACCTATTGTGCTAATTTCGCTGAAATTTTGGATCGACCCTTGAAACCTGGAGGAACCATGAAAAAGAGTGAGATAATTGAATTGATTGAAAAACTTGATACAAGTTCTCTTGCAGAAATGTATATAAAAGACGGCGAGTTTGAACTCAGCCTAAAAAAGGCAGGCGCAGTTGTACAGCCTGTAGCAGCACCTCACCATGTGGCAGCGCCGGCAGCAGCAGCCATGGACGGTCATATGGCACAGAGCCCGGCTGCAGAAGCCGGTGGAAATGTTCCGGCTGCGGAAACACCCGATGAGAGCCATGAGTTCATCACTGCTCCCATCGTAGGAACCTTTTATCGGACGCCCTCGCCGGACTCTCCCCCCTACGTAGAAGAGGGCGATGAGGTAAGCAAGGGTGATACCATCTGCATCATCGAGGCAATGAAAGTGATGAACGAGCTAGAAGCGGAGTTTGACTGTCGCATAAAGCGGATTTTGGTCGAAAACCAGCAGATGATAGAGTACGGGACTCCATTGTTTGAGGTAGAGAAACTGTAGTATGGTAAAATCTGTATTTATAGCAAATCGCGGTGAAATTGCCGTGAGAATAGTGAGAACACTGAAAGAGATGGGAATAGAGGCGGTGGTAGGTTATTCCGAAGCAGACCGGGTGTCTCTTGCTGTGGAATTAGCCGATAAGGCTGTATGCATCGGCCCGGCGGAGGCCAAGAAGAGTTATCTTCATAGTGCTAACTTGATATCCGCCGCCTTGTATGCCGACTGCGATGCTATTCATCCGGGAGTAGGATTTTTGTCGGAGAGCGCACAGTTTGCTCAGCAGGTACAGGATGCGGGCTTAGTGTTTATCGGGCCGGACGCCGAGACGATCTCCTTTCTTGGAGACAAGGTTCAGGCTAGACGGACCGCTTTGGATGCAGGACTACCGGTTACACCGGGAAGCGATGGGCCGATAGCCGATCTTGAAACCGCTGTCGCCTTTGCCGAGGAGGCCGGGTACCCGGTTATTATTAAGGCCGCATCCGGGGGAGGCGGAAAGGGGATGCGAATCGTACGGGAAGAGTCGGAGCTTGAGTCGGCCATGCGGATTGCAACTCACGAAGCGGAAACCTCCTTTTCCGACGGAACCATCTACATAGAGAAGTATCTTGAGAATCCTCGTCATATTGAAGTGCAGATTTTAGCAGACACCTATGGGAATGTAATTCATCTTGGTGAACGGGACTGTTCATTACAGAAGAACCACCAAAAGGTTTTAGAAGAGAGTCCTTCCCCGGGGATCGACCCGGATGTAAGGGAACGGATGTGTTCGGATGCGGTGAATTTGTTCAAAAATATTGGGTATAAAGGTGCCGGAACAATTGAATTCTTGTTTGATGGAGAGAACTATTATTTTATGGAAGTAAATGCACGGGTACAGGTTGAGCATCCGGTGTCAGAATATATCAGCAACGTAGATATCATTAAGGAACAGATTCGCGGATGCAGCGGGGAGCCGATGGACATTACTCAGGAGGATGTAATACTGGAAGGGGCTTCTATAGAATGCCGAATTAACGCTGGTACACCCGGGAAGATTACAAGATACCTGCAACCGGGGGGGCGTAATGTACGGGTAGACTCTTTCCTGTATCAAGGTTATATGGTATCTCCGCATTATGATTCACTGGTCTCTAAGTTGATTACTTATGGACGCGATCGCCGGAGCGCAATTGCTCGAATGAAGCGAGCCCTCGATGAATACATAATTGAAGGCATCGACACAAACATTGAGGTGCAGAAAAAAATTCTAAACAGCACCCTGTTCCAGAGAGGGATCTTTGGAACCTTCGGTCTCTCCCGAATTCTTGAGGAGTAGCGTATGGGAATACTTGATAAATTTAAACCTAATGCGGGCAGGTCATCGGCAGAAATTCGTGTGCCCTGGCGCAGCAGTGGAATAAAGAAGACTCGAACGGGGCAGAAGAAAAGCGAGCTGGCATATATAGAGGATAAACATGCCTGTCCGCTCTGTCACCGTCATATTGATGATAAAATCTTAAAAGAGAATATGTATGTCTGTCCGGGCTGTAACCACCATTTTCAGCTCACTTTGAAGGAGCGGATTTCTTCAGTTGCCGACCCGGGGACATTCAAGGAGTTTGATGCGAGCATCCGGTCGGTGGACCCGATTGAGTTTCCCGGTTACCGGGAAAAACTTGAAAAGGCCCAACAAAAATCCGGACAAAACGAAGCTGTGAGCATTGGTACTTGCCTTATAGAGGGCCGTCCCGCGGCTCTGGGAGTGATGTCTTTTGCCTTTATGGGAGGCAGTATGGGAGTCGCTGTAGGCGAAAAAGTAACTCGACTGCTGCTCAAAGGGGCCGAACAGAAGCTGCCGGTAGTTCTGTTTGCTGCATCCGGGGGTGCCAGAATGCAGGAGGGTATATACTCCCTTATGCAAATGGCAAAAACCAGTCACGCAATTGCCCTGTTGCAAGAACAGAGACTGCCGTTTTTTGTGGTGCTTACCCATCCGACTACCGGCGGGGTCACCGCCTCCTTTGCGATGCTTGGAAACGTGATTTTGGCTGAACCGGGAGCACTGATAGGTTTCGCCGGTCCGCGGGTAATAGAATCGACTATTAAGCAGAAGCTTCCTGAAGGCTTTCAACGGTCGGAATTTCAGCAGGAGAAGGGTTTTGTGGATACTATCGTTGATCGTAAGCAACTGAAATCTACGCTCTCTTTCCTAATAGACGCCCATATACCGCGCCGGGAGGTGAGATAGTCTATGCCTGAATTTAATTTTCAGAAAAAACTCAAAGAACTAAAAAAGATGGCCTCGGAAGAACATATGCATGTATACGAGGACTTGTCCAAGATAGAACATAAGCTCTACGGCGGTGAAAGTGGAACCACTGCCTGGGATAAAGTTACCCTTGCCCGCCATCCGGAGCGCCCCACCGCTTTAGATTATATAGACAGGGTTTTTGATAATTTTATTGAGATGCACGGTGATCGACAGGGTGGCGACGATGCCGCGTTAATAGGGGGAATCGGATTCTTTGAAGGGATTCCTGTGACCGTGCTGGCCCAGCAGAAGGGGCGTAATCTTAAGGATAACCTGAAACGCAACTACGGAATGGCTCAGCCGGGGGGCTACCGTAAGGCCTTGAGACTGGCCCATGAAGCGGAGACCTTTGGACGTCCGATAATTACCTTTATCGATACACCGGGAGCCTACCCGGGGATTACAGCAGAAGAAAAGGGAATTGGAGAAGCGATTGCCCGTAACCTTAAAGAGTTTTCACGGTTGCGGGTTCCAATTATTGTAATTGTAATTGGAGAAGGAGGTTCCGGAGGGGCCCTAGGTATTGGAGTAGGCGACAGGGTCTTTATGCTGGAAAATTCCGTATACTCGGTAATTTCACCAGAAGGTTGTGCTTCTATCCTTTTGAGAGATTCTTCTAAGGCAAAACTGGCCGCTGAACTAATGCGCATGACCTCCCGCGATCTATTGGAATTGGGAGTTATCCACGGCATTATTTCAGAGGGTGAAGGCGGAGCTCATAAGGATGCCGAGAACACCGCCCGCCATATGCAGGAAGTGCTGGCGCAGCAGCTGCCTATTCTGATTAATAAGAAAGCTTCTCAGTTATTGAAGGAGCGTTCATATCGGCTGCTATCGCTGGGACCGTATTATGAAGATCAGCAGGAGCGCGGGAGTCTTATTAGCCGTGTATTTGGAAAGCGCTAGGAGTTCCATTTAATTAGTAAAAATGCTATTATAATTAAACTATGCGAGTATCTGCTGTTTCAACGGGGCTTTTAGCTGTTATAGCCATAATTATGCTGGGGGCGGTTTTAAAAATTGCCTCTGCTATTCTACTCCCCCTTATAATAGCAATCTTTCTCTCTTTTATATTGGCACCTTTGATAAATCTGCTGGATAAACTGCACGTACCGCGAATACTTGCTCTAATTATGGTGCTGCTGGTGCTGTTTGGGGGGATGTTTCTGGTTTATTTATTCCTACAGGCAAGTGTGAACTCTTTTATACAGGAGTATCCGAAGTATGCTACCCGTTATATGGAAATCAGTTCACAAATTGAAGCCATGGTTATGGAGAGGTTCGATGTCTCCTTTGATTTTTCCACCGACATTAACTGGCAGGGTAGGCTGCGCAGTTATCTGGTAAGCTTTTCAAGCTCTTTACTCAATTTTATTAGCTCCTTAGTTTTGATAATTATCTTTTTAATTTTTCTGCTGTTGGAAAAACCCCTGCTTAAGCATAAACTGGCTCGAGCCTTCAATGAAGAAACGGGCAGACAAATAGGCCGTATCCTCGAGCACATCAACGGGCAGGTGGGACGGTATATTAACTTGAAGTTCTTTATCAGCCTTGCAACGGGTATACTGGTGTGGTTTTTTCTCTCTTTAATTGGTTTGGATTTTCCGATCGTGTGGGGAGTTTTAGCTTTCCTGCTTAATTTTATACCCTCTATCGGTTCGTTTATGTTGATAGTAATTACGATAACCATGGGGGTGGTGCAGTTTTATCCGGATATGGGTAAAATTGCAGCTGTTTCAATTTCAATGATAGCCACCCAAGTTACCATTGGAAATTTTATCGATCCCCGTCTGCAGGGACGTCGACTAAACATCAGTCCACTCTTGATACTGTTTTCACTGATTTTTTGGGGATGGATTTGGGGGGTAATGGGAATGTTCTTGTCGGTTCCCATTACAGTTGTTCTTCAAATTGCCTGTGAAAATATACCCGCCCTGCGCCCCCTGGCAATCCTAATGGAAAGCGGACATGTTCAAGCGGCTAAAAGTCGATCTCCCCTCGAAGAGAAGTCGGAATAAGTCTTTAGAATTTTGGTTATAAACCGTATAACTGTTGTCTCTTTTTTCAAGCCGCGATATAGTATAGCGATACCTTAAGTTATGGAGTGCCAGAATGGATAAACCTCGAATACTGACCGGAGATAGGCCGACCGGTAAACTGCACTTAGGCCACTATGTCGGATCAATTCTTAACCGGGTGAAGTATCAGGAACAGTACGACTGTTTCTTTATTATTGCCGATTTACACATGTTAACCACTAAGCCGAGTAAAGAGGATATTGAAAGTATTACCGCTAATTCAAAAGAGATGGTACTCGATTATTTAGCTTGTGGTATTGACCCGCAGAAGTCAAAGATTTATTTGCAGTCGGCGGTGCACGAAGTATATGAAATGAACCTTATTTTTGAGATGCTGGTTTCGGTTCCCAGGCTCCAGAGGCTGCCAAGTATCAAGGATATGGCCAAATCTGCGAACCTAAACGAGATCCCCCTTGGGCTGCTGGGGTATCCGGTACTCCAGGCCGCAGACATTCTGATGCCCCGAGCAAACCTGGTACCAGTGGGCAAGGATAATGAGTCACACGTAGAACTTACCCGTGAGATAGCCCGCCGCTTTAACAGCCTGTATGGGGAGGTTTTTCCGATACCCGATGTAAGAATTGGTGAGGTTCCTACCTTAGTTGGTACCGACGGAAACGCTAAAATGTCCAAATCTTTAAATAATGCCATCTATCTTTCCGATGATGCTAAAACGGTTGAGAAAAAAGTGCGTAGTATGTACACCGATCCTAACCGTGTCCGAGCAGATGTGCCCGGCAAGGTAGAGGGAAACCCGGTATTTATGTATCACGATATTTTTAATCCGAATAAGCCTGAGGTCGAGGAACTTAAAACCCGCTACCGCAGCGGTAATGTTGGAGATGTTGAGGTAAAGGATAAACTGATAGCGGCATTAAACGACTTTCTGGATCCCATACGTGAACAACGCCATAGCTTTCAGGCAAAGACAGGGCTGGTGGAAGAGGTTATTTTTGAAGGCACCGAAGCCGCCCGTCAAGAAGCCCGCGAGACTTTAAGGGAGATGAAAAAAGCTATGGGACTAACGGGAGTGTGGAACCGCATAAGTCGCGGGGCGGAGAAGGCCCGCAAACGACGGGAAAAGGCCGCTTTATAGGGGCTTTTTACGCGCACCGATAATCATGAAGCTTTCTACACAGGCGGTAGTCCGCTTTCAACAACGTATATGGAACTACTACCACGAGTATGGTCGGCCTTTTCCCTGGCGTGATACTAAGGACCCCTACCAAATTCTTGTTTCAGAACTCATGCTGCAGCAGACCCAGACCGAGCGGGTACTCAAAAAATACCAGCCCTTTTTAGAGCGTTTTCCGGGGTATGCGGAGTTAGCCACAGCCCCCTTGGCGGAAGTGCTAAGTCTGTGGCAGGGGCTTGGCTACAACCGCCGGGCTCTGGGACTTAAGCGCATAGCTGAATTGGTTCATTATAACCACGCCGATATTCTGCCCGATGACCCGGATATTCTGCTGAGCTTTCCAATGATCGGTCCAGCCACCGCAGGCTCCTTGCAGGCATTTATTTTTAATAAACCGGTTGCCTTTATTGAGACCAACATCCGCCGTGTGATACTCTACTGTTTTTTTGATTCAAAAGAGGGAGTTCATGATAGTGAGGTGCTGGATGTGGCGACCCAGGTGCTCGATGCTTCGGATCCCAGGCAGTGGTATTACGCACTGATGGACTATGGGGTGTATCTCAAGTATGCGGTTATTAATCCCAACCGACGCAGCGCCCATTACCGCCGTCAGGCTCCATTTGAAAACTCGAACCGCCAAATACGCGGTGCATTACTGCGTGTGATTAACAAAAAAGGCCCCCTTTCAACAGATGTTATTTGCGGGGAAATGAGCTCTTTTGAAGAAGAGAGGGTTCTAAAATGTCTGTCGGACTTGACGAAAGAAGGATTTTTAGCTGCGGAGAATGAAACCTACCGTATTGGTTCCTGAAGTTAATAGCGGCGGCCTAAACTCTTATTAACTTTTGTTAAACCGCCGCTCTCTCTCATATTGTGCTTTTTACTCTGATACTGCAGTCTCCAGAGCAACTTCCATCATTTGTGTAAAAGTCTTTTCTCTCTCTTCACTCGTGGTTTGCTCTCCGGTTACCAGATGGTCGCTGACAGTCAGCATGGTAAGCGCCTGTACTCCAAACTTTGATGCCAGAGTGTAGAGAGCGGCCCCTTCCATCTCCACAGCTAAAACGCCGAAAGCCGCCCACTGCTTTGATAGATCGGGGTCATCATTGTAAAAAGTGTCGGTCGATAGTATGTTGCCTACATGAAATTGATAGTTTTTACTGCGAGCCGAATTTACTGCGGTTTCAAGCAGAGTAAAATCTGCGGTGGGGGCATAGGTCATATCAGGAAAACGTCGGTCGTTTATACCTGAGTCGTGGGAAGCGGCCATTCCAAACACAATGTCACGGATTTTCACATGCTTCTGTAACGATCCGCATGAGCCAATCCGCATCAGACGTTTTACTCCGAAATCGTTGATAAGCTCGTGGGCGTAAATTCCAATCGATGGAATTCCCATTCCCGAGCCCTGTACAGAAACCGGTTTACCCTTATAGGTTCCTGTAAAACCATACATACCTCGTACCTTATTATACTGTACGGGATTTGAGAGATAGTTCTCTGCAATAAACTGGGCCCGAAGCGGATCGCCGGGCATTAACACTACTTCTGCGACATCTCCTGGATTTGCCCCAATATGTACACTCATTTTTTCCTCCTTACATGTGTGTTGTATTTAATAGTAATTTAATTGATGCTATCCGCCCTCGTAATCATAGCTCGATGCCACTGCAGCAGCCAATCATGACGCTGATGGTCATACCCATAAGAATCTGCCAACACTCTGAATACTGGTTCAGTACCCGAGCCGCGCATCCAAATGAAGTCGGTGTCTTCACCGGCTGCATTTGAAAAAATAATTTTTAACCCACCCTTTTCACTTCCGCTACGATAATCCGGGCCAAAACCGGTGTGGACTTGGGTACCTTCGTAGTTTACCTCACGCCAGCTGACGATACCATATTCAGTGCGCAGAAAATCTCTATACTGTTCCCATTCCTGAATAAAAACATATTCCCAACGGCGCTTGAGCGCGGCGTGGTCGAGGGTGGAAATTCGCATCTTTGCCTCGGGTTCGTAGGCGTTGGTAGTTACAAAGGGGGGCAGAGAAGCTATTACCTGGGCAAGATTAAAATCGGAACTGTACACTGCAGAACTTTCAGGGCTGCGGCACCACTGTGCATATGGATTAAAGCTGGAGCCCTCGCCGCGGAAAGTCAACAGCCTGGAGATTGAATAAATTGTGCTTAGGGGATCCCGCACGGTTGAGGGATGAGTAATGTTGCCGCCGTTGGATCCTTCACCTAAAATACGGACCTGGTATCCCTTTGTCCGCAGCTGCTCGGCCAGGGTAACAACATTGGCCTCTCCCACCTCGGCCCGCCACACCTCTGCAGCAAAGGCCTTAGCAATGCGCTCAATGCGCATAGAAGTTGGACCATTGACCACCACCGCTTTTGGTTGTGGGGAGGATTTTATTTTAAGGTGGTGTTGATAGGAGAGTTCGGCCAGGACCACCAGTGCAAATAACTCCTGAGCGGCAATCCGCTGGGGCTGCTGACCGGGGCTTCCAATATATACCAGATTCCCCCGATCACCGTCGTTATCGGGAACATAGCCGAGGGTAAAAGCGGGGTTTTTGGCGTGTGACCGGGCGAGTAGTTCGCGACAGGGATCAAGGCCGGCCCCTTCAGGGACTATGGAGTGTACTATGTTCCGGGCTGTATCGTTATGCATTTTAACTGTGAAACCGGACTCAACTAGAAATTTCCTATCGATTGAAGTACTTCGGGCGCTTCCATTTAGTTCACCGACAATTCCAATTGGAGTGCGGCCCAAAGAATCTGCCAAGGCGTCAAAAAAAGCAGTCTGTTGGTCGGGACTCTCACTTCCCGATACAACCTGGCGGGTGAAACGGGTGTAAGTTTGTTCTGCGGTATGCTTGTTCTGCGGAATAGCCTGAAGCACAGCCTGATAGATTGCAGTATCTGCCTGCCTGCAGAGGCGGCTAAGCTTTTCAATGATACGGGGCTCTTTGAGGGCAGCCTCAAAATGGGCAATTAGTTCTGTTGAGCCGCTGCCTCCCAATACAGCACCGTCAGCACCACCGAACTTCATTCCGTTATGACCTACAGGATTATGGCTAGCAGAAATGTAGGCAAAGCCATGGGCTTCTTCATCAAGTTTAGCAGCTGCCATTAGTTCCGGGGCGGCTGTAATAAAACTGGCCTTGACCTTTACATCAAGGGCAATAAACACTCTTAGCATTACATCCATCAAGGCCGAGCCGGTGGGGCGGCTGTCACAGCCAAACCACACTACTATATGAGGCCCGTGCAGGCGAATCAGATACTCAGCAAAGCTCAACGCCGCTGCTGCGGCAATCAATTTGTCA
>Ga0209947_1002495_pt1 | contig 10541 bp, 7 predicted proteins | sample SalPonR2_B_D2_MG_FD_185706 | JGI IMG/M metagenome (GOLD analysis project Ga0209947, IMG submission 185706) | Salt pond soil microbial communities from South San Francisco under conditions of wetland restoration - Salt Pond MetaG R2_B_D2_MG... ... | reverse complement strand
GGTGGTGATGTTGGCGTCGATGATCGCCGAAAGCGCCTTTTCGTAGCCGAGCTCGATGGCGCGGGCCGGACCCTTCGCCGTCTTCAGCTCCTCTCGGATGCGCTCGAACACGAGCACGTTGGCGTCGACCGCCATGCCCACGGTGAGCACGATGCCGGCAATGCCGGGCAGCGTGAGCGTCGCGCCGATGAGCGAGAGAAGCCCGAAAAGAAGGCCGATGTTTATGATGAGCGCGATGTTGGCGAAGAGCCCGAAGAGGCCGTAGCTGAGCCCCATGAACACGAGCACCGCCGCGAAGGCGACCACGGTGGCGACCTGCCCCGCCTCGATGCTGTCCTGCCCGAGTTCGGGGCCGACGGTGCGTTCCTCGAGAAAGGTCATCTCGGCCGGCAGCGCCCCGGCGCGCAGCAGAACCGCGAGCTGGGTCGATTCCTCGACCGAGAACTGGCCGGTGATGATGCCCGAGCCGCCCGGGATATGATCCTGGATCACCGGCGCAGAGATCACCTCGTCATCGAGCACGATGGCGAAGGGTGAGCCCACGTTCTCGAGCGTGTAGTCGCCGAACTTTCGGGCCCCTGCCGGATTGAACCGGAAGTTGACCGCCGGCCGCCCGTTCTGGTCGAACGCCGGCTGGGCGTCGGTCAGTTCCTCGCCGGTGACGACGGGGGTCTCCTCGATGATGTAGAAGGTGCCCGCCTCGTCCATCGACGGCAGGACGAGGTTGCGCCCGCCCCCACTCGCCTCGGGGTCGGAGGTGCGCCCGATCACGGGATGGAAGGTGAGTTTCGCGGTGGTGCCGATGAGCGCCTTCAGCTCCTCCGCCGAGCCGATGCCGGGCACCTGGATCAGGATTCGGTCGGTTCCCTGACGCTGGATCGTGGGCTCTCGGGTGCCCACCTCGTCGACCCGCCGGCGGATGATCTCTAAAGATTGCTGGATGGTGCGGTTGTCGGTCGCGGTACGCTCGGCCTCCGAAAGGGTCACGATGACCGTGTCGCCCTGCCCTGCGACCTCGATGTCTCTCTGGGCGATGCCGGTCAGGGTCTGGGTGGGGGTCGCGAGGTCGCGCACCACCTCGACGGCGCGCGCAAGGCCCTCGGGGCGCGAGATGCGCACGCGAAGTTCGTCGGGCGGCCCGTCCTGGCGGCGGATCGTGCCGATGACATCGCGCTCGTCGCGCAGCGCGTCGCGGACCTCGGGCCAGAGCGCGTTCATCCGCTCGGCATAGACATCCTCGACATGCACTTCCGCGAGAAGATGCGCCCCGCCCCGCAGATCGAGGCCGAGGTTGACGAGGGTGCCCGGCAGGAAGGTCGGCCATTGGCTCGCCTCCGCGAGCCGTTCCGGCGTGGCGCCCAGAGCCTCGATCTCGGCCTCGGCATCGTTCGACCGTTCGACGGTGCCGTAAAAGAAGTTGGGCATCGCGAAGGCGAGGCCAAGGGCTATGGTCAGCCAGATGGCGGCGCGCTTCCAGCCCTCGATCTGAAGCATTGGGGGTGCCCTCGCGGCCTAGCTTTCGGCGGGTTCGGTCTTCGAGACGACCTGGGCCACGGTGGTCTTGACGACGCGGACCTTGACGTTCTGCGCGAGTTCGACCTCGATCTCGTTGTCGTCCTTCACCTTGACGACCTTGCCGATCAGCCCCCCCTGGGTGACGACCTGGTCGCCGCGGCGCAGCCCCTCGACCATTTTCTGGTGTTCCTTGACCTTTTTCTGCTGCGGACGGATGAGCAGGAAATACATGATCGCGAAGATCAGGATGAGCGGAATGAAGCTGGCGAAGGCCCCGCCGGCCCCACCGGCGGCTTGCGCATAGGCTGGTGTGACGAGCATGCGTAGAACGGTCCCTGAATTGTTCCGGAGGTCGTGCCGGCGAAAAGTTGGCGCACCCTATAGTCAGCCATCTAGGGGCGCAAGGAACCTTCCGCCAGTCCACCGCGCACCGCGCCGCTGACAGCCCCGGAAAAACACTGCATAAGGCGGCGCGGCCGACGAGTCGGTCCGGGACGATGGAGAAAGACATGCACGACATCCGCTGGATCCGGGACAACCCCGACGCCTTCGACACCGCTCTCGCCCGCCGGGGGATGGCGCCGGTGTCCGGCGAGGTGCTCGCCATCGACGAGGCGCGCCGCGCCGCCATCTCCGCCGCGGAGACCGCCCTGGCCGAACGCAACGCCGCGTCGAAGGACGTGGGCGCCGCGAAGGCGCGGGGCGACGAGCGGGAATTCGAGCGGCTGCGCGGGCTTGTCGCGGCCAAGAAGGACGAGGTCGCGGCCCTCGAGGAGACCGCGAAGGCGGAGGATGCCCGGCTCACCGATCTTCTCATGGGCCTGCCGAACCTGCCGCTGCCCGAGGTACCCGACGGCGCGGACGAGGGCGACAACGTCGAACTCCGCCGCCGGGGCGAGCCGCCCGCGTTCGACTTCACCCCGAAGGAGCATTTCGAGATCGCGGGCGTGGCACCGGGAATGGATTTCGAGGCCGCCGCGAAGCTCTCGGGGTCGCGCTTCGTGGTGCTGTCGGGCGCCGTGGCGCGGGTGCACCGGGCGCTGGCGCAGTTCATGCTCGACCTGCACATCACCGAACACGATCTGGTGGAGACGAACACGCCGGTGCTCGTTCGCGAGGAGGCGATGGTCGGTACCGGGCAATTGCCGAAATTCGGCGAGGACAGCTACCGCACGACGAACGGCTGGTGGCTCATTCCGACCTCCGAGGTGACGCTGACGAATATCGTCTCGGGGCTCATCGTCGACGAAGCCACCCTGCCCCGTCGCTACGCCGCCCATTCCCTGTGCTTCCGCTCCGAGGCGGGCTCGGCTGGCAAGGACACCGCCGGAATGCTGCGCCAGCACCAGTTCGAGAAAGTCGAGATGGTGACTGTCTGCCGCCCCGAAGAGGCGCTGTCGGAACACGAGCGGATGACCCGCTGCGCAGAGACGGTGCTCGACCGGCTGGGGCTGGCCTACCGCACGATCGTCCTCTGCACGGGCGACATGGGGTTCGGCGCGGAAAAGACCCATGACATCGAGGTCTGGCTTCCGGGCCAGGGCACCTACCGCGAGATCAGCTCGGTCTCGACCTGCGGCACGTTTCAGGCCCGGCGGATGAATGCGCGCTACCGCCCCGACGGCGGCAAGCCCGAATTCGTGGCCACGCTCAACGGCTCGGGGCTGGCTGTGGGGCGTTGCCTCATCGCGGTGCTCGAGAACGGACAGACCGAGGCAGGCGAAGTGGTGCTGCCCGAGGCGCTCGCACCCTGGCTCGGCGGCAAGACGCGGATCACGGCCACCGGAACGCTGGTCTGAGCCGGAACCCCGGTCACGGCCCCCGCGTTTTTCCGCAATGGAGAAGATGATGGACAAAGACACCGAGCGGATGAAGGCGATTCTCGTGCTGACGGCGTCGATCGCCTTCGCCGCAGTTCCCTTCTTCGTGCCCTTCGACGGGTTCGACCCCACCGCCTACCCCGTGCCGCAGGAAGACCCGCCGGTGCAGCCCGCCGGCTATGCCTTCTCGATCTGGGGGCCGATCTATATCTGGCTTCTCGTGTCGGCCGGCTACGGCCTTTTTCGCCGCGCAACCGATCCGGTCTGGGACCGCACCCGCTGGCCGGTCTTCATCAGCCTCGTCATCGGTGCGGCCTGGCTGCCGGTGGCGCAGTTGAGCCCGGTCTGGGCGACGGTGCTGATCTGGGCGATGCTGGTCTCCGGGCTCGTGGCCCTCGTGCGCGCGCCGCGCGACGAACGGGCCTGGCTCGCCTGGCCGCTGGGGCTCTACACCGGCTGGCTGACGGCGGCGAGCGCGGTGTCGCTGGGTCTTCTCGTCGCCGGATACGGCCTTGTCGGCGAGGTGACCGCCGCATGGGCCGGGATCGGTCTTGCCGCGCTCATCGCCGCCGGCATCGTGCGCTGGACGGCCAACCCTCCCTATGCCTTCGCCGTCGTCTGGGCGCTCGTCGCGCTCATCGTGCAGAACACGGGCGGCCCCGGAGGCGTGGCGTTTCTCGCGGGCTTCGCCGCGCTCGCGCTGGCGCTTCTCTACGTGACGAGCCGCGGGCGGCCGGGCCGGCTGCACTAGAGCGCGTCGCGTTCACACGATCCGCTCGAACCATCCGGTTTCGCACCTTTCGGAAGCTCAGGACCGGTTCGCGCTTTCCGGCGACATGCTCTAATCCCCGGGCGGGCGCCGCGACTTTCCCTCGAGGTGCTTTCTCAGCCGCGAGGGCGTGGATTTCCTGCGGTCCTTGTAGGGGTTCTTGTCAGCCTGGCTGCGGAACGTGAGGCGGATCGGCGTGCCCGGCATGTCGAAATCCTCACGCAACCCGTTGATGAGGTATCGCGCATAACTCTCGGGAATCCTTTCGGGATGCGAGGCCATCACGATGAAGCCCGGCGGGCGGGTCTTCGCCTGCGTGGCGTAGCGCAGCTTGATCCGCCGCCCCCCCGGCGCCGGCGGCGGATGCGCGCCGACCATGCCCTCGAGCCAGCGGTTCAGCTTCGCCGTCGGCACCCGGCGGTTCCAGACCTCGTGGGCCTTCAGCACCGCCGCGCGCAGCCGGTCGAGGCCGCGCCCGGTCTTCGCCGAGACCGTGACGAGGGGCGCGCCCCGCAATTGCGGCAGGAGGCGCTCGAAGGCCTCCTTCAATTCGGCGAGCTTGGCGCCCCGGTCCTCCTCGAGATCCCACTTGTTGATCGCCACGACCACCGCGCGGCCCTCGCGCTCGGCGAGATCGGCGAGGCGCAGATCCTGTGTCTCGAAGGGAATCGCGGCGTCGAGCAGGACAACGACGACCTCGGCGAACTTCACCGCCCTGAGCCCGTCGGAGACAGAAAGCTTCTCAAGCTTTTCATGAACTTTCGCGCGCTTTCTCATCCCCGCGGTATCGAATATCCGCACCGGCCGGCCGTCCCAGTCCAGATCGAGCGAGATCGCGTCGCGGGTGATGCCGGCCTCGGGGCCGGTCAGCAGCCGCTCGTCGCCCAGAAGCGCGTTGACCAGCGTCGACTTGCCTGCGTTCGGGCGGCCCACGACGGCGACCTGAAGGGGACGGGAGAGGTCGGGCACATAATCGCCGCCGCCCTCTTCGTCCCCGACGTCGAGGCCGATGTCGGGCGCTTCTTCCAGGGCTGTCAGGGGGGCTTCGTCGGCGGCATCCACGAGGGGCATGAGCACAGCGAGAAGATCGCTCATGCCTTCACCGTGTTCGGCCGAGAGACCGATGGGCTGGCCGAGGCCCAGTTCCCACGCCTCGATGAGCCCGGCTTCGGCGGCCCGCCCCTCGGCCTTGTTGGCGGCCAGAAGCACCGTCTTGCCCGAGCGGCGGAGGATTTCCGCGAAGACGCGGTCGGCGGGCAGCACCCCGGCCCGCGCGTCGATGACGAAAAGACAGGCGTCGGCCATGCCCACGGCGCGCTCGGTGAGCTTTCGCATCCGTCCCGCGAGGCTTTCGTCGGTGGCCTCCTCGAGCCCGGCGGTGTCGACGACGCGAAACCGCAGGGGTCCGAGGCGCGCCTCGCCCTCGCGGAGGTCGCGGGTCACGCCCGGCTGGTCGTCGACAAGCGCCAGCCGCCGGCCCACGAGCCGGTTGAACAGGGTCGACTTGCCGACATTGGGTCGGCCGACGATGGCGAGTGTGAAAGTCATCGGGCGTATCGGTTCCGGAGCCGTTGGACAGGGCTCTCTAGCGGGGTTTCGCGCCTAGCGAAAGGCGTGAAGCCGTCCGTTCTCGGTGACGAGATAGAGGGTGCCGCCGACGACGATGGGCTCGGACGTTGCCCCGGAGGGAAGCCGGACGGCCCCCGTGAGCCCGCCGGTGGCGGGGTCGAAGAAGCGCAGGTTGCGGTCGTCGGAAGCCACGACGAGGCGGCCGCCGGCGAGAATCGGCCCGTAGTGGGCGAAGAGCGCGTCGAACCGGCGCGGGCGGCTCGAACGGTAGAGCGGCAGGGGTTGGGACCAGACGAGGCCACCGGTATTGCGGTCGACCCTGATGAGCGCGTTGCGGTCGGTGACCTGGAAGACATCGCTCGGGGTGACGACCGCCGGCGACATGGCGCCTTCGTCGAGGGACCAGAGCGGCGTGCCGGTCGTGCGGTCGAAGGCGGCGGTCCGCCCGTTGTGGGTGCCCGCGACGACGACGGCGCCCGACAGCACCGGGTCGCCGGTGACATCCTCGATGCCGGCGGCCACCGGGCCGATCCTGCGGCCCGCGATGAAGCCGCGCCAGCGGGCCGTGCCGGTCGCCGCATCGACACCGGCGAGACCGCCGTCGGAGAAGGCGAAGACCGCGAGACCGTCCTCGCCGACTGCAGGCGACGGCCCGCCGACGATACCGGCGGGCGTGCTGACGCCCGGAACGGTCCAGAGCACCCGGCCGGTGGCGGCGTCCAGCGCCCAGCCGATGCCGTTGCGGGTGATGGCATAGACACGGCCGTTCGCGACGGTCGGCGCGCCCGAGGCGATGGAGTTGAAATCGTGGGTCCAGACCGGTGCGCCGCTCGCGGCGTCGATGGCGACCAGGGTGCCGAACCCCGTGGTGGCGTAGACCCGCCCGCCCACGACCGCGAGCCCTCCCCCCGAGGCGCTGTCGGTGCGGTCGCCCGGCGGGGTCAGGTTCCGCGACCAGACCCGCTGCCCGGCCGTGCTGACGGCGGTGACGGTCGAGCGGCTGTCCATGGCGTAGATGCGCACCCCGTCCGAGACCGGCTGCGCGGTGATCCGGTAGCGGCGGGCGTCGCCCGCGCCGATATCGGCGCTCCACAGAAGCGAGGGGCTGCCCGAGAGCGCCGCATGACCCGCATCGTGGTCGGGACGGCCGGCGAGATGGGTCCAGCTGCGGGTGACGTTGGCCGGCCCGAGCGTGACGGGACCTCCGGGTGCCCGCGCCCGCTCCTGCGGGCCGAGGACCGAGCGAACGTCCTCGCGCTCGCCGGGCAGGATCAGTTCCCGCTCGGCACAGGCTCCGAGCACGGCGAGACAGCCGATCACCATCGCTTTGCGCAGAAAGCCGCCAGTCACTCCGAACGCCCCCTCACCGACCCGTCGGCCGCTCATGCCGCCTCGGGGTCACCCCCGAGAGCCACAATCAACTGCACCGCCCGCTGACGCAAGCCCTCTCCGGTCGCGTCGTCGCCGACGATTTCGCGCAGGACATCGAGTGCCGCGCCGCTTTCGCCGCGCGACAGCTCCGCCAGAGCGATCTGCTCGAGCGCGAGAAGGCGATAGGGCGCGCCGGGAAGCGCCAGCGGCTCGAGCCGTGCGATGAGTTCGGCGGACGGCATCTCGCCCGAAGCCGCCATCGCCGCCTTGAGGGCCGCGGTATCGCGCCAGAACGCGGGCAGGTCGGGATTGTCGGAGATATTCCAGAGACGCTCGGCATCCGCGCCGCCGGTGCCCGCTTCGAGAAGCGTCACCAGAGCGGCCGCCCGCGGGTTGTCGATGTCCTCGATGGCCGCGAGCGCCTCGGTGCGCGCATCTTCCGTCGGCGCCTCGAGTGCCGTGAGGATCGCATTGCCCAGCGCCTCGGCCTCGGCCCGCGCCTGGGCTTTCAGATATTCGTTGACCGCCGCGCCGCCGACGAGGACGACGATCACGAGCGCCCCGATCCACCCGTATCGGCGAAACAGCGCGAACAGCCTGTCACGCCGGACCTCTTCGGTGACCTCGTTTATGAAGCTGTCGTTATTGGCCAATCTCTCGCCTCCGGCGCGCAAATTCGCCTTTTTCTACAGCAGGCTCCCGTCGAAAGCCAAGGGCAGACGCCCCGAAATGGGCGAAACTTGCACAAGGTGGCCGAACAGACTAATCTGAACCGAACGGTTTAGCGTATAACGCAGGAAAGAAGCCGAGGGGGGCCCGCACCGGTTTTCGCCGCCCGATTGGAGTTGAAAGACAGGATATGCGTTTTTTCTCGATTGCAACGGCGCTGGTCGTCGTCGGCGTGCTTTACCTCGTCGTCTTCGAACGTGATCGGTTGCTGGAGTTCGCGGGGCGCGACGATGGCGCCGCGACCGACTCCTCGCAAACGGAGATGGCGGCCGAAGCCGCGCCCCCCGCAGAGGTGGCGGAAGACGACAGGGTACAGGTCGTGGCATTGCGCTCGGAACCGGGGGAGATCGACCGCGCCGTGGTGCTGCGCGGACGCACGGAGGCGGCGCGCCAGGTCGACGTGCGCGCCGAGACGAGCGGCAAGGTTATCTCCGAGCCGATCCGAAAGGGAGCCTTTGTCGACGAGGGCGATCTGCTCTGCCGCGTCGATCCCGGCACCCGCGAGGTGAGCCGGTCCGAGGCTCTGGCCCGGCTCGAGGAGGCGCGCGCGAACCTGCCCACGGCGGAGGCCCGGGTCGCCGAGGCCGAGGCGCGGCTTGCCGAAGCCGAGATCAACGACCGGGCGGCGCTGCAACTCTCCGAAGGCGGGTTCGCCTCGGAAACCCGGGTTGCCACCACGCGGGCCGGTGTCGAATCCGCCCGCGCGGCCGTCCAGTCCGCCACGTCCGGGCTCGAATCGGCCCGCGCCGGAATCCAGTCTGCCGAAGCCGCCGTGGCGGCGGCCGAGAAAGAGCTCGAACGCCTCGAGATCCATGCCCCGTTCGAGGGGATCATGGAGACTGACAGCGCCGAGCTCGGCGAACTTCTCCAGCCCGGCGGGCTTTGCGCCACGATCATCCAGCTCGATCCGATCCGGCTCGTGGGCTTCGTGCCCGAAACCGCCGTCGACCGGGTGAGCACCGGGGCGATGGCCGCGGCACGGCTCGCCTCGGGCCGCGAGGTGACCGGCGAGGTCACCTTCCTGTCGCGCTCGGCCGACCCCAACACCCGCACCTTCCGGGTCGAGATCACCGTGGACAATCCGGACCTTGCGATCCGCGACGGCCAGACCGCCGAGATCGTCATCGGCGGCGAGGGCACGGCGGCGCATTTCATCCCGCAATCGGCTCTCACGCTCAACGACGAGGGCCGCCTCGGCGTGCGTGTCGTCCGCGACGCGGCCGCCCAGTTCGCCCCGGTCTCCGTCCTGCGTGACGCGCGGGACGGTATCTGGGTCTCCGGGCTCGAAGACGCGGTCGACGTCATCGTCGTCGGCCAGGAGTTCGTCACCGACGGCGTGCCTGTCGCCGTTACCTACCGGGAAGCCCGCAAATGACCGGCATCGTCGACTGGGCCGCCTCGCGGGCACGGATGGTGCTCGCCTTCATCGTGCTGTCGATCGTCGCCGGCGCGGTCTCCTACGTCTCGCTCCCGAAAGAGGGCGAGCCCGATATCGAGATCCCCGCCGTCATCATCTCGGTGCCCTTCCCCGGTATCTCCTCGGAAGACAGCGAGAGCCTGCTCGTGCGGCCGATGGAGACCGAGCTGTCGGACCTCGACGGGCTGAAGACGATGACGGCGACCGCCGCGGAGAGCTATGCCAACATCGTGCTCGAATTCGAGTTCGGCTGGGACAAGAGCGCGGTCCTCGCCGACGTCCGCGACCGGATGTCGAAGGCCGAGAGCCAGTTTCCCTCGGGCTTCGAGCAATACTCGATCTCCGAGTTCAATTTTTCCGAATTCCCGATCGTCATCGTCAACCTGTCCGGCGCGGTGCCCGAGCGCACGCTGCTGCGTGTCGCCAACGACTTGCAGGACCGCCTAGAGGGCCTCGAGCCCGTGCTCGACGCCGCCCTCGCCGGGCATCGCGACGAGATGCTCGAGGTGGTCATCGATCCCCTGCGCCTCGAAGCCTACAACGTCACCGCGAGCGAACTCATCTCGGTTGTGCAGAACAACAACCAGCTCATCGCCGCCGGCGAGGTGGAGAGCGAGGCGGGCGCGTTCTCGGTGAAGATCCCGTCGTCCTTCGACGACGAGCGCGACGTCTACGACCTGCCGGTGAAGGTCGACGGCGACCGGGTGGTGACGCTGGGCGACCTCGCCGACATCCGCCTCACCTTCGAGGACCGTCAGGGCACCGCGCGGTTCAACGGCGAGACAACCGTGGCGCTCCAGGTGGTCAAGCGGAAGGGCTTCAACCTCATCGACACCGCGACGCTCGTGAAGGACGAGGTCGCCGCAGCGTCCGGTACCTGGCCCGACGGGCTGCGCGCGGTGGTCGACGTGGGTGCCTCGAACGACCAGTCACGGCAAGTGGCCTCGATGGTCAACCAGCTCGAGGGGTCCGTGCTCACCGCCATCGCGCTGGTGATGATCGTGGTGCTCTCGACGCTCGGCACGCGCTCGGCGCTTCTCGTGGGCTTCGCCATTCCCACCTCCTTCATGCTCTGCTTCGCGCTTCTCGCGGTCATGGGCATCTCGGTGTCGAACATCGTGATGTTCGGCCTCATTCTCGCGGTCGGCATGCTGGTCGACAGCGCGATCGTGGTCGTGGAATACGCCGACAAGCGCATTCGCGACGGCTCGGGGCCGATGCGGGCCTATACCGAGGCCGCAAAGCGCATGTTCTGGCCCATCGTGTCGTCGACCGCGACGACGCTCTGCGCCTTTCTGCCGATGCTGTTCTGGCCGGGCGTCCCCGGCGAGTTCATGGGCATGCTGCCGGT
>Ga0209947_1002494_pt1 | contig 10541 bp, 6 predicted proteins | sample SalPonR2_B_D2_MG_FD_185706 | JGI IMG/M metagenome (GOLD analysis project Ga0209947, IMG submission 185706) | Salt pond soil microbial communities from South San Francisco under conditions of wetland restoration - Salt Pond MetaG R2_B_D2_MG... ... | reverse complement strand
CAGCATTATCAATAAAAAATTTTGTTAAAGATCCCCCAAATAAATACATCGCCATTGCACCAGCTGTCATTATGCTCATCACCATAATTAGTGAAATAACTAGTCCTTTTTTTACTCTCACCAGATTTTTTGCCCCGAGATTTTGTCCTACAAAAGTAGAAAGTGCACTTCCAATACCTCTCGCGGGCATCATGAAAAATCCAATGAGCTTATTTCCAATAGAGTAAATACTGATAACAACAGTACCAAAAGAATTTACAAATCCCTGTAAAAATAAAAAACCAAAAGAGGTCATTGACCTTGATATAGATGCTGGGATACTTATTTTTAATATCTCTTTTAACATTTTGAAATCGGGTTTTAAATCCCTTAATTTTGGAAGATACTCCTTGAGATTCTTAAACATGAAAAAAACTGCCAGCACTGCTCCTGTAGCCCTCGCAATTAATGTAGCATAAGCAGCTCCAACGGTTTGAAGTTCAGGAACACCCAGATAACCAAATATAAATATTGGATCCAGGATTATATTTAAAATTACTGCAATAGCCTGAATTTTCATTGGAGAGACAGTGTCCCCAAGCCCGTAAGATATACTTTGATATGTAAAAAAAACAAACATGAATACCATGGCTATAAAAATAACTTGAAGATAATCATGTGCAAGATTAAAAATAGTATCCGGGGTATTCAATAATTTTAGGATATCTTTTAAAAAAATATTACTCAAAAACAAAAATATCAGGGCAAAAGACCCCATAATTAAAAATGACTGGCTTATCATTTTTTTTACCTTTTTAAAATCATCCGCTCCCTTATATCTTGAAATTAATGCAACACCGGCAACAACAAATCCAAATCCAAAAGAAATTAAAAAGAAAACAAGCGGAAACGCAAGACCAGCTGTTGCAACTGCATTTTTTGCTTCTCCAGGAATTTTACCAAGCCAGAATGTATCCGTGATATTATAAAAGGTAAGCATGAAATTAGAAAGCATAATGGGAAGGGAAAGCTTAATTATTTTTTTAGATATCTTCCCCCTGGTTAAATCTTTCCCCGTTTTATTTTTCATTTATTCTCCTGGTAATCAGAAAAAAATATTAATTTATAAGATTTCTATATTAGAATTCTGCACTTCTTCTTACCCTTGGAAATGGGATAACATCTCTTATATTTTCCATTCCTGTAGCATACATGACAGCTCTTTCAAAGCCAAGACCAAAACCTGAATGTGGAGTAGTTCCAAATTTTCTTAAATCAAGATACCACCAGTAATCTTCAACATTTAAACCCATCTCTTTAATTCGATCTACTAAAACTTCATACTGTTCCTCTCTCTGGCTTCCTCCAACAAGTTCTCCAACTCCAGGAACAAGAAGATCGGTAGCAGCAACGGTTTTCTTATCATCATTCAATTTCATGTAAAATGCTTTAATATCTTTTGGATAATCCGTAACAAAAACAGGTTTATTATATATTTCTTCAGTTATATACCGTTCATGTTCGGTCTGTAAATCAATACCCCATTTAACATCATATTCAAAATCAGTGTCAGCTTTTTTCAGAAGCTCAATTGCTTTTGTATATGTAATCCTTTCAAAATCAGAATTTATAATCTTATTTAGTCTCTTGATTATATCATAATTTGCTTTTTTATTTAAATAATCAAGTTCTGACTTACCATTATCTATAATATATTTAAAAATACTTTTAAGCATGGCCTCTGCTAAATCCATAATATCACTTAAATCTGCGAATGCTACCTCCGGTTCAATCATCCATAGTTCTGAAAGATGTCTTGGAGTATTTGAATTTTCAGCTCTAAATGCAGGACAGAAATTATAAACTTTCCTGAATGCAGAAGCAAAAGTTTCTATCTCAAGCTGTCCACTTACTGTCAGATTAGTTTCTTTGGAAAAGAAGTCCTGCGAATAATCTATTTCTCCTTCATTGGTCTTAGGAACATCATTTAAATCAAGTGTAGTTACTCTGAACATCTCACCCGCACCCTCACAATCACTACCGGTAATTATAGGTGTATCAACCTGTATAAATCCTTCTCCATGGAAGAAATTGTGAACAGCATATTCAAGCAAACTTCTAATTTTAAAAACAGCATGAAATGTATTTGTCTTTGGACGTAAATGTGCAATCTCTCTTAAAAACTCATAAGTATGTTTTTTCTTCTGTACAGGAAAATCAGGAGAAGATTTGCCAATGATTTCAATATTACTGGATTGAATCTCTATAGCCTGTCCTCCTCCGGGAGATTCTACAAGCTTGCCTTTTACTTCAATAGAGGCCCCAACATTTAAATTTCTAATATTTTCGAAATTATCCAATTTGTTATCAAATACAATTTGTATATTATCAAAACTTGTTCCATCATTAAGCTCAATAAAGCCAAACTTTTTCATATCTCTAACAGTTTTGACCCAGCCTGATATTGTAACTTCCTGGTCAATATATTTTTTATAATTTTCAAATATTTCTTTTAATTCTTTACTCTTCATCTTCACTCCCCTTTGTTTTTTCAATAGTTTTTTCAATGGTTTTTTCTAGTTCCTTTTCTTTTTTATCCTTTTTTTCATCATCTTTGTTTTCGGTTTTTTCTAGTTCCTTGTCTTTTTTATCTTTTTTCCCATCTTTGTTTTCGGTTTTTTCTTCCTCATATTTTGAAATATCTCTCAAATGGTCACCTTTTGCAAGATTAATGAAATGAACTCCCATTGTATTTCTTCCCTGAATTCTAATTTCATTGGTATTCACCCTAACAATTTTACCTGCCTCTGTTATAGCAAAAACATGGTCATCTTTTTCAACAATCATTGCCTTAACAAGTTTGCCTGTTTTTTTATTTATATTCATTGCAATTTTTCCCTTCCCTGCTCTACCCTGGGGAGAAAAATCTTTAACTTCTGTTTTTTTACTGTATCCATTTTCGGACATAAAAATTAATACTTCATCTTCTGTAACATCCTGTAAATCAATAAGTTCATCACCTTTTCCAAGCTTCATGCCTATAATACCCATTGCTACTCGTGATTGATATTTTATATCTTCAATTGGAATTCTAATACCATATCCATTATTAGAAAACAACATAAAGGTTTCTTTTCCGTTAATTTTGATTACAGATTTTAATTCATCAGTGTCTCTTAATTTTAATGCAATTAAACCTCTCTTGGTTATATTAGAAAATTCTTCAATTTTTGTTCTCTTTACATAGCCCTCTTTTGTTGCAAAAAGTATAGCTTTATCTGTCTCAAAATCATTAACAGTTACATAATCCACAATCTTCTCATCATTTTCAAGCATAACCAAATTTGCAAGTGATAGGCCTCTTGCAGTTCTACTCATTTCAGGTATATCCAGTGTATTAACTAGATGTACTTTACCTTTATTTGTAAACAATAATAGTTTATCATGTGTAGAACACAAAAATAGAGCATGAACAAAATCATTATCCACAGTATTTAATCCAATCATTCCCTTGCCCCCGCGTCTTTGTGTCCTATAAGTTGATTCAGGAACTCTTTTTATAAATCCTCTGTGAGTAATAGTAATAACCACATCTTCTTCCTGAATCAAATCAAGCCTGTCAAACTCCTCTAATTTATCAATAATAAGAGTTCTTCTCGGTACATCAAATTTTTCATTTAATTCATCAAGCTCTTCTTTTATTATTTGAATTAATAAATTATCATTACTTAATATTTCTTTATAATAATTAATTTTTTTAATTAAATCCCTGTACTCTTCCTCTAATTTTTTTACTTCAAGACTTGTCAATCTCTGAAGACGCATTTGTAAAATTGCTTTTGCCTGTTTTGAAGAAAGTTCAAAAGTAGTAATTAATTTTTTTTCTGCATCATCAACATCTTCAGATTTTTTAATTATTGCTACAACCTCATCAATATTCGCAAGAGCAATTTTCAATCCTTCTATTATATGTGCTCTTGCCTCAGCTTTTTTTAACAGATATCTTGTTCTTCTTCTTACAACTTCTTTTCTGTGATCAATAAAGTGTTCAAGAATCTCTTTTAGACCCATTGTCTTAGGTATTCCATTTACAAGAGCAAGATATCTCATTGAATAAGTTCTCTCAAGTCTAGTTTTCTTATACAGGTTATTTATAATTACATCTACCTGATCCTGTTTGGTTCTTTTTATATCAATTACAACTCTAATTCCTTCTTTATTGGATTCATCTCTTAAATCTTTAATTCCTTCAATTTTCTCATCTCTTACAAGTCTTGCAATTTTTTCGATTAATTTTGCTTTATTCTGTTTATAGGGAAGTTCGGAAATAATGATTGAAACATTTCCATTCTTCTGCACTTCTTTTTTTACTTTTCCCCTGATTTTAACTCTTCCTTTTCCCATTCTAAAAGCTTTTCTTATTCCCTTTTTTCCAATTAAAATTCCGCCTGTCGGAAAATCTGGCCCCTTAACAAATTTCAATAACTTCCTGTAATTTGTGTCAGGATTCTCAATAAGATGTTTTATCCCAGCTATTAATTCATTTAAGTTATGAGATGGTATCTCGGTTGACATCCCTACAGCTATACCGGATGAACCATTAAGTAAAAGATTGGGAACTATCGAAGGAAGTACCTCCGGTTCAGTTCTTGATTCATCGTAATTTTCTTTAAATTCAACAGTATTTTTACCAATATCCTGTAATATGTATTCACTAATTTTATCCATTTTTATTTCTGTATACCTCTGTGCTGCAGGAGGGTCTCCATCTACAGAACCAAAGTTACCCTGTCCATCTAAAAGTGGTATATTATAAGTAAAAGGCTGGGCCATTCTTACAAGAGCATCATAAATTGCCTGATCCCCATGTGGGTGAAAATTACCCATTACTTCACCAACAACTTTTGCACTTTTTCTATGGGACTTATTATATCTTAAACCCAATCCTTTCATTGCATATAAAATTCTTCTCTGAACGGGTTTTAACCCATCTCTTACATCGGGAAGTGCTCTTCCCATTATTGTACTCATGGCATAATCTATATATGCCTGTTTCATCTGTTTCTCTATTTTAACATCTTTTATATTATTATTTTTTTCTTCTGCCATATCCGTCACTCCTATACATCAAGATTTTTTACAAGCAATGCGTTTCTTTGAATAAATTCTTTTCTCAATTTGGCATCACTTCCCATCAAAGTATCAAATGTCTCAACCGCTTCCAAAGCATCTTCCATTTTCACTCTCAATAGAACCCTATTCCTTTGATTCATTGTAGTTTCCCATAACTGGGTTGGGTTCATTTCTCCCAATCCTTTATATCTTTGAAGAGAATATCCTTTTTTCCCCAGTTCTTTTATTCTCAGAAATATTTCTTTTATGGAATAAACCTCTATTTCTTCGCTTTTTCTTTTGATAACAGCTATTGGATTATTACTTTCTTTATCATAGTTATCGATATTCAATCCATATTTAGCAAGTTTATCTTCTATTTTAGAAAGTTTATTGATTTCCTTTACATCCCAGATTTCAATAATTTCATCCACATCAATGTCATCTATCAAAACTTTTTTCTGTCTATTTTTGTTTTTCTTTTTTGTATATTCCATTTTAGCTTCTTCAATCAATTTATTTAATTCTCTATCATTTTTAGCATAATCATATCCACCTTTATAATGATAGAAAATTTTATACTCTGGAAGGCCGGCTTTTTCAAGTTCTCTAAAATCTTTTACCTCCATATCCTTGGTACTCATTTTCAAAATCGCTTCCTTTAAATCTTCAATTAAATCAAATAATTTTTTTACTTTTTTACCTTTTAGCTCCTGATTATTAATATCAATCTCGATTTCACCCATTAAATTTTCTATAATAAAATCATTAAGCTCACTTTCTGTTTGAATATAAGTAGATTTTCTTCCTTTTTTTACCTGATATAAAGGAGGTTGTGCAATATAAATATATCCTTCTTCAATCAATTCAGGAAACATTTTATAAAAGAATGTCAAAAGAAGTGTTCTGATATGAGCTCCATCAACATCGGCATCAGTCATAATTATTATTTTATGATATCTTATCTTTTCAATATCAAAGGATTGCCCGTATCCAGTTCCAATAGCAGTAATTAAAGACTTAATCTCTTCATTTTTTAAAGCTCTTAATTCAGAAGATTTAAAGACATTTAAAACCTTCCCTCTTAAAGGTAATATTGCCTGATGTGCTCTATCCCTTCCCTGTTTTGCTGAACCACCAGCAGAATTACCCTCGACTATGAATATTTCAGTATCTTCGGCTTTTCTACTACTGCAATCCGCCAGTTTACCGGGTAAATTAGTGGAAGCCAGACCAGAACTATTTCTTGCAAGTTTTTTTGCTTTTTTAGCTGCTTTTCTGGCTTTTTGTGCCTGCTGAGCTTTTTTTATAATTCCACGGATTGTGGATGGATGTTCATCAAAATATAGACTAAATTTTTCATTACAGATAGACCGAATAATTCCCTTTACTTCCTGATTCCCTAGTTTAGTTTTTGTCTGTCCCTCAAACTGTGGATCCGGTACTTTAACAGAAATAACCGCTGTTAAACCTTCTCTTACATCTGTTCCGGATAATCTATCATCATTTTTTTTAAACATATTTTTAGCATCCGCGTATTTATTTATGCTTTTTGTTAAAGCAGATTTAAAACCGGTAAGGTGAGTTCCTCCCTCGATAGTATTTATATTATTTACATAGGAATAAATATTGGATTTTATTGATTCATTATACTGAAGTGCAATTTCAACTTCTACACCTTTTGTTTTACCTTTAATATAAATAGGTCTCTGAAAAAGAACCTGTTCAACTTTATTTAAATATTTAACAAAAGCTTTAACTCCTCCATCGTATTTGAATCTTGATACTGCCCCTGACCTTTCATCATCTATAATTATTCTCACTCCTGCATTCAAAAAAGCAAGCTCTCTGGCTCTTTTAGCCAGTATATCAAAATCATATTCTAAATCTGTAAAAATTCCATCATCGGGTTCAAAATAAGTTATCGTTCCTGTATCACTCTTTTTAGTTTTACCAACTTCTTTGATTTTTGTAACAGGAATTCCTTTTTCATATTTTTGTTCATAAATTTTCCCATTTTTCTTTACTGTTACGGTCATTTTTTTACTAACAGCGTTTACTACAGATACACCAACTCCATGTAATCCCCCGGATACTTTATATGTATCCTTATCAAATTTCCCACCTGCATGAAGCATTGTCATAACAACTTCAAGTGCAGACTGACCTTCATACTGTGGATGTTCATCAACCGGAATCCCGGCCCCATTATCAGTAACTGTAATAGAATTATCGGTATTAATCTTTATTTTAATTTCATCACACCGCCCTGCCATTGCCTCATCTATACTGTTATCTACTACCTCATACACAAGATGATGCAATCCTTTTGAATCTGTACTACCTATATACATGGCAGGTCTTTTTCGGACACCTTCAAGTCCTTTTAATACCTTAATATTTTCAGCATTATACTTTACCAAACTATTCCTCCTCCAATTTTATAAATAATTACTCCTATCATATTAACAATAAAAATATTGTATTATTAACCATCCTTTTTTGTAGCTTACTTAAGGAAAAAAGTACCTTCCAACTACTTGAAAATTATACCATAATATCCATTCAAGTAAAGTATTTTATTATACACAAAGTTTTATAATACCACAATTTCATTGACTTTTAAATTATTTTTTTTATTATTAGATTAAGAAAAATAAGGGGGTTAAAATGACTAATTTTATTTCTAAACTATTTCCAAAAAATACACCTATGAGTCTTTTAATAAAACATAATAACATTTTAAAAGAAGTAACAGAAAAATTGGAACCATTGGTAGATAAATATATTAAAAATGAAGATATTTTTGAACTAGTAAAATTTATTTCTCATAAAGAAAGTGAAGCGGATAAAATAAAATTTGAGTTAAGAAAACTTTTTCAAAAAAAAATAAAAACACCCTATGCTGCTACTGACATGCTTGAAATGCTTCATAAATATGATTTCTTAATTGATTCAATAGAAGATATTGCAAAGAAAATGTCTTTAAATCAAATTGATTGCCTTGACAGTGAGGTGGAAGAACATTTAAAACAACTTACCAAGGTTATAATGAAATCTCTTAAATATCTTGAAAAAATGACACAAAAAGCAAAAAAAGCAATCAACTCATCATTTGCACAGAAATATATTGATGATGAAATTAATGAATCAATCAAGATTGAGGATTTAGAAGTAAAGGTGGATAAGATATCACTAAAAATAGGGAAATGGATTTATTCTCACAAACATGAACACAACACGTTAGATCTCATCTTTTTGAAAGAACTTGTAATGTTATTTGTCGAAATAGCGGATGAAGCTGAAAACACTGCTGAACTAATGAATGCTTTTTTTAAATAATCAGGGAAGGATTGGGTTATGACGATACTAATATTAGCATCAATAATAGGTCTTGCAATGGCAATGGCAATAGGAGCTAATGATGTTGCAAACTCAATGGCTTCTGCTGTTGGGGCAAAAGCTATAACAATAAAACAGGCAGTAATAATTGCCTTTCTTCTTGAGTTTACAGGAGCTTTTTTCTTTGGAAAAATGGTAACAAACACCATTCGAAAGGGAATTGTTGATCCACAGTTATTAACAGATTACAGAATAATGATAGCAGGAGGTTTTGCTGCTCTAATTGCAGCATCATTCTGGGTTTTCATTGCCACTGTATTTTCTCTACCAGTATCCACTACACATGCTATAGTTGGAGGAATGACCGGATTTGGTATAGCAGCTCTTGGGTGGGGTTCTGTTAACTGGTTAATAATAATTTTCATAGTTGCCAGCTGGTTCCTATCTCCATTTTTGGGAGGATTATTAGCATTTGGTATATTTAAATTAATATCCAAAACGATATTACATAAAGATGATCCATTAAGCGCTGCGAAAAAAATTGGACCATCCTTAATCAGTTTAACATTTTTCATAGTTATGCTCATGTTTCTTAAAAAGGGTCTGCACATGGATAATTTGATGTTTGTTTTGGCAATTTCCATAATAACCGGAATAATTGCTGGATTTTCAGGATATTTTCTATTAAAAGGGATAAAAAAGAAAAAAGATGATAATGGATATGATGCCGTTGAAATTGGAATTTTTAGAAATTTGCAGGTTATTACTTCCTGCTATGTTTCTCTAGCTCATGGATCAAATGATGTTGCAAATGCAATAGGTCCACTTGCAGCCATTTTTGTTGCGGCTACAACCCAAACGGTAGAAACTACTGCTACTATTCCAAAATTTATTCTTGCACTTGGTGGATTTGGTATTGCAATAGGAGTTGCCCTCTGGGGACACAGAGTTATGAAAACTGTTGGGGAAGGTATAACCGAACTAACAAATACAAGAGGTTTTTCAATAGATTTTGCCACAGCTACAACTGTATTTTTAGCTTCTGTTCTTGGTCTTCCGGTTTCTTCAACCCACACAGTAGTTGGAGCAGTTACCGGAGTTGGTTTTGCAAGAGGAATTGAAGCTTTAAATATTAGCAAACTTAAAGAAATTGCTTTATCCTGGATATTAACGGTACCACTTGCAGCTGTTACTGCAGCATATCTTTTCAAATTTTTTAAAGTTATGTTTATTAAATAAAAAATATGAGCCGTTTAAAAAAAATAGATTTAAGTAAAAATATATGGGGAAGCTATACCCTTCAATGGGAATATCTTTCCCGTGAACTTTTCTGGGGAAAAATAAGAAAATTTATAGATAAAAAAGATTTGATCATAGAATGCTGCTGCGGTACAGGAGATTTCATTTCAGAAAAGAGCAGTGAAAATAGAAATAAAAAATATATCGGAATTGATTATTCTTACACAGTTCTACAAAGAGCAGTAAAAAAATCTCACAGGCAGAATTTAGATAATGTTAAATTTATCTATAATGATATTAATAAAATTTTTTCAGATTTCGATAAATCATTAAAAAACAATCTAAAAAAAATCTATATAAATTTTCCAGATCCCTGGCCAAAGAGAAAACACTGGAAAAGAAGGGTTATCCAAACTGATTTTCTCAATAAAATATACAATATCATGAGTAATTCTACAAAACTTATAATAATAACTGACCATGATGGTTATGCTAAGTGGATTATAAAAAAACTCAATAAACTATCCGATAAATTCAAGTCAAAAAATAAAAACTGGTACACCCTAAAACAGGACTTAACCGAATCATCATATTACAGAAAAGCCCTCAAAAAAGATAATAATATTTATTATTTTGAAGTATTTAAAAAATAGCCAAAGACAAAATTTAGAATAATAAATTTTGCAGTATTAGAATTAGGATAAGTTTAAGAAAACAAATTTGCAAATTAAAAATTCTCCGTAAGAAGGATAATAAAATTACGGTCACACTGATAATCATATAAAGGTTTAAAGAACCACCTCTTAAGAATATGCTAAAAAAAAGGAGGGAGTGATTATGAGTTTGTATGCAGGAATCGATTTACATGG
>Ga0209947_1002487_pt1 | contig 10553 bp, 5 predicted proteins | sample SalPonR2_B_D2_MG_FD_185706 | JGI IMG/M metagenome (GOLD analysis project Ga0209947, IMG submission 185706) | Salt pond soil microbial communities from South San Francisco under conditions of wetland restoration - Salt Pond MetaG R2_B_D2_MG... ... | reverse complement strand
CCATCTTCGCCGTCACCGCCGCCCACGGCGGCGCCCTCCTCGCGCTCGTGTTCCTGATGGGACTGCAGTCCACGATGTTCGGTCCGGTAAAGTACTCGATCCTGCCCCAGACCCTCACGGAGAGAGAACTCGTCGGCGGTAACGCGCTGGTGGAGGGCGGCACCTATCTGGCCATCATCCTGGGACTCGCCATCGGCGGGCTCGCGGTCGCGGCCGGGGGCCCGGGATCGGTACTGCTCGCCCTGCTGCTGCTTGCCTTCGCGGTAGCCGGCTATGCCGCCTCGCGCTTCATCCCGGAGGCGCCGCCGCCGGAACCGGACCTGGTGCTGCGCTGGAATCCGTTCACCGAGACCCTGCGCATCATGCGTTTCGCGGGCGAGGAGCGCAGCGTGCTGCTCGCCATCCTCGGCATCTCCTGGTTCTGGAGCTTCGGTTTCGTCGCCCTCTCGGAACTGCCGGTCTACGCCGCGGAGATCCTGCGCGGCGATCCGGGCGTCGCCACGGTGCTGCTGGTGGCCTTCGCCGTCGGCATCGCCCTCGGCGCCCTGCTCTGCGAGCGGCTGTCCGGGCGCCGCATCGAACTGGGTCTGGTGCCGATCGGCGCTCTGGGCCTCACGGTCTTCGCACTGGACGTCTACCTCGCGCACCCGACTGCGCTGGCGGGGCCGCAGGCCGGCATCGTCGCCACCTTCGCCCGGGAAGGCACCCTGCGCGTGTTCGTCGACTTCCTGTTGCTGGGCGTGTTCGGCGGACTGTTCAGCGTGCCCCTGTACGCGCTGATGCAGGAGCGCAGCGCCGAGCGGCACCGCTCCCGGATCATCGCCGCCAACAACATCATCAACGCCCTGTTCATGGTGCTCGCCGCCGGGCTGGCCCTGGCCGCACTCGCCGCCGGCCTGACGCTGCCGGGACTGTTCCTGGTGCTGGCCGCGGTGAACGCCCTGGTGGCCCTCTATCTCTGCGTGACGCTGCCGGAATTCCTGCTGCGCGTCTCCGCGTGGCTGCTGGTGCACGTAATGTACCGGGTACGGGTCCGGGGGCTGGACCACATCCCCGAGACCGGGCCCGCGGTGCTGGTCTGCAACCACGTCAGCTTCGTGGACGCGCTGATCATCGGCGGACTGGTGCGACGGCCGGTGCGCTTCGTGATGCATCACCGCATCTTCGCCGTGCCGGTGCTGTCCTACCTGTTCCGCGCCGCCCGCGCCATCCCCATCGCCTCGCGCCGGGAAGACGAGGCCCTGCTCGAGGCCGCCTACCGCACCATCGACGACGAACTGGCGGCCGGCCACCTGATCTGCATCTTCCCGGAGGGCGCGCTGACGCCGGACGGCCGCATCGGGCAATTCCGCCAGGGCATCGAGCGCATCCTGGCCCGGCGGCCGGTGCCGGTCGTGCCGATGGCGCTGCGGGGCCTGTGGGACAGCTGGTTCAGCCGTCGGGGCGGACGCGCCGTGCTGAAGAGACCGCGACGCTTCCGCGCGCGGGTCGAACTTCAGGCGGCCGCGCCACTGCCGCCCGGGCGGGTCACGGCCCGGCGGCTGGAGATGGTCGTTCGGGCCCTGCGGGGACCGGCTCGCTGACCACGGCCGTGCCCGCCCGCAGGCGGTCCCGCCACTGCTCCACCAGCACCGCCGACTCGCCCTGCAGCGGCGCCACGTCCGCCGCGCCGAAGTCCACGCCCACGGCCCGCGGCGCGCCGTAGCCGGCCAGCACCCGCACCAGCCTGCCGTCGTCGCCCGCCAGGCTCATGCCGCCGCGGATGACCGTGGCGGGCAGCAGCCGGGCGGACTCCGGGAGCAACTGGAATACGGACAGGCGGTAACGATGCAGCCAGTGGCCGCTGCGGGCCACGAGGTGATCGCCGTCGGCACTGAACGCCAGCGAGGTCGCCGGCCCGGGTAGCGGATCCGCCGCCCCCTTCAGCTGGCGATCGGCCATGTCCAGCAGCTGCAGCGCGCCCTCGCCGGTGGCGATGGCGAGGATACCGCCGTCCCGGCTGGGCGCCAGCGCCGTAACCGGCCCGCCGACGCCCGCCAGACGCTCCAGCCGATCGTCCTCGGCCAGGCGCCACACGCTCCCCTGTGCGTCGCCGAACAGGAAGCCCTCGCCCGCCGGCAGGCTCTCGACCGCCGTGATGCGCGCGCCCGGCTGGCGCTCCGACAGCAGGGCGCCGTCCCGGGCATCCCAGATCCGCAGATGGGGCCCGGCGACGACGACGACGCGCCCGCCGCCGGCGGACACGGCCAGCGCGCTGACCGCATGGGCGCTGGGCTGCAGCGCGATGAACCCTCTCGGTTCGCCCGCCTCCGCGTCCCAAACCCGCAGGCTGCCGTCCACGGCGGCGCTGGCCAGCACGCGGCCGTCGCGGCTGAAGGCGGCGCAGCAAACGGCACGGGCATGACCGAAGTAGTCGACCCGCTCTGCGGGCCGCTGGTCGGCCCCGCCGCCGTTACCGCTATTGCTATTGCTATTGCCCCTGCTACCGTCATTGCCGAGCGCCTGCAGCCGCAGGCTGCCATCACGGGTACCGATGGCCACGGTCCGGCCATGCGGAGACAGCGCGACAGTCGTCACGGCGCCCGCCCCGCTGCCGCCGACGGCCGGCGGCGGAGGCGGCAGGCGCCACACGCGCACCCAGCCCTCGGCCGGGCTGCCCGTCAGCGCGAGCCGATCCGCATCCCGGTGGGCGGCCCAGACCGGCTGGCCCGCCGCGAAGCCGCCCCTCAGCAGAGGCCCGGCCAGGGTCTCCAGGTCTTCGCCCAGCAGACGGAAACCGGATCCGGCCGACCCCACCAGCAGGCGGTCGCCGGTCTCGTCGAAACTCACCCGCCAGGGGCCGGGCCCCGGGAAGTTGCGCACGCGTCCCGTCCCGGCGTCGCCGGCACGCCACAGCATCAGGCCGCCGTCGGCGAGCTGCACGGCCAGGCGGTCGCCCCGGGAGTCGAAGTCCAGAGCAACGGGCTGGCCCGGCGGGTCCAGCTCCGCGGCGGGCTGCTCGTCACCGAAACGCCAGATGCGTACGGCGCGATCCGGATCGGCGACGGCGACCATCCGTCCGCCGGGGGCGATCGCGATGGCGCCGTGGTCCACGCCGGCCGCGGTAGCCCCGAGTTGCCTGCCTTCGATGAGATCGAAAGCCTCCACGGCGCGCTCCGGGCCGGCGCCCACCAGGGCGAGCATCTCGCCGTCCGGCGACAGGGCGCTCAGCGTCGCTTCGCGGCCGACCCCCGGCAACTCGACCGCATCGCCGGTGGACAGAGTCCATGCCTCGATGCCGGCAGCGCCGTGCACCAGGACGACCCGCTGATCCAGCACGAAGCCGATGATCCGGTCTTCCCGGGTGATCGGCAGCGTGGATACGGGACTGAGCGAGGCCAGATCCCAGACCCGGGCGGCCGCATCGCCTGCCGGCGGCACGGCGATGGCGTAGCGCCCGGCCGGGCCGAGGAACAGGGCCGACGCCGATTCGGGCATCGGGTCCTCCAGCGGCAGCGGCGGCCCGGCCGGCGAGCCGTCGGACCGGACGTCGCCGAAATCGAGACTCCACGCCGCCAGCGCGCCCGTGACGCCCGGCACCTGATCGGCGACGGAGAGCGTCCAGGTACCGCCCCGCGGCTCGTCCGCCAGCGGCGCGAGCACGCCGCCCGCTTCGGCCGTGAAGCGATGGCGCAGCGCAGACGCGCCGGCGAGACCCGGCTGAAAGGTCACGCTCCGGCCCGAAGGTGCGGTCAACGTGATGCTGAGATCGAAGGGCCGGTCGTGATCGAGCCGGGCCTCCAGAACCAGGTCCGCACCGGCCCTGCCCTCGGCCTGCACCTGGCGGCGGCTGACCGCGGGCAGGAACGCGAGCGCCGTGGCGTCCCAGGCGGGCTCGGCCACCGGCGGCAGACGGTCGATGCGCCACGCGTGCACGCTGTTGCCGCGCACGGCCAGCAGCCGGCGCCCGTCCCGGTCGAGCACCGCCTGATCGAAACCCCGCGGCACGCGCAGGGTCGCGGCCAGCAGATCGTAATCCGCCCCGATGAGCGCGGCCGCCCGCCGCCGCCGCTCCACGGTGGGCTCCACCAGCGAGCGGATCCTGGCCAGCAGGGCGGCGTCGCGCTCGTGGCCGAACTCGGCCGCGAGCGCCCTGCGGTCCCAGAATTCCGCCACCAGCTGATCGGCGAGCGGCTCCGCGCCGGGCAGCGCCCGCAGCAGCTCGTCGGCCGTCTCCACCGCCGTGACGTCACTGGCACCGCGGCTCATGCGGGTGAGGTAGTCGAGAAACATGCGGTCCGCGCTGGCGCCGTGGCCCGGCAGCCGTGACAGCGTCTCCCAGGCCTGCCGCGCCTCCGGCAGAGTCGCGGTGGCCGAGGTCAGGACGGCGGTCCACGGCCGCGGCAGGAACTGCGTGTACCAGATCGGGATCAGGATGGTGAGCAGCACCGCCGCCGCCACCGCGCTGATGCGCCGCCAGCGGAAAGGCAGCTGCTCGTTGGCCCAGCGCGCGGTGAATATCTGGTGGTAGAGGCGGCTGCGGACGGCCAGCGTGCCGCCCCTCGTCGGCACCAGCAGGCCCTGGGAAATCAGACGCCGCTGCGCCGGCGACTCCGGGTCCAGGATGACCTTGCCGCCCTTGCGCACGCGGCCGTACACCGCGAGGATCTCGTCGTGCTCCTTGCGCGGCTCCGTCAGTGCGTGGTGCAGGTAGCTGAGGTGGGGCTCGTTGCGCAGCGCGGACGGATTCAGGTACAGCCGGTAGACGAGCGCGTCGACGACGAACGCCGGATCCTCCAGGTCGGCCTCCCGCATCTTCGCCCGGGCGACGGCGCGGGCGAGTTTCTGGGTGAGATAGGGCTGACCGTTGGTCCAGAAGTGAATCCGCTCCAGCGCCTCCTTCGCCCGCGGCGGCGCCAGCCCGAGCGCAGGGCCGAACACATCCAGCTGATGCAGTCGGAAGTCGCGCAGCACCACCGGCTGGGCGACGGCGAAGGGCGAGTATTCCGAATCCGCATCGAAGCCTTCCGGCACGCTCATGCCCAGCATGACGAAATTGAGACGGGCCAGTCCCGGCTCCGCGGCCCGGGCATTGTGCGCCGCCCGGATGCTCGCCAGCAGCTGTTCGACGCCGGGGAAGTTGTCCAGGCACTGCATCTCGTCGATGAAGATCGTCACCGGTCCGCTCGTGCTCTCCAGGATGAGGTCCCAGTAGAGCTCGGTGAGCCGCTGGCGGTTGGTCAGCACCGCCTTGTCCTGCCACCACTCCTGCAGGTCCACCTTGAGACGCAGCTGGCGGATGAGGCGGAAGGCGAAGCTGTAGAACCAGCGTCCGAGGTCGTCCGGGCGCTCCCTGGCGCCCACCTGGGTGAGATCGACGACCGCGACGTGGCGGCCCTCGCCGCGCAGCTCCTCGGCGAGCCGGGCCATCAGGCTGGACTTGCCCATGTGGCGCGGCGCCATGACCTGGACGTATTCACCGGCGCGCACCAGCCGGCCGAGTTCGCGGTCGGCCGCCCGGCGCACGTAACAGCCCCGGCCCGGCTGCACGGGCCCGCCGGCGACGAAGAAGCCGTCCATATCCCGGCGGCCGTCCTGTTTTTTCTTGCCCGGCTGGCTCATCGCACCCCGGCGGTTATCATGCGTGCCACCGGTCCGTCCGGCGGACGGACCCGAGCGGGCCATTCTGGCCAAATCCCGGCGCGGGCGCTATCCCGCCGGAGGCTGACGGCGGCCACGGAGCCATGAAAAGCACGGATGGAAAGCACGGAATTACTGAAAAGCGACACGTTCGGCCGGGTACTGCGGGTGCGCGACGCTGCCGGCCGCTACTGCATCCGGCGCGACGTCAGCGCGGCGCCCGCCTGGTCGCGCTGGCTGGCGCGACGGCTCGCGCGCCGCGAGGCCCGGGCGCTGGCAGCGCTGACGGCCGTGCCGGGCACCCCCTCCGTGCTGCGAGAGGGTATCTGGGGCCTGGACCGGGAGTGGCTCGCCGGCCGCCCCATGCACGAAGCCCGGCCGCGGGATGCGCGCTACTTCCGCGAGGCCTTCCGGCTGCTGCGGCGGATGCACCGTGCCGGCGTCGTCCACAACGACCTGGCCAAGGAGCCGAACTGGCTGGTGGACGACGACGGCATGCCGGCGCTGGTCGACTTCCAGCTGGCCTCCGTCAGCCGCCGCCGCGGAGCCCTGTTCCGTCTGCTGGCGCGGGAGGACCTGCGCCACTTCCTGAAGCACAAGCGCACCTACCGGCCCGAGGCCCTGACCGACCGGGAGCGGCGCATCCTCGCCACGCCGGCCTGGACTTCGCGGATCTGGATGGCCTCCGGCAAACGCCTCTATCTGCTGGTCACCCGCCGCTGGCTGGGCTGGGCCGACCGGGAGGGAGCCGGCGACCGCCCGCCCGGACCGGGCGGGCGGCAGTGACGCAGCCGGGCGAACCGTTATAATCCCGCCTCCCCCTGATCAGCGAGCCGAGCTGCGAGCCGTCATGGAATACGCCCACCGCCACAATCTCGTCGACAAGGACCGCGCCGGCCAGGACCGCCCCTGGGGCATCCGGGTCACGCTGCCACCCTCGGACCCGTTCAATAACCTGGTCGACGCCGGCTGGGAGAAGACCCACTGGTACGCCACGGAGCGCGAACGGGACGAAGCGCTCGAGCACATGCGTACCCGCCACGGCTACTACCGCATCGGCGACGAGGTAAGCCTCATCTTCGAGAAGGTCGGGAAGCAGACCTGATGCCGCTCCGTGCCGGACACGGAGCCCGTCTTGCGTCGGCGCTCCTGCCGGCCGCCGCGCTGTGGGCGGGCGCCACGACCGGCGCCCAGGCGACGGCGACGGCGGCGGAGCCGATACAGGAGATCGTGGTCACCGCCACCCGGCGGGATCAGCCGCTCATCACGGCGACCGGCAACGCTGCGCGGATCGAGGGCGAGGCCATCGAGGCGCTGGGGCATCACCACGTGCACGAACTCATGCTGGAGATGCCGGGCACCTGGATCAGCCGCGGCAGCGGCCAGGAGCACCTGACGGCCATCCGCTCGCCCGTCCTGACCGGCGCCGGTTCCTGCGGCGCGTTCCTGTTCCTCGAGGACGGCCTGCCCGTCCGCCCCACCGGCTTCTGCAACGTCAATCAACTGTTCGAGGTGAACACGGAACAGGCCGGCGCCGTGGAAGTGGTGCGGGGGCCGGGCAGCGCCTTCTACGGCTCCAACGCGCTGCACGGACTGGTGAACGTCATCACGCCGGACCCGCGCAGCGACCGTCGCCGCGGCTTCAGCATGGAGGCCGGGCCAAACGACTACCTGCGGGGCTCGGCGCGCTGGGCGGGGGGCGAGACCGCGCCCTGGGTGCTGCGGCTGCATGGCGAGGAGGATGGCGGCTTCCGCGACGATTCCGGCTACGGACAGGGCAAGCTGAACCTGAACCTGGTGACGCCGGTGGCCGGCCGCGAGGTGCGCTGGTCGTTCGCCGCGACCCACCTGGAGCAGGAGACCGCCGGTTTCATCCTCGGCGAGGATGCCTACGAGGACCCGGACGTCAACCGCAGCAATCCGAACCCGGAAGCGTTCCGCGATGCGGACGCGCAGCGGCTCAGCGCCCGCTGGACCGCCTTCAGGCGCGAGGCAATCGAGCTGGATCTCACCGCCTACGCCCGCCGCTCGGACATGGATTTCCTGCAGCACTTCCTGCCGGGACAACCGCTGGAGGAGAACGGCCAGGTGAGCGCCGGCGTGAACGGCGTGCTGGATTTCAACGGCGGGGGCCTGCCGCTGCTCGCCGGCATCGACGTGGAGTGGTCCGACGGCTGGCTGCGCCAGACCCAGGACGGCCCGGTGCAGGACGGCCCGCCCTTCCTGGTCGAGACCCGGCCGCCCGGCAAGCAATACGACTACGAGGTGTCGGCCTGGTCGGCGGCGCCTTTCGTGCACTGGACGCCGACCATCGGCGAGCGGCTCACGCTGGAGCTCGGTCTGCGCCTCGAGCACCTGCGCTACGACTACGACAACCGCATGCTGACGGGCAACACCCGGGACGACGGCACGCCCTGCGGCTTCGGCGGCTGCCTGTACACCCGTCCGGCGGATCGCAGCGACGATTTCACCAATCTCGCGCCGAAGCTCGGCTTCAACTACCGACTGGACGCGGCACAGGCGCTGTTCGCCAACCTGCGCCGGGGCTTCCGCGCGCCCCAGGCCACCGAACTCTATCGACTGCAGAACGGCCAGGAAGTGGCCGACCTGGACAGCGAACGCGTGGACAGCCTCGAGGTCGGCTATCGGCGCCTCGGTGACGCCGTCCGGCTGGAGCTGGTCGGCTTCCTGATGGACAAGGAAGACAGCGTCCTCAGGGACGCGGAGGGCTTCAACGTGAGCGGCGGCGCCAGCCGGCACGTCGGCCTCGAGTTGAACTTCGACTGGCTGCTCAGCGACACGCTGAGCCTGTCGCTGGACGGCACCTGGACGCGCCAGACCTATCGCTTCGACCTCGTGGCCGATCGTGGCGAGACCTTCGTGTCGGGCAACCTGGTGGACACCGCGCCGCAGACCCTGGCCAACCTGAAGCTGCGCTGGGAGCCGGTGCCGGGCTACGCGGTCACAGCCGATCTGCGCCACCAGGGCAGCTACTACCTCGATGCGGAGAACCGGCACCGCTATCCGGGCCACGAACTCCTCGATCTGGGCGCCGAACTCGACCTGACGCCGCGGCTCGGTCTGCGCGCTCGGCTGAACAATGTCACCGACAGGGAATACGCCGACCGCGCCGACTTTGCCTTCGGCAATTACCGCTATTTCCCCGGCCGCGGCCGGGAACTTTACGTGGAGCTGGCCTGGCGGCTGGCGCCGGCCCGGTAGCGGGGTGGGACTGCCGCGGCCTATCCCTCATAATACGGGCATCGCGCGACGCCGGCGCCCGCTTCCGGGCGCCGGCGGATCAACGACATCCAGAACGGAGACACCATGTCCGAACCAACACTGACACCGCCCCAGGGCGGCGAGAAGATCGTCAACGACAACGGCAACCTGCGCGTACCTGACAATCCCATCATCCCGTACATCGAGGGAGACGGCACCGGTCCGGATATCTGGGCCGCCGCCGTGCGGGTCTTCGACGCGGCCGTGGAGAAGGCGTACGACGGCAAGCGCAAGATCCACTGGATGGAGATCTTCGCCGGCCAGAAGTCCAACGACCGCTACAACAGCTGGCTGCCGGAGAGCACGGTCGAGGCGTGCCGCGAGTACCTGGTTGCCATCAAGGGGCCGCTGACCACGCCGATCGGCGGCGGCATCCGCTCTCTGAACGTGGCGCTGCGCCAGCTGCTCGACCTCTATGTCTGCCTGCGGCCGGTGCGCTGGTTCAAGGGCGTGCCCTCGCCCGTGCGCAACCCCGCCGACGTGGACATGGCGATCTTCCGCGAGAACACGGAGGACATCTACGCCGGCATCGAATTCCAGGAGGGTTCCGACGACAACGCCCGTTTCCTGCGCATCTTCAAGGAGAACTTCCCGGCCGAGTACAACAAGATCCGCTTCCCCGACACCTCGGGCATCGGCATCAAGCCGGTCTCCCGGGAGGGCACCGAGCGGCTGGTGCGGGCGGCGATCCAGTACGCCATCGACAACAAGCGCAAGAGCGTGACCTTCGTGCACAAGGGCAACATCATGAAGTTCACGGAAGGCGCGTTCCGCAACTGGGGCTACCGGCTGGCCGAGAGCGAGTTCGCGGACCAGACCTACACCTGGGACCAGTACGACCGCACGCTGGCCGAGAAGGGACGCGACGCGGCCAACGAGGAGCAGGAGGCGGCGCTGGCCGCGGGCCGTGTCCTGATCAAGGACGCCATCGCCGACATCACCCTGCAGCAGGTGCTGACCCGGCCGGCGGAGTTCGACGTGATCGCCACCATGAACCTGAACGGCGACTACCTCTCGGACGCGCTGGCCGCCCAGGTCGGCGGCATCGGCATCGCGCCGGGCGGCAACATCAACTACGAGACCGGCCATGCCGTGTTCGAGGCCACCCACGGCACCGCGCCGAAGTACGCCGGGCAGGACAAGGTGAATCCGGGCTCGCTGATCCTCTCCGGCGAGATGATGCTGCGTCATCTCGGCTGGGAGGAAGCCGCCGACAAGATCATCCAGGCCATGGATGCGACCATCGGCTCCAAGACGGTGACCTATGATTTCGCCCGCCTCAAGGAAGGCGCCACCGAGGTCAAGTGCAGCGAGTTCGCCACGGCTATGATCGGCAATATGTAAGCGGACGGATAGCGTCGATCTTGAGCGCCGATGACGATGACAACGCCTCCACGATGGCCGCCGACACGGCGGAGTTCATCGTGGAGGCGTTCCTCCATTACAACCGGGAATTCCGCCTCATCACCCAGCGTGCCCGCGGACGTTTCGAACGTCGGCAGTGGGCCGAGGGGCAGCAGGATGCAGCGGAACGCATCGACCTCTACGACAAGATCGTCAACGGCACCGTCGCCGAACTGAAGGGGCGTCTGGGCGACCGGGCCCAGGACCGGGAACTCTGGGCCGCCATCAAGGAACACTATGCCCGGATG